>Ga0207657_10000849_pt1 | contig 32260 bp, 15 predicted proteins | sample KBSC33metaG_FD_184316 | JGI IMG/M metagenome (GOLD analysis project Ga0207657, IMG submission 184316) | Corn rhizosphere microbial communities from Kellogg Biological Station, Michigan, USA - KBS C3-3 metaG (SPAdes) (version 2) | ecosystem: Host-associated > Plants > Roots > Rhizosphere > Soil ...
GACCGCTGCCGCGATCATCGACGCGACGGTGAAGGCGGTGAACCTGCCGGTCACCCTGAAGACCCGGATGGGCTGGGACCACGCCAGCCTCAACGCGCCGGAGCTGGCGCGGATCGCCGAGGAGCTGGGCATCCGAATGATCACCATCCATGGCCGCACCCGCTGCCAGATGTACAAGGGCGAGGCCGACTGGAGCTTCGTTCGGAAGGTGAAGGACGCGGTGTCGATTCCCGTGATCGTCAACGGAGATATCTGCTCGGTGGACGACGCACGCGAGGCGCTCCGCCAGTCCGGTGCGGACAGCGTTATGATCGGCCGCGGTGCCTACGGCCGCCCGTGGCTTCTGGCCCAGACGATGGCGGAACTGGGCGACGGCTCGGCATGGACGGAGCCATCGCTCGACGAGCAACTCGAGGTCATGGTCGACCAATATGACGAGATGCTGACGCTGTATGGGCGCCAGACCGGCGTAAACCTCGCCCGCAAACATATCGGCTGGTACACCAAGGGTCTGCCGGGCTCCGCAGAGGTCCGCAATCGCGTCAACCAGCAGGACGACCCGGCTGTCGTCGTGTCGATGCTACGGGAATTTTATTCGCCTTGGCTGGCGCGCGCCGCTGCCTGATAAAGGGCGGATGACCAAATCGCTGAAATTCCTTGCGATCATCGGTTCAATCGCAAGTGCAGCGCCGGTATTCGCCCAACAGGGCCTCGACCCAATTTCGACCCGCCTGCTCGCCGCGCAAAATCGTGAGCGCGCATTGGCCGGCGTTCAGCCTCTCCAATGGGATCCGGCGCTAGCGGCCGCGGCAGCATCCTATGGGCCGGCACTCGCTTCGCTCGGCGGGCAATTGCAGCATTCAGCACGGGAAAGCCGCGCCGGCCAGCGCGAAAATCTGTGGGTGGGAACGCGTGGAGCCTTCTCGCCGGAACAGATGATAGCCACCTGGGCCGATGAGAAAAGATACTTCCGCGCCGGAATTTTCCCGGCGGTAAGCACGACCGGCAATTGGCTCGACGTCTCCCACTACACCACCATGATCTGGCGCACGACGGCCCGGGTCGGATGCGCAGTCTATCGTACGGCTGCATGGGATTATCTGATCTGCCGCTATTCGCCGCCCGGAAACATCGACGGCCAGCCGGTCCTGTAAACAGCCGCTAGCCACAGCTGCTCCGGCGCGCCAAAGTGCCGGTTCGATCGGGGCGGGGCTCAATGGCGATTCCGGACATTTTCTCACGCTTGCGGATCCCGGTGATCGGCGCTCCGCTATTCATCATTTCCAATCCCAAGCTGGTAATCGCCCAGTGCACCGCGGGGATCGTCGGAAGTTTTCCGGCCCTCAACGCCCGGCCGGCCTCCCAGCTGGATGAGTGGCTGCACGAGATCAGCGAAGCCCTGGCGGCCCACGACAAGGCCCATCCGGGCCGGCCCTCCTCGCCGTTCGCGGTCAACCAGATCGTTCATCGCTCCAACGACCGGTTCGAAGCAGACATGGCCGTTTGCGAGAAGTGGAAGGTCCCGATCGTCATCACTTCGCTCGGCGCCCGCGAGGAACTGAACCACGCGGTTCATGGCTGGGGCGGGCTGACGCTCCACGACATCATCGACGACCGGTTTGCCAGGAAAGCCGTCTCCAAGGGCGCAGACGGCCTGATCGCGGTTGCCGCGGGGGCAGGGGGACACGCCGGCCGTTGGTCGCCGTTCGCGCTGGTGCAGGAAATCCGCCTCTGGTTCGATGGGCCGCTTATCCTGTCGGGCGCGATCGCGACCGGCTCCGCGGTCCTGGCGTCACAGGCGATGGGTGCCGACCTCGCATATGTCGGCTCGCCGTTCATCGCGACCCCGGAGGCGCGCTGTTCGGACGATTATCGCCGCGCGATCGTCGAAGGCGGGGCGGCCGACATCGTCAACAGCACGCTGTTCACCGGGATAGCCGGAAACTATCTGCGCTCGTCGATCGAGCGCTCGGGCCTAGATCCCGACGCGCTCGACAAGCTGGACTCGGTTGCGACCGAATTCGGCTCCGAAGGGTCGAGCCGGACCAAGGCCTGGCGCGACATCTGGGGCTCCGGACAGGGCATCGGAATCATCGACAAGGTGCAGCCGGCAGCCGATTACGTCGCGCAACTCGAACGGGAATATGTGCAGGCGCAGGCGCGCCTGTGCAGGCCTAAGGCTGTCCCGTAAGGCCGCGCTCGAGCCGGCCCATCAGGGCCCGGGCAGGGCTTTGCGGCGGCTCTTCGGCCAGATTGCCTTCGTCGAGCCGCTTCACGCGGGCGTAGAGGTCGGTGCTCGCGCTTACCAGCCGCTGCGCGGCTTCGGGCAAGCGGCCGACGACTGCCGGATCGCTTTCCTGGGCGTGGCCGAGGCGCCGTTCGGGGCGGCGGCCCTCCCGCAACGCAATCTCGCCGCTCTCGATCGCTCGCTGAGTCAGCAGCCAGGCGACGATGTGCATGATCCGGGTCGTGACCTTGAGCGATTCGCAGGCGAAATTGACCCGGACGAAGGGATCGAGCGTGCAGCGATCGTCACGGCCCGCATCGTCGAAATAGGAGCGCGCCTCGTCCGCCAGCAGCATCGCTTCCGTGTAAAAGGAATCGACCAGGCGCGGCGTGATCCGGGCTTCCGGCTCTGGGGCTTCGTTCGAGTCGTTCATTACTTCCAAAGTGCCACGTTCGGCTGCCGGGGAAAACGAAGAATAGAGGTTAAGGCGCCGCCTGGCTGCTTCTGTCCCGATGCGGGACGGGCCCGATTGGGCGGCTTTGCGCGATGGGCCGGACCCGGCTGTCGGTGGACGGTTGTTACAGGCGCAAGACAAATTCGATGAAACGTGATTTACTGTCCGGGCTGTCACCCCTGTTCATGAAAGGACCGAAACCAATGGACAAGGCAGAGGCCGAGACTCTCGCTTCCAAACATGCAGCAATCCACGCGATGATCGACGAAGAGGAGCATCGGCCGCACCCGAATGAAGATCTTCTCCATCAACTCAAGAAGGAAAAGCTCCGGCTCAAGGATGAGTTGTCCGGCCACTACGAGAAGTAGTTTAGGTTAGCCCGCGCGGTGGCGCCTTAGTCGTCGCGCGAAATCTTTTCGATCCTCTCATGGCGCTCCTGCGCCTCCAGGGTCATTGTTGCGATCGGCCGCGCTTCCAGGCGCGCCAGCGAAATGGGATCGCCGGTGACCTCGCAATAGCCGTATTCGCCCTCGTAGAGCCGCCGGATCGCGCAATCGATCTTGGCAATCAGCTTGCGCTGGCGGTCGCGAGTGCGAAGCTCGATCGACCAGTCCGTCTCGCTCGATGCGCGATCGGCGAGGTCGGGTTCACGAAGCGAGTCGACCTGAAGCTGCGCCATCGTCTGGCGCGACTCATCGACGATCGCTTCCTTCCACTCCCGCAGCTTCTTCAGGAAATAGGCGCGATGAACATCGCACATGAACTCTTCTTTTTCCGAAGGGTGATAGCCCTCGGGAACCACGATCCGGTCGAACGGAATCGGTTTCTTGTTAAAGAGATCGACTAGAGCAGTCGCCATGAAATTCCCCTCCCACTCATTCCATCAGGCCGTCGGCCTGAAGGCCCCGCACGCATTCCCGCCATCGCTGCTGCGACCGGGCCACCGGTGCAGCCGGAGGCGGATTCAACTAGACTTTCCCGGGGGTTATCACCGGGTAAGTCGGTCATCCCCGAACGCGCCTATAGATAAGCGCCAAGTGCTTAACAAGCGCTGACGAAAACGGCCCACAGAAAAGCGCAAGCTGTTGCCGATATGGCGCAATTTCGGATGTCGCCTGCCTCGGTTGCCCGGTTCGCACGCGGCGTTATGAGGGGATCCGGATGCGCATCCTTCTCACCAACGATGACGGGATCAATGCCCGCGGGCTCGACCTGCTTGAGACTGTCGCCCAGACCTTCTCGGATGACATCTGGGTCGTGGCGCCGACCGAAGAACAGTCCGGCGCCGGGCATTCGCTGACGCTCACCGAGCCGATCCGGCTTCGCCGTCATGACAATCGGCGCTTTTCCGTGACCGGTACTCCGACCGATGCGGTGATGCTGGCGCTCGCGCACATCATGAAGGATTCTCCACCCGACCTCATCCTTTCCGGGATCAATCGCGGGGCAAATCTCGCCGAGGACGTTACTTATTCCGGGACGGTGTCGGCGGCGATGGAAGGGGCGCTTGCCGGAGTTCCCTCGATCGCGCTCAGCCAGAGCTATTCACGTGAAGGGATGGGCGATCTCGTTCCATTCGCGGCAGCCGAAGCGTGGGCGGAAAAAGTGCTCGCCGCGCTTGTCGACTATGAGCCTTCGCCAGGCACTCTCATCAACGTCAACTTTCCCGCCCTTCCGCCCGACCAGATAAAGGGCATTCGGGTGTGCCGGCAGGGAATCCGCGATTACGGGCGGCTTCGGATCGTTCAGCGCACCGACCCCCGCGGCTATGATTATTACTGGTTCGGGCTTGGCCCGATGATTCAGACCCCGGGCCATTCGACCGACCTTGAAGCGATGGTGGACGGTTTCGTGAGTGTCACTCCGCTCCATCTGGACCTCACCCACGATTCTTCGCTCGAGCTGCTGGGCAATCGCTTCATCTGAATCCGGCCGGCAACTGCTGTAACCTTTTCCCCACCGCGGCGTTCTTACGCTGAACAAGGCATTGGTTTTAGGAGTGCATTTGCAGCGCTACGCATTGGCGGCCGGACTCGTAGTCATCGCACTCGTCGTCCGCCTGTTCCTCGGGCCGATGCTCGGCGATACGGCCCCGCACTTCACATTCCTTCTCGCGGTGATCGCGTCGGCAGCCTGGCTTGGAAGCCGCGCCGGCGGCCTCGCTCTCGTTCTCGGCGCGTTCCTGGCCACCTTCTTCTTCGTGCCGCCCCACCTGGCGCTCCTGCCAATGGCCTGGCCAGACGTGGTGGCTCTGGCAGGATTCATCGCGGCGGGCGGCGCGGCGATCTATGCGCTCGATGCCGTCAGGCGCTCGCCGTTGCGCGGACCGAAATTCCGAGAGTCTGCGCATTCAACCGAACTTCGCGAGCACCGGCTGATCGATGCGGCACACGACTATGCGATCTATGAACTCGATCGCGAAGGGCGGATCCTCACCTGGAACAAGGGCGCCGAGCGGTTGAAAGGCTGGAAGGCTCGGGAGATCATCGGGAAACCATACAACATCCTGCACACGGCGGAGAGCAGGGCCAAGAATGCTCCGGGGCGGGAGCTGAAGATTGCTGCGGAAACAGGGCGGTTCGAGGAGGAAGCTCCCAGAGTACGCAAGGACGGCTCGATTTTCGCTGCCCACGTGAGCCTGTTTCCGCTTCGCGACGATCAGGGCGAAGTCACCGGGTTCGTGAAGGTCACCCGCGACATCAGCGATGGGACGAAAGCCGGAAAGGCAATCCTGGAGAGCAGGAGGCGGATGGAGGCCGTCGTCCAGTCGGCGATGGATGCCATCATCACGATCGACGAGGAGCAGCGGATCGTCGTCTTCAATCCCGCGGCGGAGCAAAGCTTCGGTTATTCCGCCGACGAAGTCCTCGGCCAACCGGTGACAATTCTGATGCCGGAGCGATACCGCGCCGCCCACGCGGATCATGTGAAGGACTTTTTCGACAGCGGCATTCTCAATCGACCGCTGACGAGCGAATCGACGCTCATGGCGCTGCGTGCCTCAGAGGAAGAATTCCCGATCGAGGCATCGATCTCGCAGGTAACGGTAGGCGGGGAGCGTGTGGGCACCATCATCCTGCGCGACATCACCGAGCGGAAAACGAGCGAGGAGGCGCAGGCGCTTCTTGCCCGCGAAGTCGACCACCGGGCAAAGAATGCACTTGCCGTTGCCCAGGCACTGGTCGGCTTGACCAAGGGAGATACGGTCGAGGAATTCGCCGATGCAGTGCGCGGCCGGATTGCGTCTCTGGCTCGCGCGCACACCCTGCTTTCTCAATCGCGATGGCACGGCGCGCCACTCGAGCAACTGATCCGGGACGAGATCCGCCCCTACGCCGGGAAATCGCAGGTGACTCTGCGCGGCCCGAAGACGACCTGCAGCGCGACCGCGGTTCAATCGCTTGGCCTGCTCTTCCATGAGCTGGCGACGAATGCCGTCAAGTACGGCGCCCTGAGCCGCGAATCCGGACACGTTTCGATCAGCTGGGCTCTCGACGATCAGGCATTGGCGATCTCATGGGAGGAGCGCGGCGGGCCGCCGGTCGCTCGGCCCAAGCGCCAGGGCTTTGGAACCAAGCTCTTGAAACAAGTTAGCGGCCGCCAGCTGAATGCCGCGATCGACTTCGACTGGGATCCGGCCGGCCTTCGGGCGAAGATTCGGCTTCCCTCCACTCTTTTCACGGCGGAAAGGATGCCGGAATCGGGGGCACGCGGCACGCCGGCCGCACTTCGACCCGTCGCGCCCTCGGGCCGGGAGCAGCGCGTCCTGATCGTGGAGGACGAAGAACTTGTCGCGCTCGAACTCAGCTGCGAGCTTTCGCGTCTGGGTTGGACTGTCGTCGGTCCGGCGGCGACTTTGCCGGAAGCCTTGTCCCTGATTTCGAAAGGGGTCGATGCTGCGGTACTCGACGTGAATCTCCGCGGCAGGCCGGTCTATCCAATTGCTTCGGCACTGGCCGAACGCGACGTTCCGTTCCTGTTCTGCACCGGTTACGAGCTCGTGGACCCGGAAGGCCGCTTCGCAGACGTCCCCGTGATCCGCAAGCCGGTTCACCCGGAGTCGGTCAGCGCAGCGCTTTCCAATTTGCTTAAAGCCGCGGCGCACGGCGCTCCCGTCTCACGATAATCGCTGGCGGAGCTCCGATACTTCCCAATAATCGTTGCGGCTAAACGGGAGCAGCGCCTTCAACGCGGCAAAGGTGCTCCTTCCGAGCGCTTTCCTGAGTCCGGCTATTTCGGCGAAGGCAGCGCGGACCTTCTCCTTGTCGAGCGAAACGTCCCCCGCAGCCTCTTCCATCATGACTTCCTCGGCCTGCACCACCAGCCAGGCCTGCAGCTCCCAATAGCGGCGAATCCGCTTGACCGCTTCGGGATCGAGCCGGCCTGCAAGCGCCTCGATCTTGCGACCTGCCGGGCTGTCCGGCCAACCGCCCGCGCCGAGAACCTCGAGTTGCGCCTGGTGAGCTGCGCACTCGGCGACCAGCCATCGTTGTGCTTCAGCAGTCCCGAAGTGGAAGATCGCCATGATTGCGATCGGCGCGAAGATGACCGCGCCCATCAATGAGATCATCGGCCGGTCCGGGAACTGGTTGAACGCCATGTGGAGCGCAACCGCGACCAGATAGCCCGGAAGGAACCAAAGCAGGCTGAAATCGAAATCCGAGGCGCTCTCGCGCGTTTCCCGCTCCGCGAATTCGTGGGCGATTGCAGCCAGCATCGCCAGCGTCGTCCCGTGCATCACCGCGGTTCCAAGGCCGCGGACGAGCCAGGTACCGACGCCATATTGCGGGAAGATCGTGAGATAGACGATGTTCTCGACGACCGAGAATCCGGCACCGATCGCGAAGCCCGATATGACCGCGTCGAGCTTGTAGCCGATGCGATTGAACCAGAAGAGGCCGATCATGATGGCGCCTTTGATGGCTTCTTCGATCCACGGCGCGATAAAGCGGCTGTAGTTGGAAAAGCCGATCGGCAACGTGTCCAGCATCCGTCCGCTGATCGGATAGGCTACCAATGCGCCGGCTCCGCCGAGCACGAGCAGGAACAGGATTTCGCGAAAGCTCATCAGCTCGAACGCGTCGAGCCAGACGAAAACCGCGAGCAGGACCAGCACCGGCACCAGTGCGAGCCCCCAGTGACCACTTTGCGCAATCAGGTCCATCACATGATCTTGAGCGAAGCGAGCCACTCCGTCTTGCGGTAATGGCCGTCCTCGAACCCGGCGGCGGCCCCGAACGACAGGACCATCGGTAATCGCAGGGCAACAGTGAAGTTGAGGTCGAACTGACCGCCCACGTCCTGGTAGGTGCGATTGATCCCGTCCTGCGTCTGGGCGGCCATGAAGCCGGCGAAGACGGCCGGCCGGATGTAGCTGAGGTAGAAGGAGGGAGTCCCGACCTCGGCGAAGCGAAGCGGCGGAAGGTTCAGCTCGCCCGTAACCCTACCGAAGCGGCGCACCGCGATCTCGTCGATGTCGAAGCCGGGGAAGCTCTCCATCTCCCGGTACCTTTTCTCGGGGCGGTTATCGACATAGTTGTTGCGGAAGGCGCCGAAATAATAGGCCCCCAGCGGACTGCTCCGCGGGCCGCCCACCATCCCGGCATCGGTATAGACCCAGGCGGAGCTGTTGCGCCACGGCAAGGCGGTGCCGAGGTCGAGCCCGCCGCTGATCCTGGGGAAGAAATCGCCTTCGGCCTGGTCTGTGCCGACGACGATCCGGCCTTCGATTCCCTTCTCGTGATCGACTCCGCCAAGCGCTTTGGTCGTGTTCGTGTATTTGAGGCCGATCTCCGCCGACCGCAGGTCCTTGGGGCTTGCGATATTCTGTGCGCCCGGCAGCTGATCGAGGCCGAAATAGGCCGAAGCCGACCCGAAAATGTCGAGCTGGCGTGGCGGGTCGTAGATCAGCGGCTTGGTGTAATCGACGATGAAGGCATCGCCTTTGCGGCTTCGAAGAACCGGCCCGAAGAGGTCGTAGAAGTCGGCAAGATTGTGCCAATAGGTCAGCTTCCAGTTCGGAGTCTGATATTCAAGATCGAGATGGAGGCGCTGGCCGCCGCGCACGGCGTTGAACGGCGAGATCGCGATGTTCGCGCTCAATTGTCGGAATTGCAGCGGGTCCGCGAGGTGAATGTAATAGCCGAATGCCGGCGAGCGATCGTAGCCCGATATCATCGGATAATGCGCGTCGAAGCGCATGCGCTTCAGAGGCTCGTAAGTTCCGCGCTGGGTGATCAGCTGGTCGAGCGGGATCTTCGCTGGAGAGCCGACACCCCATTGTTTGAGCTCGGGGCGGGCTTTCACAACCTCGGAGCCGAGGAACCGCACGTTGGCGAGGTCTTCGCGCACCTGCGGCTGGATGATCGAAGGATTGAAGCCCTCGCCGGTGTAGTCATAGACGAACAGCGACCCGTCGGGCCGAAGCTGCGGCCGGAAGAATCCCGTCGCCGCATTGGTGAGCACGTCATACTTGCCGGTCGCGACATCCAGCCGGAAGACGTTCGAAACGCCGGTGTAGTATGAATTTCCGAGAAGCGTCTTGCTGTCCGGAGTGAAGGTGAAATTCTCCGGCACGGAGGTGGGCAGCGAAAGCGTCGTCACCGGATCGTCGGCGTCGCCCTGCTCGAGGTCCGAGGTCTTCCAGACCTTGACCGACTGCTTGCCGTCGACCGTTCCGTAGGAGGCCGACACCAGCTGCCCATCGGGGGAGACGTCGAGATCGAAGATGATCTCGCCATAATGGAATGTCTTGAGCTGGTTGAAGCTGGTGTAGGGCGGCGGAATCCGGACCAGGGTCACAAAGCCGTTCTGGTGGCGAATTCCCCAGAGGCTCTTGTCGGCCTGGTTGAACGCAAGGTCGCCGATCCTCGCGTCGGTGAGGAGTCGCCGCTTCCTGCCCGTATCGACGTCGATCGCGTTGATGTCGCGATAGGCGTAATTCTCGTTGGTGTAGAAGGCAGTGCGGGTGGACGGATCGAACGCGACACTCGTGACCTTGTAAAGCATCATCCCGTCGAGATCGGTCAAATGCGTGAGCTTGCCGGTCGCAAGGTCCATTCGGCCGAGGAAGCCGATCTGTCCCGGATAGCGGAAGGCGGCAATCAGGCTGTTGGTCTTCTCGTCGATGAATCCCCGCGACATCGAGCCCAATCCGCGTGGCGAAAGGTGGTGCGGCTCTGTCAGCGGATATTGGGCGAGCGCGGCGAGATTCTGTTCCTGGAACTTGTGCTCGTACGCGATCCAGTCGTTCCACACGGAGTTCAGCGGCCTGCCAAAGACATGCTTGAACTGGCTGGCGTAATATCCCTTCGAATCTTCCGACCGGCGAAGCCATTCGACAGTTGGCTCGACCCCGTAAGTCAGCGCCAGATAGGAAAAGAAGCGCGTTCCGTAGAGGTAGGAATTGGCGCCGACCTGGAAGTCGACCTGCGTGCCTTCGCTCTCGAGGCCGAGCGGGGAGAAGAAGCGCGAATGGTCGTGCACCTTGGCGCGCCACACCATCTCGTCATAGCCGCCCTGGGCGCGGCCTAGCCCGCCGGCCATCCAGGTTTCGAAGAAGACCGCGCTGCCTTCCATGTACCAGCGCGGAGTCAGGTTCCTTGGAACGGTCATGAAATTGTAGAGGATCGATTCCGGGTGCATCTGAAGCGGAACCGGCTTGCCGCCGAGGAAATGACGCCAGAATGCGTCGTGCGAGTTCCAGGCGTCGATCGTTGCGACGTGCGTCAGCTCATGATTGTTGAGCGTGTAGAAGCGCTCGCCGGGCGAAAAGGTCTCCATCGACAGCGACAATGGCGCCACGTCGAGAAGGATCATGTTGCTTGGTGATCCGAGCGCCGCCGCATTGCCGTAGTCGGAGAAGTCCTTGAGCAGGACCGTCGTCCGCTCCCACGGTTTCCAGTTCAGTTCCTTTTCGTGGAAATCGAGCGAGAGCTCGAACGCGCGGGCGAGATACGGCGTCAGATAGGTCTGGATCGGGTCGATGTAGAGAAGCGAGAGATTTTTCGTTTCGAGCGTCGACAAATGGAAGCCGGATACGTCCTGCTGGACATGCTCCGGGTTCTTCTGTTCGGGCGCCGGTGCATTCGGTTCCGTCGGCGCCGGCGTTACAGGCTCCGACGCCGGAGTGCCCACGGGAGTTGGCGGGACCGCGTCGGGTTTCTCGACGACGGTCGTCGTATTAGTCGGCGGTGGCGGCGGCGGTTGCTTCGCCGGCGTCTGCGCGAGAACCGAAGTCGAAGAGGCGGCAAGAAAGAGCGCCAGCTTGCAACGTGCAAGCCGGCGCCCGTTTCGATACGCAACCCCCATTTACGGCCCCCAGCCGGTCAGGTCAGTTGGACTGTGCCTGAGAGGCTGCTTGCGATACTCCGGCCTGGTTTAGCGCGGCCGAGAAGCTTGGATTGGCCATTAGCGCCGCTAGGTTCGGTTGCGCCGAGAGCGCTGCAAGCGCCTTCGGGTTGGCCGCAAGCGCCGCCATCGCAGCAGAGTTCTGGCTGACTGCTGCGAACGCCTTTGGGTTCGCCATCATCGCCGAGAACGCCTGCGGGTTGGCGAACGCCGCCTGAGACGCCGCAGCATTCAATGCCTTCGCCGCAGCAGCGGAAGCCACCATCGAATGCGCGTCAAGCGACTGCAACGCATGCGCCGCAGAACTCAGCTGCGCGGCATTGCTGGCCAGGTTGGAGAAGGCCGACGCATTGCTTCCCATCGCCGACAGCAGCTGCGCGCTCATCAGATGCGCATTGCTGGCCAGGCTGGCGAAAGCGAGCGCATTGCTCGACATCGCCGAGAAGACATGCGGGTCGGCCTGCAGCGCCTGCATCGCCTTGTTGTCGCCTGCCAGCTGCTGGAAGGCGACAGCGTTGCTCGCCATGCGCGCGTCAGCGGCCGCTTTCGACGCGGCATCACGGAACGCATTCGCATTACTCGCGAAGTTGCTGAACGCCGACGCATTGGACATGATCGCCGCCATTGCGTTCGGATGCGACGCCAACGCAGCCATCGCGTTCGAGTGCGCAGCGATCGCCGCCAGTGCTTTCGGCTGCCCCGCGAGCATGGAGAACGCAGCTGCATTGTTGGCGAGCGCAGCCATGGCCGAGTTCGACAGTCCGGCCGACCGCAACTGCTGCGCTGCGGCCGCTGCACTGTTCACCGCGGCCGAAAGAGCTTGCGGCTGGCCCGCAAGCGCCTTGAACGCCGCCGCGTTGGCGGCGAGCGCGCTAAACACTTGTGGATCGGCATTAAGCGCCTTCATCGCCGCATTGTCGCTGGCAAGTCTCGCAAAGGAAGCTGCGCTGCTCGCCATGCGGGCATCCGCAGCGGCCTTGGAGGCCGCATCACGGAAGGCGTTCGCATTCGATGCAAAGTTGGCAAACGCGGCCGCATTGTTCGCTATCGAAGCGAATGCCTGTGGTTGCGAAGCCAGTGCCTGCATCGCTGCCGGATGCCCAGAGACGGCGTTCATCATCGCAGCACTTGCCTGGCGCGCCTGTGGCGCCAGGGCCGATGCCTGCTGAGCCGCCTGAGCGACTCCTGCGAACGCATTGGGATGGCTGGCGAGCGCGGCGAACGCCTGCGGATTGGCCATCAGCGCCGCCATCACCTGCGGCTGTCCGGCCAGAGCCTTGAAGCCCGGGCTCGCGGCAAGCGCCCGGAAGTTCGGATCATGCACCATCAGCTCGAAAGCGTCAGTCTGCATCAGTTCGGGGACCGACGTGTCGCCCAAAGTCACGTCCGCCTCGGTAACTTGAGCGGACTGGTACCGCTCCGCCGGCGCGATCGTGCCGGCACTTGGCCCGAGCGGAGGATACACCCTCCCGAGCCCGTACGCTCCAACTGCGACGAGAACTACCGCCGCTCCAGACATTAGGTATTTGCGGTTATTCGCCGTGATCCCGGTCATGGCGTTACCCCCTTGGTTTAGTGCCAAGCCCATGATTGGACTTAACCCGGCAGACCTACCACCAGTTAACAAAGAGTCAACTGAGCCGGGGACTTGAAGCCTCTAGCAAAACAGCTGTTTTGAGAAGGAAAAAGTTCGTCTCTACAGTTGTTTAGTTGTCGGGCGGAGCGGGTTCCGACTAGCTTGATTCAAGCTGTAACTTACGCCCCTAACGTTAGTTATGGAACGAACGGTCCAACCTTTGCGAGAGTCCCGGGCCGAGACAGAAAACTGTCCTAAGGACTTGAGCAGCATTAGAAATCCGCTTGTCGCACCTTGGTTAAGGTGCTCTAAACTGAAGTTTCGGGCGTGCGACTCGCGCCCTTTGGGGAGGGGCGCCCTGCATGGTTCGAACGAGAGTTTCTCGTGCTTCAAGAGGGAATCAGGTGCGCAGATTCACGCACTTCCTTCTGCCAACGGTCCTGGCTTCGGCATCTTGCGCCGCATTCGCGCAAACGCCTCCGCAGGTCATTCCGCCAACTCGCGAGGAAGTGACCCGGCCGGAGACGCAAGTTCAGCAGAACCGCAATCCGCAGCTGGAGGTCGAGGGCGGGTTCGAGCGTGCGCCCTGCGCTCTCGACAGCCCCGAATTTCGCAACATCCGCTTCACCGTCCGCGGCGCGGTATTCGAGGGCTTGCAAGGCCTTAGTCCCGGGGATCTGTCGCCATCCTATTCCCGGCTGATCGGCTCGGACCAGCCGATCGCGGCGGTTTGCGAGATCCGCGATCGCGCTGCGACAATTCTTCGCAACGCGGGATATGTGGCCGCCGTCGAGGTTCCCGAACAAAAGATCACCGACGGCGTCGTTCACTTCCGGGTGCTCATGGCACATCTGGGTGAGGTACGTGTTCGCGGCGACGCGACGGGAGCCGAACGGATCATCGCCGGCTATCTCAACGAGCTCACCAGGCAGCCGGTGTTCAATCGCCACGACGCCGAACGGTACCTGCTTCTTGCCAGCGATCTTCCGGGCTACACCGTCCGCCTCACACTTCGACCGGCAGGGACGACACCCGGCGAGGTCATCGGCGATGTCACCGTCCAGCGGATTCCGGCCTACGCCGACCTGAATATCCAGAACGGGGGCTCGAACGCGCTCGGGCCTTGGGGCGGGCTTGTCCGCGGCCAGTTCTTCGGACTCACCGGGCTTGCCGATCGGACGACTCTCGCGGCTTTCACAACCGCCGATCTCAAGGAACAGCAGACGATCCAGATCGGCCACGACTTTCGCGTCGGCTCGGAAGGTTTCGGTCTGGGCGGGATGTTCACTTACGCCTGGGCCAACCCGACCATCCCCGGCAACTCCGACGTCAAGGCCCGGACCCTGCTCGCAACGGTTCAGATGGACTATCCGCTCGTTCGGTCCCTGGGACGGACGCTACGCGCCTGGGCGGGGATGGATTACGTCGACCAGGACGTCGAGCTGAATTCGATTCCGCTCACCCGCGACCACCTGAGAGTCGCCTTCGCCCGCCTCGGCTTCGACGCGCTCAGCACCAATTTCGCGGGAGGGCGGTCGCTCGCCGAGCCGAAGTGGCACGTCAACTCGCTGCTCGAGTTGCGGAAGGGCCTCGACATCCTCGGCGCGACCGGGCCGTGCGGCCCTGCGGGAGCGAATTGCCTGGGACCGAACGATATTCCGCCGAGCCGGGTCGAGGGCCTGGCGACCGCGACGGTCGTGCGCGCGCTTCTTTACGGCGAGTACCGGCCAATCCCGAAACTTACGTTCGCGCTTGGCGCTCGAGCACAATATGCGTGGAAGCCATTGCTCAGCTTCGAGGAATTCTCGGCCGGCAATTACACGGTCGGGCGCGGCTACGATCCCGGAGCGCTGCTCGGCGATCGCGGGTGGGGGACCCAGGCCGAGATCAGGGTAGGAAGCAAGGTACCGACCAGCGCGAAGAAGGCGGCTGTCGAAGGCTATGCCTTCTGGGATCACGCGCGGATCAGCAATCTCGACCACCTGTTCCTGACGGCTGGATCAAGACATCTCGACTCCGTCGGCGGCGGCGCCCGAGTGACGTTCGACCGCTTCATCCTCGATGCCAATCTCGCGGTCCCGTTAACCCGGGTCGGGATCGACAACCGGAAGCCAGATCCCCGGGTCCTCATCTCGCTGACAACCCGCCTGTGGCCATGGAGCTATAGATGACCCACCTCCCAGCGAAGCGCAGCAAGTTGCTTATGTCGTGCGCGGTCATCGCGATCGCTACCGCTTCGGCCTTCCCGCAAAAGGCGCGGGCGCAGGCATTCCAGGGGACGATCAGCTCCAGCACCAACGCGTCGCAGACCGCGGTCGGCGGCGGGACAGAAACCATAACGGTCACCGCGCCGACGGCGACCGTCAACTGGTCGCCGACCGACACCGCGACCGGCGGCGGCTCGATCGATTTCCTCCCCGCCGGCAATGTCGCGACATTCACCAGCTCGCCCGGAGTCACGGATTACACGGTGCTCAACCGCATCGTTCCGAATGATCCAACCCGTTCCATCGTCCTGGACGGCGGCGTGCAGGCAACGCTCGAGGGAACGAGCACGACGGGCGGCAACGTGTGGTTCTATAGCCCGGGCGGAATCGTCATCGGAGCGGACGCGATTTTCGATGTCGGCGGCCTTCTGCTGACCACGGCCGACGTCACCCCGGGCTGGACAGCGGACTCGAACGGCTTTTCCGCCAGCTTCACCGCACCGTCGGGATCGACTTCCGCAATCCAGATTCTCGCCGGAGCGCAGATCAACGCCCTCCAGCAGGGCAGTTATGTCGCGCTGGTGGCGCCGCGCATCGAGCAGGGCGGCAATGTCCAGGTGAACGGCGCGGCCGCCTATGCGGCGGGCGAGCAACTTAGCATGACGATGAGCCAGGGCCTGTTCGACATCCAGGTCGACGTTGGCACCACCGACGGCAACGGCATCGTTCACACCGGAACGACCGGCGGGCCGGCGAGCACCGACGCGACGGCCGATCCTCATCGCATCTACATGGTCGCGGTCCCGAAGAACCAGGCGCTGACCATGCTGCTGAGCGGCAATGTCGGCTTCGACAATGCGGTCAGCGCCGATGTCGAAAATGGTCAGATCATCCTTTCTTCCGGCTGGAATGTAAGTGAGACGCCGAGCGCGCTGACCATGACCCAGGCGTTTTCCACGACGGCCGGGATAAGCATTGGCCCGGGCAACTTCACGTCGGATCTCGTCGGAGTAGCCAGTGGCGATATTCTCGCCTCGGCGGATACCGGTGATCTGAATTTCGCGGGTGACGTCGTTCTCAGCAGTCTCTTCTCGGCCGGCTCGGGGAACGTACTTCTTACGGCAACCGGCGGGAATGATCTGACCGTCGGCGGCGACGTTGACCTCGAATCTTCAACCCCCGCGAATCCGTCCCAGGTTGCCATAGAGGCCGACAGCGGAAGCACGCTTTCCATTGCCGGCAATGCGACGATCTATGCCCCGGAGGCAATCGGCAACGGCGGCGACGCGTCGATCATCGCGAGCGGCGGGACTGTGAATATCGGCGGCATACTGAACGTCGACGTTGACGGCGTTTATCCCGGTACCGCCACCAGCAGCGCCTCCGCCGGCAACGGGTTCGGGGGCGACATCACCATTGCCGCGTACAACAGCGGCTCGATCACGACCGGCGGGCTCCAGCTTTCCGCCAACGGTGCCGGACAGGATGGATCGGGTGGCCTGAGCGACATCGCGGGAAGCGGCACGGGCGGGAACATCCTGGTCGACGCCAGCTCGGGGACGATCACCGTCAACGGAGACGTCGGAGCAACTGCCATCGGCTTTGGCGGCGACATGGTCAACACGGCGAGCCAGGGCGGGAGCGGCACGGGCGGTTGGGTCGGGCTTGCCGACGGAAATGGGGCGCTCAACGTCACGGGCAACGTCACGGTCGATTCCGAGGGTATTGGCGGCACATTTGGCGAGGGCGCCGTCGGCGGGCCTGGAGGATCGGCGACCGGCGGCTTCGCGGGCGTATATTCCTACGGCCCGGGGTCGATCACGATCGGCGGGAACACCAATCTGGGAGCCAACGCAACCGGCGGCGACGGACGGACGGGCGGCGATGCTTTGGGCGGCAACGCCGGCGTATCGGCCGTGGACGGAACGATCACGCTCGGTGCATCGATTGTCGCGACCGCGCGAGGGACCGGAGGATCGGCGACCAACGGCTTCGGAGGCGATGGCGGGACGGGGCAGGGCGGGGTCGCTTATGTCGAGGCCGACGGCTTCGACGGAAATATCGAGCAGCTTCCGACCTCGAGTTCGATCACGGGCGGCGATGCGATCATTGACGTGACAGGCACGGGCGGAAATGGCGGAGCTGGCGATGGAGCCACGATTGCCGCCGGACGCGGCGGTGACGGCATCGGCGGGTTCTACAATGGCCAGTTCGCTTCGGGCGGAGCCTTTGCCCTTGCCGATGCGGACGGATCGAGCCTCGCGCTCGGTAACGTCACGCTCATCGCCCAAGGTTTTGGCGGTGCCGGCGGAACCGGCGGTGTCGGCCAATCCGGCGGCACGGGCGGCGCGGGGTCTGGCGGCACCGCGCAGGCGGGACTGTACAACCAGACACCGGGCACAACTCCAACCGGCATAACGACGTTCGGCGATCTCAGCCTGAATTCGACCGCATTCGGCGGAAACGGAGGCACGGGCGGAGCCGGCCAGGGCGACGGTGGCATGGGCTTGGGCGGCGCCTCGATCATCAACGCGAAGGGCACGGTCACGGCGGGGAACGCCACGCTGTTGGCCGGCGCAACCGGGGGAACGGGCGCCAACGGCGGCGATGCGACGGGCGGCGTAGCGTCGGTCGAAGCTTTTCCCGATGGTACGATGACGTTCAGTGGCGACGTCTTCGCGGATGCATCGGGAACCGGCGGAGCTGGATCGAATAGTGGTGGCGACGGCCATGGCGGCGATGCCGAGGCTGGTGCTACCGACACGAACGCGCATCTTGCAGTCGCGGGATTGACGACGGTTGCGGCCAACGGATTGGGCGGCGCGGCGGCATCCGACGGATTCGGCGGTTACGGTTACGGCGGTACCGCCGGAATTCATGCCGGAATCGACAGTACGACCGAAGGCGGCGTCGCGATCTTCAGCGATGCGCTCGTCCAGGCGAACGGCACCGGCGGTACAGGCGGGACGGGCGGCGAAGGCTATGGCGGCGACGCGCATGCCGGCTCTCGAGATGGCATTTTCACCCTGACCGGTACGCTCACCGGCGAGGCGAACGGTGTCGGCGGCGATGGCACTTCGGTCGCCGGAGACGGCTACGGAGGCAGCTTCCTCATCGCGTCCAATTTCGACGGCGACACAAATCCCGCGTCGGTCGGGATTCACACGGCCGACGTGAAAGCGATCGGCTTTGGCGGCAACGGCATTGGCGACGGAATCGCCGGCGGGAGCGGCTACGGCGGCGACATCACCATCCAGGCAGCGACGACGGATTCCTCGCTGACAGTCAACACGCTCACCGCCAATGCGAAGGGCCAGGGCGGGGATGGCGGCGACGGCACCACCGGAGGGGCCGGTGGGTCGGGCTATGGCGGAGACATTTCCACGTCGATCCTGGGCACCGCTTCCGGCGGCGATTGGGCGATGCTGGTGCGCGGCGTCGGCGGCGACGGCGGTGCTGGGTCAGAAGGTACTGGCGGCGACGGCGGCTATGGCGAGGGCGGTTCGACTTCCTTCTATGCCGGCGGTCTCTCCTCCATCAACGCGGGGTCATACAGCACCAGCGCCAACGGAATCGGCGGTGCTGGCGGCAACGGAAGCTCGGGTTTGGGCGACGGTGGCGAGGGGCAAGGGGGCTACAATGGATCGCTGATCGAAGGGCCTGCGCAATTCTCGGGCCAATTCCTGACGACCGCATTTGCAATGGGCGGCGACGGGGCGAACGGAGGCGCGGCCTTTGGGGGCACGTCCTCGATCCAGGTCGATGGGTCACTGAACGCCAGCTACGTCCAGAGCACGGCTTCCGCGATGGGCGGCATCGGACTTGACGGCAACGGAGGCTCGGCGAGCGGCGGCAGTGCCTCGATCAATGTCTACGGAAGTCTTTCGACGGCGGACATGTTCGTTGGGACGATCGCTACCGGCGGTGCCGGATCCTCGGCGGGCGGGAATGCCGACGCAGGCTCGTCGGTCCTCACGGCGGTCAATGGCGGAAGTGTCTCGATCACAGGCGATATGAGCGTCGGTAGCACCGCAACAGGCGGCAACGGAGCGATTGGCGGCTACGCCGACGGCGGCTACGCCGAAGTCAGCGCTTTCGGACCGAGCCAGATCGCCGGACTCGGAACGGCGGAAATCAACACAGACGGTACGGGCGGAAGCTCGAATCTCGCGAATACCGGCGGCAACGGCAGCGGCGGCGATTCCGAGCTTATCATCGGCGGTGGAACCATCGGGCTTGCCAACACAACCATGTCCGCGCGCGGCACCGGCGGTGCCGGCGGCACGGGCGGCGAAGGCGACGGCGGGCGCGTGAGCGTGTCGATGGGAGACGCCGGCGGCTCGCTGATCCTCAACGGAACCAGCCTGCTCACCAGCAACGGTTTCGGCGGCGCCGGTCTTGGCAGTGTGACAGGAACGGGCGGGACCGGCGGCCTTGGCTGGGGCGGAACGACTCAGTTCGTCACGGAGGACGCCCTGGTCGGAGGCGCGACCGCCGAGGTATCGCTTGGCGATATCTCGATGCGCGCGCTCGGAATTGGCGGCGATGGCGGCGGCGGCGTGACCGGCGGCGCTGCCGGCGATGGCTATGGCGGTGAGGTCTATTTCCATCTCGGCGACGTGACCGCGACCGGCGGCAACCTGGAATCCATCGCACGCGGCATCGGCGGCAACGGTGGAACCGGATCGGCAGGGACAGGCGGGAACGGCGGCTACGCCGAGGGCGGGAGCAACACCTTCCAGGTCAGCACTGCAGGAGCACTGACGGCAAACACCTACATTGCGTCGGCAAATGCACTCGGCGGCGCCGGCGGAGCCGGAACGACGACGGCGGGTGACGGCGGCTCGGCTCAGTCGGGAATCAATGACGTTGCAATCGACGGAAGCGTGGCTGTGGCCGGAACGCCTACGGGCGGAGTCGGAGGCACGCCCGACGGCTTCCTCGCCACGGCCTACGCCGAGGGCGGAGCCGGCAATACCGGCGGCAGCGCGTCGGCCGGCAGCACTACGATCGTCGTCAACGGCAGCCTGACCGCAGACGGAATCGTCCAGGCCACCGCGCAGGCCAAGGGCGGCGCCGGAGTGAATGGCGGCGACGCCGCCGGTGGAACCGCCACGATTGAGGTCAATGGTACGCTGAGTTCGGCGATGCTGTTCAGCGCTACCAACGCGACCGGTGGCACGGGTGCCGCTGCAGGTGGCAGCGGGATCGGCGGAAGTTCCGCCTTCGATGTTCATGGCTCGGCGACGATCACCGACTGGGCGTTTGTCCAGGCCAACGGCACGGGCGGCGACGGCGCGAGCGCCGGCGACGGCGAGGGCGGGCAGGCGTTTGTCCTTGCGACCGGAACGCTCAATGCCGCCGATTTTTCGGTCAACGCCGACGCTTTCGGCGGAGCTTCGTCTGCCGACCTTGGCGGCGACGCCTTTGCCGGCAATGCGATATTCGAAACCGACGGCACCACGACGATCGGCACCGTCAACGTCACGTCGAACGGAACGGGCGGAGACGGCAGCCTCGGTGGCGGCACGGGGTCTGGATATAGCGCAGCCTTCCGGACCGGCGGTGGTACGTCACAGGTCACTGGCTCCACGACGGTCACCGCAATCGGAACGGGCGGAAATTCGACCGGCGGCACGGGCGGAGACGGCTACGGCGGCTACGCGCGCTCCAGCGCCTACGGTGGCGGAATCGAAAACGCCAATGCCCTAACGATCAATTCGAGCGGCTTCGGCGGCAACGGCCTCAGCGGCGGCACCGGTTACGGCAGCGAGAATGTCGAAGGTTGGGGTGGATCGACCGCCCAGGCGCTCGATTCGGGGTCCCAGCTGCACCTCACGGGGCAGACGACGCTGGTCTCGAACGGCACCGGAGGAACGGGATCGTCGGGCACGGGCGGTAATGCTTATGGCGGAACGACCCACCTGACTGCGGCTGGACAGCCGATCACCGTGCAGAATCTACTCATGACGGCCAATGCGACCGGCGGTGCTGGAACCTCGGGAGGCGGAAGCTCCTATGCCGGGGACTCGATCCTGGTCGCCGACGGCGCCGCACTGACGATTTCGGGTGGGGCTTCCGTCCAGGCCAACGCCACCGGTGGCGCTGGCGGCAGCGGGACCGGCGGCAATGCCCTGGCCGGCTATGTCGATGTCGAAAGCGGGCCTGGAGGATCGCTCACCGGCGGGACTCTCGCCGCCAATGCCGATGCGATCGGCGGCGACGGCGCCTTTTCGGGCGCCGCGGCTGGCGGCCTGGTCAACCTCGACTCCGAATCCGATGAATCGGGCCTTCCCACGACCATCGCCTTCGATACCATTTCGCTCGGGGCATCCGGCCAGCAGGGTGCAGGCGCGGGCACCGAAGGACCGCCGTTTGGCGCTGGCGGTTTCATCACCGTTCTTGCGACCGGCGGTTCGATCCAGGCCGACAATATTTCGGCCCTGGCCAACGGAAGCTCGGCCGGCGGCGACGTCACCTTCACCTCGTCGCTCGCCGGCGACGGCCAGGCCGGAAGCCTCGGTTTCGGCTCGCTGGACGCAACCGCCAACGGCGCGGCGTTTGGCGGCGAAGTCCTGCTGACTGCGGGCTCCGGAACGACGGCCGACATCGGCAATGCGACACTCGGTGCAAGCGGCCCTGGCGGCTATGTGGCGCTGACTGCTGGCGACTGCGACTGCTCGGCGGGCAACATCGTTGGCAGCGACATCACGCTAACCTCCGGCGGGGACATCCTCATCGCCACCAACGCGGGCGGCGGCGTTGACGCTTCGGGCACCCTGGAAGCGGATGCGGGCGGCGCCATGTCCTTCATCGACGACGGGGCCGGCGGCTTCGTCCAGGCAAACGTCCTCGACGTCTTCGCCAACACGATTTCCGGAACTACGCCGCTCGATGCAGGAAGCATCCTGTTCGCCTCGGTCGGCGACCTGACGGTCGGCAATCTGGGAGTGACCGGCCAGCTGTCCCTCACCAGCGACGGCAACCTCCAGACCGGCAATTTGCAGGCGGGCGACGGAATCGATCTCGGCGCGGGCGGAACGATTGCTGCCGGCAACCTCACGGCCGGCGGCCACGTCAACCTCGACTCGACGGGCAATATCGCATTCGGGAACGCCAATGTGGACGAGCTCGAATTCCAGTCGGGCGGCTCGGTAACCGGCGGCACCATCGTGGCGGCGAGCCGTGTTGCGGGGGAAGCCGAAGGCGCGATCCAGCTCGGCGACATCACGGTCGGGCCCTCGCTTCCGGAAGGCCATGATTTCTCGGTGGGCATGGCATCGGCGACATCGATCACGGTCGGCGACGTGACCGCCCCCGCGGGCATCGGATTTGCCACACTCGGCGACCTTTCGACCGGCAATCTCTCCGGCGGGAATCTCGTCATGACCCTGGTCAGCGGAGACATGACACTGGGCTCGATCACCACCGGTCCAGATGGACAGGTCTACATGGGTGACGGCTCGATGTTTGCCCTTGGGGGTGGCGGCGGCGACGGGAACTTCGACCCGAGCATCGTCCTTGCCATGGCCCCGATTGCGACGGGTGGATCGATAGCGATCGACGGTCCGGTCGCAACTGGCCAGGTCCGGGCGGCCGCGGGCGGCGATTTCACCGCCAGTGACATATCGGCCGCAAACTCGATCGACGTTTCCGCGGGCGGCGCGCTGACCGCGGGCAATCTCAGTGCCGGCAGCTCCATCGCGCTCCAGGCTGGCCAGCAAATCGTGGTCGGCGATCTCGATCCGGCCACGATCGCCATCGTCGCCGGCACGGACTTCACCGTCGGAAACGTCGACGCCTCGAACAGCGCCGAATTCACCGCCGGCGGACTGGCGAACTTCCTCGGAACCGTGTCGGCACCGACGATCACCGTGACTTCCCACGACATCAATATCGCCGGCGGCGCTTCGCTCGGCGTCTTCGGCGTTACCAGCCTTCTCACGCTCAATGCCGTCAGCGACGGTTCGCCGATCCTTCTTGGAGAGGGAGCGACTGCCGAACCGGGCCAGTACCAGCTCAACGAAGACGGCGATATCCGTTCCGATGCGGTCGTGATCAATGCCGTCGGCGCAGGCGAAGGACCCGCTCCGGACGTTGTCGTTGGCGACGTTCATATCGACGGTAGCGCCGCGCCGGGTGGCGGAATCGGGTCCGTCACGGTGAACACCGGCGGGTCCGTGCTGGTTGACGGTGATGTCGCATTTGCGAACGCCGGAGCGACGGACACGCTCGCGCTCAATGCCGGCCGGAATATCGAAGTGAACACCGATACCGGAAGCATCGTGATGACCGCGGCCGGCGGCGGTCTTGGCGGATCGCTCGACCTCACGGCGCACAATATCTGGATGGCAAGCCAGACGGTGCTGGGTCAGCTGGAGGCGGACCCGAGTTTCGCCGGTGCCGCTGGTGCGCTTGCAGTCAACAGCGGTACGGCCAGTCCCGACGGCTTCGTCCGGGCCGGTTCCGTGACCGCGACCATGCTCGGAAGCAGCTTCCTCGTACAGAACAGCGGCACGACCGACGCCCCGGGCGGGATCACCGTCGGCGATGGCGGACTTTCAATCGTAAACCAGGGTTCTGACGACGCATTCGTCGTGGTCTTCGGCCAGCAAACGAAATCGAACGGGACCGTCATTACCGGCGATGCCTTTGCCAACGATGTCGGAGTGGACGGGTCCACAACGACGAATTCGACGATCAACGGCTGCGATATCGGCCAGTCGTGCGGGCAGTCGCCGGTCCCGCCGCAGACTGTCGGAGCGGAATCGATTCTCGGGCCGGTTGGCCTGATGCAGAGTCCGGCCGGCCAGGGCGGGCAAAGCGACAAGGGCGACGACCAGGACGAAAAGGAGGGCGGCAGCAAGAAGACGTCCGCCGATCCTTCCGTCTATTTGATCAACACCGGGCCGCTTCAGCTGGACGACGTCATCGACGATCCGATTACCAGCGGGAACGACGGCCTCGCTGGGCCGCAGTAGAGGAGGTTGCAATGCGCAAGGCCGGAATCGCACTTGCTGCCCTGATTTCAACGGTGGTGATTTCGCCGCCGGGACCTGCCGCCCCGCTAAGCGTGCGCGACAGCTTCAGGATCGGGACCAGCGGCTCGAGCTATTGCTCGGCACAGCCCACCGCCAGCGATCCCGCGCTGACCGACATGTTCGATGCGGGCTATTCGATTACCTGTCGCGACGCAGCACTTGCGGTCGGCAAATTGTATAATCTGCGAGACAACCGCAATCCGGCCGCCCGGCTTGCCTCGGCGCGAGGCAAGGGCGTTACCTGCGGTTCGCCGCAAAAGGGAACGATCGAGGGGCTGGGAAGCGTCGATGTCATCGACTGCAAGCTCAGCGATGCAGACGTCGCCTACAAGGTGTACGAATATCGCAAGGGCAGCCGGTTCTTCGCAGCCGAGGGGCTCGCCGGCTACGACAGCGCCCTTCAGCTTGGCCTGAGGAGCGTCGTCGCCGATCGTCAGATCGACGGCGAAGTCTCGATCGCCACGACCGGCGCCGGCGATTCGGCCGCATTCGCGCGCGTTCAGGCCGGGACACTGGATCCGCAGCGGGCTCTGGCCGAGGCTTATCGGCGCAACAACGTCGGCAGCTATGCGGATGCTGCCGAGTTTTTTGCTGCGGTCAGCAGTTCGAGCCAGGCTCCGATCAGCCGCGCCGAGGCGCTCGTCAATGAGGCGCTGCAGAAGTCGAACCTCGGGCGCTATGAAGAGGCGGACGCCCTGTTCGGGCGGGCCGAGGACCAGGTTCGCGGCGATCCGATCGACGGCCGGCGGCTTCGGAACTACCGGGCGATGCATCTTCTCAACCAGGGCCAGGCTGCCGAGGCCCTGAAGGAGCTGGCCAAGCCGGTTCCGAAGTTTGTCGCCCAATCGGGCCAGGAGAATGGCGGACCGCTCGAAATCGACACCGTCACATCCAAGCGGCTCAACTCGGAATCCAACGTCGCCAATCAGCTCGGCACATCGTCCGACGAGCTCCTCCCTGCCGAGAAGGCGGAGATTCTCGACGGCCAGGCGCTGCAATTGCGGGGCACATCGCTCCGCTTGCAGGGCGATTACACCGGCGCCACCGCCGCGCTTCGCGAGGCGGATTCGAGGCTGGAGGCGGTTCGCGGCGGACGGGTCGCATCCATTGCATGGATGCGCGCCCAGATCGTCGGCGACCTCGCTGCAATCGCCGAGCAGACCCACAATATCGCCGAGGCCGACCGGCTTTACCGCCAGGGAGTCGCAATTCTCGATGCCAATTATCCAGGCTCTGCCGCGCTGCTCAATGCTCGCGCCCGGCTTGCCGGCTTTCTCGCCCGCAGCGGCCAGTTGGCGCCGGCGGAAGCGATGTTTCGCGACATCGTCCATACCCAGGCGGATGCAAGCAACCTGCCGCCGTCCTTTGCGCGCGTGCTTCGCCCTTACGTCGACATCCTTCTGAAGAAGGGGAACGACCCTGTCGCGACAGAGGAAATCTTCGCAGCGACGCAGCTGATGATGCGCCCCGGCCTGGCGCAGACCCAGGCAGTCCTGGCGCGTGAGCTGACCGGCGGCAGCGACGAGGCATCGCGGTTGTTCAGGCAGGCGGTTCAGCTGACCCGGCAGGTCGAGCGAACCCGCGTAGCGCTGGCCAGATTCCAGGATTTGCCACACCCGTCGCCCGAGGAAGTGGCCCGTGCGAGCGCTCTTCGCGCCGATCTCGACACCGCGCAAAAGAGCGAGGTCGCAACTCAGGCGTCGCTTGCGAGCTTCCCGCGTTATCGAGCGGTTTCGAGCGATGTCATTTCGCTAGCCGATCTGCAGAAGACGCTAGCGCCGGGCGAAGCCTATTACCGGATGACGATCGTCGAGGATTCGATCTACGCACTGATCGCGACCCCAAGCTCGGCGCGTGCTGCCAAGCTGGACCTGAGTGCCTCGGATCTCGATCAGCAGGTGAGTTCGCTGCGCGATTCGATCTCGACCGTAGAACAGGGAAAGCAGGTCACCTATCCCTACGATGTCGCGCTCGCGCACAAGCTCTACAGCGAAGTGTTCGGACCCTTCGACGCCGAACTCAAACCCGTGCAGCACCTCATCTTCGAGCCGGACGGGGCGATGCTCCGGATGCCGCCGAACCCGCTTGTCGTCGACCAGGCCTCGGTCGACCTCTACAACCAGCGGGTCAAGGCTGACCCGAACGCCGATTTCGACTTCCGCGGAATCAACTGGTTTGGCCGCGACCGCGACATCAGCACGGCGGTGTCGCCGCGGTCGTTCGTCGACCTGCGCCACGCGCCTCCGTCCGCCGCGCCCAAGCAATATCTCGGGCTCGGCCACAATTCGCCGCCACCTGCAAACGAGGCGGAAATCATTCCCGCCGCAGCCGATCGCGATTGCGTCCTCCCGCTGGCGTCCTGGGCGCACCCGATTTCGGCCAACGAGCTGCATACCGCCGGCGACATCATGGCCCGGGTCGATCCGAAAGGCGTCGATATCATCACCGGCGACGCGTTCACCGACACCGCGATCCAGGACGATACGGCACTCAACCAGTATCGGATTATCCATTTCGCGACTCACGGCGTTGTCACCGCAACCAGGCCGAAATGCCCGACTCAGCCGGCACTGCTCACGAGCTTTGGAGGAAAGGGCTCGGATGGCCTTCTGACCTTCCGCGACATTTTTGACCTCAATCTCGACGCGGACATTGTCATCCTCTCGGCCTGTGACACGGCAGGGAAGGCGACGGAGCTCGCCACCCAGAGCGCCGGGCTGGGGACCGGAGGGAATGTTGCGCTGGACGGCCTCGTCCGGGCATTCGTCGGGGCAGGCGGACGGTTGGTGATCGCCAGCCACTGGCCGGTGCCCGACGATTTCAACGCAACCCAGCGCCTGATCACCGGCTTGTTCACGGCGCCTCCCGGGACACCGACAGTCAGGGCCTTGAGGCTGTCGGAGCGGCAGTTGATGGACGACGTGAATACGTCGCACCCATTCTATTGGGCGGCGTTCGCAGCGGTCGGCGACGGGGACATTCCGGTGATCCGCGTCAAGACGCAGATTGCTCAAAAACCCTAGAAGAGCGGCTTAGTCGCTGGGCGTCTGGTCGCCGCAGCGGCAGGTCGTCACGCGCGCATGGCGGGCGGGCTTCGACTGTTGCGGCTGCTGCTGATCGCTCGCGGTTGTGGCGGGTGCCTCGTCGGCGGCCGCAACCACGACGGGCGCTTGCTGGCCGGCAGACTGTTCGGCGTTGGCAACCGGAGTCTTGGGAGGCTCGGCAAATCCGGCTGCCGCAAGCGACAGGCCGGCGAGCCCGGCGATCAGAAGACGAATGCGCATCGCGCCTCTCCACCCATGGAACGCCAAGGGATAGAGTGAAGACGGTTTCGAAAGCGCTATCGTGAATGGTTAACGCCGCAGCTGCCTCTTATGGGCTCTTTTTCTGCTGTTCCTGCTTGCGGCGAAGCATGGTGCGGTACGTGTCGACGAGCTTGTGGCAGGTCTTGAGCCCCTCGTTCAACTTTGAAGCGGCTTGCGCCGGGCTTTCGTCGTGCGAATCTGTTCGACCGGCCACTACCGCTGCTCCGAAGAAGTTTGTCCCCGGCCCTCAATGCTTGGGCGCGGAAAGAAGTTTCTCGGTCCGGCGCATTCCCGGCGCGGGTGAGTTGAATTTCCTCGCGGCGCGCGCCGTAACTAGACTCCGCAGAGACTCTCGATTGCGCCCTCGAGGGCGTCGCGAGTGAACGGCTTCTGCAATATCTCGACACCGCCAGGGCGGTCGCCGATCGCGTCGGCCTCGGCATAGCCGGTGACGATGAGGGCAGGGACCTCCGGGCACAGGTCATGGGCGTGGCGAAGGAAGTCCGTGCCGGACAGATGGGGCATTGCGTAATCGCTGATCAAAAGGTCGAAATGGCAATTGTCGCGGAGGACCTCGAGTGCCTGGGCGCCGTCCGCTGCCTCGACGACCCTGTGGCCGAGGTCTTCCAGGACCGCGGCCGTGGTGCTTCGAACCTGGGCATGGTCGTCGACAAGAAGGATCGCCAGCGGCCGTACGGTCTTGCGCGGCGTCTTTGGCGCCGGAGATTTCGGCTTTCCGCGAGCGACGGAATCCGGCGCTCGTGGCAGCCACAGTTCGGCTATCGTCCCGCTTCCAAGCACACTCTCGATCAGGAAGGCGCCGTTCGACTGTCGTGCAAAGCCATAGACCATGCTGAGCCCGAGACCGCTGCCCTTGCCCATCTCCTTCGTGGTGAAGAACGGGTCCATCACCCGTTCGAGAAGGTCGGGCGGAATTCCGGTGCCGGTGTCGCAAACCGCGATTCGGACGTAGTCTCCGGGTTCGAGCCCGCATTCGTTGCCCCCTTCCGACTTGCGCTTCTCGGCCGTCACGGTGACCGTGCCTCCGCCGGGCATCGCGTCGCGCGCGTTGATGATCAGGTTCACGAGCGCCAGCTCGAGCTGCGCCTGGTCGGCGAAGGCATCCCACACGCCGCGTTCGATTCGCCAGTCGATGTGGACGAGGCCGCCCAGCGTATGGGTGAGCAGGTCGGACACTGCGTCTTCCAGCGCCCGCATTCCGACCGGCCTCGGCTCCAGTTTCTGGCGCCTGGCAAAGGCGAGAAGGCGGCGCACGAGGTCGCTCCCCTGTTCGGCGGCCCGCCTGGTCATGCCGAGGATGCGCCGCTGCTCTTCCTCGAGCTCGACCCGCTTCTCGAGAAGCCCGAGACCGCCAATCACTGCGGCGAGCAGGTTGTTGAAATCATGCGCAATGCCGCCCGTGAGCTTGCCGATCGCATCCATTTTCTGCGCCTGCATCAGCTGGCTTTCGAGCAGGCGCTGTTCGGAGATGTCGGTGAGCGTGCCGGCGAATTCGACGGGGCGGCCGTCGCCATCCTTGAGGAGCACTGCCTGGTCCATGAAATGCTTGTATCGGCCGTCGGCGCATCGCCAGCGATATTCGACCGAGGAACGGCCGCTCGTCCGCCGCGCCTCGATTGCGGCGATCACCCGGTCCCGGTCCTCCGGATGGAGCCGGTCGACCCAGAGGTTGGGCTCTTCGAGCACCTCTTCGTGGCTGAACCCCGTCACCGCGCGCAGATCGCCGCTGACGTAGTTCGGGCGGCGCGGGTGGGCATCGTACGGCTCGAGATAGAGAACCATCGGCAATGACTGGATGATCGCTGCCTGGCGCTGCTCCGCCCGACGAAGCTCCTGTTCGGCGCGAAGGCGCTCCGCATTTGCCCGAAGATTGGCATCCAGGAGCGCCTGTTCGTGGCGCGCCTTGGCCTCGATCTCCTTCGATTTTTCGAAAAGATCGACAAAAACGGCCACTTTCGAACGAAGGATCACCGGGTCGACGGGCTTGAAGACATAATCGACCGCGCCCATCGAATAGCCGCGCATCAGATGCTCGGCCTCCTTGTTGACGGCCGACAGGAAGACGATCGGGATTCCCTTCGTCTGTTCACGGTCGCGGATGATCTGGGCGGTCTCGTAGCCGTCCATCCCCGGCATGTAGACATCGAGCAGGATGACCGCGAACTCGCCCTTCAACAGGTGGCGGAGCGCCTCTTCGCCGGAGCGGGCGAGCACGACCTTGCCGAGGTCTTCAAGCACGGTCTGAAGCGCGAGCAGATTGCGCTCGTCGTCGTCGACAAGAAGGACCCGCGCATGCTCCGCTTCGGCGGCTCTTGGCGCCGGCCTCTCCTTTGGCCGAGGTGCGGCGGGCATTTCTGCCACTGGCCTGTTCATCGCCTTATTCCGCCGCTTCCATCGGCACAGAAGGCGCGGCGGCGACAGCCGCTTCCCGGGCCCTTGCAACCCACACCCGAACCAGCGCCAGCAGAAGCTCGATGTCGACAGGCTTGGCGATGTAATCGGAAGCCCCGGCATTGAGGCACTTCTGCCGGTCGCCCTTCATTGCTTTCGCGGTGACGGCGATCAGCGGGATATCGGCAAGCTCCGGGCGGCGCCGGATCTGCTGCATCGTCTCATATCCGTCCATGTCCGGCATCATGATGTCGATCAGCGCCACGTCGACGCCTGGTGTTTGTTCGAGAATGACGATCCCGTCTCTCCCACGTTCCGCGTGCAGCACTTCTACATCGTGGCTCTCCAGAACGCTGGTGAGGGAGAAGATGTTGCGAATATCGTCGTCGACGATGAGCACCTTGGCGCCCGCGAGCTCTGGCAGGCGCCGTCTCGATGCGGGCGCATTTGTCACCTTCTTGCGGCGCCGGGGCCTTTGTTCGTTGCTCTCCTTGCGAAGTGCTGCAAACAGCTTGACCAGCTCGGCTCGCTCGACCGGCTTCTCGATGACTCCGGCCGCCCCCATTCCCATCACGGCCCGCCTGCGCTCGACACCGGAGATGACGTGGATGGGGAGGTGGCTGGTGTCGGGATCGTGTTTCAAAAGGTCGAGGAGGACGAACCCGTCGATGTCGGCAAGGCCAAGATCGAGGGTGATCGCATTCGGCTGGAGCTTGCGTGCCATTGCCAGGGTGCCCGCTCCGGCGGTCGAGACGACCGCCTTGATCCGCGCTTCATGCGCGGCGTCGAGCAGGATCGTCGCAAATGTCGGGTCGTCCTCGACAATCAGGACGAACGGATCGTTGCCGAGCTCGTCGCGGTCGTCGTTGATCTCGAAGTTGTTCGGCAGGGCCGTCGCGACGACGGCGCCGCTATTGTCGTAGCGCGCTGCCGTCCCGGTCGCCGCGGTCGCATCGGCTTCGGTCGCCAGCGGCACATAGAGGGTGAAGGTCGACCCCTCGCCAGACTTTGAGCGGACCTGAAGCTCGCCGCCGAGCAGGCGCGCAATCTCGCGGCTGATCGACAGGCCAAGGCCGGTACCGCCATATTTGCGGCTGGTGGTTCCGTCGGCCTGAAGGAACGGCTCGAAGATCAGCCTTTGTTTCTCTTCGGGAATTCCGATGCCCGTGTCGGTAACGGCGATCTCGATCGCCTGGTCTCCGCCGCGAAGCACCGGATGGTTGGCGCTCCAACCCTTCTCGGCGCAGCGCACGTTCAGTGTGACGCTTCCCTTCGAGGTAAACTTGAAGGCGTTGGACAGCAGGTTGAGAACGATCTGCTGCAGCCTCTTCTCGTCGGTGCGAATGGTCTGCGGAAGCTTGCTGTCGAACTTCACGTTGAAGTCGAGGCCCTTGTCGGCGGCCAGCTGGCGGAACGTCCGCTCCATATGTTGTTTCATGTGCGCCATCGGCATTTCGCCGACCTCGATCGTCACCGTTCCGGATTCGATCTTCGACAGGTCGAGAATGTCGTTGATCAGGTTCAAAAGGTCGGAGCCGGCCGAGTGAATGGTCTTTGAGAACTCGACCTGCTTCTCGTTGAGGTTCCCCTGCTGGTTGTCCGCCAGCAGCTTCGACAGGATCAACAGCGAATTGAGCGGAGTCCTGAGCTCGTGGCTCATGTTGGCGAGGAACTCGGACTTGTACTTCGACGTGAGGGCAAGCTGCTCCGCTTTCTCCTCCACCGCGCTGCGGGCCATCTCGATCTCGATATTCTTGGCTTCGACCTGCTTCTTCTCGTTTTCGAGAAGCTGGGCCTTTTCCTGCAGCTCCTCGTTGGTCGCGTGCAGCTCTTCCTGCTTGGTGGTCAATTCGGTCTGGCGCGCCTGCAGCTCCTGGGTAAGCAGCTGAGACTGCTTGAGCAGGCCCTCGGTACGCATCGTTGCAGCAATCGTGTTCAACACGATTCCGACGGATTCCATCAGCTGGTCGAGGAAGTTCTGGTGGGTTTCGTTGAATTCGCTGAACGAGGCGAGCTCGATTACCGCTTTTACCTCATCCTCGAAGAGCGCGGGAAGGATGTTGACGTTCGCCGGCTTGGCGTGACCCAGGCCCGACCCGATCCGGATGAAGTCCGGCGGAACGTCCTTCAGGAGGATCGGCCGGCGATCGGCGGCGGCCTGGCCAATGAGGCCTTCGCGCAGATGGAACTCGTCCTTCAGATAATCCGGGCTGTCCGCGCCGTAGCTGGCCACCAGCTCCAGCTTGGTCTCGTCCTCCTCCCGCTTGGTGACGTAGAACACGCCATATTGCGCGTTCACGAGCGGCGCGAGCTCCGACATGATGAGGTTTGAAACGGTCGCAAGGTCGCGCTCGCCCTGAAGCATGCGGCTGAAGCGGGCGAGGTTGGTCTTGAGCCAGTCCTGCTCCGCATTCTTGAGCGTCTGCTCCTTCAGGTTGCTGATCATCTCGTTGATCGTGTCCTTGAGGGCGGCCATTTCGCCCGACGCCTCGACCGCGATCGAGCGGGTGAGATCGCCCTTGGTCACGGCGGTCGCCACCTCGGCGATGGATCGCACCTGGTTGGTCAGGTTCGCCGCGAGCTGGTTCACGTTGTCGGTAAGGTCGCGCCACAGGCCGGCGGCGCCCGGGACGCTCGCCTGGCCACCGAGGTTGCCCTCGATTCCGACCTCGCGCGCCATGCTGGTCAC
>Ga0207657_10000850_pt1 | contig 32258 bp, 27 predicted proteins | sample KBSC33metaG_FD_184316 | JGI IMG/M metagenome (GOLD analysis project Ga0207657, IMG submission 184316) | Corn rhizosphere microbial communities from Kellogg Biological Station, Michigan, USA - KBS C3-3 metaG (SPAdes) (version 2) | ecosystem: Host-associated > Plants > Roots > Rhizosphere > Soil ...
AGCGCGAACAGGAGTACGCTGAACCAGGGTTCGATCGCCCGGCCCGCACTGTCGCCGGATGAAGAGTCGGAATATCCCTTCGCTCGGGCGGTCTCGGTGTTCATGGACATGCTCATCTCCCGCGCGCGGCCCAGGGCCGCGCGCATCACCTACATATGAAAGGAAAAGCCGATTCCGCAGCGCTCGACGGGCGCGGAACGGCAGCGCATCGGCCGGAACGAGGCCGATGCACGCTCTCAGCGTGTCAGACGGGAGAGGGCGGCGCCGCGGGGTCGTAGACGCGCCAGCGCGGGCGGCCGGCGTGCTCGGCGCTCTGGCGCTCAAGCGTGGCGTGCGCGATCGGCGCTTGATCCGCCAGAAGCTCTGCTCGCTTCGACTCGAGAGGCGCGGGCGTTGGTGGTGCATCGCGCTCGACGAGGCGCGATGACGTGATCCGCGCCGCGACCGCGCGCGTGCCGACCAGTGGCGTTTCTGCCGCATCACGTAGTGCGAGCTCCACCGCGCCGCGAGCGACGAATGAGCGCAGCTCCGGATGGCGCGCCGATCCCGCGCCAAGTGCGCAGAGCCATGCGAGCAGCAGCGAGCAGAACGTGCCGAAGGAACGCGCCATCATCAATGCTCCTCCGGAAGACCGAACAGCAGCTCCACGTGCGGACGATCGTTCGTCGGTGCGATGACGTAGACGTAATCGCCCGCTTCGAGCCTTGTACTACCCGAAGGCGCGATGAGCGATCCGCCGCGCTCGAGCATGCTCACCGCCGCGCCCCGCGGGAATGGAATCTCCGCCAGGGTCGCGCCGCAGACCGCGAGGTCGCTCGACACGAAGTACGCACGAAGCTCGTCACCCTGCGGCGCGAGCGCGTCCACCTCCACCAGCGCCGACGGCGGTGGCGGCGCTGAGGATTCGACCCGGAACAGTCGCGCCACGTGCGTCACCGTCGCACCCGGCACGAACGCGCCGACGACGACGATGAAGAACACGACGTCGAACAGCTCGCGCGCCGCCGGCGCGCCCGCCATCACGGGAATGGTCGCGAGCACGATGGGCACCGCTCCACGAAGTCCGACCCAGCCGATGAATGCTGATTCCCGCCAGGGATAGTCGAACGGCTTCAGGCCGAGCATCACTACCGCCGGTCGCGCGACGAAGGCGAGGAAGAGGGCCAGCGCAAAGCCGATCGGCGCGACGCTCACCAATTGCGACGGCGTGACGAGCAACCCGAGAAGCAGGAACATCACCACCTGGCTGAGCCAGCCGAGCGCAACGTGCACGCGCCGGATGCCGACCGCGTGCGGGAGTGCACCGCTGCCGAGCGTCATGCCGGTGATGTAGACGGCAAGGAATCCGCTGCCGTCGAGCAGAGTGGCGACGCCGTACGCGAGGCAGGCGATGGCGAGGGTGAACGCGGGATACAGTCCGGCCGCGGGAAGCCGGATGCGCAGGATGAACCAGCGGCCGATGCGCGCGGACAGGTAACCGATCAGTGCGCCCACCACCATCTGCAGCAGCACGTGACCGCCGATGGCGAGCATCGTGGTGCGCGAGCCGACGAGCGCCGCCGTGAGCACGCTGGTGAGGATGACCGCCATCGGGTCGTTGAGGCCCGATTCCACCTCCAGCGTGAGGCCGACTCGCTTGCGCAGCCGCGTCCCGCTGGCATTGAGCATCGCGAACACGGCGGCGGCGTCAGTAGACGACACGATGGCGCCGAGCAGCATGGAGAGCTGCCAGCTGAGGCCGAGCAGGTGTGCCGCGCCGCCGACGAGCGCGGCGATGAACAGGACCCCGAGCGTGGCGAGCAGCACCGAGGGCGCGAGCACGGGACGGGCAGCGGTGAACGACGTATTCAGACCGCCGTCGAACAGGATGAACACCAGCGCGACGGTCCCGACGCGATAGGCGAACTGGTAATCGCTGAACGAGATGCCGCCCACTCCCTCGGAACCGGCGAGCACGCCGACGATGAGGAACAGCAGCACCACCGGCAACCCGAGCCGCGCCGAGGCGCGACTCAGTCCGACGCTCACAGCGAGCAGGATGCCGAACGCGGTGAGCAGGACGGCGGTGGCGATCGGCTCGCCACCCATCAGTCGCCGTCCCGGGCGCGGCGCTCGCGCGTGAGCCGCTCACCCTCGCTGCGACGCCACTCGGCAATACGAGCGTGGTCGCCGGAGAGGAGCACATCGGGAACGGCGTGGCCACGAAAGACGGGCGGCCGCGTGTAGCTCGGCGCCGACAGCCCTCGCTCCCAGAACGAGTCGCTGAACGCACTCTCGTGATCGCTCATCGCGCCCGGGAGCAGGCGCACCGTGGCGTCGATCATCGCCAGTGCGGCGGGCTCGCCGCCGCTGAGCACGAAGTCGCCGAGTGAGAGCTCCTCGGTTGCGAGATGGTCGGCGACGCGCTGGTCCACGTCCTTGTAGTGGCCGCAGAGGATGGTCAGTTCCTCGCCGGCCGCAAAGCGCACGGCGTCGGCCTGGTTGAAGCGACGGCCGCGCGCGCTGGTGAGGACGATCGGGGCCGTGACAGCAAGCGCCTCGACGGCCTCGAAGAACGGCTCGGGCTTCATGACCATCCCCGCTCCTCCGCCGTAGGGATAGTCGTCGACCGAGCGATGGCGATCGTGGGTGTAATCGCGCAGATCGACGACGCGATAGGTCACCTGCCCCGCCGCGGCGGCGCGCGCCGGAATGCTGAGCGCCAGTGGTGCGAAGAACTCGGGGAAGATCGTGACGACGTTGATCCTCACTCGAGCAACCCGTCCGGCGGCGTGACGACGATGACGCGTGCTTCGCGGTCCACGGAGGCGATGGTGCGCTCGTCCCATGGGAGCAGGATCGTCTCGTCCTGCCGCGGGGGGTCGCGCCGAACGTCCACGGCGAGGCCCAGTGGCAGCTCGTAGATCTCCTCGACGGTGCCGACGGTGACGCCGTCCTCGAGATCGACGCGCATGCCGATCAGGTCGTGCAGGTATACCTCGTCTTCATCCGGTGCCGGGACCTCGGCGGCGGGGGCGAGGAGATAGCGTCCGCGCCAGAGGTCCGCCACGTTGCGATCGGGGACTTCGGCGAAGCCGACGAGCAGTCCCTCGTTGAACGGACGCACGGAACGAACGTGCAACTCCTGCCGGTCGCGCGCGAGGTCGCCGGCGGTGGTGCCGGCAAAGACACGACGGCCGGACGCGAAGATCGCGTCCGGCTCGTCGGTCAACAGTTCGACCACCACCTCGCCGCGGATGCCGTGGGCCTTGCGCACCCGCCCGACGATGAGGAACGCGGGATCGGGTGAGGACATCCCGGCGTGCTTGGTCAGGCCTGTTCTGCCCTGTTGGAAACCGGCACCGCGTTGGCCTGGAGCTTCGCGGCGAGGCGCGTCTCGTGGCGCTGTTTGAGGACGCCGGCCTTGCGGAGCAGCGAGCGGACAGTGTCCGTGGGCTGCGCACCGACGTCCAGCCAGTGGTTCACGCGCTCGGCGTTGAGGTTGAGGGCCTGTTCGCCCGTGCGGGGCTGATACTGGCCGACGATCTCGATGAACTTGCCATCGCGCGGGCTCTTGGAGTCGGCGACGATGATGCGATACATGGGGGACTTCTTCCGGCCCACCCGGCGGAGGCGAATCTTGACCACTGGCTACTCCTGACTGGAGACTTTCGAACATCCTGGGCTCCTCGCGACAACCGGGAGATCCGGAGCGCACCCAGTACTGCTCGTGAACCGTGAACCGTTTACCGTGAACCGTGACTGCGTTTGGAGTTACGGTTCACCGTTCACGGTTCACGGTTCACAGTATTGAATGTAACCCTACCTGAGGCCCCCGAACATCCCCGGCGGCATGCGCATCTTTCCGCCGCCACCGCCCCCCGCGCCCATCTTCTTCATCATCTTCTGCATCTCGCGGAACTGCTCGAGGAGGCGGTTGACCTCCTGAACGGGACGACCGCTCCCCTTGGCGACACGGGCGCGGCGCGAACCGTTCATGAGCTCCGGCTTCCGGCGCTCGGCCTTCGTCATCGAGAGGACGATCGCTTCCATGTGCCGCATGCGCTTCGGGTCGGCGCCCTTCACTTGCTTCAGCATCTTGGTGTTGACGCCGGGAAGCATCTTGAGGATGCCCTCGAGCGGGCCGAGCTTCTCGATCTGCTTCATCGCAGTGAGGAAGTCCTCGAGGTCCATTCCTTCCTTGCGGACCTTCTTCTCCATCCGCTTCGCTTCGTCGGCGTCGAAGGCGCCCTGCGCCTTCTCGACGAGCGTGACGATGTCGCCCTGCTGGAGGATGCGACCCGCCATGCGGTCGGGATGGAAATCTTCCAGTGCATCGGTCTTCTCGCCGACACCGATGTACTTGATCGGCTTCTTGACGACGCCGTAGATGGACAGCGCGGCACCACCGCGCGCGTCGCCGTCCATCTTGGTGAGGATCACGCCGGTGACGCCGAGCTTCGAGTCGAAGCCCTGGGCGATCTTCACGGCGTCCTGACCGGTCATGCCGTCGGCGACGAGGAGGATCTCGTCCGGCCTGATGGACTGCTTGAGCCGCGCCAGCTCGTCCATCATGTCGTCGTCGATCTGCAACCGGCCGGCAGTGTCGACGATGACGACGCGATCGCGCGCGCGCTTCGCCTGGTCGATGCCGGCCAGCGCGATTTTCACCACGTCCTGCTGATTGCGCTCGGCGTACACGGGCACGTCGAGCTGCTGGCCGAGGGTCTCCAGCTGATCGATCGCAGCTGGACGGTACACGTCGGCGGCGACGAGGCGCGTCGGACGTCCCTCTGCCTTGAGCTTGCGCGCGAGCTTCGCGGCACTCGTCGTCTTACCCGAGCCCTGCAAGCCGACCATCATGACGACGGTCGGCGGGACGGAGCTGAGCTTGAGTCCCTCGCGGCGCTCGCCGAGCATGGCGGTGAGCTCGTCGTGGACGATCTTGACGAGCTGCTGGGCGGGCGAGACGGTGCGAAGCTGCGAAACGCCGACGGCCTTCTTCTCGACGCGCTCGAGGAACTCGCGGGTGAGGGCGAAGTTGACGTCGGCCTCGAGGAGGACGCGCCGCACTTCGCGCAGCCCTTCCTTGATGTCGGCTTCGGTGAGGACACCGCGACCGCGGAGGCGGGCGAAGGTGGCTTCGAGTTTCTCGGAAAGTTCGTCGAACATATCCTGTAAAGTTAGGCGAGTCGCGCACTTACGACAACGGTGTCATCGCGCAGGGCGTGACCCATCGTGTCATCCCGCAGGGCGAAGCCCTGTCGGGACCTGCTGTCCCTGCGCCGTAGCTGGCGTCGCTCTGAATCCGGCTCAACGGCGAAACTGCGGAACGCGGACGAGACGCGGACTTGCACGGATGGACGCGGACTGCTCCATGAGCGGGGACAGGGCCGTGACGGCGCCGGAGACTGAACTTCCAGGCATACGAGCAGGAATATTTTGGGGGTGTGAGGGACAGCTTCGGCGCACCGAAGCTGTCCCTCACACCCCCAAAAGTCTCCCGCCGTTCTGTCCCCCGCTTTCATGGCGCTCTCTCGGCGCGAGGTGCAGTCCGCGTCAGTCTGCGGTCCTCCGTGTCTCGTCCGCGTTCAGGTCGTTGATACGCCGTTCAAGTCGTTCAGCAATTCAGGAAAATCTCGAGCGACGCCGGCCACGAGTACGGGACACCAGGTCCCGACACTCGCTCCGCTCGTGCGGGATGACACCAGGGCGCTTTTCGTGCGAACTGACACCCGGGTTCCGCTCGTGCGGGATGATACCAGGGTTCTGTTCCCTACCATCGCCCGTCATCGCCTCTGCCGCGCCCGCTTTACCTGCGCGCTCGGCGCGCGTCCTGCTCAGTGACCAGTCCACGCCACAACATTACTTTACGGGACTATGGCCAAGCCCCAGCGCAAGGAAGAGATCCTGAAGTCCGAGTTGCCGCCGACACTGCCGTTGATGGCGTTGCGGTCCACCATCGTCTATCCGCTCGGCACGATCGCCGTGCAGATGGGAGCGCCAGAGAATCTGTCGCTGCTCCGGGCGTACGATGAGCCCGGTCTCGTCGTCGCGCTGGTGGTGGCAAGCGGTGACCATGACGAACCGATCGACTCGCAGAAGTTCATCGGGCGGGTCGGGGTCGCGGCGCGGGTGCATGAGCGGATCAACCTGCCGGGCGACACGGTGCAGATCACGCTGCAAGGGCTGCGGCGAATCGTCGTCGAGGAGATCACTCAGAACGAGCCGTATCCCGTTGCCGCGGTCCGCGGCGCGAAGGAGACGCCGCCCGACCCTGCCGAGCTGGACGACCTCGTCACGCGGGTGATCTCCGCCGCCGAAACGCTCGCCGAGCTGGTGGATCGCATTCCCGACGAAGTGCCGGCGATCCTGAAGATGAACGTCTCCGACCCGGGACGGTTCGCCGATCTCGCGGCGACGAACATGAACTTCCGCATCTCCGACAAGGACGAGGTGCTCCAGCGCCTCGACGTCGGACAGCGGCTGCGGTTCATCCTCAACCGCCTCGAGCGCGAAGTGGCACGCGCTCGGGTGATGGAGGACGTGAAGCGCCAGACGGAGATCAAGATCGAGCAGCACCAGCGCGAGTTCTACCTGCGGCAGCAGTTGCGCGCGATTCAGGCCGAGCTGGGTGAGACCGACCCGGGCGAGAAGGAAGCGGTCGAGCTCCTCAAGCGGATCGACGAGGCCAAGCTCCCCGAGCGTGTCGGCCAGGAAGCACGCCGCGAGACGGAGCGGCTGCGGCAGCTCTCACCGGCGTCGAGCGAGTATCAGGTCATTCGCACCTACCTCGACTGGATTCTCGCCCTCCCGTGGAACAAGCGGTCGGGCGACGAGGAGATCGCGCTCAAGAAAGTGGAGGAGGCACTCGACGAGAAGCACTACGGGCTGAGCGAGGCGAAAGAGCGCATCATCGAGTTCCTCGCCGTGCGCAAGCTGCGCGGCGGCGATCCGCACGGGCCCATCCTCTGCTTCGTCGGACCGCCGGGCACGGGGAAGACTTCGCTGGGTGAAGCGATCGCGACGTCGATCGGGCGCGAGTTCTACCGCATCTCGGTCGGCGGCGTGCGCGACGAGGCGGAGATTCGCGGCCACCGTCGCACGTACGTCGGTGCGATGCCGGGGCTGCTGATCCAGGCACTGCGCCGCGTGCAGGTGAAGGACCCCGTGCTGATGATCGACGAGATCGATAAGATGTCGGGCGGCGGGCCCAGTGGCGACCCGACGGCGGCGATGCTCGAGGTACTGGACCCGAACCAGAACGACGAGTTCGTGGATCACTACCTCAACCTGCCGTTCGATCTCTCCAGCGCGCTGTTCATCTGCACGGCGAACAACCTCTACGACATCCCCGCCCCGCTGCGCGATCGCATGGAAGTGATTCGTATCGCCGGCTACACGGTGGAGGAGAAGGTCGAGATCGCGTGGCGGTACATGCTGCCACGGCTGCTCGAGGAGCACGGCATCAGCGACAAGGACATCCAGTTCACCGACGAGTCGCTGTCGTTCATCTCCAACCGCTACTCGCGCGAGGCGGGACTGCGCAACTTCGAGCGCAACCTCGCGGCGATCATGCGCAAGCGTGCGCGCCGGAAGGCGGAGGGCGAAGAGGGCGCGTGGGTGATCGACGCCGACAAGGTGGAAGAGATCCTCGGCATTCCGCGCTATGCGGTGGAGGAAGCGGAGATGGTGCCGGAGATCGGCGTCGTCACGGGTCTCGCGTGGACAGCCACGGGCGGCGACCTGATGGTGATCGAGGCGCTGCGCATGCCCGGTTCCGGACGGCTGACAGTGACCGGCCAGCTCGGCGACGTGATGCGCGAGAGCGTGGACGCGGCGTTCTCCTACGTGCGCTCGCGTGCCGAGAGCATCGGCATTCCGGAAGAGACGTTCAAGGAGTTCGACGTGCACGTGCACCTGCCGGCGGGAGCGATCCCGAAGGACGGACCAAGCGCGGGCATCTCGCTCACCCTCGCGATCGCGAGCGCGCTGTCCCAGCGACCGGTGCGTCGCGACGTGGCGATGACTGGTGAGGTGACGCTGCGTGGCAAGGTGCTCGAGATCGGTGGGGTGAAGGAGAAGGTGCTTGCCGCCTATCGCGCCGGCCTGCGTCAGCTCATCATGCCGGCGTCGAACGAGAAGGACCTGCGCGAAGTGCCGGAGGAGGTGAAGAAGCAGATCGCCTTCACCTTCGTGGCGACGATGGACGAGGTCCTGCGGCTCGCGCTGCTGTCGCTGGGCAGCGACGACGGCGCGCCGGATGACCGGCGATTGCCGAGCGAGTCGACGGCTCGGCTCCGCGTTTCCACGGAGCCCACCGCGGTCAACGCGTCGTGATCCCGATGGCGCCGGCGTCGATGACGCCGGCGCTCATGCCATTCGGCAGATCAGTGTAGATGATCACCGGGCGGCCGTTGATCGTCTCCGGGAGAATCGAGACCGTGCGGCCCTTTGCGGCGAACGTTGCGCCACCGGTGCCGACGCTGCGCTCCGGCGCGCCCGTGCGACGCGCCGTGGCACGGGTGAGCGCGTCAGAGAACGACGCGGCCTGAAGCCCCGAGTCCCAGACGCTGGCCCACACGATCCCGCGTCCTGCGGCGCCCTGCAGCACCGCATAGCGATCGCCGTCCCAGCCGCTTGCCGCGCGCGCGGCGAGCTGCTCGTCGCCGAGGTGCTGGTAGAGGAAAAGTCGCACGCCGAACTCGCCGAGATCGTTCTCGTACACCTTCGTCGCCCCGTGCGGTGATGGAAGCGTGACCGTGCTCGGCTCGTCGGGCGGAGTGCCGAAGTAGGCGTCGGTGTGGAGGATCTGCTCCGTGGAGACCGGCAGATGCTCGAGCGGGTTGGCCTTGCCGCGTTTCTCCTCGAAGCGCTGGACGAAGTCGGCCCCGCTGAGATACGGAAAGAGCAGCGACTCCTGGATCACCATCGGCGCCGTGGCGAAGACGGGCATCGCGCTCTGGTTGTCGCGTATCATCTCGCGGATGCGATCGCGTCCGCCGACGCGAAGCGCAATGTTCTCCGAGCCACCCAGCATGATGGAGAGCTGCTGGTATTGCGCCTGGCCCTCGATCACCGCCTGCGCCGCGGAGAGCCGGTCGTTGTCGTCGGTCGCGTGCTGGATGGAATCGAGGTTGACGTACTGGTCCTGCAACGCGTGCACGAGCTCGTGAGTGATGGTGATACCGGCGAGCTTCTCGTCGGCGCCCTGAACGACGTAGAGCACCTTCGTGGCGGGATCATAGTAGCCGATGACCTGCTCGTTGAGCACGGCGAGGAGGAACTTCCGCAGGTCCATGCTGTCGGGGATCATGCCGAGCAGCTTGTACGCCGCCTCTTCGCCCTTCAGCTCCGCGGCGGGAGTCGCCTCGTCGAACTGCTTGAGCAGGAACTCACGCACCTGGTCCTTCGATCGGAGCTCGAGCTTCGGCGGGTGCTTGAACTGCAGGCCAGTCGCCTTCTCGATCCGCGGCACGGCGTCAGCAACTTCCTGCGCGTACGGGCCATCACCGGCCGGATTCTTCCGGCATGCGCCGGCGCCCAGCAGCAGCGCGCCAACGGCCATGCAAGCCGACCGACGCCAGCTCACTCTTCCCATTCAACCCTCCGTCCGATCATGAGTCCGACCACGCGAGCGACGTCGTGGCCGCGCACGACGATTCCTTCGTCGAGAAGCTGACGCTCGATCTCGACGTCGAGCGCGGCGCGGGCACTGGCGTCCGAGACCGACGACGTCGCCGGTGCGGCGGGCGGCGGCGTGGGCTCGCTTGACGCAGGCGGTGCTCCGCGCGCGCCCGTCTGCACGGCGAAGGCAGCCTCGATCTCGGCGCCGAACCGCTCGATGACGGCGAATCCATCGCGGGCGATGCGGTCGAGATCCGGCGCACTGCGCGCCGCGGCGGCCGGGGACGCCTGTCTCGCGGCTGCGCGACGCTTCGTGATCAGCTCTTCGGCACGCGGCGAGTACTGCGCGGTAGCCTGCAGGTGCGCGCAGGCCTCGTCGAGGGCGTCGATCGCCTTGTCGGGGCGACGGCGATCCGGCACCCAGAGATCGGTCAGCTCGATGGCGGCACGAACGGCGGCATCGGCAATGACGACGTTGTGATGTCGCGCCAGCGACGGCACGCGGGTGCGCAGGATCTCGAGCGTCTCCGCCGGCGACAGCTCGCGCACGACGATCTTCTGGAAGCGCCGCTCGAGCGCCGGATCGCCGAGGATCCAGCGCTCGTACTCCTCGTCGGTGGTGGCACCGAGCAGGCGGAACTCGCCACGCGCGAGGGCAGGCTTGAGCATGTTGGCCGCGTCCATCGCCGAGCCGCTCGCACTGCCCTGTCCGATGAGGTTGTGCATCTCGTCCACGAACAGCAGCACGTCACCCGCGGCGCTGGTCTCGGCGACGATGGCGCGCAGGCGCTCCTCGTACTGACCCCGGTAGGTGGTGCCGGCGAGCAGCCCGACGGCGTCGAGTGACAGCAGGCGAAGGTCGCGCACGGCGAGCGGTACCGTGCCCTCGGCGATGCGAAGCGCGAGTCCCTCGGCAATCGCCGTCTTGCCGACGCCCGCTGGCCCGACGAGGGCGGGGTTGTTCTTCCCCTGCCGAAGGAGAATGTCCACCGTGCGCGCGATCTCCTCGTCGCGGCAACGCACGGTCTCGAGCCGTCCGGCGCGAGCGTCAGCGGTGAGGTCGCGAGTGAAGCGGTCGAGGGCGGGAGTCGGCTGAGAGGGCATCGCTCCCGAATATACGTTCGGGAGCGGCAGGAGTTCACAGGTCCCGGTTATTGGTCGGGAGTTCGCACGGCAAAGCTGAAAGTGGAAGCTGAAAGCTGTCAGTACTGGTCGTAGCGTCGGGCGCGGCGAGGGATCGCGGCAGCAGGGCGGGAAAGGACCGAAGGGCGGCAGAGCAACGGCGTTGCTCTCCGCCCTTCGTGTACTCTCCTCCAGGAGGAGCGCTACAACGCCGTCGCCCGTCCGTCAGTTCGGTCCATTCCAGCCGCGGTGCGACACGAGGTAGAACCGTGAGTGACTACGAGGAAAACTGTCAGCTTTCCGCTCCCACTTTCAGCTTTGCCGTGGCACTCCCGACCAACAACTCAAGACTTCGCTGACACGCTCAGCGGCCAAGAAGGACCCGATTCAGCAGCTCATCCCCGAAAAACAGCATGATCACCGCCGCTGGTGCCAGGAACACCCCGAACGGGACGAGCGGCAGGGTCAACTCTTCGGGCGATTCCCCGAGCGCGAGCTCGGTCTGCGACGCTACCCGGCCGCGGCGGAGATATGCCAGTGGATAGACGATGGCGAGGAAGATCACCGCGCCGAGCGTGGCACCCACGAACACCGTGGCGAGCGCGCGGGCGGGGCCGAGCGCCGCGCCGACGAACGCCATGAGCGTCATGTCGCCCATGCCCATGGCTTCGCGCTTGAGCGCCGCTTCGCCGAGCCAGCCGACGATGGCGATCAGTCCCGCGCCAGCGCAGGCGCCAATGAGTGCTTCGTAGGGACCGGCGAAGAGCGGTGAATCCGTGAAGAAGGGCGCGATGAGCGCCGAACCAAGGCACCAGAGAAGCCCCGAGACGGTGAAGCCGTCGGGAATCAGATAGTGCCGGAGGTCAGTCAGGGCCACGCCAACGAGAATGGTGAGGAAGACGGCGACGCGCAGCGCGGTGAAGTCGGGACCGAAGTACGCGAAGGTCATCGCCCAGATGATTCCGACAGCGAGCTCGCCGAGTGGATAGATGGGCGAAATGGGCTCGTCGCAGCAACGGCAGCGCGCGCGAAGGGCGAGCCAGCTGGCAACGGGAATGTTCTCGAACCAGGCGAGCTGATGGCCGCAGTTCGGACAGCGCGAGCGCGGACTTACGACGCTCAGGTCCTGCGGCCAGCGCGAGACGCAGACGTTGAGAAAGGAGCCGATGCAGAGTCCGAGGACGAACGCCGCCAGGGTGACGATGAGCACAGGCATCACGAGCGAAGCTGGTAGAGCAGGATGCCGGTGGCGACGGCGACGTTGAGCGACTCCACGGTACTGGCGATGGGCAGTGCAGCGAGACGGTCCACACGCTGGCGCGCGTCAGGCGACAGGCCGGCGCCCTCATTGCCGACGACGAGCGCCAGCCGTTCGGGCGGCTTGAGCTCGAAGACGGGAGTGCCCGCGCCGTCGGCGCCCCAGAGGGCGAACGACTCGCGGTGCCGGAACGCATCGAGTGCGTCCCAGGTAGTAGCGAAGGAGGGGAGATGGAAGCCGGCGCCCATTGCACTACGGACGACTTTGGCGTTCCAGAGGTCAACGGTTCCCGGCATCGCGACCACGGCGGTGGTGTCGAGTGCCGCAGCAGTGCGCAGGATGGTGCCGACGTTACCGGGATCCTGCACAGCGTCGAGGACGACGATGCGAGACTCCGGACTCAATGAGAGTGAATCGAGCGAATGCGGCGGGACGGCGGCAATGGCGAGCACGCCCTGCGGCGAGTCGGTCTCGGCCGCGCTGGCGAACTCCTGGGCACTCACTTCGGCGACGTCGATGCCGCGCTGGCGAAGATCGGCAAGGAGTGCGGCGCCCCGCGGCGCATCGGCGAGCTGCGGCGCGACGAGTGCGCCGTGGATGCGGAGCGGGGAGCGAGTGAGCTCCTCGACGGTGCGCACTCCCTCGGCGGAGAAGAGCCGCTGGCGCTCGCGCGCCTTTCGGCGCTTGAGATCGCGAGCTAAGGTAAGGAGCTTCAAGGTGTTAGGAATCAGGCACGCCGGAACGCGACTTGCGCGAGTCGGGCGTGCCTGCTCACGACGAGAGAGAACGATGAAACGTGGATTTGCCTGCCTGGCGCTCGTGCTAACGATGACGGCCTGCGGAGTCTCGACGCAACAGGAGATTCAGATGGGCCAGCAGTACGTGGCCCAGATCAATGCGCAACTGCCGATCGTGCAGGACCCGGAGATCAACCGCTACATCAACGTGCTCGGCGATTCCATCGCCCGGCTCACCTCGCGCAGCGACATCCCCGAGTGGCACTTCTACATCGTGGACAGCAAGGAAGTGAACGCGTTCGCGGTGCCGGGTGGCTTCATCTACGTGAACCGCGGCCTGATCGAGCGCGCGGAGAAGATGGATCAACTCGCCGGCGTGCTCGGCCACGAGATCGGCCACGTGGTGCGGCGCCACTCCATCAAGCAGATGCAGCAGCAGCAGGGGGCGAACATCGGGGTCACGCTGGCGTGCGTGCTGACGAGCATCTGCAACAACCAGGCAAGCCAGGCGGCGATCCAGGTGGGCGGAACGGCGCTGTTCGCCAGCTTCAGCAGGAAGGATGAAGCGGAGGCCGACGAGGAAGGTGTGCGCAATGTGGTCCGCGCCGGCATCAGTCCGCAGGGAATTCCCGAGATGTTCCAGATCCTGATCGACGAGCGCAACCGGAACCCATCAGCGGTGGAGAACTGGTTTGCGACGCACCCGCTGGAGGAGGATCGCATCGCCGATACGGAGAAGCTGATCGCGACCTACGACCCGGCGATCCTTCGCTCGCTCACGGAGGACTCGAGGAACTTCCAGACGTTCAAGGCGAGAGTGAAGGCGCTGCCGCCATCTCCGGTGCCGAGAGGGTAGACGACAACTCAAGTACGTGGTAGCTGGTACCTCGTACCTGGACCTGTGGGCTGGATTGGTCCAAGGCTCGGCTGGTTCCTCGCTCGGGACGAGCGCCTTGACTCCAACAGCGAGGAGAGGACAGGGCGGAAACTGCCTGAAACGGCAGGATTCCCTCCCCATCCGGGGATGGCTCCGTGCGAAGCGGAGGAATTCCGAGGCCGTTCCCAATCGAGAAGGACTTTGAGGAGTGAAGCGGCCAGCCTCGGCGCGCGGAATCGAGCCCAAACCGGGGACCGATCCTGCCGTTTCCTGCCCTGTCCGTAGTTTCCTCTTCCGCTGTTTTCAAGGCCTGCATGCCGAAAGGGCCAGCCACTCCTTGGAATGGCCAGCCCCCTGGGGCCTGCTACGAAGTACACAATCCCCGCTACTGCAGTTGTAGTTATTCCAGCCCGCCCACCCACCTCTCCACCAGCGACTCGAAGCGTTCGGCGACGAGGTTCGTCGTCTCGATCACCTCGGCGTGAGAGAGCGGATGCGGCGAGATTCCCGATGCGAGGTTGGTAATGCAGCTGATGCCGGCGACGCGCATGCCGAGCGTGCGTGCGACGATGACCTCCGGCACGGTGGACATCCCGACGGCGTCGGCGCCGAGGATGCCGAGCATGCGCACCTCGGCGGGTGTCTCGTAGGCAGGGCCGAGCAGCCCGCCGTAGACGCCCTCGACGAGCGGCGTGCGAAGCTCCAGTGCAACGTCGCGGAGCTGCTGCGCGAGCGTCGCGTCGTAGGGAGCGCTCATGTCCGGAAAGCGCACATCACCCGGCTCGAGTGCGCCGACGATCGGACTGCGGAACATCAGGTTGAGGTGATCGCGGATCAGCATCAGGTCGCCGGGCCGAAAAGTGCGCTTGATGCCGCCGGCAGCATTGGACACGAACAGGGTACGCGCGCCGAGCGCGTGGAGCACACGCACGGGAAAGCCGGCGAGTGCTGCGTCGTGGCCCTCATACATATGGAAGCGACCGGCGAGAGTGACCACCTTGCGTCCGCCCAGCGTGCCGACGATCAGCTTGCCGGCGTGCCCCACGACGGTAGCGCTCGGGAAGCCTGGCACCTCGGCAAAGGAGATGGCCACGGCGTCACGAATGCGATTCGCGAGTCCGCCGAGGCCGGAGCCGAGGATGATTGCCGCGGCGGGATCGATGTCGCCGACGCGGCGACGGATGGTGTCGGCGGCGAGTGCAGCGGCCGAGGCGCCGTACTTTCCTGCTCCGCTTCCATCGTGAACGCTCATGCGACCGCCTTCCGCAGGGTGCGGATCTCCGCCTCCGCATCGGCAACGAGCTTCATGCGCTCCTCGTGTGGCAGGAACGCGCTCTCGAAGCCGTTGAGGGCGACGCGCGACAGCTCGTCGAAGTCGAAGTCGAGGGACTGGGCGGCGTGGACGTACTCGTCGGTGAGGGTGACGCCGCTCATCAGCCGGTTGTCGGTGTTGAGGACCACGTTCAGGCCGCGATCGTAGTACTCGCGGAACGGATGGGCGGCGTAGGAGGCGGCGGCGTGGGTCTGCACGTTGCTCGTGAGGCAGATCTCGAGCGTGATGCGGTGATCGTTGCAGTAGTCGGTGAGCGCAGAATCCTCGATGAGTCGCGTGGCATGACCGAGTCGATCGGCGCCGCACACGTGCACCGCCTGTCGTACCGAGTCGGCGCCGTCGCCCTCTCCAGCGTGGCAGGTGCAGGAAAGATCGTGGCAACGCGCGTACTCGAAGGCGCGCGCGTGCAGCCGAGCGGGATGGCCCTTCTCGCCGCCGGCGAGGTCGAAGCCCACCACGCCGCGATGCTTGTACGCTACCGCAAGCTCGGCGAGCTCGTGCGAGACCGACGGCGACATCGCCCGCAGCGCGCAGATGATGACGCGCCCGCGCACACCGAGCTCGCGCTCGGCGCGCTCGAGGCCGCGCAGTGGCGCTTCCACGGCCTGCTCGAGTGAGAGCCCTCGACGGACGTTGAGCACCGGCGCATAGCGCATCTCGATGTAGCGGACGCCATCGCTGCCGGCGTCCTCGGCAAGCTCATAGGCGATGCGCTCGAGCGCGCGTTCCGTCTGCATCACCGACAGCGTGATCTCGAACCGCTCGAGGTATTCCTCGAGGTTTCGCGCGTCGCGCACGATCATGTACTCGCGCAGCGAGTCGGCGTCGGGGGCGGGCATGGGGAGACCTTCCTCGCGCGCGAGGTCGAGCATGGTCTGCGGGCGGAGCGAGCCGTCCAGATGACAGTGAAGCTCCGCCTTCGGCAGCCGGCGCAGCAGCTCGCGATCGATACGACCCTCGGTCATCGAGTCGGGACCGCGGTGACGAGACGGCGGTCGGCCGGTGCGCAGACCGGCTGCGGAAGACTCTTGAGGTACGCGATGAAGGCGTCGAGGTCGACGATCGGGAGGATCTCGCTCTTCAGCGCGCCGGACTCGAGTCCGAGCCCATCACCGCCGGTGGCGAGGAAGTCGTTGAGGATCACGGCGTAGCGGCCGTCGGGATTGATGCTCGAGCCGTTGCTCAGCTTCGCGGTGAGGATGCGCGAACCCGGAGCAGCGGTAGAGTCGTAGGTAACGGTCACACCGCTCAGGTGCACGTTGGGTCGCTTGCTGACGAGCTTCTCCAGGTAGTCGCGCAGCGCGCTGCCGGTGACAGTGAGGCGATAGAGCACGTTGGCGAACGGCTGGATCTCGAACAATGAGCCATACGTCGCCGGCCCGGCGCGCAGGTTGGCACGAATGCCGCCGTTGTTCATCACGGCGACGTCGCCCTTCCCCTCGACGCGCATGGCGTCGGCGATGAGGTTGCCGAGCGGGTACTCGGTGCCGCTGCGAACGAGGTCGGTCGCGATGGTGGCGACGGGCCGGTTCACGATCGGGGCGACCCTCGCGACCGCGGCGCGCACGAGCGCGGCGGTGGCGGAGTCGGCGGCGAGGGTGTCGGGGAGCACGTCGTAGACGTGATGGCTGCTGAACCCTGGGCCAAGGTCGGTGACGCCGAACGCCGTGCCGCTGGACCGCGACTGGATGACGGGGATGCCGGCGATGGTGGCGTCAACCAGCGAGTGGGTGTGGCCGCTGACGATGGCGTCCACCGGCTCCTTCAGCGTCCGCGCGAAGTCGATGATCTCACCGTTGCACGAGGTCGCACCGTCTCGATCGCAGAACGCGCCGGCATGGGCGACGACGACGACGTAGTCGGCACCACGGGCGCGAAGGGCTCGCGTGAGGCTGTCGACGATGGGCACGGGATCCACGAATCGCAGCCCTTCGACGTTCGATGCACGGGTCGTGGTCGGCGTCAGGACGGTGGCGACGCCGATGACGCCGATCTTGAGGGCGCCACGCGCGACGAGGGTGTCGTCGCGGATCCACGGGATGTCGCGACCCTGCCCGTCCCGCACATTGGCGGCGAGCAGCGCGTACTTCGCCTCGCGCATGCGGGCACGCAGGGAGTCCTGCCCCCAGTCGAACTCGTGGTTGCCGACGGCGCCCGCCGCGTAGCCGAGCTGATTGAACAGCTGCACGATGGGGCGTCCGAAGGCGAGGTTCGACGCCGGTGTTCCCTGGAACTCGTCGCCGCCGTCGAGGAGAATCGTCTCACACGCCGGAGACACGCAGCCCTGCTTCGCGCGCTCGATTGCGGTGGCCAGGTACGCCGCGCCGCCGCGCAGGCGTCCGCTGGCGTCGGGGCGAGCCTCGAGCGCGCCGTGGAGGTCGTTGGTGGAGATGATGCGAAGCCGTGGCACCGGTCGGGCAGCGAGCACGGCGCTGGTATCGCGCGGTGCGGGCGCAACGCCGACGGCGTGCGCGTCCTCGCGGTTGTTGCGATGCATCTCGCGGTAGAGCGAGGCCACCGCCGACGATGGCACGATCTCCCAATTGCGCGTGAAGTAGTCGGCCGGGGTGATCACGCCGCGCCGACGTACCTCGTCGATCAACAGTTGCCGGATGTCCTGCTGCCGGTCGTAGACCACCGGTGCGCCACTCAGCATCGAGTAGCCACCACCACCTGTCTGCCGGTAGTTGTTGAGTGCGAGAGTGAACGAATCCGTCGGCGTAACGGCGCGGTCCTTGTACTCCAGCTTCACCACGCGCTGACCGGCGGGCTTCGAGAGGTCCAGGGCGTAGTCCACCCCGGAGACGATGTCGAAGTTGAAGCCGGGAAAGCCGGGATCGATGCTCACCTGCCCGTTGGGAGAGGTGATGTAATATCGAGCGCTCTGCTCGAGGTAGGCACGGAGCTGAGCGCCGGAGATGCGCACGGCGCGCAGGGTGTTGTCGTACGGGTAGAGCGCCTGCAGCCGGGCCGCCGTAATCGGACCGGCATCCATCGAGGCGTCGAGCGAGAAGGCGGCGGTGGAGGCGAGGTCGGTGGCGGCGGCACGACGCTCCACCTCATTGATGAAGTCGATGAGCGGTGTGTCCGCGACGCGCGCCGAGTCGGCGCTCCAGGCCACGGGGGTGCGACCGATCGGTGTCGTCACCCAGGCGATCGTCGCACGGTGTGCCGCGTCGGTGGCGGCAACGACGAGCGAATCCTCCGCATGGCCGGCCGCCTGGACGATGGAAGACCGCTTGCTCTCGACGCGCCACCTGCCGTCTTCCCGCTGGAGGCCGAGATGCGCGATGGCGACGCTGGTCGCCCAGTTCTTCGGCTGCATCAGCAGGACACCGTTGATCTGCGTGTCCGCCACCTCCTTGTGCGAGTGGCCGAAGAGGACGAGGTCGATGCCCGGTACTTCGCGCGCGATGCGCGCCGCGACGTTCTCACTCGGCACGCCGGTGGTGACCGTATCGTAGCTCGACGGCTCGCCGAGCCCCGAGTGCACGGTCACGAGCACGACGTCCGCGCCGGCCGCTCGCACGTCCTGCACCGCGGCCTTCACCTCCGGCACCACGTCGCGGATGACCACCTGGCCGGCGAGGTTGTCGCGATCCCAGATCATCGAACCCGGCGTGGTGGCGCCGACGATGCCCACCTTTGCACCGCCCCGCTGCACCATCGCCCAGCTGGTGAAGGCGTGCGGGCCACTGGCGAGGTAGACGTTGGTGGCGAGGAAGGGAAAGCTCGCCTCGTGCACGGCACGACGCAGGTAGGGCAGCCCGTAGTTGAACTCGTGGTTGCCGATGGCCGCGGCGTCGTAGCGCATCGCGTTCATCGCCGACACGATCGGATTCGGCGCATCGGCTGGCGCGACTCGCGCCGCGACATAGGTGAACGAGTTCCCCTGCAACAAATCTCCGGCGTCGAGGAGCACGACGTGCCCTGGCTCGGCTCGGCGCAGCGAATCGACGATGGTGGCGGCGCGTGCGAGCCCGCGCGCCGAGTCGGCGCGGTTGGTCTCGTAGTTCCAGCCGCGAACGCGGCCGTGGACGTCGGTGGTCGCGACGACGACGAGGTCGAAGCTGTTCGCGTCGCCGCCGGCGATGGCGGCAGGGTGCGCGCAGCTCGCGGCGAGCGCGAGCAGCGCAAAGATGAGTGAGGATCGGTTCCGCATGGGAAAAAGCTAGTCGGGACACGGTCGCGCGGCGAGCGTGCCAGTTGGTTGACGCTTCCCACCTTCGCTGACACACTTTGGAGCACCGTCAGCCCGTCGCGAGCTCCCTTCGCCAGCCGATACATGATCGTGACAGCCCACCCCCTGCACCGCATCCACCATCGACGTCACCTTTCAGTCGTGAGCCGGACGAAGCGCGGTGAAGCGCGATGGTGAAACCGCTGGTGATCGGCATCGCCGGCGGATCGGGGTCCGGCAAGAGTACCGTGGCGCGCAACGTGGCCGCGGCGCTCGGCGATGCGTCCGTCGCCTTCATCGACATGGACGCCTACTACCTCGACCATGCTCATCTCTCGATCGAGGAACGTCGAAAGGTCAACTGGGATCACCCGAACGCCTTCGACTGGGAGCTCCTCGTGCACCAGTTGGGCTGCCTCGCCCAGGGCTACGCGATCGACAAACCTGTCTACGACTTCGTCGAGCACGCTCGGAGTGCCAGCACCGTGCGCATCCCGCCGGCGGACGTGGTAGTCGTCGACGGCATCCTGCTGTTCGTCGATGCGCGGGTCCGCGAGCTCTGCGACGTGAAGGTTTTCGTTGACGCGGACGCTGATATCCGGCTCATTCGCCGTATCCGTCGCGACATTGCGAAGCGCGGACGACCGCTGCCCGAGATCCTCGACCAGTATCTCTCGACGGTGCAGCCGATGCACCTCGAGTTCGTCGAGCCGAGCAAGCGATACGCGGACGTGATCGTGCCGCGCGGCGGCCACAACCCAGTGGCGATCGAGATGATCGTCGCGAAGATCGCGCGCCGGCTCCAATCGGGGACGTCGTGATCGCGGGACCGCCGGTCGCCGAACAGCGCGTCCTCGTCGTGGACGACGAGGCGGACATCGTGGCGCTCGTGGCATATCACCTGGCGAAGGCGGGTTACCGCGTCTCGACGGCGAGCACCGGGCCCGATGCGCTGGAGGCGGCGCGCCGCGAGCACCCGGCACTCATCGTCCTCGACCTCATGCTCCCCGGCCTGTCGGGCTACGACGTGCTCGAGCAGCTTCGCGCCGGCGAGTCGTCGCGTGACGTGCCGGTACTGATGCTCACGGCAAGGCGCGACGAGGAGGATCGTATTCGCGGGCTCTCCCTCGGCGCCGACGACTATCTCACCAAGCCGTTCAGTCCGCAGGAGCTGGTGCTGCGGGTAAGCGCGATCCTTCGACGTACCCGCGCCACTCCCACCGTTTCCGGCGCGACGCTGACACTCGGCGCGCTGGAGGTCGATACGGCGGCGCACCTGGTGCGGGTGGCCGGTGAGCCCGTGGAGCTCACGCCGACCGAGTACAAGCTGCTCCTGCTGCTGGTGGAACGCCGTGGACGCGTCCAGGACCGGGCGCACCTGCTGGAAAGCGTGTGGGAGGCGGCGCCCGACATCCAGACGCGCACGGTGGACATGCACGTGCAACGACTGCGCGCAAAGCTCGGCTCAGCCGGTAACATGATCGAGACGGTACGCGGCTTCGGCTATCGGCTGCGGGTTCCACAAGGGCGCGGCTCATGAGTCTCGCGCGCCGCCTGCTGCTCGGCGCGCTGGTGGTGGTGCTCATCCTCGTGGCTGCGATCGTCGTGCTGGCCGGAGGACGGTTGCGCGAGCGATTGATCGACGAAAAGAAGGACGAGCTGGCGCGCGATGCGCGGTTCGTCGCGTCGGAATGGACGCGAGCGTCCGATGCTGACTCGCTGGCACATCGCGCGGGCGATGCACTGGGCTACCGGGTCACGCTGATCGACAGCACCGGCGTCGTGGTGGGCGACGCGGAGTTCGACGCGCCGGCGAGGCGCCGGCTGGAGAATCACTCCATGCGGCCGGAAGTGATCGCGGCGCGCGAGTCGGGCACGGGCTCCGCGCTCCGCCACAGCGCGTCGGCGGGCGACGACGAACTGTACGTGGCGGTTCGACATCCTCTCGGTTTCGTTCGCGTGTCGCTCACCACGCGCCGACTGGACGACGTGGTAAACGGCGCGCGCCGCGACGTGCTGACGAGCGGGATCGTGGTGCTCTTCGGCGTGCTCGTGATCGCCTGGCTGTTCGCGCGGACGGTGACCCGGCCCATCGTCGAGCTGCGCGACGTCGCGCGGGCAATCGCGGCGGGAGACCTGAGCCGACGGCCCGCGCTCTCCGCGCCGGGCGAGGTGGGTGACCTGGCAACGGCACTCCATCGCATGGCCGAGCAGTTGTCCAGTCGCCTCACGATCATGCAGGCGGACGAGCTGCTCATGACCGCGGTGCTGGAGTCGCTGGAGGAAGGGGTGCTCGCGCTCGACGAGCATGGGATGGTGGTGCGCATGAACCAGCGCGCTCGCCGACTGCTCGACCTCGCGTCGCCGCTTCCCTTCCCACGCGAGCTCTTGCCGCGCGAGCAGGAGCTCCGCTCCGCCGTCGAGGCGGGACTGGCCGGCGAGAGCACCCCGCCTACCGAGACGCGTCTCCACGACCTCACGGTCGCCGTAGCAGCTCATCCGCTCGCTACGGGCGGCGCGGTGGTCACGGTCCTCGATCTCACCACGCTCCGGCGCCTGGAGACGATCCGCCGCGATTTCGTGGCCAACGTGAGCCACGAGCTGAAGACTCCGCTCACCGCCGTCAGCGGCTTCGCCGACACCCTGCTCGACGAGGACATCCCGATAGAGAAGCGACGGCGCTTCGTGGAGACGATTCGCGACAATGCCGGCCGCATGCAGCGAATCGTGGACGACCTGCTCGACCTCTCTCGCATCGAGAGCGGAAGCTGGCAGCCGCGGCCCAGGCCGGTGGACATCGCCGGCGTGACCCGCGACGTCTTCTCCGCCGTCCGTGAGGCTGCCGAGCGGAAGCAGATCCAGCTGGTCGCCGAGATCCCGAAGGACGCGGGGACGGTCTATGCCGATCCCACGGCGTTCCGGCAGGTGCTAGGCAACCTGATCGAGAACGCCATCCGCTACACGACGTCCGGGAACGTGACGGTGCGGAGCCGACTCGGCGGCAACGGCGTCTGGATCGACGTGCTCGACACCGGTGTCGGTATCGCACCGGAGCACCTTCCGCGGATCTTCGAGCGCTTCTACCGCGTGGATCCGGCGCGGTCGCGCGAGCAGGGTGGCACCGGGCTCGGGCTGGCGATCGTTCGCCACCTGATGGACGCGCACGACGGCCGCGTCGAGGCGGCGAGCATCCCGGGGCGCGGGACGACGATCAGCGTGTATTTCCCCGGGACGCCCGCCGTCGCGGACTAGAAGTTGACGACGAAGTGCGCGAAGTACGTCTTCAGGTTTGCCGGCGCAATCCCGACCGTGCCGGTGGACGTCTGCGCCGGAAGCACGGCGCCCGACGACGGCAGCTGCTCCTGGTAGTCCAGCGCCAGCGTCGCGCGCGAAGAAATGTCGTACGAGAGTCCGCCGAGGAGGAAGTGATACGAGTAGTCGGAGAGGTTGTTCACTGGCTTGACCCGATCGTAGCGTGCGATGAGGGCCAGCGGCGACTTGCCGGTGCCGTTGATGAAGGCGAAGGGCCGCACGACGGTGAAGCCGTAGAGGAAGTCGGCATCGACGTCGGTGCGCACGCGCGGCGAGGCGAGGGTGTTGGCGCCGCTCTCGGTGCCCGTGGTGGCGCGAGCATATTCCCCGGCGATGGTGAGTCGCGGGTCCTTGATGCCGACGAGGACACCGGCACGCGTGCGAGGCATGGCTTCACCGATCGGACCAACCTGTCCGGCGCCGCCATTGGCGAACCTGCTCGCGATCGCGCCACGATACGTCCAGCCGGTGAGCGTGAAGGTGCGGAACAGCGCCGGTACGCTCGTGCTGCCCATGAGCGGCGTCAGCGAGAGGCGCGCCTGGTAGTCCTTGAAGCGGTCGGTCTCCCTGGCCGCGTAGCCGGGACCGTTCGTGACGGCCGCGTACACTTCGCCGAGTTTGTTCGGAAGGGTGAGCTGCGTCGCGAGGCCGACGTCGGCCGACGCGAAGTATCCCGCGCGCTCGACGCCGCTGTTGGTGAGGTAGCGGGGCCAGAACGTTTCCTCGTGCTCGATTTCCACCGTCTGCAGGATGCCGACCTTGGCAAGCAGTGCGGCGCCGTTCGAGGCCTTCGGGACGTCGTACTGCAGGTAGGCGTACTTGGCGCGTACGGTGTATGCGTTGGAGCCGGCGTCCTGGAAGACGTCGGTCGTGACGCGGATGCTCGTGCGCTCGCCGGCCGGCATCCTGAACGTGAGATACGCGCGATCGAGGGTGAAGGCGTTCGCGTTCCGGTTGGCGTCGCCTGTGTTGTACTGGTAGTTGCCGAAGAGCACGCCGGAGAAGTCGAGCGCCGGCTTCGCCGGGGCGGCTGCCGGTGCGGTCGAGGTCTGCTGCGCCACGAGCGGCGCGCTGCACACGCCGAGCGCAATGGCAACGAACAACGGGCGGAGAATTCGCTGAAGAGTCATCGACTGGGGTGACGGAGGTGTGGGTGGTTCGAACGGCGATGCATCCTGAGCAGCCATCCGCGATCAACTTCCGCCGACAAGATCACGAATGGGACAAGGCCGCATCTAGGTTGTGTAACGAGAGGGCGAGCCCCCTTCCCCGCTCGACGTGACCGAACTGTTACATACGGCACGCCCGTTCGGTACACGAGCATGCGAGTTTCCTCGCAGATGATGCGATCCTCAATCGATGCCGGTGCCGCCGCGACGCGTGCCGCTCGCCGGCCATCGCTTCAGCGCTCGGCGCTGGCGGACCGGGTGTATCGCGGCGCGATCCTCTTCTTCGCGCTCTGCATCCCGGCGCTGCTCCTGCTGATCTTCCTCGAGGTCGGTCGCGCCGGATGGCCAGCACTGCGGCAGTTCGGATTCGGTTTTCTGACGTCGAGTGCCTGGGATCCGGTGCATGGCGAGTTCGGCGCGGCACCGGCGATCGTCGGCACGCTCGTCACCTCGGTGATCGCGCTCGTGATCGCCACGCCGCTCGCGCTCGGCAGTGCCATCTTCCTCTCCGAGTTTTCCCCGCAGTGGCTTCGCCAGCCGGTGTCGTTCCTCATTGACCTGCTGGCCGCGGTGCCGAGCGTGGTGTACGGATTGTGGGGGGTGTTCTTCCTCCTGCCCCTGCTGCGGACGGCGGTGATGCCGTTCCTGCGTGACACCCTGCACCTCGGTGCGACGCCGTTCTTCAACGGGCCGGCGTACGGCCCGAGCGTCCTCGCCGCCGGGCTGATCCTCGCGATCATGGTGCTGCCGTACATCGCCGCGGTGTCGCGCGAGGTGCTGCTCGCCGTGCCCCGATCGCAACGCGAGGCGGCGCTGGCCCTCGGCGCCACGCGCTGGGAGGCGATCACCGGCGCCGTACTGCCATATGCGCGGGTAGGCATCATCGGCGGCGTGATCCTCGGCCTCGGACGTGCGCTCGGCGAGACGATGGCCGTCACGATGCTGATCGGCAATCGCCACGAGCTGTCGGCGAGCCTCTTCTCGCCCGGTTACACCATGGCGTCCCTCATCGCCAACGAGTTCTCGGAGGCGACGACGGATCTCCACCTCTCGGCGCTGATGGCGGTCGGGTTCGTGTTGCTCGTCATCACCCTCATCGTGAATGCCGCGGCGCGACTGCTCGTGCGACGCGTGGGCGGAGTGAGCCGATGAGCTCGAGCGTGTTCGCGACGTCAGCAGCGCGCCCGCACCTGCCGCGCCTCACGCGCCGCAAGGGGATGAGCGTGGTGATGATCGCGCTCACCTGCCTCGCGGCGGCCATTGCTGTGGTGCCGCTGCTCGTGATCCTCGGCTACCTGCTGAAGCAGGGCGCCAGCGCGCTGTCGCTCGACTTCTTCACCAGGATGCCGGCGCCTGTCGGGGAGGCGGGAGGCGGAATGGCGAACGCCATCGTCGGCACGCTGATCCTCATCGGCATCGCGTGCGCGGTAGGATTGCCGGTCGGCATCGGCGCCGGTCTCTACCTCGCCGAGCAGAAGGGGGCAAAGCTCGCCGAGCTGGTGCGCTTCCTCGCCGATGTGCTCAATGGGCTGCCGTCGATCGTGATGGGCATCTTCGCCTGGCAGTTTCTCGTGCGGCCGGTGGGCCATTTCTCGGCAATCGCCGGTGGCGTGGCCATCGGCGCGATGATGATTCCGCTCGTCACGCGGACGACGGAGGAAATGGTGCGCACGGTTCCGCAGTCGCTGCGCGAGGCGGCGCTGGCCCTCGGCTATCCCCGTTGGCGCACCTCGCTCCAGATCGTGCTGCGCACGGCGCTCGGCGGCATCGTGACCGGGGTGCTGGTGGCAGTGGCGCGCGTGGCCGGCGAGACCGCTCCCCTGCTCTTCACCGCATTCGGGAACCAGTTCTGGAGTACCGACCTCTCGCAGCCGATCGCCGCACTGCCGCTGCAGATCTTCACCTACGCCATCAGCCCGTACGACGACTGGCATGCGCAGGCGTGGGCTGGCTCCCTCGTGCTGATTGCCCTCGTGCTCATCATCAGTCTCATCGCCCGCTTCGCGACGCGGGCCCGACATGGACGCGCCCATGACTGAGACCCTCGTCCTGCTCGATCCCGGAGTGGAAACAGTCCCGCCGAGCGCCGTGAAGCCCGTGCTTCGCACCGAGGAGCTCAGCGCCTGGTTCGGCGAGACTCGCGCCGTCCGCGACGTCACCCTGCAGATGCCGGAGCACGAAGTAACGGCGATCATCGGCCCGTCCGGCTGCGGCAAGTCCACCCTGCTCCGCTGCCTGAACCGGATGCACGAGACGGTCGTCGGCGCGCGAGTGGATGGCCACGTGATCTATCACGATCAGGACATCTACTCCGGCGACGTGGACCCCATCGCGTTGCGGCGGCACATCGGAATGGTATTCCAGCGGCCGACCCCGTTCCCCACGATGTCCATCCGTGACAACGTCGCCGCCGGGCTTCGGGTGCAGTCGCGTCCGCGGCCCGGCCGCGCGGAAGTAGACGAGATCGTGGAGCGGGCGCTGCGGCAGGCGGCGCTGTGGGACGAGGTGAAGGATCGACTGGGCACGAGCGCGATCAATCTCTCCGGCGGGCAGCAGCAGCGGCTGTGCATCGCCCGCGCCCTCGCCACGTCGCCGGACGTCCTGCTCCTCGACGAGCCGACGGCCTCGCTCGACCCGTTGAGCACGCAGAAGGTAGAGGAGCTGGTGTACGAGCTGCGACAGTCGATGACCGTCGTCATCGTGACCCACAACATGCAGCAGGCGGCACGGGTGTCGGACCGCACGGTGTTCATGCTGGCCGGCGAGATGGTGGAAACGGCGCCGACCCGCGTGATGTTCACGACACCGAGCGACCCGCGCACGGAAGCGTACATCACCGGGAGGTTCGGGTGACGGCCGCAGCGATCGAACCGGTGCTCGCGCCACCCGCCGCCGACTCCAGCCGCGGCCGCATCGAGGTCGAGCATTTCGACTTCTGGTACGGCAAGCGTCAGGCGCTGTTCGACATCGGTCTCGACATCGCGCCGCGCGCGGTGACGGCGCTGATCGGACCGTCGGGGTGTGGCAAGTCCACCTTCCTGCGCTCGATCAACCGGCTCAACGAGCTCATTCCGGGCGCGCACGGCGCGGGGGAGATCCGCCTGGACGGCGAGAACATCTACGCACGCGAGATGGACGTCGTCACGCTGCGCCGGCGCGTCGGAATGGTGTTCCAGCGCTGGAACCCGTTCCCGAAGTCCATCTACGACAACGTGGCGTACGGTCCTCGCATCAATGCAAGCCCGTCGCGCGCTGCGCTCGACGAGGTCGTGGAATCGGCGTTGCGCCGTGCCGCGCTGTGGGACGAAGTGAAGGATCGCCTTCGCGAGAGCGCGCTCCAGCTCAGTGGTGGTCAGCAGCAGCGCCTCTGCATCGCACGCGCGCTGGCCAACGATCCCGAGGTGCTGCTGCTCGACGAGCCGGCGTCGGCGCTCGATCCGATCGCGACGCAGAAGGTGGAGGAGCTCGTGTACGAGCTGAAGCGCGAGCTCACCATCGTGATCGTCACCCACAACCTGCAGCAGGCGGCGCGAATCTCCGACCGCACCGCCTTCTTCTACCTCGGCCGGCTGGTGGAGGTGGGCGATACCCAGCGCCTCTTCACGAGCCCGCGCGAAGAGCGCACCGAGGCCTACATCACCGGGAGATTCGGATGACCGCGACCGACGCACCCTTTCGCCATTTCCACGACCAGCTGTCGGCGCTGAATCGTCGCCTGCTGGCGATGTCGGAGCGCGCGGAGACGCTGGTGGAGCTGTCCGTGGATGCGCTGCTCACGAAGGACGGTGGCAAGGCACAGGCGGTGATCGACGCCGATCACGAGCTCGACATCATGGAAGTGGAGCTGGAGACCGCGGCGCTCGAGTTGCTCGCCCTGCAGCAGCCGATGGCGCGTGACCTCCGCTTCATCGTGAGCGCGATCAAGATCACGAGCGACCTCGAGCGGGTGGGCGATCACGCCGTCAACATTGCGCAGGCCACCCAGCGCCTCATCGCCCAGCGCTCCGTATTTGCGCCCGACTCGACGATCGAGGACATGGCACGCCGCGCGCGCGCCATGCTCGGCGATGCCATCGACGCCTTCCTCCGCGGCGACGGCGCCCTCGCGCGCGACGTCTGTGCCCGCGATGACCAGATCGACTCGATGCACGAATCGGTCTTCCGCGTGCTGCTCACCCACATGATGGCCGACCCGCGCACCATCACGCCGTGCGTGGAATACCTCAACGTGAGCCGGAACATCGAGCGCGTGGCCGACCTCGCGACGAACATCGGCGAGGACGCGGTGTTTCTCGCGGAGGGAAAGAACATCCGGCACGGGGGAAACTGAAGAGGCCGGGGTGTCAGCTGAATGAGTTGAACACCGGTTGAACTGCTTGAACACGGATTTCGCGGATCGCACGGACTGACACCGACTGCTCCGTGGATGCGGGAGCACCGTGAGGGCGGTGGCGAACCCACGCCACTACGGACCGCACGCAGGAGATGCTTGGGGGTGCGGGGGAGAGACTCGGCACGCCGAGGCTGTCCCTCACACCCCCAGAGTTTCTTTCGGTGCTCTCCAGGCGCTCTCATGGAGCCCGCGCGGCGCTGGGCGCGGTCCGTGAAAGTCCGTGGTCCTGTTCCCGCCCTCCCGACCTCCCGACGTCCTTCCGCTATCGGATCTCCCCCAACCTTCCCACCAGCGCGGTTCGCATCGCCTCCGGCAGCGGAGCGTAGTCCAGTGCGGCTTCCATCGCCTGGCCGTCCGTCAGCGCCCAGTGCAGGAAGTCCACGAGCTTCTGCTTCTTCGCGGCGTCAGCCTGCTGCTGGTAGACGATGATCCAGGTGAACGAGGAGATCGGGTAAACCCCGGCACCTGGCGCATTCACGATCGACACGCGGTAGTCGGTATTCGCCGGCAGCTTCGACGCTGCGCCAGCGGCCGCCGCGGTGACGGACTCGATGGTCGGTGCGACGAACTCGCCGTTCGCGTTGCGCAGCCGCGCGGTCGCCATCTTGTTCTGCGTCGCGTACGCGAGCTCCACGTACCCGATGGCACCAGGCGACTGCCGCACCTGGCCCGCGACGCCCTCGTTGCCCTTGGCGCCAAGCCCGACTGGCCACTGCACTTCCTTTCCCTTGCCCGGCTTGGTCGCCCAGGCCGGACTCACGCTCGACAGGTAATCGGTGAAGACATAGCTCGTGCCCGAGCCGTCGGAGCGATGGACGACGAGGATGTCCGTCGCTGGTAGCGCGACGCCGGCGTTGAGCGCGGCAATTCGCGCGTCGTTCCACTTGGTGATCTGGCCCTGGTAGATCGCGGCGACCACGTCACCCGTGAGCGAAAGCGGCGTCGTGACCCCTGGAAGATTGTAGGTGATCACCACCGCGCCGAGCGCCGTCGGGACGTGGAGGATCGGGCCACCCTTCGCCTTCGCGAGCTCGGCGTCGCTCATCGGCGCGTCGGTAGCGCCGAAGTCCACCGTCTGCTCGGAGAGCTGCCGGATGCCGCCACCCGAGCCGATGGACTGGTAGTTGATCTTCACGCCGGTCCTGTTCGCGTACTCGCTGAACCATTTGCTGTAGAGCGGATACGGGAAGGTCGCACCGGCGCCGGTGAGCGCCACGCCCGACGAGGCGGCGGGAGTGGCAGCGCTGCTATCCGACTTCTTCGAGGAATCGCCACACGCGCCGGCGAAAAGCGCCAGCGCCGCGATGACTGCAATGTTGCGTTGCATTGGACTCCGATGGAGTGAGGTGATGCCGAAGCATGGCACCTCCGGAGGCCGCCGTCAGGTGGCCGCGATCAACCGTGACCGAGTCGCGACAATCGCCCGACGAAATCGTTACGCGGGCAGCACCACCAGGCGGGACAGCACGAAGTATGAGAGCGCCGCCATGAGCCCGGCCGCGGGGATCGTCAGAATCCACGCCCACACGATCCGGCCAGCGATCCCCCACCGCACCGCCGAGAAGCGGTTGGTGGCGCCAACGCCGACGATGGAGCCGGTGATGGTGTGAGTGGTGCTCACCGGAATGCCCCAGTGGGTGGCAATCTGAATGGCGACCGCCCCGCCGGTCTCGGCCGCGAAGCCGCCGATCGGGCGCAGCTTGGTGATGCGCGAGCCCATGGTGTGCACGATCCGCCAGCCGCCGAAGAGCGTGCCGAGCGAGATCGCGCTGTACGCGCCGACCTCGACCCACCGCGGGATGGTGCTGAAATCAGCGACGTACAGATGGTGCAACAGGCCGGTCTCCGCGGCGAAATAGCTCTTCGTCGCAACGAGGAGTCCGAGAATGATGCCCATTGTCTTCTGGGCGTCGTTGCCGCCGTGCGAGTACGAGAGAAGTGCCGAGCTGAAGAGCTGCGCCGGCCGGAAGACGCGATCCACTCGCGCCGCATTGAGGCGCCGGAAGAGCCAGTAGCAGGCGACCATCAACATGTAGCCGGCAGCGAAGCCGACGACGGGCGAAATGACGATGAAGCTCAGGGTCTGGATCCACTTCTCGCCCCACAGGATCGCCGCAGAGCCGGCCTTGGCCATCGCCGAGCCGGCATAGCCGCCGATGAGGGCGTGCGATGAGCTGGACGGAATGCCGTAGTACCAGGTGATGATGTTCCAGATGACCGCACCGAGCAGCGCGCCGAAGATGACGTTCGCGTCCACGATGCTCTGCTCGATCATCCCGCCGCCCACCGCCTTGGCGACGGCCACGCCGCCGGTGAACAGCGCCGCGAAGTTGAAGAACGCGGCCCACGCGACGGCGGCGAGGGGACTGAGGACGCGAGTGCCGACGATCGTCGCGATGGAGTTCGCGGAATCGTGGAACCCGTTGCTGAAGTCGAAGATGAAGGCAAACGCGACGATGGCGACGACGTACCAGACCACTGGACGGGGGTCAGGCGTTCTTGATGGAGATGCTGTGCACGGCGTTGGCGACGCCCATGCACTGGTCGATCGCCGTCTCGAGCGTCTCGTAGACCTCCTTCCAGCGGATCACCTCGATGGGATCGGGCTTGCCGGCGAAGAGGGCGCCGACCGCCTCGTGGTAGAGCGCGTCTCCTTCCTCCTCGAGCTGCTTGATCTGCGACGCGTACTTGCTCACCTCGCTCGGCCGCTTGACGGCGATCACCGCCTGCGCGATGAGGTCGGCGGCGCGCCGGATCACATGCGCCATCTGCTTGGCCGGCTCGCGCACCTCGTTGATGTGCAGCATCACCACGCGGCGCGCGGTGCCATCGAGCCGGTCGATCACGTCGTCCAGCCGCGACGCGAGGAGATGGATGTCCTCCCGGTCGATCGGCGTGATGAAGCTCTTGTCGATCCGGACGTTGATGGAATGCGTGAGCTGATCGGCGAGGTGCTCGACGTCCTTGATCTGTCGAACGAGCTCGGCGGTGTTCTCCGGTTGCGCAAACAGCTCGTCCACGAGCCGCGCCGCGGTCTTGAGGTGCTCGGCGAGCTGGTTGAAGAGGTCGAAGAACTGTTCGTCGCGCGGGAGGAGGCGGCTCAGCATGAGCGCGATAGGGTCAGTGGAATGGAGGTGACCGACCCGAAGATACCCGGCGTGCGGCGGAGGGCAAAGGGGCACGGACCTCGGCGTACCGTTCGGCGACTCGCTGCCTGTTCGGCATGGACGGTGCACGCCAGTCAGCTTGTCACGCGCGCTCCCTCCTCGACGGCGGAATTTCTGTCAATGTGGCGGCTCGCGCCCGGTCCCGCTCTTGCGCGTGACCGGTGTGCACGGCGTTCAGGGCCGCGCTTCACTACTCATCGAGGTTGCAATGGCGGATAAAGTCATCGGTATCGACCTTGGGACGACCAACTCGGTCGTCGCCGTCATGGAGGGCGGCGATCCGGTCGTCATCCCCAACGCCGAGGGCGGGCGCACCACCCCGTCGGTAGTCGGCTTCACCAAGGACGGGGAACGGCTCGTCGGCCAGGTCGCCAAGCGACAGGCCGTCACGAACCCGCAGAACACCATCTTCTCCATCAAGCGGTTCATGGGCCGCAAGATGAGCGAGGTGACCGAGGAGGCGAAGCGCGTCCCGTACAAGGTGGTGCCCGGCCCGAACGACGTTGCCACCGTCGAAGTTCAGGGAAAGCGCTACACCGCGCCCGAGATCTCGGCGATGATCCTCCAGAAGATGAAGCAGACGGCGGAGGACTACCTGGGGCAGACGGTCACCAAGGCCGTGGTCACCGTCCCCGCGTATTTCAACGACGCGCAGCGGCAGGCGACAAAGGACGCCGGCAAGATCGCCGGCCTCGACGTGCTCCGCATCATCAACGAGCCGACGGCCGCGGCGCTCGCGTACGGCCTCGACAAGAAGAAGGACGAGAAGGTCGCCGTGTTCGACCTCGGCGGCGGGACGTACGACATCTCCGTCCTCGAGCTCTACGATGTCGAAGGTTCACGCCAGTTCGAGGTGAAGTCCACCAACGGCGACACGCACCTTGGCGGCGACGACTTTGATCAGCGCGTCATCGACTGGATCGTCGGCGAATTCAAGAAGGACCAGGGGATCGATCTCTCCAAGGACCCGATGGCGCTCCAGCGCCTGAAGGAAGCGGCGGAGAAGGCGAAGGTCGAGCTGTCGAGCACCCAGAGCACCGACATCAACCTGCCGTTCATCACGGCCGACCAGTCGGGGCCGAAGCACCTCAACTACACGCTGAC
>Ga0207657_10000851_pt1 | contig 32255 bp, 26 predicted proteins | sample KBSC33metaG_FD_184316 | JGI IMG/M metagenome (GOLD analysis project Ga0207657, IMG submission 184316) | Corn rhizosphere microbial communities from Kellogg Biological Station, Michigan, USA - KBS C3-3 metaG (SPAdes) (version 2) | ecosystem: Host-associated > Plants > Roots > Rhizosphere > Soil ...
AACGGTGGGCGGCACCAGCTCGGCGTGGTGCTCCAGCGCGTACGCCGCCGCGTGCTGGATCGGCGTCGCCGTACCGTAACCGAGATTGCTCCGATACGCGGCCAGCGCCTCGACCGCCGCCGCATTGCCGACGCAGAAGCCGATGCGCAGCCCCGCCATGCTGAACGTCTTCGAGCACGAGTGGAACTCGAGCGTCACCTCGTGCCTCGGATCGCTCGAGAGCGCGCTCGGCGCCGGCACGCCGTCGTAGGTGAGCTCGCTGTACGCGACGTCACTCACCAGCAGCAGGTCGTGCTTGCGCGCGAAGGCGACGGCGCGATCGTAGAAGTCGCCGTCTACGCGCGCGCCGGTGGGATTGTTCGGGTAGTTCACGATCATGATCTTCGCGCGCTGCAGATCGGCCCAGTGGAGTGCGTCGAAATCCACCACGAATCCGTCGCTGGCGCGCATCGGGATGAACTTCACCTCGGCTCCGACCAGCCAGCTCGCGCGCGCGTACACGGGATAGTAGATCGCCGGCACGAGCACCACGTCGCCCGGATCGCACAGCGCGGCGATGATGGAGGAGATTCCCTCCTTTGCGCCGGTGAGCACGAGCGCCTCGCGTGCCGAGTCGACGGCGACGTCGAAGCGCTCGCGCATGAACTGCTCGATCGCGGCGAACAACGTGGGTGCACCGAGGAACGGTGGGTAGCCCTGAATCCCGGGCAGACGCGCGGCTTTGTCGAGCGCGTCGATCACGCCGGGCGCCATCGGGAGGTCGGGGCTGCCGATGCCGAGGTCGACGAGGGTCTTGCCGCTCGCCCGCGCGCGTGCCTTGAGGCGATCGAGCTCGGCGAAGACGTAGGGTGGCAGGCGACGAAGAGTGGCGGCCTGAGCGAGGGGCACGATGGAGTCGGGTTGAGTGAACGGTTGTGATGGTGCGAAAACCGGGTGCACCTCTCGCGCCATGCGCGACACCGCTCGGGCAACGATCGGAATTTTCCTCTCGCGCCCTGCCGCCGACCATCGCAGATTCGACTCCATGTTCATCGGCCACTTCGCCGTCGCCCTCGCGGCCAAGCGCGCAACGCCGCGTACGTCACTCGGCTGGCTCTTCGCCGCTTGCCAGCTGTCCGACCTCATCTGGCCCGTGCTCCTGCTCGCCGGTGTCGAGAGTGCGCACATCGAGCCGGGAAATACCGCCGCCACGCCGCTCGCATTCGACCACTATCCATGGTCGCACAGCCTGCTGATGACGCTCGTCTGGGGGATCGTCCTTGGCGGCATCTACCTCGGGCTGCGCGGCGATCGACGAGCGGCGCTGGTGATCGCGGTGGTCGTGGTGACCCACTGGGTCCTTGACTGGATCTCGCATCGGCCCGACCTGCCGCTCACGCCGTGGAGCAGCGGGCGGGTGGGGCTCGGGCTCTGGAACTCCATCGCCGCGACGGTAATCGTGGAAGGCCTCCTGTTCGCCATCGGCGTCTGGATCTACTCGCGCATCACCGCGCCGCGAGACCGCACGGGCCGCGTGGCGTGGGTGAGTCTCGCGCTGTTCCTCGTGCTGATCTACGTGGCGAACATCTTCGGTCCTCCGCCCAAGAGCATGACCGCCGTGGCGGTGAGTGCGCTCGCGATCTGGCTGCTCGTGTGGTGGGCGGCGTGGGCGGACGCGCATCGGGAGGTGCGCGTACGCGCGGACGGCATCGTCGCCTGACCTCGGGCATACCTCGGGACATGGCTCCCCTGCGCATCGGGATCTCGCGCTACGCGTCGGTTGCGAACGCCATCGAGCGGAGGCTGGCGCTCGGCGGCCGGTTATCGTGCCAGATCGGACAGGGGCGACTCTGCATTACCCTGCGCTCGGCAGGGGCCACGCGCTGGGATCCGGCGGTGCAGGTCGCACGCGCACTCGACATGGCCACTGTCGCCCGCGGCATCCTTGCCGCCGAAACTCGCGCGTCGGTCCGTCGACACGCTCGGCACGCGGTCGTCGTCCGATTCGAGGATGCGATGGTGGCCGCGGGATGTCAGGTTCGTGCGAGCTGGGAGTGCATTGTCCCCGCTCCGATCGAGTGATCCGGTAGCAACCTCTCACCCAGGACTCTCACGGCGTGTCCCTTCTTCGCGTGCAAAGCTTCGCCGTCTCCGCCGACGGCTTCGGCGCTGGCTCGCACCAGGACCTCCAGAACCCGCTCGGCATGCGTGGGCCCGAACTGTTCGAATGGTTCTTTGCCACCCGCGTGTTTCGACGCATGCATGGGGAGACCGATGGTGAGACCGGCGTGGACAACGAGATGGCTGAACGCGGCTTCGAGGGGATTGGCGCATGGATCCTCGGGCGCAACATGTTCGGCCCCGTGCGCGGCCCGTGGCCCGATGAGCATTGGCGAGGCTGGTGGGGCGAGGAACCGCCGTATCACGTGCCCGTTTTCGTGCTCACCCACCACGCGCGGCCGCCGCTTCGCATGCAGGGCGGCACGGTGTTCCATTTTGTCACCGACGGCATTCGCTCCGCCCTCGAGCAGGCGAAGGCCGCGGCGAACGGAAAGGACGTCCGACTCGGCGGCGGTGTCTCCACGATCCGTCAATACCTGCAGTCCGGACTGATCGACCAACTGCATCTCGCCTTGCGTCCAATACTGCTCGGCGAGGGTGAAGCGCTCTGGCAGGGCCTCGACATGCGCGCCCTCGGCTACGAGGCCACCGAACACGTCACCGGCGAACGCGCGCTGCACCTCTTCATTCGCAAGCGTTCGTGAGGTCGAACGTCCGACTGCAGGCCCCCCATCTCTCGACGGAGATAGTCGCCGTTCACCTCAGTGCATGTCGCCGAGGAGAAAGCGCCACTCGTCGGCGTACGCCGGCGTGCCATCGGCAGCGCGCGGGGTCGCACCGTTCCCGACGACACTCGGATGATACGGATTGGCCGACAGGACGGCGGCCGGTTCCAGGCTGAACACGCGAATGTGCGACGCTGGAATGCGAAGCGCCGAATATGCCTCGGCGATGATCGGTGCCGTGTTTTCCCGGGCGTGATAGGCCGCGAACCACTCGTCGGGCGGCGTGGCTCCAGTGCCGCGTCGCACCCATGGGGCCAGCGTGTGTCGTGGACCGTAGTTGTCCCACGGGCTGGAGAAGAGAATGGCGCGCGCCACGTGAGCGCGCTGGGCGATGTACGCCGCCATCCCCGCGCCCTGCGACAGTCCGGACACGGCGATCCGCGTCCAGTCCGGCTGTCCGTTCGCCAGGTACTGCGCCCAGCCGTCGGCGGGATGCTCGCGATCGAGCGCGGAGAGCAGCTTCGTCAGCCGGTTGACGATCGACTCCTCCGGCCGGTCGTCGACCAATGACGTGACGTTGTCGCCGAAGATGCGCTTGCGGCGCACCTTCTCCGAACAATCGGGATCTCGCTCGCGGGGACAGACGCCCGCCACTGCCGGCGTGTCCGTGTACTCGAGGCCGATGACCCGATATCCCTGATGCGCCGCCACTCGCGCGAAGTCGCTCGTGTTCTGCGGACGGCCGCCGGTGCCGGGCAGGAACACGAGCAGCGGCGCAGACATCTTCACCTGGCGATCGAACATCACGAGATTCGGCTCGTCGAACCGATGGATGGTCGTGTCGACGGATGACGGTCGTACGAGGTAGACGACGAGGTCATCATTGGGCGCCGGCTGCTGGGCGAGCGCGCGGCCGGCGACGGCGAACAGCGCGGCGAGTGCGAGCGAACGGGAACGATTGAATCCGGTCATCGTGAGCCTCGGTCTTGGGGTGCCGAGCGGCGCGTGTTCGAGGAAGACGCCATGGGTATGACGACGAGTTGCGGAAGCGGGGGATGGACCTGAAGGAAAACGACGGCTGACTGGTAAAGGGTACGCGGAATCTGGTACCGGGTACTGGGTACCGTACCCAGTACCCGGTACCGAATACCACGTACCATTTACCGTGGTGGCAGTTCAGCCCGCGCGCCTTACTGTCTCACAAAATTCGCCAGTGGCGTCTCGGCGTCGGCGGCGCTGATTAACGCGCGCGGCGCATCTTTCGCAAGACGCGCCGTCATGACAGAACCAGCCGTGAACTTCTCCTCCGCCCAGATCCTCGAGGAGCAGTCGCCGTATGCGCCGCCGCTCGAGAACCCGCTCCCGCGCGCGGTGACGCGCCGCAACTATTTCGAGCTACTGGACGGCGTGTGGCGCTTCGAGCTCGACCTCGAGGACGTGGGACTCCGCGAAGGGTGGGCGATCCAGCACGAGTTCACCAGTACCGCCACGTGGCCGGGCTCGGTGGAATCGCACATGGCCGCCGCCAAGGTCGAGCAGTACGTGCAGATGGACGAGCGGGAGGACGAGGCCGCTCGCACGAACGCGCCGCCACCACCCGCGCCACCCTGGCAGGACAAGGTCATCGCCTGGTACGAGCGCGAGTTCACTCTTCCTGATCCCGCGACGCTCCCGCCCAGCTCGCTCGTCCAGGTCACCTTCGGGGCCTGCGGCTACGAGACGCGCGTCTGGCTGAACGGCCACCCGCTGCGCACCATCGACGGGCAGGAGGCGCACTACGGCGAGTACACCTCCTTTTCCTACGAGCTGCCCGACAACCTCCTTCGCGCGACGAACCGGCTGACGGTGCGAATCGAGGACTCGCTCGACGCCGAAATTCCGCGCGGCAAGCAGGAGTCACACATCTACAAGCGCGGCGGGATCTGGTACCAGACGTACTCGGGCGCGACTCGCAGCACCTGGCTGGAAGTCGTGGAGCGCAACCGGCTGCGCTCGCGCATCGGTGCCGAGGCCACGGTGGAGGACCGCATTGCGCGCTTCAGCGTGACGACGCGCATTCACGATCCGGGAGAGTACACGATCCGGCTCAGCGTGTTCGAGCCGCATGGGGGGGATGGCCCGCCGCTGGCGACGTCGGACTTTGCGCTCACGCTCGGCCCGGGCCAGAAGCGACAGCGCCTGCCGATGGAAATTCCGGGCGCGAAGCTCTGGTCACCGGCCGAGCCGGATCTCTATCTCCTCGTCGCCGAGCTGATCGACGCCGAGGGGCGGTCGGCGCAGGTGCAGACGCGCTTCGGGTTGCGGAAGGTGGAGGCGCGCGGGTGCTGCGTGTTCCTCAACAACGCCTCGATCTACCTCGATGGCATTCTCTACCAGCCGGCGATGGCAACCTATGAGGAGATGCGGAGCCACTTCGTGGCGATGAAGCAGCTCGGTTGCAACCTCGTGCGCGTGCACATCGCCGGCATCGATCCGCGCATCTACAATCTCGCCGACGAGATGGGCATGCTGCTCTGGGTGGAGGTGCCGAGCCCGCACACCTCGACCGAGCGGAGCCGCGCCAATCATCGTGAGGAGCTGATGCGGATGCTGTCCGTGGCGGAGACGCATCCGTCGGTCTGCATCTGGAGCCTGTACAACGAGGACTGGGGCGCGCAGGACATCGCGACGAACCCCGCGACGCGACGCTACATCGTGGATACGTATCACTTCCTCCACATCGAGTACCCGCAGTTTCTCGTCGTCGACAACGACGGGTGGCATCACATCTCGCAGGAAGGCCGGCTCGAGTCCGACCTCTTCACCGTGCACCTGTACACGCCGGACCTCGATCGATGGCGCACGCTGCTCGACCGGCTGAGGGCGGGCGAATCCTCCGACGTCGCTGCGGAACCGCTGGTGGTGGGCGACCCGTTCTTCCTGCGCGGCGACGTGCCGATCGTGGTGAGCGAGTGGGGCGGCTTCGGCTTTCCCGACTACGGCGGACCGCAGGACGCCGCGGCGAGAGCGGAGCAGATCGTCGCATTCAAGCAGGAGCTCCGTCACGGCGGATTCGCTGGCGACGTCTACACCCAGGCGACCGACGTGGAGGACGAGCAGAACGGTCTCATCGACGCGAAGAGCGGGGCGTTGCGGGTGCCGGAGGGATTGCTCGCCAGGCGTTGATTCAGGGCGACGAAGGAGGCGTTCCAGCGCGCAACTTCGCCAACGCCGCCCGTGCGTTGTCGCTCCGGGGGTCGAGGGTGAGCACTTTCTCGTAGTTGGCGATCGCGCGAGCCGTGTCGCCGCTGGCTGCATACGCCTCGCCCAGGCTGTCATACACGTTGGCCGATGCGGGATGCAGCTCGACGTTACGCTGGAAGACGAGGATCGCCTCGGCGATGCGGTTGCTGCGCAACAGGCGGTAGCCCACCGTGTTCAGCGCGCCTTCCGGGATGGCGCCGCTCCGCAGCTCGGCGGCGAATTCGTTCAGCGCCTGGGCGGCACCGCTTGCCGGAACGGCGAACGCGAACCGCATCGCCGGCGAATCGTAGCTGTCGTACTTCAGCCAGCCGAACGACGGGTGCTCGCCGCCGAGCACCGTCCGCACGACGGCCGGCGCGACGGAAAGGCCCGTGTCGCTGTTGTCGAACATCACGACCGCTGAACGGCGCACCGGATCGACGACGACGTACGCCATGAACACGCCATTGTCGCCCCAGTGCCAGAGGTACTTGCCCGTCGCGCTCTGCTCGATCCCCCAGCCGAGCCCCCAGAACAGGTTCTTCGAGAGCGAGTCGGGTGCGTGGCTCAAGCAGTTGGTGCAGGTCGGATCCACGGCGACCTGCGCGGTCTCCATCGCACGCAGCGTGGCCGGCTTCAGCCCTCGACCATTGAGAACGGCCTCGAGAAAGCGCGCGTAGTCGTGCACCGTGGTGTTGAGGCTGGCCGCGGCGTTGGCGCGAACCGTATCAGCGGTGCTGGCGAGGGAACGTGTGCGGCCGTTGGCACTGTACCCGCTGGCGGCGGATGCCGCTGTCGATGGATGCCAGTCATAGCTGCTCTCGCTCATGCCGAGCGGCTCGAAGGCGAGCTCGCGCATCACGGCGTCGAGCGGCTTGCCTTCGATCGCCTCGACAGCCTTCTGCAGGTAAACGATCCCTTCACCGGAGTAGCTGAACCGCTCGCCGGGCGTGAAGAAGATCTTCAGCTCACCGTTCTGCGGGCGCCAGTTCGGGAATCCCGTGCGGTGGCTCAGCGCGATACGTGCGGTGATGCGCTCGAGACGCGGATCGCTCATGATCGGCGGCGAAACGTAGCGGGTGAGCGGCGCATCGAGATCGAGTTTGCCCTGGTCCACCAGCTTGAGCACGGCGTAGGCGAACACCGTCTTGCTGAGCGACGCGGCGCTGAAGCGGGTGTGATCGTCAACCGGCCGATTCGTCGCCCTGTCCGCCACACCGAAGTTGCCGACCCACTCCGTCTTCCCGTCGCGGATGATGGCGACGGAAAGCCCCGGCACGGCGCCCTGTTGCATCCATGACGGCAGGTCGCGTTGCAGTACTGCGATCGCGGTATCAGCGGGCTTGCGCGCGGTTGCGGCGGCGGGCACGCCAGCGCGCGCAGGCTTCGGCAGCGCGAACGCGACGTAACTGCCACCGCTCTTCGCGCCGTTCTTTCCACCACCGCAGGCAATGACGACGTACTGCACGCCATCCACCATGTAGGTGGATGGCGTCGCATTTCCTGCCGCCGGGAGCTTCGCGCTCCACAGGAGCTTTCCCGTCAGCTTGTCGAACGCGCGGAAGGTGTTGTCGTACGTCGTGGCGCCGATGAACAGCAATCCATTCCGGGTGACGATCGCGCCGCCATAGTTGTCGGTGCCGGTGTTTCGGAGGCCGTGTGCGGCGAGCTTCGGGTATTCGCCGAACGGGATCTTCCAGCGGATCGTGCCCGCATTGAGGTCGATCGCGCTCAGCGTTCCCCACGGCGGCTTGATCGCCGGGTAGCCCTCATGGTCGAGGAAGATGTCGAAGTAGGCGTTGCGATATGGCACGCCGAACCGATCCGGGCCTGCTGCTGCCGAAGAGTCGCGTCCGGTGAGCAGGTAGTTGGTGATGTCGGCGATGGCGCGCCCCTCGAGTGCGCTGCCGAAGGCCGGCATGCGGCCTGTCCCCTCGCGAATGACCTGCACGATCTGGTCGCGCGTACGGCGCCCGCCGACGTCCACCAGCGACGGCGCCATCGCCGAGCCGGAGCGGTTGTCGCCATGACAGCTCGCGCAGTTCGCCGCGTAGAGCGACTTGTCGCTCCTCGGCACGAGCTTGAGCAGCCACGCCATCTCGTTGGCGTTCACGTAGAGGAGGCCGGTCTGCGGATCGAACGCCGGGCCGCCCCACTCGCCACCGCCATCCACGCCGGGAAAGATGATCGTGCCGCGGAGGCTGGGCGGGTCGAACGGGTGCTGGGTGCCGTACTGCTCGAACAACTTCAGTGCCGCCGCGTGCGCGGCAGGCGTACGCGTGGTGAGGTCCGCGCGCGTGATCTGCTGTCGGGTGAAGGCGGGTGGCGAGAGCGGAAAGTGCTGGGTCGTCGCCGTCGTGTCGCCCGGCAGCACCGCCTTCGGCATCGGGCGATCAGCGACCGGGAAGAGCGGCGTGCCGCGCTCGCGATCGAACACCCACACGTGGCCGGTCTTGGTGATCTGCGCGACGGCGTCGATCGTGTTCCCACCATGCTTCACCGTCACGAGCACCGGAGCGGCGGGCAGGTCGCGATCCCACAGGTCGTGGCGGATCACCTGATAGTGCCAGATGTGCTTCCCCGTGCGGGCGTCGAGCGCGATGACGCTGTTGGCGTACAGGTTGTCGCCGACCCGGTTGCCGCCGTAGAAGTCGTAGCTCGCCGAGCCGGTGGCGACGAAGACCATCGCGCGCGCCGAGTCGAGCGTGACACCGCTCCACGCGTTGACGCCACCGGCGATCTTCCACGCGTCGGGTGGCCACGTCTCGTAGCCCGGCTCGCCTGGGTGGGGGATGGTGTGAAAGCTCCAGCGCATCTCGCCCGACTTCACGTCGTAGGCGCGGATGTCGCCCGGCGCACTGGGCAGCGCTTCGGGCACGCTGCTCCCCATGATGAGCAGGCCGTCGAACACGACGCCAGGCGTGCTCGCGCTCACCGACAATCCTTCCACCGGACGGCCGAGTCCGGCGCGGAGATCCACCCAGCCAGTGTCGCCGAAGGTGCGGATCGGCTTTCCCGTTCGACGGTCGAGCGCGTACAGGCGATTGCGATAGTTGAACAGCACGCGGTCGCCGGTGACGACCACGCCGCGGTGCCGGATGCGTGACGTAGGCGCGGCGCCGTTGTTGGGATCGAAGCTCCACAGCTCCTTCCCCGTGGCGGCATCGAGCGCGAAGACGCGGAGCTTTGGGCTCGTGCCGTAGAGCACGCCGTCGACGACGATGGGATTGGTCTGCATCTCCGATCCGTCGAATGCGTCGCGGGTGTCGTAGGTCCACGCGACCTTCAGCTGCTTCACGTTGGCCGGCGTGATCTGGGCGAGCGTGGAGTAGTGGGTGTGATCGTCGCTGCCGCCGTAGACCGGCCAATCGGCGGACTGCTGGGCGCGGGCGGGCGAGATAGCCGTCGCAACAAGTGCGACGGCCACAAGGAGATGTCGGTTGGTCATGGCCGCGAGAAAGTAGCTCGCGGATAGTCTACGACCAGGGTCCCTGGTTCGCCGCGTCGGCCGCCGCGTTCACGCGTGCCGTGTAGGCGCCGAGCGACTCGTCGTCGCCGCGGGTGGGAAGGGCGAACAAGCGGTTGTCCGGTTTCTCCGGTCTCTCGCCCACATTCACCGGCTCGTCTACCATGAGGTCGCCGCCGTGCAGCTCGACGACCGATTCGAACCGCTCAATGGCGTCACGCAGCGTGACGAGCGCCTCGCCACCTTCGTTGTCGAACAACGGCACGCCGCGCCGCGCGAGCCACGCGGCGTTCTCCTCGGCCGCCCGACGCAGATCGGCGCCGGACGGCTCGGCCCGTCCGTCGGGGGGAGTCATTTGCGCGAGCGGCCTTCACTCGAGCCGCCGCTCTGCTTGTCCGGCTTCGGCTGCGGCGGATCGGTCAGCCACGACGACGAGCCGCTGAGGTTGCGGTCTTCGGCGATGTCGCCGATACCGCCCTGTGCTTCCTTCTGCTCACGCTGCAGCTCGTCGCGGAGATCGGACTCGGAGTCGCTGCCGGTTGCGCCCGCCTGAGCGTTGCGGTTCCGGTCGTTCCTGTCGTCGGCCATGGTGGCTCCCTGGTGAAGGTGTCGAGGATCGATGGGAGACGCACCGTGCGTGCCGAGGGCGGGCTGACGGACGAGATCGCCGCTCGCCGAGCCCATCGCCGAGAGGCCGGTGACGAGTCAGGGGCTTACGCGGTTGCCCCGTCCGGCGTTGCCGGCGCTTTGCGCCCACTCCGAGCCCGGCGAGAAGGGCGTACGGAACAGGAGTGCGGACGAGAACGAGGCCGCTGCCATGACGCCATTGCCTACGCTGAGGTCGTACTCGCCAACCGGATCAAGCGTCCGTCCGAGCACGGCGCCGGTGCGCGCATCGAGCGCGAAGATGAACGCGCCGCTCAACAGGATGCGGTCACCCGAGATGGCGGCAGCGTTGCCGTACGACGCGGGAGCGGTCGTGCTCCACCGCACCTGACCGTTGCTTCGGTCGAGTGCCGTGATGACGCTGTTGTTCCGGCAGACGACGAGCTTGTCGCTGGTGGCGAGCACGCAGCCGGCGAGTGGAGTGGCGTTGTGCCAGCGCTCGACCCCACTGATGTCGATGGCGCGCACGCCGTTTTCCACCAGGTACACGGTGCCATCGGCGTCCGCGATCATGTCCGTCGCGGCAGATGCCAAGGTCCAGGCGATGGAGCCGTTGCCGGTGATCGCCGCGACCGAGCTGTTCATCCGCAGGACGCTGAGCGTGGGCGTGGAGATGAGCTGCTGCACGCTGTCGCTCACCGTCGCTGACCAGGAGAGCGACCCGCTGCCGTCGAGGGCGAAGACATGAGTGCCGCACGCTGCCGCAACGCCGTCCTTCCAGCCGGCGAGTCGACACATGCCCGTGTCGATCGCGCCGTAATCGAACGACCAGCGGTCGGTGCCGCCCGGGTCGATCGCATGAATGACGTGCAGGTGGTCGCCCAGGTACGCGATGCCGGACGCCGGATCGGCGACGACGGCGACGTCGCTCGTCGGGTAGACCCGCGTCCACAAGGCTTTACCATCGGCGGCGCTGGCCCGGAGCACCACGCCTTCGGGGTGGGGCAGCGCGCCAGCGCCGACGTAGTGCGAGAGATCGTACAAGGTGCCGGCATCGGTCAGGTAGTGTCCGAGCGGAGTTTGCGAGTATGCGTTCGGGTCGTGCAGCTCGATATCACCCGTCGCCGTGCCGGCGTCGAATACCGGGTACACGGTGATGTCCCGGCGATACGCGGCACCAGGCGCGGAGGCACCGATCGTCACCGTTCCGGGTGCAACAGCGGTGACGGTGCCATCGTCGGCCACCGAGGCGACGTTGGCGTCGGAGGTCGAGAGCTGCAGCCGCGACCGTGCACTGTCCAGATCAGTGACGGTATACCCGGACGAATCGACTCCAGTCACCTGCAGCCGTACGTGCTCGCCAACCGCGAGCCCGTTCGCCGAGTCGAGGCCGCTGATTTCCGTGCGCACGACGACGGGTGCGAGAACGACGAGCACGCTGTCGCTCGTACGGCCATCGCTCGTTCCGAGCACGAAGTACCAGCGATGAGTGCCGAAGCCACTCCCGATCGTCACGACCGTCGTATCGCCGACGGTGGTCGCGGCCCACACCTGCGCCCAGCCGCCATTCAGCTGCACGATGTCTTTGGCCAGGGAAAGCGGGTGGCCATAGTTGTCGACGCCCACCACGCGAACCGTCCGCGCCTGCCACTGCGCGGTGAAATGCAGGCTATCCTCCACGATGCTCAGCCTCGTGGCGTATCCGGGCACCACCTCGACCGGAAACTTCAGCGGCTGTACCGCGCCGACACTTGCCGTGATCTGGACCGCACCGAGCTCGCCCAGGGCTGTCCACTCGTTGACAGCAACGCCATTGGCGTCGCTGGAAGTGGCTGTCCTGGCGAGATAGCCGGATGACGCCTCCCAGTTCACGGATACGCCGGCAACGGGATCGCCGCTGGCGTCGAGCACGAGGACCTTGACCAGCGACTGTGTGCCCGCCTTCACCTGCAGCGCACTGTCCACCGGCTGCAATCGCTGCACGCGGGTCAGCGGATCGGTCGGCCCTTCATGACAGGAGGTAGCGACAGCAGCAACGAGCAGCAGTGCGGCGCAGCTTCGGAGCGCTCGTGACACCGGAGGTGACGAATGCATATCCCATGTTAAAGCGGGATCCCCACCATTGCCACGACTGAGGTCACCATCACTGAGAGGAACCTTGGGTTGCCTCGTTCCACCTGTCGTCAAAGCCGACAGTGCTGGCGTGCGCCCGGCTCGCAGGGAAAGTTTGTCCCATGAAAATCGCCTCTCTTGGTTTCGCTATCCTGGCTACCGCTGCGCCCAGCCAGGCGCCCGCGCAGTCACCCGCCCGCTCGAACCCGCGCTTCGAGATCACCTTCACGAAGCAGGCGCACGCCGAGCCGATCACCGGCCGCGTGTATGTCGCGCTGAGCCGCACCACGGACGCGCGCAACACGCCGATCCAGCAGACGAGCGAGACCGGCGCCCCGCTGTTCGCCGTGAACGTGACCGCGCTCGCGCCGGGCGCGAGCGCGGTGATCGACGCGACCACGTTCGGTCATCCGGTGCGGAGCCTGAAGGACATTCCGAAGGGCGAGTACTGGGCACAGCCGTTCGTGAACGTCTACACGAAGTTCGCGCGCGCCGATGGCCACACGGTGTGGCTGCACATGGATCAGTGGGAAGGCCAGGACTGGAAGCGCTCGCCCGGCAACATCTACGGCGACCCGGTGAAGATCAGCTTCGACCCGGCGTCGCGCACGCCGATCAGGCTCGTCGCCGACAAGGTGATCCCGCCGATCGTCGTGCCGCCCGACTCGGGCAACGTGCGCCGCATCAAGCTGCAGAGCGCCATTCTCACGAAATGGTGGGGGCAGCCCATATACCTCGGGGCTACCGTTCTCCTGCCGAAGGGCTACGACGAGCATCCCGACGTGAAGTATCCGGTCGTGTACGACGAGGGACACTTCTCGCTGCGCGCGCCGCGCATCGGTTCAACACCCTTCTGGGCGTCGGACAGCGCGCCTCGAATGATCATCGTCACGCTGCAGCATCCGTCACCCTTCTATGACGACTCCTACGGCGTGAACTCGGCGAACAACGGCCCGTTCGGCGACGCGATCATGCAGGAGCTCATTCCCGCCGTGGAAAAGCAGTTCCGCGTCATCGGCCAGCCGTGGGCGCGGCTGCTCACCGGTGGCTCGACCGGCGGATGGATCTCGCTCGCCAAGCAGATCATGTATCCGGACTTTTATGGTGGCGTCTGGTCGCTCTGTCCCGACGCGGTGGACTTCCGCTACCACCAGATCGTCAACGTGTATGCCGACACCAATGCGTACTGGTTCGATCGCGGATGGATGAAGGTGGAGCGGCCCACGCGTCGCCGACCGGACGGCAACATCATGGCGATGATGAAGGACGAGAACTGGTCGGAGCTGGTGCAGGGCGATCGCTCACGCTCGGGCGGACAGTGGGACATCTGGGAGGCGACGTACGGTCCGGTCGGAAGCGACGGCTATCCGGCGCGCATCTGGAACAAGGAAACCGGCGTCATCGATCACGCGGTGGCCGAGTACTGGAAGCAGCACTATGACTTGCGCTACAGGCTCGAGACCAACTGGGCGACACTCGGCCCGAAGGTGGCGAACAAGATCAACGTCTACGTCGGCGACGCGGATTCATACTACCTGAATGACGGCGTGCACCTGCTCGACGATTTCCTGAGCAAGGCGACGAATCCGAAGTGGACGGGAGAGATCGTCTTCCAGCCGATGGCGCCGCACTGCTGGGGGCCGCCGATGAATGAGCTGATGATGAAGATGACGACGCACATGGAGCGGTATGCGCCGGCGGGGGCGGACCTCAGGAGCTGGCGGTACTGAACGCTCGTGGGCGCGCTACTGCTGGCTCTCGAAGATCCGCGTTACTTCCGCCGGATCGGACGTCCGCGAGAGGGCGAGCGTGAGCAGCACGCGCGCCTTCTGCGCGTTGAGGTCGCCGGCGCCGATCGTTCCGTCGCCGCGTCGTACCGGCACGCCACCCGAGCCCGTGCGCGTCGTCACGACGACGATCACGCCGCGCTCCCGCGCGCGGCGCAGCGCGGCGCCCTGGCCCGGGGCGATGTTGCCACGTCCGACGCCCGCGACGACGATGCCCTTCGCGCCCGCGGCGACGAGCGCATCGATCGGCACGCTGTCCGCACCGGCGTAGCTGTAGACGACGTCCACGCGCGGCAGCGCCGTCACACCGGTGATGTCGAACACCGGCGTCGTGCGATGAGGTGACGGCTGGTGGTAGACCACGCCTTCGGGTTCCACGATGGCGATCGGTCCGCGCTCCGGCGCCTGGAAGGTCTCGACGCGCGTGCTGTTGGTCTTCGTGACGTCGCGCGCCGCGAAGACGCGATCGTCCATCACCACCATCGCGCCACGTCCGCGCGCGCGCGCGTCGACGGCGACGCGGGCGCTGCTCGTGAGGTTCGCCGGTCCGTCCGCGCCAGCCATATCGGATGGTCGCATTGCGCCGGTGACGATGACCGGCCGATCGCCTGGCAGGGTGAGGTCGAGAAAATACGCCGTCTCCTCCATCGTATCGGTGCCGTGGGTGACGACGATGCCCGCGAGCGCTGGCTGCGCACGCAGCCGGTCGGCGATGTGGCGCGACAGCTCGAGCCACCGCGCCGGCCCGATCGATCCCGAGGCGACGTTCCACAGCTGCTCGCTCGCGATGGTGGCGACACTGTCGATGCCTGGCACCCTGACGAGCTGCTCGATCGGCACCCGCGTCGCGTTGCCGGTCCAGTACTGGCCCGCGGAGCCGATCGTCCCGCCGGTGCCGATGACGAGCACGGTGGTGCGGGGAGGCTGCGCGGCGACCGGTGCGGCGCCCAGGAGCAATGCGATGGTGAAGCGACGGAGAAGTTGCATGTCGCGAAGCTACGGAGCATCGCCCGCTGACGGCAACAGCCAGCCGAGCGCCGCCCAGGTGAGGGTCATGTCGAACGCGCCAGCGAGGTCGGAGCTCCGCGTCAGCCGGACTTCCCGCATCGGTCGTCGAGGGATACAATCGTTGCCCTGCAGTCGATCGTCACTTGATTCCCGAGGTGTGCCATGCCGCACGAAATGGGCACCTACTCGCTCGACATCAAGCCGCCGAAGGGCGCGGTCATGCACGACCATGGCAAGTTCATCGTGATCTGGAAGCGCGACCCCAAGGCAGGCTGGCAGCTGTATCGTGACATCTGGAACATCGACGTCCCGGCACCGACGCACTGACCCTGTTCCCCGCCTCCGGCTCGCCGCGCAGGGGATCGCTCGTCCACGCGCGACAAGTCCGGAGGCGGTAGTCACACAGCTCGGCGCCGTGCAGGCGCAGGAGTATCCAGGCGCGCTCTGGTCGATCGGCCTCCGCACGGAGCGCTCGACGCGCGCCGACGTCGAGCGCGCCGTGATCGACCGCACCATCGTACGCACCTGGCCGATGCGCGGCACGCTGCACTTCGTCCCCGCAGCCGACGCCGCATGGATGCTGCGCCTGCTCGCGCCACGCGTGCTGCGCAGTCGCGCGAGCGTCTATCGGCACCACGAGCTCGATGACGCCACGTGGCGAAAGGTTCGCCTCGTCATCGAGCGCGCACTGACGCGCGTGCCAGTGATGACGCGAAGCGCGCTCTTCGCCGAGCTTGGTGCGGCGCGCGTTGCTACTGCTGGTCAGCGCGGCGTCCACATCCTCCAGCGCCTCTCGATGGAGCGCACGCTTTGCCACGGCCCGCACGCTGGGAAGGAGCCGACATTCACGCTGTTCGACGACTGGATCCGCTCGTCGCGCATGCCGCCCCGCGACGAGTCGCTCCAGGTGCTCGCCGGGCGCTATTTCGTCAGTCACGGCCCGGCGTCGCTGCGCGACTTCGCCAACTGGACCGGACTGACGATGGCCGACGCGAAGACCGCCCTGCATCTCGCACAGCCACTTCTCGAACGCATCGACGCCGAAGCCGGCGAGCTGTGGATGTCGAACACCCTGAACGACCGGGAAACGCCGATCTCGCGCGCATACCTGCTGCCCGGGTTCGACGAGTACCTGCTCGGCTACCGCGACCGCAGTGCCGTACTCGATGCCGAGCATGCGGAGCTCGTCACGCCGGGAGGGAATGGCGTCTTCCAGCCGACGCTCGTCGCCGATGGTCGGGTGAGTGGAACGTGGCGGCGGTCGAGCCGCGCGCAGGAAACGAAAGTGCGCGTGCTGCCGTTCGAGCCACTGTCGGTGCCGATCAGGAAGGCGCTCGCCACCGCCGCCGACCGGTACGCGAGCTTCCTCGGCGTACCGGTCGCACTGGAGTGGTCGAGCTGACGTGCAGCGCTACGACAGCGTCGGGTGCCGGTTCACCACGTCGTTGTGTGCCTGGAACTTGTGCGCCACCGACAGGATCACGTCGTCGTTGTACAGCGCGCCGGTGATCACCCCACAGATCGGTTGCGGGTTGAGCGGCGGCGGTGGCGGCGTGGTCGTGTCGCGCGTGCTGCGACCCTGCTGCTGCGGCACGTCGAACTTGTACGGCACCACGGCGCACGGGTGCCCGGTCTGCGCGTTGGGTCCGATGTCCGCGCTCCACGAGCCGATGAAGAGGTCGAGGTCCTTCATGAGCTCGCCCCACTTCGTGACGAGCACGTAGCGGCGACGCTGCGTCTGCAGGTACTCGAACCCCTTCACCGTGCGGCCGGTGACGAATCGCGGATTCCAGTCCGCGGGGGCCATCGGACTCGGCGGACCGGCCGGTGGCGCAACGGTGCCGGGGTAGGGCGCGCCATTCTTCGTCGGCTCGAGCACGGTGTTGAGGTCGAGGCCGATCTCCTTCGCCTTGCGCTCCACGTACGACTCGAAGGCGGCCGCGTACTCCACGTTCAGCGAGCCCTGGCCGATGCCGGGCACGGTTGGACGCGCGCCGATCGTCTTCGGGTGCATGCCGAGCTCACGCAGCTTCGCCACCAGCTCCGGCGGCGCACCAGGATCGGCGAGACCCGGTCGCGATGGATCGGTGCTCGGCCGACCGGGATCCACGCCGATGCGCAGTTTCGAGAGGTCGATGTTCCCGTCGAAGTGGAATGGCGTCGTCACCGTGGACGGATCCTTCGGATCCACACCGTGAATGGCGTGAAAGACCATCGCGCAATCCTCGATCGTGCGACAGATCGGCCCCACGCGGTCCTGCGTCCACGCGAGCACCATTCCGCCGGCGCGACTCACGCGCCCGAACGTCGGTCGCAGTGCGCTGACGCCACAGCGCACCGACGGCGAGACGATGGAGCCCTGGGTCTCCGTGCCGATGCCGAACGCCACACATCCCGCCGCCGTCGCCGACGCCGGTCCAGCCGACGAGCCGCTCGAGCCCTGCGACAGATTCCATGGGTTGTTCGTTCGTCCGCCGAACCACTGATCGTTCTGCGCGAAGAGGCCCGTGGCGAGCTTGGCGATCAGCACCGCTCCGGCATTGCGAAGCCGCACGACGACTTCGGCGTCCTCATCGATCACACGATCCTTGAAGTCCGCCGCGCCCCACGTGGTGCGCACGCCCTTCGTGTCGAAGAGGTCCTTCACGCCATACGGGAGTCCGTGCAGCGGTCCGCGATACTTCCCCGCCGCGATCTCCGCATCGGCACGCGCCGCCTCCGCGAGCGCCGACTCACGCATGATCGTCACGGCGCAATTGAGCGTCGGGTTCAGCCGCTCGAGGCGATCGAGGTAGAGCTTCGTCAGGCGCGTCGACGTGATCTTCCGTGCCCTTATCAGCGCGGACAGCGTGTGCGCGGGAAGGTAGGCAATCGCTTCATCGCTGTTCGGCAGCGTGGCCTTCGTGTCCGTGACGGTGAAGGGCCCGCGCTCGAACATCTTCGCGCCGTGCTTCTTCACCAGCTGCTCCATCAGGTCGCCCGTGCCGCCGGGCCAGGGCATGAACTGCTCCGCTGGTGGCTCGCCATTGCCGAGTGGAAAGGGGGCCGTGCCCTGCTGCTGCACGAGAGATCGTGTGGTCGCGTCGACGTAGCGTGAGATGTCCGTCACGCCTCGCTGCGCGAGCACGACTCGGCCGCTGAACGTCGTTGCCGCGGCAGCCATCAGCGACATGAACATGAACTGGCGCCGGTCCACGCCGGTCAGCGACTCGGCTTCCTCGGCGGCCAGTTCGACCTCGGGCTGCCACGCCTCGAGCAGATCTTCTGGTGTGCTCACGATATCTGTGGTCGGAGTGAGGTGGATTACTGCCATCGCGCCGAGCCTCAGCCCTACACCCCTAAAGTTTCCTGAAGATGTTGGACCAGCCTCGGGACCCTTCGCGGCGCCTGGAGCAAACGCGTAGAGGAGAGCATCCTGCCCTTTCATGCCGTGTCTGCCCTGTCCTCTCGAGCTGTTGTCGTATCCGTTCAAACAGTCCCATCGGTCCTGATCCGTTCTTCCTTTCGTCGTTATGGCCCGGCAAGGTGCGAGGAGGCCAAACAGTAGAGAAGCCGTCAGCGAAGGCGGCCACGATGAAGGGAGAGCAGATCCCGGTACTCGCTCCGCTCGTGCGGGATGACACGGTGAGCGAAGCGAGTACCGGAACGAGACCCTGCTACATCGACGCGTTGGCCAGGTCGCGCACTGCGCCCGCCATCTTCCGCACGCGCGCCGCGTCGGCGGCGCCATTCGCGTCCGCGTCGAGCTGGGTGGCAATGGTGTTCAGCGCGTCACGCCGCGCACCACCACTCAGCGCTTCCGCCGCGTTGAGCTGCGTCGCGATGGCTGACGTGCGCGCAGCGGCGAGGCCGTTGCCACGCACGAGCTGGTCGAGATACGACCGCACCACCGGGAAGGCAGCGGGCCAGGTGATCTTCGGCTGGCTTTGCGGATTGAACTGATCCAGGTGTACCAGCTTCGCGGCGTCGATCTCGTTCTGCGAGAGATAGCGGTTCGGCACGAGCTCGAAGATGTCGAGGCCACGCGCGATCTCCGAGCCGATGATGTGGCCGTTGTACCAGTAGCCTGCCCAGTAGCCCGCCGTCACGAGGCTGTTCGCGTCCACCGGTCCGCGATCGAAGTACGCCACCTCATATGGATGATTCGGGTCGGTGAAGTCGATCACGTCGAGACCGCCCTGATACCAGCCCTGCACCATGATGTCGCGGCCGGGAATGGGGATCAGCGAGCCGTTGTGCGCCACGCAGTTCTCCGTCTTCGTCTGCGCAGCCGGCATCTTGAAGTACGCACGCTGGGTGAGGTGATCGTTCGTCAGCGTGAAGATCGCGTCGCCGCCCCAGTCGATCGGATCATCGGCGCGGCACTTCGGCAGCGTGCCGCCGCCCCACTCGTCCGTGAACAGCACCTTGGTGCCGTCGTTGTTGAAGGTGGCCGAGTGCCAGAAGGCGAAGTTGGTATCGCCAACCGCCTGCAGGCGCTTCGGGTTCACCGGATCCTTGATGTCGATCAGCAGGCCGTAGCCACCGCACGCGCCGCCGGCGAGGCCGATGGCGGGATAGACGGTGATGTCGTGGCACTGGTTCGGGCCACCGCGCGGACGCTGCGCTGCGCCGGCGGGCCGCTGCCGCGGCGGCTCATCGCTTGGCGCGGCGCCGTGCGCATGCGGCGCCTCGAGGTCGCTGAAGATGCGCGCGTAGTTCACGATCTGCGCCTGCTCCGGGTGCGCGAGCGGCACCTTGATCACTTCCACGCGGAAGCGCGACGTGTTCGCCGAGTCGATCGGCGCATCCACGCAGCCGGCAAGCTCCTCACCGGAGCGCACGCCTGCCGAGCCGGAGACGTAGACGTAGACGACCCCCGGGTCGTTCGGGTCGGGAACGAGCGTGTGGGTGTGCGAGCCGCGGCAGGTCTGGATGTCGGCGACCTTGCGCGGGTTGTTGATGTCGGAGATGTCGTAGATGCGCACGCCGACCATGCGATCCATGCTCACGCGATCCTGAATGCCCTGGGTGCCGCAGTCGGTGCGGTTGCCCGTGCTCTCTGAGGAGAGGAAGAGCAGGTTGCCGTAGATGGAAGGATCGCCCTGGCCGGTGGCGCAGACGACTGCCTTCTTCAGCGCGGGGCTCGCCGGATTGGAGATGTCCCAGATCTGGAAGCCGCTGAAGTTGCCCTGGAAGACGAGGTTGCCGCGGAAGGCGAGGTCGGAGTTGGCGAAGGTGAGCCCGCGCGCGCCGCCCTCGCCGGTGAGCATCGCCGGCTTGCTGACGTGCGACACGAGCCGCAGTCCGCTGATTGCGGAGCCGGCGTCGGTGAGCCCCGCCTTGAGGCCGACGCGCGGGTCGGTGGTGGAGGCCGCGGTCGCCATCGGCGGCAGCGGCGTCGGCGCCACGACGCCCGACCAGGTGCCGGGCGCCGAGCTCATGGATCCGCTGGACGAGGTGGCGCACGCCGCGACGATCGCGCTGGCGGCGAGGGTGAGCGAGCCGGTCGTGAACCGCGCGAGCCGGCGGGACCTGGTACCTGCAGATGTCATTGCGGCGTTCTCCCCGTGATGGTGGTCAACATTCGCTGCATGCGGTCTATCTCGGCGCGCTGGTCCGCGTCGACGCTGGTGGCGTAACCGAAGATCTCCGGCGTCTGACCGGCGCCGGGTGTGTCGAACAGCTTGGCGACCATGGTGAGCGCTCCCTCGTGGTGCCTGATCATGTAGGTGAGAAAGAGCCGGTCGAACTCGGTGCCGCGCGCGCGATCCAGCTCGGCGAGCTGCTCCGATGTCAGCATGCCCGGCATGAGCATGTCGTGACTGCTCATGTCCATGTGCATGGTGCTGTCCATCTTCATGGTGCTGTCCATCTTCGCGTGCTCGGCCATGGACATGTGCATCATGTGCATCGCGTGCGGATCGTCGGGGTCGGGCACCGCCTCGCCATGATCGCGCAGCCAGGTCTGCATCATGTCGATCTCGTCGCGCTGCGAGCGGATGACCTTGTCGCAGAACACCCGGAGCTGCGCGCTGGCGCCATGGCTCGGGCACATCTTCGCCATGACGATGGCCTGCGCATGGTGGCCGATCATCCCCTGCATGAACTCGACGTCGGCCTCGGTGTAGCCGACGCGCGCCTGCGGCTTGGTCGTGGCCGCCGGCGCCTGCGCGGTGCGCGTGGGCGCCGTCTGCGCGGGAGTGCGCGGAGCCGCACAGCCGCCGAGCAGGAGCGCGGCGGCGAACGTGGAAAACACCCGCGGATGCGTCACGGGTCACCTCTGGGAGCGGGACTGATGGAGGCCGGACCGGCGGGAAATCCGGCGAATTGCATGGCTCGTGTATGGTACGCGCCGGCTCGCGGTGGTGCTACGGCGCGCGCGACCGAACCGCTGCGAAATCGGGAGGAGCTGCCTGGGGAACGCCGGGGCCGTGTCGCGAAGACGTTGACATGCGGTAATTTTCACCAATGACCACCTGCGCCCTCTCGTTCCGCGAACTACTCGACTACACCCGCGTCGAGTCCGAGCGCTGGCATCGCTGGCTCGCCGCGCAGCCATCCGGGGTGCTCGACCTTCCGGTAGGGGTGGGCCGCACGGCCACCGCGCGCGGCCTCATCCACCACATCATTCTCGTCGAGCGACGCTACACCGATCGCCTGCGTGGCGAGCCGATCACGACCTACGAGTCGGTGCCGGCTGATTCGCTCGACACCCTGTTCGATGTGTTCGCCGACACCCGCACGCGGCTCGACGAGTGGCTCGCCACGGCGACGGATGCCGACCTGGCGCGACGCCTGGAGTTCCAGACGCTCAGTGCCGGCACGCTGACGGCGAGCGCGCACAAGATCGTCGTGCATCTCCTGCTGCACGGCGTCCGCCACTGGGCCCAGCTTGCCACCGCCCTCCGGCAACAGGGCCACCCGACCGATTGGCCGCACGACATCCTGATGAGCGACGCGCTGGAGTGATGGTGGAATCGATCTGGAAGGAGGTCGACGACTACTTCGTCAGCCGGCTCGGGCGGGGCGACGATGCCCTGCGCGACGCGATAACCGACAGCACCGACGCCGGCCTTCCGGCGATCGCCGTCACTCCGCTGCAGGGAAAGCTGCTCGCGCTCCTCGCGCGGGCCGGCGGCGCGCGACGCATCCTGGAGATCGGCACCCTCGGCGGGTACAGCGCCATCTGGATGGCGCGAGCACTGCCGGAGGGTGGAGAGCTCATCACCCTGGAGGTCGACGCGGCGCACGCCGCCATCGCGCAGCGGAACATCGAGCGCGCCGGCATGGGGAGCCGAGTCCGCGTCGTCGTCGGGCCGGCTGCCGAAACGTTGACGCGGCTGATCACCGATCGTGTCGCGCCGTTCGATCTCGTCTTCATCGACGCCGACAAGGAGAGCAGCGACATCTACTTTCGCGCCGCATTGACGCTCGCGCGCGTCGGCACGATGATCGTGGTGGACAATGTGGTGCGCGATGGCAAGGTGGCGGATGTCTCGACCACCGACGAGGGCGTCCAGGGAATCCAGCGCATGACCGATCTCATCGCCGCCGAACCGCGCGTATCGGCGACGGCGATCCAGACCGTCGGTGAAAAGGGATACGACGGATTCATCCTCGCCGTCGTGGTCGCGCCGTGAACGGCTGGGTGACGCTCGCGAACTATCGCGCCGGCTACGAGGCCGACATCGCCATCGCCGTGCTCGATGCCGCCGGCATTCCGGCGGTGCGGCGCGGCAACGACATCGTCGGCCTGTTCGGTCCCGGCTTCGAGGGCCCGACCGCGCGAGGCGTGGACGTCCTCGTACCGGCCGAGGCTGCGGCCGAGGCTCACGAAGTACTGAGCGCCGGCTACGTCGACGACGACGAGATCGTCGGCGACACTGACGCGGGGTGAGAGGCGAATGCACCAGCGCACATCGCTCCCGTCATTCTCCATTCGCTTCGCCCAGGCGTCGGACGTGCCCGAGCTCGCGCGCCTGTTCGGCGAGCTCGGGTATGACATTCCTTCCATCGTGCTCGCGGAGCGGCTGAAGGCATTCGGTGCTGCGGGACAGCACGCGCTCGTCGCCTCCGACCTGTCTACCGACCGACTCCTTGGCGTGGCCACCCTGCACGCCACGCCGGTGCTGCATCGCCCCGGGCCGGTTGGACGGGTGACCGCGCTCGTCGTGGACGCGAGCGTCCGTGGGCGCGGCATCGGCCGGGCGCTGATGGCCGCGGCAGAAAGCTGGGCGGCGGAGCAGGGATGCGTGCTGATGGAGGTCACGAGCAACCAGCGGCGCGCCGACGCGCATAAGTTCTACGAAGGGCTCGGCTACGAGAGAACGAGCTTTCGCTTCGCCCGGGTCCCACGCGCCATCGCCGCGCCGCACGACGCCACCAGTTCCCGCCACGACGAATGACGCTTCGCCCGTTCGCCTCAGTCGCATTGCTCGCGGCGCTCCTCTTTCCCATCGCCGCCACGGCGCAGTCGACCGCCACCCGCGCCACGGAGTGTGCGAGCTGTGCCGAATGGAACGCGCCGCAGAAGCCGTTCCGGATCTACGGCAACACGTACTGGGTCGGCACCCACGGGCTGGGCTCGATTCTCATCACCTCGCCGCAGGGACACGTGCTCATCGACGGCGGGCTCCCCGAATCGGCGCCGGAGATTCTCGCCAGCATACGCGCCATCGGATATCGCGTGCAGGACGTGAAGCTCATCCTGAACTCGCATGCGCACTGGGATCACGCGGGCGGTATCGCCACGCTGCAGCGGGTGAGCGGCGCCGCCGTGGCGGCGAGCCCGTGGAGCATGAAGGTGTTGTCGCGCGGTGCATCGCTCCCGGACGACCCGCAGTACAGCGTGGCGCGCGAGTACGCGGCGGTGAAGGACGTGCGCACCATTGCCGACGGCGACACGGTGCGGGTCGGTCCACTCGCCCTCGTCGCGCATTTCACCGGCGGCCACACGCCCGGGGGCACGACGTGGTCGTGGCGCTCCTGTGAAGGCACGCGGTGCCTGAACATGGTGTACGCCGACAGCCAGACACCGGTCTCGGCGGACGATTTCTTCTTCACGAAGAGCTCCACGTATCCGTCGGCGATTGCCGATTTCGAGCATGGCTTCGCCGTGCTGGAGACGCTGCCGTGCGACGTGCTGCTCACGCCCCATCCCGACGCATCGAAGCTCTGGCAGCGCCTCGCCGCGCGCGACGCCGGCAACCCGGATGCGCTCGTGGACGCTGGCGCGTGCAAGGCGTACGCGAATGCGGCGCGCGAGCGCCTGAAGCAGCGCATCGCGTCGGAAGGAACGCGGTGAAGGCGACACACCGCCGCGGTAGCCCCGTTCTGCTGGTGCTGGTCTCGCTGCTTTCGCTCGCCTGTAGCGAGAAAGGTCCGCGGCGAGCACCACCTTCCGGCCCGACACCCGACTCCTTCGACGTCTCCTTCGAGACGAGCAAGGGCCCTTTCGTCGTGCGCGCCGTGCGGGACTGGGCGCCGCGTGGCGTGGATCGATTCTACCAGCTCGCGGGCGAGGGCTTCTTCGACGACAACCGCTTCTACCGCGTGCTTCCCGGCTACATCGCGCAGTTCGGCGCAAGCGATGACCGACCGCGCAATGAGTACTGGGAGGCGCACCCGCTGCAGGACGATCCGCCGCGCGAGAAGAACCTGCGCGGGACCTTGAGCTTCGCCTTCCTGAGCGCGAACGGACGCACCCACCAGCTGTTCGTCAACCTGAAGGACAACCCCGGGCTCGACCGGGACGGGTTCGTACCGATCGGCCGCGTGGTGAAGGGGATGGCGGTCGTGGATTCCCTCTACGATGAGTATGGCGACGATCCGAAGTACCAGCTCGTCGCCACCCAGGGCAATCGGTACCTGGCGCGCATGTTCCCGAAGCTCGACTACATCGAGACGGCGAAGATCGTCGCGCCGACGGCGCCGTCGAAGTGAGCACCGTGCCTGCCGCGGACGCCGACACGCACCCTTCGCGCTGGCGCATGCTCGCGCTGCTGGCGACGGCGGAGTTGTTCGGCATGTCGCTCTGGTTCGCGGCGAATGCGGTCGCGTCGATGCTGCGCGCCGAGTGGCAGCTTTCGGGAAGCGAGGTCGCGTGGCTCACCACCGTGGTGCAGCTCGGCTTCGTGGTCGGCACCGCGGTGTCGGCGCTGCTCAATCTCGCCGACGTGATCCCGGCACGACTGCTGTTCGCAGTGTCGGCCATCCTTGGTGCGCTCGCCAACGCGTCGCTGCTCGGGGCCGGCGGCTACGAGCTGGCGCTCGTGACGCGCTTCGCCACCGGGTTCTTCCTTGCCGGCGTGTATCCGCCGGCGATGAAGATGGCCGCCACCTGGTTCCGCGCGCGGCGCGGCCTCGCGGTAGGCACAGTGGTTGGCGCGCTCACCGTCGGGAAGGCGGTGCCGTATCTCGTGCACGCGGTACCGGGAGCGGGCGTGGATGGTGTAGTGCTCACGACGTCGGCCGCGGCGCTGCTGGCGGCGCTGCTGGTGTTCGTCCTCTACTGCGATGGCCCGTACCAGTTCCCGCCGCGGCGTTTCTCGTGGGGACTCGTGGGCGTGGTGGCGCGCGAGCGGAAATGGCGGCTCGCCACCGGCGGCTACCTCGGTCACATGATCGAGCTGTACAGCTTCTGGACCTGGATCCCCGCATTCGTTGCCGCGAGCATCGCGGCGGAGGCGCAGCGCAGTGGTGTCGCGTCGGTTCATTCGGCGACGGCGGCATCGCTGCTGGCCTTCGGCATCATTGCGGTGGGCGGCGCCGGCTGCATCTGGGGCGGGCTGTCGGCGGATCGCGTCGGACGCGAACGACTGGTCACGATCGCCATGGCGGCGAGCGGTACCTGCGCGCTGCTCGTCGGGCTCACCTTCGGGCGCTCGCTCCTGCTGCTCGCGCCGGTGGCGCTGGCGTGGGGTTTCTTCGTGATCGCGGACAGCGCGCAGTTCTCCGTGCTGGTGACGGAGAGCGTGCCGCCACACTCCGTCGGTACGGCGCTCACCATCCAGACGTCGCTCGGGTTCCTGCTCACGACAGTGAGCATCCAGGCGGTGCCGCCCGTGGTGTCGCATGTGGGCTGGGCGTGGGCGTTCCCGATGCTCGCCCTCGGGCCGGTCCTGGGGATCTGGAGCATTCGCCGCCTCACCGCGCTGGCGCACCGACGTCCGCTTATGCCGCCGGAAACCGCGCCGCAATTGCCCTCGTAGGGACGCGCAACCAGGAGGGCCCCATGAAGCGACGATTCACGGTCGGGCTCGTGCTGGGCGTACTCTTCACGCTCGGCAATATCGCGGGCGCCGTCTACGCCGGCATGATGGGTGAGGTGCGCCACGCCGGCCTGCACGTCGTGCTGGCGCTCGTCGGTGTCTACATCATTCGGCTGGTCGTGGAGCGACGCCGGACGGCTGATGGAGCACTCCAGCTTGCCGCCGTCGGGGGCTCGCCCGAGCTCTCCAGCCGGCTCTCGAACCTCGAGCAGTCGCTCGACGCGATCGCGGTGGAAGTGGAGCGGGTTGGCGAGAGCCAGCGGTTCATGACGCGACTCTTCACCGAGCGGCGCGAACGGAAGCCCGACGACGAGTAGCCCGCCGCGGCGAGCGCTAGAAGCCGCTTGCGAACCCGGTGCGAACCGGGCACTCTCGTCGCATCACCCAGCAGGGAGCGCCCGTGACACGTCGCGTCCTCTCCGTCGCCGCATTGCTGCTCGCGGCTCTTCCGCTCTTCGCTCGCGCCCAGGGCGTCGCACCAACGCTGTCGAGTTGCAGCTACGACATCTGCGCACTGCGCGTGGAACCCGCCTTCCTCTCCGGTCCCCGTTTGCTGCGCGGACGTACCGGCGTGGAAGTTGGCCGCCTCGGAGCCTTTGGCGGCGGAGTGGACACGTTGCTCGCCGGCCCCCCGCTGGCCGCGACACACACGCGTCGCTACGTACGCGACATCAGGACGGCGAACACCCTCGGCCTGCTCAGTGCGGTGGCGTTCGTCGTCGTGGCGTCGCGGACCGATTGGTTTCGCGACAATGCCAACGATGGAGATGTAGCGATCGGGCTTACGGGGACGGCACTGGCACTCGTGTCGATTCCATTCCGGTTGCACGCGGAGCAAAGCCTTTCTCGCGCTGTCTGGTTCTACAACGCAGCGCTCACTCGATAGCGGTGCCATGTCGTCAGTGGTGCACACTGCGATGACTAGCGCTTGAACTCCTGCTGCAGCCGGCGGAACAGTTCCATCGTCTCCGCCCCTGGCGCGGCATCGAGCTCACGCCGCAGCACGGCCTGCAGCCGTCGATACTCGCGGATCATCCCGGCCTGGTCGCCTTGGCGCGCGCGACTCAGCATCAGCGAGCGCCACGCGGCTTCGTGCAGTTCCTCCTGCTGCACCAGGCGGTCGAACGTGATCGCCGCATCGCCGTAGCGCTCGCGCGCGATCAGGGCGTTGCCCAGCACCTCGAGCGCGCTCGCGTGCAGCCGTGACAGCCGGTCACGGATCTCCAGGTGCCAATCGCCCACCGGCTCACCGTCCAGGAAGTGGCCAGTGTACGCCGTGACGGCTGCCTCCAGCACCTCCAGCGATGCCTCGTTCCGTCGCGCGGAGCGGAGTGCCTCCCTCAACCGCTGCTCCAGCACCGGAACATCGAAATCGATACTGCCGCCGATGTTCAACCGGTAGCGGCCAGAATCGAACGTTACCCACTCGGCGTGCCCCAGCGCGCGCCGCAGGTGATGCAGCGTGACGTGAAAGCTGTTCCGCACCTGCGCCGTCGAGGCCTCGGGCCAGAGCGCGACGCCGATCTGCTCGCGCGTTTGGCCCTCGGGCCGGAATAGCAGATACAGCAGAAGCTCGCGCGCCCTGGCGTAGCCCCACGCTGCCGGCGGCACCGGCACTCCCTGGACCGCGATCTCCAGCCTGCCGAGTGTGCGGATGCGCAGCGCCGGCGTGGAACCCTCGTCCGTCGAGACGACGCGATACTCGGACGTATCGGTCGTGGGATCATCGTCCGTCGAGTAACCGATTCGCTCTGCCGTCTCGAGCGCGATCTCGACTGCGGTGTCGACGTCGGTCGCGCGACCATCGGCGTACGCCGCCTCGAACGCCCTGTCGCCGAGCAGGGCGCGCGCCTGCTGCATGGCCGGCTGCAGCTGCGCCGAATCCATCCGCCACAACCCGGCGCCGATGACCTCGCGGTTGGCTGCGGCCGCGCCCTGGAGCCGCGCGGCTTCGGCGGCGGCACCGCGTGCCACGAGGCACGAGGCCATCATCTCCAGGCCGCGGGAGACGAACAGCGGCTGTGGATCACGGCGCATGCACTCGAGTGCCTCACGGAGGAGTGCCATGGCGCGCAGCGCGTCGCCCTGACCGGCAACGTGTGCTCCGAGTACCTGCAACGCGATGGCGAGCTCACGATCCAGCCCGAAGACCCGCGCGACGCGCACCCCTTCCTCCGCCGCCTCGGTGGCGCGCGGCATGTCGCCGCGGCCGGTGAAATGATTCGAGTGCAGGAGGAAATTGAGGCGCAGGCCGTACAGGTCGCCCGCCTCACGGAACCACGCCTGGGCCAGCCGGAGTGGCTCTTCCGCCTCCGGCGACATCACCTGTGTGAGCGCCAGCCCGCGGTAGTTCCGTGCGTACGCCAGCAGCCGTGCATCGCCGAGCTGCGCGGCAAGTGCTTCCGCTTCCACCAGGTGCACTTGCGCCGACTCGGCCCTCGCCTGCAGGCTGGCGATGCAGCCAGCCGAGAAGAGCAGCGCCGCGCGATCACGCGTTGGGCGCATGCCTGCGGGCAGGGTGAGCGCGCCGCGCAGCCACTGTCGCGCCTCGGGCCACTGGCCGGTGGAGAACCAGAACCAGTGCAGCATCCCGACGAGCCGCACGTGCATCTCCTCGTCGTGCTCGCGGCTCCACGTCAGCGACTGGCGCAGGTTGTCGAGCTCGTCCCGGAGCCGGCGCACCCACGCCGGACGAGAGGTCGTGGAGAGGTGCGGTTCCGCTTCCGTGGCAAGCGCGAAGAAGAACTCCGCGTGTCGGCGCTGCATCGCATCCGTGACGCCAGACTCGGCGAGACGCTCCGCGCCGTACTGCCGCACCGTCTCCAGCAGCCGATACCGCGCCGTGTCGTCGGCTTCGCTCATCTGGACGAGCGACTTCTCCACCAGGTCGGCGACGAGGTCCAGCACGTCCGTCGTCGCGAGCTCGCCGCCGCTGCATACCTGTTCCGCCGCTTCCAGCGTGAAACCCCCACCGAACACCGACAGTCGCGTGAGCAGGAGTTGCGCACGCGCATCGAGGAGGTCGTAGCTCCAGTCGATGGCTGCACGCAACGTCTGGTGACGCGGCAGTGCGGCACGGCTGCCCGTCGTGAGCAGCCGGAAGCGATCATCCAGCCGCTCGGCGATCTGCTTCGCGGTGAGGGCGCGCAGGCGCGCCGCCGCGAGCTCGAGGGCGAGGGGCAGTCCGTCCAGCTGACGGCAGATCTGGATGACGCTCGCGCGATTCTCGTCGGTGAGGGCGAAGGTCGGCTTCACCGCGCGGGCGCGCTCGATGAACAACTGCACCGACTCCGACGCTTCCGGCGCGCGGTCGTGCGCCTCGGGCAGCGAGAGGGGCGGCACGAGCCACGCTGTCTCGCCGCCAACACCGAGCACGGCACGACTGGTGGCGAGCACGCGAATCGCGGTGCAGTCGCGGAGCAACACGTCGGCGAGCCTGGCGCAGGCATCGACGAGGTGCTCGCAGTTGTCGAGCACGAGCAGCATCGGTCGGCCGCCGATCGTGTGTACCAGTTGCTCGGGCGGCGGCAATGTCGACGAGCGCTCGGTCACACCGATGGCCGTGAGCACGGCGTCCGCGATCAGCGACGCATCGTGCACCGTCGCCAGTTCCACCCAGACACCGTCCTGCAGGCCGGCCTGTGCGTCCCGTGCCACCACCTCAGCGGCGAGCCGAGTCTTGCCGCTGCCGCCGGCGCCGGTGAGGGTGAGCAGACGTGTGCGCGAGAGCAGGTCGCGCACGGTCGCGATCTCGCGCTCGCGTCCCACCAGGGTGGTGAGCTGCGCCGGAATGCCGCGTACGCCAGCGGCCGCGTCGAGGGCGACGACGGTCCCGCGTGGTGCGGCGGCGAGCTGGCCGGAGGTCCCGGTTCCGGTGGGGGGAAGGGAGCTTCGCAAGAGACGGGGCGGTGGGTTCCTGATGCTACCCCTCCAACGGGAAAAGGCAACGAAAGGTGACGTCGTTCAAGTAGCGCCACGCGCTCATAAGCGCCGTTTAATAGGGCGCGACCAGCTTGCTCCCGTACCCTGCTGCCCCACCGATCAACGTCACGGGAGAGATACCCCTATGCCGTCCACCCGACTGCGCGCCTGGTTCGCGCTGGTCGTCCTCGCTGCCGCTGCCTGCGCCGACGCCACGCGTCCGGTGCCGGAGAAGCAGGTCGCCTCCGTCACGGTCCTCGCGTCCACTAACACCTTCCGCGTCGGCGACACGCTCCGAGTCTCGGCGCGGGCCCTGGCGGCGGACGGAACGCTGCTGGAAGGGCGCTCCGTGGACTGGAGCTCCACCAAGCCTGAAGTGCTGAACCTGAGCGGTACCGGCCTCGCGTCGGCAATCGCGCCGGGTACGGCAAGCATCCGCGCCACCATCGAAGGCAAGACAGGCTCGCTGGCGATCGCGGTCGTCGTGGTGCCGGTGGCGCGCGTGGCGATCGTCGAAACAGCGATCTCGATCGCGAAGGGCGAGGCGCACTCGCTCGTGGCGGCTGCGCTGGACGCCGAGGGGGTTCCGCTGGGCGGACGTGCGATCATGTGGCGAACCCTGGACGCCAGCGTCGCAGAGGTTGACGCCACCGGCCGCGTGATCGCCCGAGGCGAGGGGGAGACGAAGATCTTCGCCGAGAGCGAGGGGAAGCTCGATTCTGCCCAGGTGATCGTCACGCCGCCCGAGGTCGGGTTCGTCGTGGTATCGCCGGGCGCCATGATGCTCGGCGTCGGCCGGACGCGGCAGCTCAGCGTCGTGGTGCTCGACACGAAAGGCGACACGCTGCATGGGCGGCAGGTGACATGGTCGGTGGACAATCGTTCCGTCGCGGGAATCACGACGTCGGGTCTGCTCTGGGGAATTGCGCCGGGATATGTGACGGTCCGTGCGACGGCCGGTGGGAAGACGGGCGCCGTCTGGGCAACGATCGAGAACGGCGAACGCGACGTCCTGGACTACGACCTGCTCTATTATCGCAACACGTCGGAAGCATGGGGCGAGATCATGCTGCTCGGCACTTCTGCCGGTTCCGCGCCCATTCGCCTGAATGCTGGCAACGTGTCACGCATGCCCACGGCGTCTCCGGATGGACAGCGCATCGCCTTCGCCGTGTCCATGCAGGAGCTCGGCACTGGCGCCCAGATCGACGACATCTTCGCCGTGGATCGCAACGGGATGAACATGAAGCGGCTCACGAACGAGCCCGGCGTCGATGCCGAGCCGGCGTGGTCGCCGAAGGGCGATCGCATCGCGTACCGTCACCTCGACGGGACGACGGGCTACTCGTCGATCTGGGTCATGAACGCGGACGGCTCGAACAAGGTGAAGCTCACGGCCGCACTCGAGACCGCGCGCTCCATGAGTGCCCCGAGCTGGTCGCCAGATGGCAATCGCATCGCGTTCGCCACCATCTCGCGCGTCGGCACGACGAGCGCCATCTGGACGATGAACGCCGACGGGTCGGATCAACGTCAGCGCACGAGCAGCGTGGACGGTTTCGACATGGAGCCCACCTGGTCGGCCGATGGTTCGAGGATCGCCTTCAGCCGCATCTACGCCGGCGATCGCGAGATTGCGATCCTCACGCTCGCCAGTGGCGACGTTCAGCGCATTTCGCTCCCCGGGGCGCAGTGGCATCCGGCATGGTCGCCTGATGGCAGCCACATCGCCTTCTGGCAGCCCGCTGGCCCCACGGTCACCGGCATCTACACCATGCGCGCGGATGGCACCAACGTGCGCCTCCACACGCTCGACGAGAGCTGGGGTGGTGGCTTCAACCCGAACTGGATCAGCAGGCCATGAACACTCTTCACATGAATCGAGTGCTGTTCGCGTCGGCGATGCTGCTCAGCGGCTGCGCGACGACGGGCGCCACGCTCGGCAGCGGAGTCGGTGACCGAATGCTCGAGCATCCGCCGTACTACGCTGGTGCCGCCGCGGTCATGGCGGCGCCAGCGGGAAGCCGAATCGGGCACTCGCCCATCGTCTATCAGCGTGGCGCTGCGCAGTCCGGGATCTTCGACCCACGTGGCGACGCCGGCACGCCGATGCGCG
>Ga0207657_10000853_pt1 | contig 32196 bp, 35 predicted proteins | sample KBSC33metaG_FD_184316 | JGI IMG/M metagenome (GOLD analysis project Ga0207657, IMG submission 184316) | Corn rhizosphere microbial communities from Kellogg Biological Station, Michigan, USA - KBS C3-3 metaG (SPAdes) (version 2) | ecosystem: Host-associated > Plants > Roots > Rhizosphere > Soil ...
GACATAGCGGGCGCGAGTCTCCGTGACGACCTCCTCCGGGAGCTCCGGTCCCGGCGCGGTCTTGTCCCAGCCGAGGCGCTCGCAGTAGTCGCGAACGTACTGCTTGTCGAAGGACGGCTGCGGGCCGCCTGAGGCGTACACGTCGGCCGGCCAAAATCGGGACGAGTCTGGTGTCAGCGCCTCGTCCCCGAGGACGAGGTTGCCGTCACGGTCGAGCCCGAGCTCGAACTTCGTGTCCGCGATGATGATCCCGCGTGTCGCCGCGTGGTTCGCGGCAGCGGTGTAGAGCTCGATGCAGACCCGCTCGACCTCTGCGAGCCGCTCGGCGCCGACGAGCTCCGCAGCCTGCGCCTTCGAGATGTTCTCGTCGTGTCCGGTCGAGGCCTTCGTCGCCGGGGTGAAGATTGGCTGCTCGAGCCGCGACGACTCCTGCAACCCGTCCGGCAGGACATGCCCGGAGGTTCCGCCGGTTGCCTGGTAGTCCTTCCAGCCCGAGCCGGCGAGATAGCCGCGCACGACACATTCGATCGGCAACATCTCGAGCTTGCGGCATTCCATCGAGCGGGCGTCGTCGCGGATCGCGAGCAGGTGATTCGGGACGAGCGCGTGCAGGAGCGTGAACCAGAATCCGGAGAGGCCCGTCAGCACGCGCCCCTTGTCGGGGATCTCGGTCGGAAGGATCACGTCGAACGTCGAGATCCGATCGCTCGCGACGAGCAGCAGCCGCTCGTCGTCCAGCGCGTAGATCTCGCGCACCTTCCCGGACGCGACATGCGTGGCTTCAGGCATGAACGGGTTCCTCCTTTACGGCGATCGAGTTGAGACGGTTGAACACGGTGTCAACGTGCCGCGTGTACGCGCCGAGGTCGAACGCGGCGGCGAGGTCGACGTGCCGCGCGATCTCGTCGTCGGCGCGGACGAGCTCGCGAAAGTCGAGCTCCTCGTCCCACGCGCGCATGGCGTTGCGCTGCACGAGCCGGTAGGCCTCGTCGCGCGCGAGCCCTGACTCGACGAGCGCGAGCAGGACGCGCTGGCTGAAGAAGAGGAAATGGCTGGACTCGAGGTTGCGGCGCATCCGCTCTTCCCGGACGACGAGCCCTTCGACGAGCCACGCGAAGCGGTCGAGCATGTAGTCGACCGCGAGGAAGGCGTCCGGCACGACGACACGCTCCGCCGAGGAGTGCGAGATGTCGCGCTCGTGCCAGAGCGCGACGTTCTCGAGCCCGACTGCTGCCGCGCCGCGCACGACGCGCGCGAGGCCGCAGATCCGCTCGGCGACGACGGGGTTTCGCTTGTGCGGCATCGCGGAGGAGCCCTTCTGGCCTTTCCCGAACGGCTCCTGCACCTCGGCCACCTCGGTTCGCGCGAGGTGGCGGACCTCGAGCGCGAACTTGTCGAGCGACGACGCGAGGATGGCGAGCGCCGTCAGGAGCTCGGCGTGCCGGTCGCGCTGCAGGATCTGGGTCGAGCTCGGCGCCGGCTCCAGCCCGAGCCGCTCGCAGGCGAGGCGCTCGAGCTCCGGATCCGTGGCGGCGTAGGTGCCGACCGCTCCGGAGAGCTTGCCGACCCGCATGCCCTCGAGCGCACGCGCGAGGCGGTGCCGGTTGCGGTCGAGCTCGAACGCCCAGCCGGCGAGCTTCAGACCGAAGGTGGTCGGCTCGGCGTGTACGCCGTGGGTGCGGCCGATCTGGAGCGTCGCCCGGTGTTGCTCGGCCCGCGCGACGACGACGGCGAGTGCGCGGTCGACGCCCTCGAGGACGAGGGCGCCGGCCTCGCGAATCTGGAGCGCGAGCGCGGTGTCGACGACGTCTGACGACGTCAGCCCGTAATGGAACCAGCGCCCCTCCGCGCCGAGTCGCTCGGAGACGGCGTCGACGAAGGCCGCCGTGTCGTGATGGAGCGTCGCCTCGAGCTCGGCGACCCGCTCCGGCGAGGGGGCGACCGCCTGCTTCCGGAGGGCCTGTGCGGCCTCGACCGGGACGACGCCGAGCTCCGCCCAGGCAGCGGTCGCGGCGAGCTCGACCTCGAGCCACGTCCGGAGCTTCCCCTCGTCCGACCAGATGGCGGCCATGGCGGGGCGGGAGTACCGGGCGATCACTGCGTCCAGTCTAGAGCCGCGCCAGGTCGTCGTTTCTGGGCCCGCGCCTCCCCCGTTCGAGGGACTGCCGCCGTCCGGGAGCCGCGGTACTTTCCGGCGGGTAATGCTGCGTAAAACTCATATCCACCCTCGTTTGAAGTTGCCTGGCGTCAGGTTCCCTGCTTGCAGGCGGGGGGCCGTGCTCGTGGCGCTCGCAGCCGCCGGTCTCGTCGCGGCCGGCCTCGGCCTGATCGCGCTCGGCCTCGCCCGGGACCAGCCCCCCGCAGCGCCGCTCGCCGCCGGGCCGCCGGCCGCCGTCTCCGCGGCGCCGGTCGTTCCCCTGGCCCCGGCGCTCGCCGCCGTGAAGCCGGAGCCGCTCCTCGAGCTGGCCGGGTTCCATCCGGGCGCCGTCGTCCACGACGTCGTGACGAAGGTGCGGCGCATGCACGCGATCCGGCTCGCCGCGATGCGGCAGCCGCACACGAAGCCGCGCTCGACCGTGTCGCTCTACGAGCACAGCGTGCGCCGCTCGACGCTCCGCGCTCAGGGCTGCAGTGCGGCGCGCCGCGGCGTGGGGGGCATCGTCATTCTCGACTTCGGCCAGCCGGCCTACAACGGGCACACGTACGGCACCTATCTCTTCTCCGGCCGCTTCGCGGGCAACAAGGCGATCACGCGCGCGCTCTTCGCGTACGCGGTCGGATATCACCGCTGCCTGCGCCGCGGCTCGAAGCTGAAGATCTCCCTCGCGCGCGGCACGAGCAACTATCACCCGCAGGTGCCGAGCGCCTACAAGGCCGGGCGCAAATGGGCGCGCGAGACGATGACGTTGCAGCACCGGCTCCGTACACACCGGCTCCACCGTCACGTCACCTCTGCGGCGGCGGACGACGTCGAGCCGGCGTGGGATCGGCCGTTCCACCGGACGCGCGACTTCTACCGCGGCTTCCGCGACGCGCGCACCGGGCATCTGCTCTACAACTACGGATCCCTCGACGGGGGAGTCGGCAGCATCTGGAACGCGCGGCAGGCGTTCTTCGTCACCTCCGGCATGCGATACGCGCGCGCGATCCCCGAGATCTACAACCACGCGATGGCAACGCAATGGGCCGAGCTCGCCCACATCGCCCGCCACCGGTACCACCGGCCCGTGAAGTTCGCCGGCGTGATGACGACCCACACGTCGCGCAATCGCGGCATGAAGCCGCGCGATGCGCACAAGATCCTCGTCCGGGCGCTTGCGAGCCGTAGCGGCGAAGCCGCGGCCGACGTGCCCGCCGCGCTGACGAACATCGTCGCCGCCGAGTAGCGAGCCCTCAGATCCGCAGGATGCGGATTGCGAGCGCGCCGGCGTTGCGCGCGTTGTCGACGCCGACCGTCGCGACCGGAACCCCGGGCGGCATCTGCGCGATCGCGAGCAGCGCGTCGAGCCCGTCGAGGACGCTGAGGCTCGACTTGAGCGGCACGCCGATCACGGGCAGGTCCGTGTGCGCTGCCACGGCGCCGGGCAGCGCGGCAGCGAGGCCGGCGCCGCAGATGAGCACGCGCAGCCCGCGCTCGCGCGCCGATCGTGCGTATTCGGAGACCGCGTCGGGTGTGCGATGCGCGGAGCGGACCTCGAACTCGTATCCGATGCCGGCGTCCTCGAGGACGTCGATTGCGCCCTGCATCCGCTCGCGGTCGGACTCGGACCCGACCAGGATGCCGACGAGGATCTCAGACATACGCGATGTCTCGCCGGAATTGCACGCCCGCGAAATCTATGCATGACGCCGCCTCGTATGCGGCAGCTCGAGCCTCGGCGACCGTGTCCCCGAGCCCCGTCACGTTCAGGACGCGGCCTCCGTTCGTCACGAGGCGCCCGTCGTGCAGTGCCGTTCCGGCATGGAAGACGAGCGCGCCCGATGCCTCCGCGTCGGCGATGCCGCTGATCATCGTGCCCGCGTCGTTGCGTGCCGGGTAGCCCCTTCCCGCGAGCACGACCGTCACCGCGGCCTGCCCACCGCCGGGGAGTGCGACGCCGGTCAGATCCCCGTGCGCGCACGCGGCGAGCGCAGCGAGCAGGTCCCCGTCGAGCCGCGGCACGAGCGACTGCGTCTCCGGGTCGCCGAACCGGCAGTTGAACTCGAGCACCCGCGGGCCGCCCGCGGTGAGCATGAGGCCGGCGAAGAGGCAGCCGGTGAAGGGCGTCCCCCGCCGCGAGAGCTCTGCGAGCACGGGCAGCATCACCGCGGCGACGAGCTCGTCGGACTCAGCCTCCTCGAGCAGCGGCGAGGGCGAGCAGGAGCCCATGCCGCCGGTGTTCGGCCCCTCGTCGCCGTCGCCGATCCGCTTGTAGTCCTGCGCCGCGGGTAGCGGCAGAACACCGGTGCCGTCGCAGAGGGCGAAGAGCGAGACCTCCCGGCCCTCGAGCAGCTCCTCGACGTGGAACGGCTGGCCGAGCGCTCGCGCCGCGCCGAGCGCGGCGTCCACGTCGGCGGCGGTGCGACACACCCAGACGCCCTTGCCTGCCGCGAGCCCGTCCGCCTTCACGACACACGGCGCCCGCGCCTCGCCGAGCCGTCGCGCACTCGGCACGGCCGCGTCGTCGAGCACCGCCTTCGCGAACGCCTTCGAGCCCTCGATCTGCGCGGCCGCCCGGCTCGGGCCGAAGACCGCGAGGCCGTTGTGACGGAGCTCGTCGGCAAGCCCCGCGACGAGGGGGCCCTCTGGCCCGACGACGACGAGGTCGACGCCGAGCTCGGTCGCGAGCGGGACGAGCGCGCCCGGATCGTCGGCGCGCACCGGGTGGCACCGCGCGACCCCCGCGATGCCGGGGTTGCCGGGCGCCGCGTGCAGCTCCGAGAGACGCGTGCTCCGCGCGAGCGCCCACGCGAGGGCGTGCTCGCGGCCGCCCGATCCCACCAGCAGGACCTTCACCTGAGCGATCCTACGGGGTTCGACTACTGGGTTCGACTACCGGGGTTTGACACTCGCGGCTCCCGCGCAGGAACGAGACGATGGTCGAACCGGGGCTCGACAGGCACGAGTGGGAAAGCGAGATGCAGGGTCTCGAGGCCGAGCTCGGAGAGAGCCCGGCGGAGACGCTGCCGGAGCTCGACGCGCTCGTGGCGCGCATGCTCGACGAGACGGGGTACGACCTGGCCGATCCGGTCGTCCGCGAGGGAGACGAGCGCGAGGTCGTCGCCGAGTACGTCGCGGCGCACGAGCTGGCGCAGGCGGCGGAGCGGGGGGCCGACGACATCTCGCCCGGCGACGTCGCGGCGGCGATCAACGGCTTCCGCGCCGTCTTCGACTATCTCGTCGCGAATCGCTCCTCCGTCGACACCGACGTCACGCCCGCGGGCGAAGTCGAAGAGTAAGTTCCCCTCCATGGAGGCCCCGCCGTACTCCGCAGCGGCGGTCGACGTCGTGCGTCTGCCGGGCGGCGTGCGCGAACGAGACCACGTCGCAGTCGAGGAGCCGCTCGAGATCCGGATCGGCGGCCGGCCGGTGGCGGTGACGATGCGCACGCCCGGCCACGACGAGGAGCTCGCACTCGGCTTCTGCCTCTCGGAAGGCCTGGAGCCGACAGCGGCCCGCCTTCCCGACGACCTCGCGGCGAACACGGTCGACGTCGACGCACCGGGCTTCGACCCGGCGCGGCTCCAGCGAAGCTTCTACACCTCGTCGTCGTGTGGTGTGTGCGGCAAGGGCGCCCTCGAGGCCGTCGCCGTCGAAGCGCCGCGGGTCGAGACCGAGCTCCACGTGCCGCTGGCGCTGCTCGCCGCGCTTCCCGACCGACTTCGTGCAGCGCAGGCAGCCTTCGAGGTGACGGGTGGGTTGCACGCGACGGGCCTCTTCGCGGCCGACGGGCGGCTTCTCTGGGCGCGCGAGGACGTCGGGCGCCACAACGCGATGGACAAGGTGATCGGCAGGGCGTTTCTCGACGCACGGCTGCCGCTCGCGGACTGCATCCTCTGCGTCAGCGGCCGGCTCTCGTTCGAGCTCGTGCAGAAGGCGGCGGTGGCGGGCTGCCCTGTCGTCGTGGCCGTGGGCGCTCCGTCGAGCCTCGCCGTGTCGCTCGCCGAGGATCGCGGCGTCACGCTCTGCGGCTTCGTGCGCGGCGGGACCGCGAACGTGTACACGCAGGCGTGGCGCATCGAGCACTGACGGGTGTGCTGCTCGTCGGCGGCGCGAGCACGCGCTTCGGGTCGCCGAAGGCGCACGCGGTCGTGGACGGCGTGACGCTCGCCGAGCGCGCGTGGACGCTCCTCGGCGCGGCCTGCGACGAAAGGATCGCCGTCGGCAAGAGCGCCGACGGGTTGGATCTGCCGTTCGAGGTGCTGGACGACGGCACCGACGTGCGGGCCCCGCTCGCCGGCGTCGTCGCCGGGCTCCGCGCTGCGGGGAACGACGTGGCGCTCATCATCCCCGTCGACATGCCGAAGCTCACGGTCGCTTCGTTGCACGCTCTGGCCGACGCCTGCCGCGACGCCGCCGTGCCTCCGACCGGCCCGCTCCCGGGCGCCTATCGACGCAATACGCTCCCGGCGCTCGAGCGTTTCCTCGACCGCGGGGAGCTGCGGCTTCGCGACGCGATCGCGGAGCTCGACGTCGCGACGGTCGATCTCGACCCGTCCGTGCTCGCGAACGTGAATACTCCGGCAGATGTTCAACGTCACTGACAGCGCCTACGACAACTTCATGGGCCGCTTCAGCGCGCCGCTCGGCGCCCTCTTCGCGGACTTCGCGGGCGTCGCTGCCGGACAGCGCGTCCTCGACGTCGGAGCCGGGACCGGCGCGCTCACGAGCGAGCTCCTCCGGCGGCAGGCGGAGGTCGCGGCGATCGACCCGTCCGCGCCGTTCGCGGCGGCGCTTCGTGCGCGGTTCCCCGGTCTCGAGGTCGAGCAGGGGCAGGTCGAGTCGCTGCCGTGGCCGGACGAGTCGTTCGACGCGGCTCTTGCCCAGCTGGTGGTCACGTTCATGCGCGACGCGCCCGCGGGCCTCACCGAGATGCGCCGGGTCGTGCGGCCCGGAGGCGTGGTCGCGGTCTGCATGTGGGATCGCGACGGCATGGAGATGCTCGGCGCGATCAACCGCACGCAGCAGGCACTCGATCCGACCCGGCCGACGCCCGAGCAGCTGACGACGTACCGGACGCGCGAGTCGATCGAGGAGCTCGTCGGCGACGGCGCCGAGCTCGAGTTGCTCGAGGTCGACGCCGGCTACACGGGCTTCGACGATCTCTGGGACTCGGTGCTCGACGGCGCGGGGCCCGCAGGCGAGTGGGCGAAGTCGCTCGACGGGGAGCAGCGCGCCCGCGCCCGCGCCGAGCTCTTCCGGCAGGTGGGCGAGCCGGACCGTGAGTTCACGCTGCGCGGGCGTGCCTGGGCGGCACGCGTCAGGCGCGCGTGAGTACGCTCGTGCGCTCTGCGCCCGTGCCGACGAGCGTCACCTCCACGCCGAGCTCGCGTTCGACGAAGTCCACGTAGCGCCGCGCCTCCTCGGGGAGGTCGTCGACCGTGTTGCAGCCGTCGAGCGGACGGCCCCAGCCCGGCAGCGTCTCGTAGACCGGCCGCGCCGCGTGGAAGTCGCTCTGGTGCGCGGGAAAGTCGCGCGTCCGCTTCCCGTCACGCAGCGTGTAGTGCGTGCAGACCGGCAACTCGGTGAAGTGCGAGAGGACGTCGAGCTTCGTGAGTGCGAGCTTGTCCATCCCGTTGACGCGCACCGCGTAGCGCAGGGCGACGAGGTCGAGCCAGCCGCAGCGGCGGCTGCGCCCGGTCACGGTGCCGTACTCGTGGCCGAGCTCGCGCATCCGCTCCTGATCGTCACCCTCGATCTCCGACGGGAACGGCCCCTCGCCGACCCGCGTGACGTACGCCTTCGCCACGCCGACGACGTGATCGATGCGCTGCGGCCCGATGCCGATGCCGGTCGCGGCGCTCGACGCGACCGGGTTCGACGACGTGACGAACGGATAGGTGCCGTGGTCGAGATCGAGCAGCGTCGCCTGTGCACCTTCGAACAGGACGCTCTTGCCTTCGTCCAGCGCGTTGTCGACGTAGAGCGAGGTGTCGGTGACGTAGCGGCGCAGCCGCTGCGCGTGGCTCTCGTACTGCGACGCGACGGTCTCGAGGTCGAACGGCTCGCTGTCGTAGACGCGCATCAGCCAGAGGTTCTTCTCCGCGAGCGCAACCTCGATCTTCTGGCGCAGGATCTTCGCGTCGAGGATGTCCTGCACGCGGATTCCGAGGCGCATCGCCTTGTCCGCGTAGCACGGGCCGATGCCGCGTTTCGTCGTGCCGATCGCGAGCTTGCCGAGACGGCGCTCGCTCGCCTGGTCGATTGCGAGGTGCCACGGCATGATCAGGTGCGCGTTGCCCGAGACGTACACCTCGTCGGTCGAGTGGCCCCGAGACTCGAAGTCGTCGAGCTCGCCGATCAGCACCTCGAGGTCGACGACGCAGCCGTTGCCGATCACGCACGGCTTGCCGCGCACGATCCCGCTCGGCAGCGCGCGGATCTTGTACGTCTCGCCGCCGACGACGATCGTGTGCCCGGCGTTCGGCCCGCCCTGGTAGCGGCACACGATGTCGGAGTCCTGCGCGAGCAGGTCGACGATCTTCCCCTTCCCTTCGTCGCCCCACTGCGCCCCGACGATGACGGTCGCAGGCACCCCCGGAGTTTAGGCGGCGGCTTCGGCGGACGGCGTTGCGGCAGCCTCTCGCTCGACCCGGACGGTGTGGCCGCGGCGGCAGAGGAAGGTGCCGCGGTCGAGATCCAGATCGAGGCGGCCGGCGAACGTCGAGCCCTGCCGGCCGTGCGCGCCGTCGAGGCCCGCGCACTCGACGCAGACCGCGGTGAACGAGGTCGCGCGCGCCGGAACGAGCACCACCTGCTCGCGCGCTGTCACGACGCGCGGGCCCTCATGCCGCGGCGAGATCCGCGAACTTGGCGTAGCGCTTCAGGAACGAGAGCTTCAGCGAGTCGGTCGGACCGTTGCGATGCTTCGCGAGGATCACCTCGGCGAGCCCCTGCTGGTCGGACTCCTCGTTGTAGTACTCGTCGCGGTAGATGAACGCCACGAGGTCGGCGTCCTGCTCGATCGAGCCGGACTCGCGCAGGTCGGAGAGGATCGGACGCTTGTCCGTGCGCTGCTCGACCGCACGGGAGAGCTGCGACAGCGCGACGATCGGCACGTCGAGGTCGCGCGCGAGGATCTTCAGCGACCGCGAGATCTGCGACACCTCCTGCACGCGGTTCTCGGCGTTGCCCGCCGACGACATCAGCTGCAGGTAGTCGACGACGATCAGGCCGAGATCCGGATGGCGCGACTTCAGGCGCCGCGCCTTCGAGCGGATCTCCATCATGTTGATCGAGCCCGTGTCGTCGACGTAGATCGGCGCCTTCGCGAGCTTGTCGCACGCGGCCGTGAGCCGCGGCCAGTCGTCCGGCGCGAGCTTGCCGGTGCGCAGCCGCTGCGACTCGACCTTCGCCTCGCTGCACATGAGCCTCTGCGTCACTTCCGCCTTCGACATCTCGAGCGTGAACATCCCGACCGGGATGCCCTGGCGCACGGCCATGTTCGCGGCCATGCAGAGCGCGAGCGCCGACTTCCCCATCGACGGGCGGGCCGCCACGATGATCAGGTTGCCCGGCTGGAATCCCGACGTCAGGCGGTCGAGGTCGCGGTACCCGGACGGCGTCCCCGTGACGTCGACCCCGGCCTCGTAGAGCGTCGTGATCCGCTCGAAGCTCTCCTTCAGCAACTGGTCGATGTGCGTGAACTCGCCGCTGACGCGCGCCTGCGAGAGGTCGAAGACGACCTGCTCTGCGCGGTCGACGAGATCGCCCGCCTCGCCCGGCCGTTCCCAGCCGAGGCGCGCGATCTCCCCGCCCGCCCGGATGAGGCCGCGCAGCGTCGCCGTCTCCCGCACGATCCTCGCGTAGTGCGAGGCGTTCGCGGTCGCGGGCACGAGGGCGGCGAGCTCGTGCAGGCGGACGCGGCCGCCGACGTCCTCCAGCTCGCCACGCTCCTCCAGCTCGTCGGTCAGCGTGATCGCGTCGACCGGCTCGCCCTTCGCGTAGAGCGCGAGGGAGGCCCGGTAGACCTTCGCGTGCGACTCCCGGTAGAAGTCGCTCGCGTCGAGGATCTCGCTCACCGCCCCGATCGCACCGGGGGAGAGCATCATCGCCCCGAGAACCGACTCCTCGGCCTCGAGGTTCTGGGGCGGGACGGTGGTGCGATCAGGGACTGGGGCGAGCTGTGCCATGCCGGCGGATTTGACCATGCGCGCGCCGGCGCTGCCACCTGTCGATGAGTCTGTTGTGAACATGTCTTTTTGCGCCATTTGCAGGCTAATCGCCCATCGTCGCAGGAGCGTCGGACGGTGCAGGTGTGGACAGTTCCGGCGCTCGCAGCGGGAACTTCCGCGGAAAGTCCACAGGCAGTGGAAAGGCCGGTTGAAAGAAAACGAGGCCGAAAGAAATGGGGGGCGCCTCGCGGCGCCCCCCATTTTCTACTCGCTGGGCACTACTCGTTGCCGAGCGCCGCCTCGGCGTCGGCCCGCCACTCGGGCTCGGGCTCCGCCCCCGGCTCCGCGGCCTCCGGCTCCTCGGGCGGCGTTTCCTCGACGATCAGCTCCTCGAGTGCGGGGCCCTCGTGGGGCACGTCCGGTTCGGCTGCCTGCCGCTCGGCGGCCTCCATCGCCTCGAGCTCCGCGTCGGAGGGCAACTCGCCGCCCTCGGGCACGACGACGGCCCGCACCTCGACGCGCACGTCCTGGAAGACGTCGATCGGCACCTCGTAGCGGCCGATCCGCTTGATCGTGTCGATGCCGATCTTCCGCCGGTCGACACGGACCTTCGCCGTCGCCCAGAGCTCGTCGGCGATGTCGGTCGGGGTCACCGAGCCGAAGAGCGAGCCCGTCGGGCCTGCCTTCACCTCGAACCGCAGCTCGGTCGCCCCGAGCTTCGCCGCGATCGCCTGCGCCTCGTCCGCGGTCTTCGCCTCGTGCCGCGCTCGCTGCGAGTCGCGCTTTTCGAGCTCCGCGACCCGCGCCTTCGTCGCCTCCTCCGCGAGCCGCCGCGGGAAGAGGAAGTTGCGGGCGTACCCGCGTGCGACCGAGACGACGTCGCCGCGGAGACCGACCTTGTCGACGTCCTTCAGCAGGATGACGTTCATCAGCGGTCCTCGCGGTCGCGCCGGCCGCGGCCCCCGCCGCGCTCGCGATCGTCCTGGCCCTCCGCCACGTACGGGAGGAGTGCCATCTCGCGGGCCCGCTTCACGGCCTGCGCGACCTGCACCTGATGGCGCCGGCACGCGCCCGTGATGCGGCGGCTGCGGATCTTGCCCTTCTCCGAGATGTAGCGGCGGAGCTGGTTGATGTTCTTGTAGTCGATCTCTGCGACCTTGTCCTTGCAGAAGAAGCAGTTCCGGCGCTTGACCCCTCCTGCGGGGCCGCCGGGACGCTTGCGCTGCGTTTGCTGTCTATCGCGTGGCGCCATGCCGCTCCTAGAACGGGATGTCGTCGTCGGCTGCTGCCGGGAAGTCGGCTCCGCTCTCGGAGCCCGCCCCCGCCGGCACGAACTGGTTGCCGCCGCCGCTCGCGCCGCCGAAGCCCTCGCCGTCGCCGCGGCTGCCCAGGAACTGGACGGACTCGGCGACGATCTCGACGGATTCGCGCTTGCCGCCGTCCTGCGCCTGCCACTCCCGCCAGTCGAGCCGGCCGTCGACCGCGACGGGGCGGCCCTTCGAGAGGTACTGCGCGCAGCTCTCCGCCTGGTTGCCGAAGACGGAGATGCTGAAGTAGTTCGGCTTGTCGGCCCACTGGCCCGTCTCGTCCTTGCGACGGCTGTTGACCGCGATGCGCAGGCTCGTGACCGGCGTCCCGCCCGGCGTGTGCCGGAGCTCGGGGTCGCGCGTCAGGTTGCCCACGAGGACGACCCGGTTGATGTTCGCTGCCATTACTCCTCCTCGCCCCTGGAAGTTGGGCCCCCGTTGATCGGTTCGCTAGTTGGTTCGCTCGTTGGTTCGGACGGCACTTCGTCGGGCTCCTCGGCGGTCGCGACCGCTGCGGACTCCGGCTCCGGCTCCGACTGCGGGGCCGGTACGGCCGCTGGCGCCGCTGCCGATGGTGCCGCCGGTGCTGCTGCCGGCGCCGGCTGGGCGTCGTCGCGGGGCGCGCTCGTGCGCGAGCCCTCGATGTGGCGGGTCGCCAGGTGGCGCAGCACCCCGTCGTCGATCTTCAGCACGCGGGAGACCTCGTCCAGCGTCTCCGCGGGCGCCTCGAACACGACGAGGTGGTAGACGCCCTCCGGCTTCTTCGCTATCTCGTATGCGAGCCGCCGGCGGCCCCACGCGTCGTGGCTCCGCCAGGTGCCGCCGCCCTTCTCGACGAGCTCGCGCACGCGCGCGATCAGCTCGTCCTGGTGCGACTCGGCGCCCTCGGGGTCCAGCATGAGAAGGATCTCGTACGTCGTCACAGTCCCGATGACCTCCCTTCGAACGTCTTCCCACGGTCTGAATCGGCTCCGACTGCCTGCGTCGCTCGGGACGGAACGGCGCGATGACGGAGCAGGAAGCGCGGCCACTGTAGCATCGGTTGCGTGAAGCGCCTCCACGCCTGGCTCGCCGGTCTCGCCGGCGGCGCGGCCGTCTACCGGGCGTTCCGGCGGACGCCCCAGCCGCGACCCGCAGCCGCCGACCCCGCGGACGAGCTGAAGGCGAAGCTCGCCGAGGCGCGTGCGGCGGGCGACGACCGCGACGAGTTCGAGACGGGGGAGACCCCGATCGACGAGGCACCGGACCCGGACGTCGCGAGCCGCCGCCGCTCCGTGCACGAGCAGGCGCGCGCGGCGATCGACGAGATGCGGCCGGCCGAGCAACCCGGCGAGCAACCCCGCTAGAGCGCGTATCCGCACCCGTCCTTCGGGCGTTTGCTCGATGGACAATGGCCCGCACCGTCCCCGCCGATCTCGAAGACGCCCTCGCGGCGCGCCCCGCCGCGCGCGAGCGGTTCTGGGCGATGTCGCCGGAGCAGAAGGACGCGTGGATCGCCTACGTCGAGCGCGCGCGCGTCCCCGGCGCACGGCGACGACGCGTCGCGGAGACCGCGCGACGCCTCGGCGGGGCGGCGCCGGCGGCCGTCGAGCACAACGGCGCAGCCCCCGTCGCTCTCCCGCGCGAGGGCTGGAGCATCTGGCTCGCCGGCCTCGTCCTCCTCGCGGCGCTCGCCGGGTTCCTGCTCTGGCTGACCGTGTTCCGCGACAGCGACTCGTCGAAGCCGTCGGCGGTCGTCGTGACGTCGAAGGCGACCGTGCCGAAGGTGACCGGCATCCGCTACCAGGCCGCGCAGTTCCAGCTGCGGGACGCGAAGCTGTCGTCGACGATCACGCGGAGGACCGCGGGAAAGCCGAAGGGGATCGTCGTCGCGCAGAGACCGAAGCACGGTGCGTCCGTGCCGCAGGGGACAGCGGTCGTGCTCGTCGTCTCGAAGGGCCCGCCGGGCGTCGCCATGCCGGACGTCGTCGGGATGGCAGCCGCCGACGCGGTGAAGGCGTTGCAGGCGCGGAAGCTGACGCCGACGCTGCAGCAGACCGCGTCGAGCGAGGCGCCCGGGACAGTGCTCTCGCAGGAGCCGAGCGCGGGCTCGCGTGCGAAGCCCGGCACGGCCGTCGTCCTGAAGGTCGCAAAGGGGAGCGCCTCCGTGTCCGTACCCGACGTCACCTCGCGGACGCAGCAGGATGCGGTCGCCACGCTGCGCGCGGCCGGCCTCGAGTCGCACGTCGTCCAGGTCCCTTCGGCGGAGACGCAGGGCACCGTGCTCGCGCAGAATCCGCCGGCCGGGCAGAAGCTCGCCCGCGGCGGCACGGTGCGGCTGAACGTCGCGGCGGCCCCGGCGGCCTCGACGACCACGCGGGCGACGACGCAGGCGGCGACGACGAAGCAGACCACGACGACGAGTGCGCCGAAGCCGCCGTCGTCGGGCGGCAACGACTACACGGGCATGCGGCTCGCCGCCGCGGTGCAGAAGATCGCCGACGGACGGCAGCAGGCGATCGTCGTCTACGTCGCGTCCTCGAAGCCTGCAGGTGTCGTCGTCTCGAGCTCGCGCGCCGGCTCGCGCGAGCGGCTGGAGGTCTCCGCGGGCCCGCATCCTGGCGCGCCGACAAGCGTCCCGGACGTGACAGGCGAGGACGTCGAGACCGCGCAGCAGGACCTCCAGGCCGCCGGCTTCACCGTCGTCGAGGTCGACTGGCCCGTCTCCGACGCGTCGAAGGACGGCGTCGTCGTCTACGAGACTCCCGGTGCCGGCGGCCGGATTCCGCGCGGTGCGGGTGTCGCGATCTACGCGGGCTCGGCCACCGGCGGATAGCGGTAGGCTGGGCGACCTGCGGCTGTGGGAGCCGGGGATGTGGCGTGGGAGCCGCAGCCCTGCCCGCCCCGGCTCCTTTTTCTCTCCGTCCTTTTACGAAGCCCTTACGCAATCGCTGCTTGGGTCCGCGCTTCCGCGGGGACCCCGTGCGGAGAGGCAAACGACTTGGAGGGTCTCAACGTGAAGAAATCACTCGTCGCGGCGATCGCCGCGTCCGCATTCGTGTTTGCAGCGTCCGCGGCGGCGGCGCTCGTCCCGGGCGTCTTCGATCCCGGCCATACGGGCTGCCCGACGTCGACGTTCTCGAACGGCACGCTCCATCTCGCAAAGAACTGCGCCAGCACCGTGAACGCGTCGGCGGGTGCCGACATCACCGGCGTCACCGGCTCGTTCACCTCGGCGTCGTTCACGCTCGCGAGCACGAGTCAGTGCCAGGGCGGCTCGCCGCGGTTCAACATCACGACGACGACGAAGACGTACTTCCTCGGCTGCAACAACGTGACGCCGACCGTGAACGGCGACGGCTCCGCGACTTACGTCTTCACTGCGGCGACGATCGCGAACGGCGGCAACCAGGTCGAGGTCCCGGTCGGCGACATCACCGCCGCCCAGGTGCTGATCGACATCCAGGGCACCGCCGACCTGCGCGACATCACGCTGAACGGGATCGCACAGGTCCCCGCGCAGACGGGCCATCACCCGAAGGGCGACAAGGGAGACAAGTGCAAGCACGGGCAGTGGCGCGACCGCCACTTCCGCAACCAGGGCCAGTGCGTGAGCCACGACCGGCACGAGCGGAACCGCGCACGCCAGCACCACTGAGCCGGCACCACTGAGCCGGCACGACTGAGCCGGCACGATTGGGGGGTCGGACCCTCGAGGGTCCGGCCCCTACCGACCTTGGATCAGCCCGCGCTACGCAGGTGCGGCGCCCCGCGCAGCGACTCGAGGTCGGCCCGTGCGGCCGCGAGCCGCGCGGTGATCGCCTCGGCGTGCCCGAGCAGGATGCCGCCTTCGCGTGTCAGCTCGACGTGGCGCGCGCCGCGGACGCGGTCGATCAGCCGCGCGCCGACCGCGCGCTCGAGCGCGGTTATCTGACCGCTCACCGCCGACTGCGTGTAGCCGAGCTCACGCGCCGCGCGGCTGAACGAGCCCGCGTCGGCGACGCTCTTCAGCGCGACGAGCAGCCGGATCTCGACGCCGGGCCAGGTGACGGCGCTCACCGCTTGCGCCTGTAGTCGATGCGCCACTGGTCGGTCCACGCTGGATCGGGCACCTCTCGATCGGGCCCCTCTCGCTTCGGCCCGCGTCGCTGCCAGAGCCAGACGACCGTGCCGTCGAGCTCCGCGGAGATCACGTTCGTGCCGCTGCCGCCCTCCCAGCGGCCGTCCCACTCGCCGACCCAGAAGTCGAGCTCGCGCTCCATGTGGCGAGCGTAGGTGGGACGCGACCTAGCAGACTTCCGAATTCGTGCGCGTTTTGCGCTGCTCTACGCGGCGAGCAGCGTGCGCACGTGCCGGTCGTCGCGCACGGCCGACGGCGCTACGCCGAACTCGCGTCGGAACGTGTCGGTGAAGTGGCTGTGGCTCGCGAACCCGAGATCGATCGCGAGCGACGTCAGCGCGCCGCCGCTCTCCGGCAGCCGCTCGAGCGCGAGGCGAAGCCGAAGCTGCGTCCGGTACTGGTGCAACGAGAAGCCGGTCTCGGTGCGGAAGACGCGCGCGAGGTGGAACGGCGAGACGCGGAGGCGCGACGCGAGCTCGTGCAGCCCCTGCTGCCCGGCGGGCGAGATCGCGACGAGCGCCTTCGCCGCCTCGGCGAGCTCGTGGTGCACCGACGAGGTCGCGTGACGGCGAGCTCCTCCCGGTGTCTCCTGCCCGAGGACGGAGCGCACGAGCCGCATCGTCGTCTCCTCGACGAGCAGCGGATCCGGCGCGTCGCCGCGGAGGTGACGTGCAAGCAGGTGGTGGTGGAGATACGTCAACCGGTCGGCGGGCGCGTACGCAACGGTCATGCGCCCGTCGCGAAGCCTGCCGCCGCCGGCAGCTTCGAGTGCCTCGACGGCCGGAGCGTGCAGCGCGATCCAGATGCACTCGTCGCCGCGCGCATCCCGGAGCCACCGCTCGTAGGTCTGCCCCGGGTTGTAGAGCATGGCGAGATTCGGCGTCGCGAGCACGCGCGGCGAGCCTTCGGGCCTGACCCCGACCGGGAGGTGCGGGAAGACGACGAGCGGCGAGGCGCTTTCGATGACATTCACGTCGAGCCACGCCTCGTCCTCCGGCGGGCAGGCGAACTCCGCGATCGTGAAGAGCGCGCTCGAGAAGAGCAGGCGTTCGGTCACCTGCTCCCTTTGACGGCCGTCGCCGTTGCGAGTTAGGGGAAGCGCGTCAGCCCATGCCGCGACGGCGCGAGCGCGCGCGGCGCTGCGGAGAGTCCTCGACCGGCATCGCGGCGACGGCCTGGTGGCCGCCCTCGACGTCGGCGGGCTCCCGTTCGAACACCATCTCGACGCCCGCACAGCGCCCGCTCGGCACGTGCCCCTCGGCGAAGCCACTCTCGGCGATGTAGAGCCGTTCGTCCGCTTCCGTCCGGATGAATCCGAAGCCCTTCGCGGCGTTGAACCAGATCATGTGGCCGCGCAATCCCCTGCCCGCCTTCCCCTCGTGATGCGCGCCTGCTCTCGCGCCGTCGACACAAACTAGCAAGGCGATACGGTACGAGCCGCCGTGCACCGGCTCCGTCAGTGGTCAGCGAGCGCGTTCTGGCTCGTCGTTGGGACACGCCTCGCCTGCTGGGCGGCCGTGCTCGTCGCGTTGCTCTGGGCCCCGCTCCGCTCGGGATTCCCCGCCTTCCGCGCCTACGGCGCGCGCACCGACTTCGTGTTCGGCGCCTTCGCGCAGTGGGACGCGGGCTGGTTCCTGCGGATCGCGGCGCACGGGTACGACGTGAAGCAGTCCGCGAGCTTCTTCCCGCTCTACCCGCTCCTCACCGCAGGCCTCGGCTTCGTCCTGCGCTCGGATCTCGTCGCAGGTACGGCCATCTCGCTCGTCTCGGCCGGGCTCGGCGCCGTCGCGGTCGTCCGGATCGCCCGCCGCCTGGCCGGCGAGGTCGTCGCCCGCGACTCGATCCTCCTCCTCGCGCTCTATCCGATCGGCTTCGTCTTCACCGCGGTCTACTCGGACGGGCTCTTCCTCGCACTCGCGGCCTGGGCCTTCCTCACCGCGCTCGAGGGGCGGGTACTGACCGCGAGCGTCCTCGGCGCGCTCGCCGTGCTGACGCGACCGACAGGCATCGCCCTGCTGCCGGCGCTCGCGCTCCTCGTCTGGCCCGAGCGCCGGAGCTTCCTGCGGCCGGCGCCGCTCGTGCTCGTCCCCGCCGCGCTCGCCGGCTACTGCATCTATCTCGACCGGCAATTCGGCGACGCTGCGGCGTTCGTCCACTCCGAGGGCTCGTTCTGGCTGCGGCACGTGCCGGCCGCCGGCCCGCTCGGCGGCGCCTGGGACGCGCTCCACTCCGGCGAGCAGGGGCTCGCGCAGCTCGTCCTGCATCTGCCGGCGGCGAGCGGCGCACCCGGCGGATTCGGCAAGCCCGAGCAGTTCGCGATCTGGAACGTCGTGCAGCTCCTGCTCCTCGTCGCCGCGTGCGCGCTGACGTGGGTCTGCTGGCGGCGCGTCGATCGCGCGGCGGCCGTCTACTCCGCTGCGACGATCCTGCTGCTGCTGAGCGCGCCCGCGGACGTCGTGCCGCTCGTGAGCGTGCCGCGTTTCCTGCTCGGCGACTTTCCGCTCTTCATCGCACTCGCGGTCGTGACGTCGACGCGGCCGCGGCTCCGCACGGCGCTCGTCTCGTCGTTCGCCGGGGTCGGCCTGCTCGCGGCGATCGGCTTCGCGCACGGCACGTGGATCTCATGACGCCTGCACTGCCTTCGACGCCGGACCGCTCCGACCGTCGAGGTTGTACGGGATGACGCGGTACCAGGCTCCGCGTGCCGCCGCGCTCACGTCGGCGAACCCGTCGTCGACGTCGGTGACGCACCGCGCGCAGACGGTCTGCCACGGCCCGGACGCACGGGCCGCGCGCTGCACCGTGTAGTTCGCGGCTCCCGCCGAGCCCTGCCAGTAGACACGTGCACCGACCCTGCCGGCGATGCTCGTCGGGCCGTACGCGACCGAGGTGACGGTCGGTGCCGGCGGCGGCGCATGCCGCGGCACGCGCAGGCCGCGCATCGCGTAGTTGTGCGCGCGGATGAGCTGCGCGCGGGCCGCCATGTCGGCAGCCGTGGTGACGAGCGTCCGGATGCCGGGGTAGTAGAGCGCCCACCATTGCCCGCTTTCGACGTGCGCCGCCGCCGCCGGGTCGGTCGTGTCGGCGGGAATCGGCAGCCAGCCGTGGCCGTCCCGGTGCGCCTCGAGCGCCCAGAACGAATCGCCGGCGATCTCGGGCATGCGGTGGAGCGTGTCGAGGAACGTCTTGAACGCCGCCCGCGTCCTGTAGTTCGTGCGATCCCAGCCGTACTCGTACGCGATGAACGGCTTGCCGGCGCGCCTGCACGTGGCGATCCACGGCTTCACGACGCCGAGCGACAGCGACCAGTGGGGATAGATGAAACCGACACACGCATCGACCGTCCGCAGGCGAGCGTTTGCAGAGCCGGAGAGCACGAGGTGGTGCGTGTCGATGCCGCGCACGAATCTCGCGATTTGCTGCGTCCAAGAAGGCGGGCTGCCGCCGCCGTTCAGAAGATCCCAGCCGAGGATCGTCGGGTCGTTCTTGTAGGCGACGTGCGTGTACACGTTGACGTGGTTGAGGAGCGCCGAGATGTGCGCTTCCACGTCGCCGATCACCGTGGGATCGGTCCAGAACGGATCCATGTTGATGAGCGAGCAGTTCGGAACGTCGATTCTGCGCCAGCGCAGGTACACGCAGCCGGTCCCGCCTGCGGCGGCATCGTCCCCGACGATCGTGGGGATGACGCGGATCCCGTGGCGGCGCGCGGACGCAAGCGCGTAGTCGACACGCTCGAACGCGCGCGCGTCGAAGACGCCGCGCTCCGGTTCGAGACACGCAGCGCAACCGACGGAGTCGCCCATCGTCTGGCTGCGCACGACCGTCGCCCCGAGCTCGCGCGCAGTCGCGAAGGCGTCGTCGATCTCGTAGTTGCTCGGCGCGTGCGGCCCCGACGGGTCGGCAGGCCCGTAGCCGGCCACCCCCAGCCATTCGACGTTGGCGCCGCCGAACCGGAACTGCTTGCCGCCGGCGGAGAGCTCGAGCCCCGACCGAGTCACGAACGGGCTCACTGCGGCGTGCGACACCGCGACTGGTCCGAAAATCGCTCCGGCCGCGAGCAGCAGGCCGAGAAAGATGGAGCGCCCGGGCACACGGGCATCATTAGCGACCGTGGGCGTCGGGGTCGTGACGAGGAGGAGCTGTATCGCGCTCGCAACCGGTGCGGCGCTCGTGCTCGTCCCCGGCCCGAAGGCGAACGCGGCCCCGCGCGCCGGAATCGCCTTCGACGATCGCGCGCCGGGACGCCTGGTGCTGACGGCGCCGGGCTACACGCTCACACTCGCTAAGCGGAACGGCAGGATCCTCGGTCTCGTCGACCGCGCGGCCGGGCGCAGCCTGGTCGGCACGGCCTCCCGCTGCCTCTGGGGAGCGCTCGCGCAGAGCGAGACCTCGTATGTCGGCGGCTGCTCGTTCGCGCGCGGGAGCCCGCGCAGCTTCACGTATCGCTGGGGCCCGGCGACCGACACGCTCACGCTCGCTTATCGGGGCTCGACGCGCGGGTCGTCCGTCGTGACGCTCCACGCAGCGGCGACGTCGTTCGACCTGCGGCTCGCGCTCGCGAACCGCGGCCGGCTGCTCACGCGTGTCCGCTTTCCCGACGGCCTCGCCGGGGATACGCGAACCGTCACCGCGGGCTATACCCCGAACGTCCTTCCGGGCGTGCGGCTCGCGCCCGGCTTCTTCACGCGCATCAGCAACGACGTGCAGATCTATCCGTCCCGCTGGGCCTTCGCCGACTACCTCGCCTACGACGCCGATCGCGCGCACCTCGCGCTCTACTCCGTCGTTCCGGGCCCGCTCCGGCCGGTCGAGCTCGGGTTCGCGCACCTGGCCGCGCCGTCGCTGTGCTCCGGCTCGTCCTTCTGCGTCGTGCACGAGTTCCAGACGTGGATCAGGCGCGGCACGACGTGGACGAGCCCGGTCGTGCGCGTGCGCATCGGCGAGACCGCCCAGCAGTCGATCCTCGCGTACCGCCACGACAACGGCGTCGACGCCTACCCGTCGCTCTCGTCGAAGCTCGGCAGCCGGCTCATGACCTTCGCGCGAGCGCCGCTGATCAAGGCCGACCTCACCCGTTTGACGCCGTTCCGGAACTGGGCCGGCGAGCTCGCACGCCTCCCTTCGCCGGCGATCCTGCACCCGGTCGCGTTCCAGCCGGGCGGCCACGACCGCGGCGACCCCGACTTCCTCCCAGCGGACCCGGTCGTGGCCGGCAGCGATGCGGATTTCGCCGCGATGATCGCCGCTGCGCACGCGCACGGCGATCTCGTCATGCCGTACGGGAACCTCAGCTGGTGGGACCCGGCATCGCCGACGATGCAATCGGCCCGCGCGGCGGACGTCGCCGTACTCGACGAGCATGGGCTTCCGGAGACGATCGACTACGGCAGCGGCGTCGGCGTCATCGTCTCGCCGTACGCGCCGCGCGTGCGGACGCGGATCGCCGCGTACATGGACGAGTGGCGGACGAAGGTGCCGGCCGACTGCCTCTTTCTCGATCAGGTCGGTGCTCGGCCGTGGCTGCGCGACTTCAACCGTGCGTCGCCGAGCCCGCTGGCCTACGACGACGGCTGGCTCGAGGTGATCGGGTCGTACAACGACCGGTGCCTCATGGTCGAGGACGGGTGGGACCGGCTCGCCCGCGACGCGGTCGGCTTCCACGGCAGCCTGCTGATGATGTCGCGCGAGGTGAACCTCCCGAACCAGCTCTTCGGCGAGGGAAACTGGGAGCCGTACCCGCTTGCGACGTGGCTGCTGCACGACAAGGTGCTGCTCTACGAACACGACCTGTACGACGGCACGATGGCCGTCGATTCCGAGGTCCTCGCCTGGAACATGGCGTTCGGCCTCGTCAGCTCGTACAGCTGGGATGCGCTCGGCCCGGGGGAGAACCCATGGCTCGATCTCGTCGCCCTGCTCCAGCGCGACCTCGGCCCGCACTACGCCGGCGTACCGCTCGCCGCGTACCGCGATCTCGCGCCGGGCGTCGTCGAGAGCACGTTCGGCGATCTCGACGTCGTCGCGAGCCTCGGCGCGGCGAGCACGTATCCGGTCGACGGGTCCGGCGTCGCCCCGCACGGGTTCCTCGCGCGTACGCGGGACGGCTCGCTCGTCGCCGGAGCGCTCAGCGGAGCGTTCGACGGTGTCGCGCTGTCGCCGGGTACGCACTACCTCGTCGTCGAGCGCACTCCGGCGAGCGTCACCGTGCGCCAGCCGGTGGGGCCGGACACGGAGCTCGGCGTCGCCCCGCCGGCCGCGTGGAACCCCGGGCTCGGGTTGCGGGCGACCGCCGTGTCGTCGGACGGGACGGCGCTCGGTGTCGTCGAGGGGCGGCTCGAGGCCGGCCGCTTCGTCTTCCCGTACGCGGGCGAGCTCGACGGCCTCCGCGTTGCGGGCTATCGCGTGGCCGTCGGTTCTTGACCGGCACTCGAACGGAGGATGGGATCCCGGCCGCGCCGCGCCGATGGTGGGGAGACCGTTCCTTCGAGTCGGAGCCGCACCGACCATGAGATACACGCTCGCCGCCGCCGCACTCCTCGCAAGCCTCGCCGCCGCCGGCTCCGCACAGGCTACGGTTCGCGCGGCGCGCTGGCCGGCGTCCTTCGAGCACGCGTTCCTCGTCAACTGCAACGCGACGAGCCACGGGCAGATCGCACGCTGCCGCTGCGAGCTGCAGTCGCTCGAGCGTCACTACACGTACCGCACGCTCGCGTCGATCTACCTGCACGACCAGACGCGCCTCCGCGCGATCCTGCTGCGGACCGCCCGCGGCTGCAGCGGCTAACGCGGCGACGCCGGACGGAGCGCCGCGTCGACGCCGTCGCCGAGCAGGTTCGCGCAGACGAGCACGACGACGAGGAGCGCCGCCGGGCACGCCCAGGTCCACCAGCCGAGGCCGATCGGGCTGAAGGGGCCGATTCCGCCCTGCGTCACGTCGCCGATGAGGTTTCCGAGCGTCGGCTGGATCTGCGACGAGACGCCGAGGCCGAAGAACTCGACCGTCGCCTCGAGCATGATCACCTGCCCGAGCAGCGAGGTGGCGGCGACGACGATCGTTCCGGTGGCGTTCGGGAGCAGGTGACGCACGAGGATCCGCAGGTCCGATGCTCCGAGCGAGCGCGCCGCCTGGACGAACTCCGACTCCCGAAGCGACGCGACGTTCGCGCGCACGATCCGCGCCACCGGGATCCACAGATACAGCGCGAAGACGAGCGTCGCCCGGGCAACCGTGACCGGTTGCAGGAAGACGTACGCGGCGAGGAGCAGCATCAGAGCCGGGAACGTGCCGATCAGATCCGCGGCTCGCATGAGCACGGCGTCGGACCAGCCGCCGGCGTAGCCGGCCGCCCCGCCGATCGCGACGCCCAGCACGGTCGCGAAGAGGGCCGCGAGCAGCGCGGTCTGCTCACTCGTGTGCAGCGCGTAGAGCGTCCGGACGAGCACGTCGCGGCCGATGTTGTCGGTGCCGAACAGGTGCCAGCCGCTGAGCACCGGCGGATGGTTCCGCCAGCGGGCGGAGAGATCGATGCTGTTCCAGCCCTGCGGCGCGAGCCGGGGAACGAACGCGCCGAAGGCGAAGATCGCGGTGAGGACGACGGCGGACGCGATCGTGACCGGCTGGCGGAGCAGTCGTCGTGCCGCGCGCGAAGACGCCGTACGCGAGCCGGCGAGGGGGGCTTCCGCATCGGGCACCGGCGCCGCTCCCGACGGCGCGGCGGCGGTCATCCGAGCCGCACCCGCGGGTCGAGGAAGCCGATCGCGAGCTCGCCGAGGAGCGAGGCGAGCAGGACACCGGCGCCGCCGATGAGCAGCAGGACCTCGACGGCGTACGTATCGAGGACCGGGCTCGTGCTCTGCACGTTCAGGACCCCGACGAACAACCCGCCGAGGCCGCCGAGGCGGAACACCCAGTCGACGGCGAGCGAGGCTCCGAAGATCGCGCCGAAGTCGGTGAGGACGGCGGGCACGAATGCGATCAGCGAGTTCCGCAGCGCGTGCCGCAGGAGCACGGTGCGCTCGGGCAGCCCCTTGGCTCGGGCGACGGTGACGTAGGGAGCTGCGAGCGAATCGACGAGCGACGCCCGAAGGTAGCGGCTGTGCAGACCGACGAACCCGCCGGCGAGCGCGACGGCCGGCAGCGTCAGGTGATAGAGGACCTGCCCGACGAAGGCGATTCCGGTTCCGGCGGCGGGACACCTGAACGTGTGCAGGTCGATGCCGAGCCCCCCGGGACACTGACCCGCCCAGCCCGCGGGGGGAAACAGGCCGAGACCCGGACCGCCCGCGATCTTTCCGAGCGTCTGCTGCAGGACGAGCCCGAGCAGGAAGGCCGGGACCGCCCAGGCGGCATAGGAGCCGATTCGGAGCAAGAGGTCGAGGGCCGACCCGCGCGTCGCGGCTGCGAGGCAGCCGAGGAGAGACGCGAAGACGGCGACGAAGACGAGGGTCAGGGCGAGGAGCGCCAGCGTCCGCTCGAGCGAGTCGACGACCTGACCGCCGAAAGGCCCGAAGACGATCCCGTGGGTGAAGCTGCGGCCGGTCGCGAGCCCGCGAAGCCATTGCCAGTAGGCGTGTGGGAGCGGGACGCCGCGCAACGGCTCGTAGTGCGTCGCGAAGAAGCAGAAGCTCGCGGAGCACGCGACGAAGAGGACGACGACCGACAGCACGAGTCGCCGGAGCACGAAGGTCAGCATCGACTCGAGCAAGTCTGCCCGAACGATCGGAGCGCGACCTACTCGCTCCGGTTGGGGCGTGCCGGGCGGCGGCGCGCGCCGCCGCCCGGCAGTGCGTTGCTCTACGCGCTCTCGGTTGCGACGCTCGGGGCGTGCCGGTGCGGGATGCGGAGCACGCTGCTCGTCCACTTCGGCATCCACCAGTTGGCGTCGCCGAGCAGGCGCATCAGCGCGGGCACGAGCAGGGCCCGGACGACGGTGGCGTCGAGGATGATCCCGGCGGCGAGGCCGATTGCGAGCGGCTTGATCTCGTACCCGGGGCTCGTCGAGAGCACGACGAACGCGAACATGAGGATCAGGGCCGCGCTCGTGACGAGCTTCCCTGTCCGCGCGAGCCCGAGCTCGATCGCCTTCTCCGTCGACCCGGTCTCGTCATAGGCCTCGCGGATGCGGGCGAGCATGAACACCTCGTAGTCCATCGAGAGCCCGAACAGGAAGGCGAAGATCATCACCGGGATCCAGGCCGTGACCGATTGGGTGGCATCGATGTTCCAGAGCGACGATCCGTGTCCCTGCTGGAAGACGAAGACGACGACTCCGAAGGCCGCGGCGAGCGAGACCAGGTTCAGGAGCACTGCCTTGATCGCCAGCACGAGCGAGCGGAACGCGCGCGTCAGCATGATCAGCATGAGGATCAGGACGAACGCGAACACGTAGGGGAAGCTGCCGAACAACGCGTGCACGAAGTCGCGGTCGACCGCTGCGACTCCGGTCAGGCTCCCTGTCGTTCCCTCGAGCGCGTCGTTGACGCGATCGATCGTCGTCTGGATGCCGGGGGCGGAGCCGTCGATCGCCGGGAACGCCTCGACGAGCGAGGTCGACCCGTGACGCCAGCCGGGCGGAGCGGTTGCGCCTGCGACGCCCGGGACGGCGCGCAGCTTCGCCGCGATCCGGTCCGGATCGCCGCCGCGCTCGACGAGCACGTCGAGCGGCTTCATCACACCGGCGCTGATCCCCGCCGCTGCGAGCCGGTCGCGACCGGCGATCGCCGTGCCGCTGCCGGGGAAGCTCTTCAACTGTGCCTCGCTCGCGTTCAGCTGCGTGCCGAGGCCGGCGAGCCCGCCGACGATCACGAGGCCGATCGCAGCGATCGCGATCGGCCGCCGGAGCACGAACCTCGCCCACCGGCCCCAGGCGCCGTCCTCGGGATGGCCGCGGTCGATGAGCCGCCGTGGCATCACCCGCATGCTGTTGATCCGCGTTCCGAGCACGGCGAGAAGCGCCGGAAGGAGCGTGAGCGTCGCGAGCACGGAGACGACGGGGATCAGCATGCCGCCGAGGCCCATCGAGCGGAGCAGCGGCAGCGGCAGCACGAGCATCGAGAGGAGGCCGACGGCCACCGTCGAGCCGGAGACGATGACCGAGTGCCCGGCGTGCGTCATCGTCTCGACGAGCGCCGATTCGACGTCTCTTCCTTCGCGCAGCTCGTCGCGGAAGCGGAAGATCATCAGCAGGGCGTAGTCGATCGCGACCCCGAGTCCGACGAGCGCGATCAGGAACTGCACGATGATCGAGACGTCGGTGACGTAGGTCAGCAGGAGCACGAGCGTGAACGTGTTGAGGATCGCCGCGACCGCGACGACGAGCGGCATCAGGACGGCGGGCAGCGTCCCGAAGACGAAGAGGAGGATCACGAGCGCGCCGAGCCCGCCGATCAACGCCTCCAGCAGGACGCTCGAGCCGCCGCTCGACCCGTGGGCGCTTGCCTCCTCGAGCGGGTCGTGCCCCGTGACGTCGACCGTGACGCCGGCGGGGAGGCCGTTCGCGGCCGCCGCACGGATCTTCTCCGCCCCGCTCTTCGCGTCGAGACGCGCCGGGCCGGGCGGGTAGACCTCAGCGAACGTGGTGTGCCGGTCACCGGAGACGTACGCGAGGCTGCCCGTCGAGAAGTACGAGCTCGCGAGCGAGCCGGGCTTCGCCTGCCCCGCCCGCGCGACGGCGGCCCGCACCGCGGCGCTCTTCGTGATGTCGCCGTGCGGAGCGTGGAAGACGACGACGTTCGGCGGCCGCACGCCCACTCCGAAGGCCTTGAGCGTCCGCTGGCTCGTCTCGTACGCCGGCTTGCCCGGCACGGAGAGGCTCTGATACCAGCGCGACGAGAGCTTCCCGGCGGCGACGCCGCCGATCAACGTCAGCACGATCCAGACGCCGATCACCGGCCAGCGGTGACGGGTGGTGAAGTGGGCGAGGCGGGCGAGCTTCATCGCAGCATTCCCTTCGGTCGGGTGCGGGGCGAAGGAGCCGGACGGCACGCGCAGACGAGAGTCGTGTCGCTCATCTCCATTGCGGCCATCGTCTGCCTCCGCGAGACCCCTCGCGTCGTGGACGACCCCCAAGAGCACCCCAAGGTCACGAGCCCCAATGTCGAGCACGGGAAACGGAGCGGCGCCAGAGTCGAACTGACCTACCGCCGGGTTACGACGGCGTACCGGTTTTGAAGACCGGTTGGGCCACCGGGCCCTGCCGCTCCACCGCGCACGATATGTGGACGGCGAAACCGTCCGGCGGCCGTGCGCGTACCTCCCTTTCGTCCGCGCATCCATTCGAAGGGGGCACGATGCTCACATTCCGACAGGCCGTCGCCGGAATCGCCGTCCTAGCCGCGGTCGCGGCGGGCGCCGCGACGGCAGGCATCCAGGACGACGTCTACGCCGTGCACGACCTCGTCGCCGACGCCGCCGGCGGCGCGGGCACGACCGACGCGTCGCTCGTCAACGCGTGGGGGCTCTCCGCCGGGCCGACGACTCCATGGTGGTCGTCGAACAACGGCACGAACACCTCGACGCTCTACAACGCCGCCGGTGCGAAGCAGGCGCTCACCGTCACCGTGCCCGGCGGGCCGACCGGCACCGTCTTCAACGGCGTCGCCACCGACTTCGTCGTCAGTCAGAACGGCAAGAGCGGCGGCGCCCGCTTCCTCTTTGCGAACGAGGCGGGCCAGATCCTCGGCTGGTCTCCGACCGTGAACGGGACGGCGGCCCTCGTCGGTGCAGATTCCTCCTCGGCCGGGGCCGTCTACAAGGGGCTGACGATCGCGAACGGGCGGCTCTACGCGACCGACTTCCACAACGGCCGCGTCGACGTCTTCGACCGGACCTTCGCGAAGGTCTCGCTGCCGTTCGCGGACGCCAAGATCCCCAAGGGCTTCGCTCCCTTCGGCATCCAGGCGCTCGGCACGAGCATCTTCGTCACGTACGCGAAGCAGGACTCGGACGCGAAGGACGACGTGCCGGGCGGCGGCGCGGGCTACGTCGACCAGTACTCGCTCGACGGGCAGCTGATCGCGCGCGTCGCGTCGGGCGGTCGCAAGAACGCACCGCCGAACGCGCCGTGGGGGCTCGCCCTTGCGCCGGCGAGCTTCGGCGTCTTCAGCGGTGACCTGCTGATCGGCAACTTCGGCAACGGACGCATCAGCGCCTACCAGGACCGCGGCGGCGGCAAGTGGGTCTACAAGGGTCAGCTCCGCCACGGCGACCAGTCGCTCGTCACGATCGACGGCCTCTGGGCGATCGCGTTCGGCAACGGCGCCGCTGCCGGGCCGACGACGTCGCTCTACTTCGCGGCCGGTCCCGCCGGCGAGACGCATGGGCGCTTCGGCTCGATCACGGCAGGCTGAGGCTCGGCCCGGGCCGGCGGGGGCGATCCCGCCGGCCCATCACCCGAAGGTGAACGCGTAGGCCGTGAGGCCCGGCGTGAAGTGGAGGTCGAGCAGGCCGTCGCGCACCCGCGATCCGGCGACGAGCGTGTAGAGGCGGTCGCCGTCCACGTGGACCGTGTGCTCGCGCACTCCCGGCAGCCGCACCCGCACGTCGCCGGCGCCGCCGAGGACGAGATAGACGTTGCGTGCGTGCACGTGGAACAGAAGCCGCGCGCCGAGGCCGGCGACCGCCCGCTCGTGCCCGACCGTCCAGACGCCGCCGAAGGCGAGCACGTTCTGGTCGAGCCGCGCCGGCGCCTCGTAGGTCTTCGCCGAGTCGGGTGCCGGCGGCACCCCGGCGTAGCGGGAGCGATCGATGCGCGCGTAGCCGAGATACGACTCCGGCGTGATCCGTTCCGTCGGCGTCGTGTCGGGCATCGCCTGCGCATGCACGCCCGCTCGCACGCCGAGCAGGCGCCGCACGACCCGGTCGGTGACGTCGTACTCGCCTTCGCCGAAGTGCACGCGGCGGACGTCGCCACGGCGGTCGACGAAGTACTCGGCCGGCCAGTACTGGTTCGAGTATGCGTTCCAGGTCGCGTAGTCGTTGTCGAGCGCGACCGGCCACTCGACGTGGAGGTCGTGCGTCGCCGTCCGCACGTTGCCGAGCTCGTGCTCGAAGGCGAACTCCGGCGTGTGCACGCCGATGATCTCCAGGCCCTTGCGGTGATACGCCGCATAGAGCGACCGCAGATGGGGCAGCGTGCGCAGGCAGTTGATGCACGAGTACGTCCAGAAGTCGATCAGCACCACCTTGCCGCGGAGCTTCGCGAGGGTCAGCGGCTTGTCGCCCGGGGTGTTGAGCCAGTCGGCGATCCCCTGGATCGCCGGGGCCGGGCCGTAGTTCGGCAGGCTCGTGCCCGTCGGCTTCGGCGAGGCCGCCCGCGCTTCGGCGCCCCGGAGCTTCGCGAGCCGCGCCGCCGCCGAGCCGGTGATCTCGACGTGTCGCTGGAGCGCATTCGTGTAGCCGCCGAGCCGCGTCTGCAGGTCGCGGTCGACGTTGAACACGATCGCGACCGCGGCGGCCGCGAGGAGGACGCCCATGGTGCGCCGGAAGAGCTGTGACCGCTCGCGGAACCGCCGTGCGACGCGCTGCCCGCCGACCGCCACGAGCAGCATCGGCACCGCCGCGCCGAGGGCATACGCGAGCGTCAGCAGGACGGTGTCGAAGCCGATCCGCTTCTGCGCCGCGAGGACGCTGATCGTCGCGAGCACCGGCCCCGCGCACGGCACGAAGACGAGACCGAGGCTGACCCCGAGCACGAAGCCGCCGCCGAGATCGCCGGTCCGTCGTCGCGTCATGAACGCGAGGGGCCGCTCGAGCAGGTAGCCGACCTGCGGCACGACGAGCGACGCCGCGAGGACGAAGAGGAGCGCGATCGCCAGGTCGCGCAGCAGGTCGCCCGGCAGTCCGAGCGCCGAGAGGATCGTCGCCGCCGTGAGCGTGAAGAGCGTGAAGCTCGCGACGAGGCCGGCGACGATCGCGAACGGGCGCCGCCGGCCGCTGCTCGTGGCGCCGCCGGCGAGGACGATCGGCAGCACCGGCAGGACGCACGGCGACACCGCGGTGATCACGCCGGCGGCGAAGCCGATCCCGAGCAGGACGAGCACGCCCGATCACGGTACTCCGCGCAGCTACGAGCGGCGCGGGCCCCCGCGGCAGGCGCCCGCGGCCGCCTCTGCGCCCCGCGCAGTGCTGCCCCGCACGGGGGCGCGATCGACCGTTCAGCCGACCGCGAAGATGCAGAACGCCGCGAGAAGGGCCAGCAGGTGGCGCACGCGTGCGCAGGCCGCGACCATGCTCTCGACTCTAGCCGGACGGTTCAGACCGCAGCGGAACGATCACGATCCCTCGAGATACGAGGTGTCCCAGCCCGCCGGCGTGAACGCCTGCCCTTCCGCGGCCGCGCCGATCGAGAGGACGACGGTGCTCTCCGCCTTCGCGAACGCGACGCGCTCCACCGCGGCGTCCCGCACGAAGACGAGCGTCCCCGCCGGCGCGTCGACCTCGTCCGTCCCGATCGTGAAGGTCGCGTGCCCGCTCATCACGACGTAGAGCTCGGGCGCACCGCTCTCGCTCTCGTCGTGGCGCTTGATCACCTCGTCGCCGGACGCGCCCCGCCACGCGTTGATCCCGAACGTCCGGATGTCGAGCTGATGGCGGATCGGCGCCCAGTAGGGCCACTGCTCCGCCGCGATGTCGTCGAGGTGTGTTGCGGTGTAGGCGCTCATCGGCTCCTCCCGGGTATAGTAACCGGTGTTATACCAACAGAGGTTATATCGGTTCCGGCATGCAGACGCTCGAGCTCATCCGCGACTTCGTGAACACCGCCGACCTCGAGCGAGGGGAGGACGCGCTCGCGGACACGCGCGGCCTCCAGTACTTCCTCGTCTTCCATGGTCTCGCAGAACTGCGCGACCGTGCAAGTGCCGGCGACCTGGCCCAGGCGAGGGCGATCCGCGAGGCGCTGCGGGACCTGCTGCGCGCCCACACGGGCGCCGAGGTCGACCGGGACGCCGCGTCGGCGACGCTCGACCGCGCCTCCCGGCAAGCCGGGCTCGCCGTTCGCTTCGACGGCGGCGTGGTGCGCTTCCGGCCCGGCGGGAGCGGCATCTCCGGTGCGCTCGGCCGCCTCCTCGCCGCGGTAGCCGAGGCGATGGCCGACGGGTCGTGGCAGCGCCTGAAGGCCTGCCGCTCCGAGACCTGCCGTTGGGCCTTCATCGATCATGCGCGCAACCACTCGCGGCTCTGGTGCGACATGGCGACGTGTGGCAACCGCGCGAAAGCCCGCGCTTTCAGGTCGCGGAGTGCGTAGAGGCGCCCGCGTCGCCGCACCGCTCTTCCCGGCGGCGGCGGCGCTCGGTGCGTCGTTCGGCGTCCTCGCGCGCACCGCGCACATGGACGCGCCGGCCGCCATCGTCATGTCGGCGACGACGTTCGCAGGCTCGGCACAGGTGGCGACCGTGTCCGTCCTCGGAGCCGGTGGAGGCGTCGCAGCCGCGGTCGCCGCGGCGCTGCTCCTGAACGCGCGGTACGCGCCGATCGGGATCAGCGTCGCGAAGTCGTTCCGCGGCCACGCGCTGAAGCGGCTCGGCGAGGCGCAGCTCGTCGTCGACGAGTCGTGGGCGCTCGCGGGCGGCGGCACCGCGCGCTTCGACCGGCGCGTCCTGCTCGGCGTCGGCGCGACCCTGTGGTTCGCGTGGGTCGGCGGCACCGCCGCCGGCGCCCTGCTCGGGCAGGCGATCGGCGACACGTCGGCGTTCGGGCTCGACGGGGCGTTCGCCGCGCTCTTCGTCGCATTGCTCGCGGCGCAGCTTCGGGACCGTGCACGCATCACGGCTGCGGTTGCCGGCGCGGTCATCGCCGCAAGCCTGATCCCGCTCACCCCGCCCGGCGTGCCGATCGTCGCCGCCACGGCGGCCGTCTTCGTCGGACGGCGGCGCACGTGAGCGACGCCTGGCTCGCGGTGCTCATCGTCGGTGCGGGCACGTTCGTGCTCAAGGCGGTCGGCCCCGTCGGCGTTGCGGGCAGGCGGCTGCCGGCGCGCGTCGATCAGCTGCTCGAGCTGCTCGCGCCTGCGATCCTCGCCGCGCTCGTCGTGACCGAGACGTTCGCGGGCGGCCGCTCGCTCGTGCTCGACGCGCGGCTGGCGGGCGTCGCGGCGGGGATCGCCGCGGTCGCGCTGCGTGCGCCGCTATGGGCGGTCGTCGTCGCGGGCGGCGCCGCGACCGCGCTCGTCCGGCTCCTCAGCTGAAGCGTGCGAGCAGGTCTGCGGGCGGCAGGTCGGCGAGCGAGTCGACGATGAGGTCGGCCCCCTCCAGGCCGAAGTCGCGCGTCACGTTGTTCGGCACGGCGACGACGAAGATCCCGGCCGCGCGTGCCGCTGCGACGCCGTTCGGCGAGTCCTCGAAGACGATCGCTTCCTTCGCCCCGAGCTCGAGCAGCTCGAGCGCCTCGAGATACATCGCCGGGTTCGGCTTCGCCCGCTCGGGGTCGCGGTCGGCCGTGAGGATCGCGTGCCAGCCCACCTCGCGCTCGAGGCG
>Ga0207657_10000854_pt1 | contig 32159 bp, 29 predicted proteins | sample KBSC33metaG_FD_184316 | JGI IMG/M metagenome (GOLD analysis project Ga0207657, IMG submission 184316) | Corn rhizosphere microbial communities from Kellogg Biological Station, Michigan, USA - KBS C3-3 metaG (SPAdes) (version 2) | ecosystem: Host-associated > Plants > Roots > Rhizosphere > Soil ...
CTCCGCGACGGGGTGTTCTCGGCAGAGGCGCTGGTCTGGGTCTCCCAGCGGGGCCACACCGGCGACCGCTTCATCTCCCACAGCGTCTCGCTGCAGCCGGGAGAGACCTGGGAGTCGCGCGCAAACGTGGTGCTGCTGTCCGGCGACAGCCGCCGCCGCGACCGCTACACCACCTTCTACTTCGGCCAGGAGCGCGTGCGCGTCGAGGAGTCGCTGCGAGCCTGGCGCCTGCACGCTCCGGAGCTGTCAACGGACTGGGAGGAGCTGCGGAACACCTACACGCGTTCGCTGGCCGACCTGGCCGCCCTGCGCATGCGCGCCCGCCAGGGCAGCGACCGGATGGGCGACCTGCCGGCCGCGGGGCTGCCGTGGTTCATGACCGTGTTCGGCCGCGACACGCTGCTGACCAGCTACCAGACGCTGCTGCTGGGCCCGTCGCTGGCCGGCGGCACGCTCGAGACGCTGGCAGCCCTGCAGGCCGGCGAGCGGGACGACGAGCGCGACAGCGAGCCCGGCAAGATCGTGCACGAGCTGCGGCTGGGCCGGGTGGCGGCCGAGGGCGGCGCCTTCCCCTATTACGGCAGCGTCGACTCGACCCTGCTGTTCCTGATCCTGATCTCCGAGCTGTACCGCTGGACCGGCGACGTCGACACGATCAGGGGCCTGCGCGAGCCGGCCATGCGGGCGCTGGGCTGGATGCACACCTACGGCGACCTGGACGGAGACGGGTTCATCGAGTACCACCGGCGGTCGCAGCGCGGCCTGGAGTCCCAGACCTGGAAGGACTCGTGGGACTCGATGCGCTACCACGACGGCACAGTGGCGCGCACGCCGGTGGCGGCGGCCGAGGTGCAGGGCTACGCCTACGATGCCCGCCTGCGCGCGGCCGAGCTGTGCCGCCACGTATGGGGCGACCCGGAGCTGGCGGAGCGGCTCGAGCGGGAGGCCGCGCAGCTCAAGACCGCGTTCAACCAGGCCTTCTTCTCGGAGCGAAACGGCGACGGCTACTTCGTGCTGGGACTCGACAACGAGAAGCGCCAGATCGACTCGCTCTGCTCCAACATCGGCCACCTGCTGTGGTCGGGCATCGTGGATCAGCCGCGCGCTGCGGCCGTGGCGGAGCAGCTGATGTCGGACACGCTCAACTCGGGCTGGGGCGTGCGCACCATGTCCGACCGCGACCGCGGCTTCAACCCGATCGGGTACCACACTGGCACCGTCTGGCCGCACGACAACAGCCTGCTGACGGCAGGCCTGGTGCGCTACGGCTTCCGCCAGTACGCGAACCGGATCGCCAGCGACATGCTGACCGCCGCCCGCCACTTCGACTACCGGCTGCCGGAGGTGTTCGCGGGCTACCGCCGCGGCATGACGCCCTTCCCGGTGGCCTACCCAACCGCCTGCTCGCCGCAGGCCTGGGCGGCCGGCGCGCCGGTGCTGTTTCTGACCTGCATGCTGGGCCTGCGGCCGGATCCGGCCGACGGGCGACTGCACGTGGACGCGGTGCTGCCAGAGGCCTGCCGGCGGCTCGACCTGCGCGGCATCGAGGCCCTGGGGCGGCGGTTCGACGTGAGCGTGCAGGGCGGGCATGCCGAGGTGCGCGAAAGCGCGTAGGCCCCGCTCCTCCGATCCGGGGAGGAAGAACCACCGGTGCCGTGAGGCGCCGCCGCCGCGGGCGGCCGATCATCCATCTGCGGGCCGGATCACCAGCCGCCGGTTGGTCCGGCCCGCGATTCGCCCGGGTCAGGCGGAGGCCAGGCGCCGCTCCAGCGCCGCATCCACGTCGTCGGGGTCGGGCGACACCGCGATCGTGCGGACGGCCGGGCGCACCGCGTCGATCGTCTTCAGGCCGTCGCCGGTGATGTACACGACCACCGTCTCCCCCGCGCCGATCTCGCCCCGCTCGGCCAGCTTGCGCAGGACGCCGGCGGTGACGCCGCCGGCCGTCTCGGTGAAGACGCCGGTGGCCGACGCCAGCAGGCTGATGCCTTCCACGATCTGCTCGTCGTCGACGGCCTCGATCGAGCCGCCGGTGCGGCGGGCCACGTCCAGCGCGTAGACGCCGTCGGCGGGGCTGCCGATCGCGAGTGACTTGGCGATGCCGGTCGGCTTGACCGGCACGACGTGGTCGGCGCCACCGGCGAAGGCGGTCGCCACCGGCGCGCAGCCGGCGCCCTGGCAGCCGTGCATGACCGGATCCGGGCCATCGTCCAGCAGCCCGGCTGAGCGGCCCTCCTCGAAGCCCTGCAGGATCTTCGTGTAGAGCGAGCCGGACGCAATCGGCGCGATCACCCGGTCGGGGACGCGCCAGCCCAGCTGCTCTGCCGTCTCCAGCGCGATCGTCTTCGACCCCTCCGCGTAGTAGGCGCGCATGTTCACGTTGACGAAGGCCCATGGCCGGTCATAGGCGAGCTCCGAGCAGAGCCGGTTGACGTCGTCATAGGTGCCGTCAACGACGAACACGGTGGCGCCGTAGGCGGCGGCGGCGATGATCTTCTCGGGTTCGAGGTCGCTGGGCACGAAGATGTAGGTGGGCAGCCCCAGGGCGGCCCCGGCCGCGGCCGTGGCCCCCGCCAGGTTGCCGGTGGAGGCGCACGCCAGCGCCTCGTAGCCCAGCTCGACCGACTTGGCCGCCGCCACCGCAACCACCCGGTCCTTGAACGAGTGGGTGGGGTTGGAGGTCTCGGTCTTGACGTACAGCTCGCAGTCCAGGCCCAGCTCGGCGGCCAGGCGATCGGCCCGGATCAGCGGCGAGTTGCCGACCGGCAGCCCGCGGCCGGGCGCGCGCACCGGCAGGAACGACTCCCATCGCCACAGCGTCGAGGGGCCGGACTCGATCAGCTCGCGGGTGACGCCGGCCGCGATCGCGTCGCGGTCGTAGGCCGCCTCGAGCGGGCCGAAGCAGCGGTCACAGGCGAAGCGCGCCTCCAGCGGGTGCTGTGAGCCACAGCCCTTGCAGACGAGATGCGTTGCATACATTGTGGATTCTCCCGGGATGGGCCGATCAGATCGGCCGGTTCACATCTTTCGAGGCGGTCGCCTCGCCGGATGGGGCACCGTCCCCGCAGCTGCGGTTCGGTTGCCGAGGCTTCACAGGGCCGGTCCCTCCGCCTCTCTTGATGCGTGTGCCGGGAACTCCCGACGTCTGCACTTCCAGTGGTCACATGGTAGTGAAGCCCTCACCGATCGGTCAATTTCCAACCTGCGCGCGCTACCGTAGAGGCAGCGTGGAAACGGTGCTCTCCTACGGGGTGATGATGCTGGCCGTGGTGTCGGTGCCGGTCACGGCGATCTGGGCACGGCGGGCGCGGCGGCGGCGGGAGCTGGCCGAGTGGCGGGTGGCGATCCGGGCCACGCCCCAGGGCACCGTGGTGGAGCTGGTGCGGCCCGGCGAGCACTCGCAGCGGATCGGCCGGCTCGACCCCGCCGACGAGGAGTTCTCGACCAAGCTCGAGGACGCCCGCTCGGCCGCGCTCGAGCGCGCGGTGGCGCTGAACGTGGCCCGGCGCGGCCTCATGTCGTAGCGCCGGCCGCCGTCTGCTGCAGGAACCTGGCCTGGCTCGGGTCGAGGCCGGCCGTGTAGGGGTTGCCCACGGGCGAGCGGCCGGTCAACGCCGCGTAGAACATGCAGGCATCGAGGTAGGAGCCGGCGGTGCTGGGATGGGTTCCGTCCCACGACCACAGGCCGAGATCGGGCTGCTGCTGGTGCGCGACCTGCCAGGCGACGCCAACCGGGACGACGTCGGCGCCGATCTCCGACCCGACCGCCGCGTAGCCCTGGTACAGGCGCAGCTGCATGGCCAGGTAGCTGTCGCCCCAGCCGTTGCCGTGCTCGTAGCCCGCGGTCATGAACAGCAGCGTGCGCGCACCGGCGGCGGCGATCAGCGAGTGCAGGGTGCGTGCCGCGGGATCCATCTGCTGCGCCCGCTCGGCCGGCGGCAGCGACGGGATCTTGCTCTGCTCCTGCAGCACCACGTCGTCCCAGCGCACCTCCTGCAGCAGCCGGCGGAGTCCGCCGTCGCCGGCGAAGTCGGACAGCCGCGCACCGCCCCTGGTGTAGGACACGACGATCAGCGGCTCTGGCCCCGGATCGGCGGCCGCCAGACGCCCCACCATCGCGGGCATGTCGTGGTAGTAGGTGATGCTGTTGCCGACGAACAGCACGCGCAGGCCGGGCCGGGTGCTGCGCGCCAGCGCGATGTCGTCACCGATCACCGGATCGAGCGGGTTTCGGACGACGCCCAGCGCGACCAGCGTCACGAACACGCCGACGCCGAGCAGGAGGCCGGCCAGGAGCACGGCTGACAGACGCAGCAGGCGCGCGAACACACCCAAGGATCGGCGCCGCGGCGCCGGTTCTGAAGTTAGGCAGCCACTTCCTGCGGCTCGCGGGCGACGGCCACGCCGATCAGCGCCGCCAGCCGCGCGTCGCCCTGCCGGTCGGCCCACTCGCCGAAGCTCATGTCCGACCGCCGCTCGCCCTTGTAGGCGCGCACGACCCGCTCGACGGCGTAGCGGGCGTCATCGGCCGGGATCGCCTTGCTGGCGATGCGCCGCCCGAAGGCCGCGCCCTCCCCCAGCCGTCCGCCGATGTGCACGATGAAGCCCTGCACCCGCTCGCCGTCGGCGGTCTTGGCGATCCCGCCCTGCAGGCCGATGTCGGCGATCTGGTACTGGGCGCAGGCGTTCGGGCAGCCGTTCAGGTTGATCCGGATCGATCCGTCCAGGTCTCCGATGCGCCGCTCCAGGTGCTCGATCAGCTCCGCCGCGCGGTGCTTGGTCTCGACGATCGCGAGCTTGCAGAACTCCATGCCGGTGCAGGAGATGACGCCGCGCCGGAACGCCGACGCCTCGGTCGGCAGTCCCAGGTCGGCGAGCTCGGCCGCGACCGTCTCGACGTCACTGTCGGGCACGTCCACGACGATGATGTTCTGGCGGTTGGTGCAGCGGAGGTCGCCCGAGCCGTAGCGCTCCGCGATGCCGGCCACGCCGATCATCTGGTCAGCCGTGAAGCGGCCGCGCAGCGTGGTGCCGCCCACGTAGTAGAGGCCGGGCTGCGCCTGCGGGTGTACGCCCAGGTGATCGCGGTGCGGATCGATCGGCGCGGTCGGCGGGACGGAGCGCTCCAGCTCGTAGCCGAGCTTGCGCTCGACCTCGTCGCGCAACCGGTCGACTCCCCACTCGTCCACCAGGAACTTGATGCGCGCGCGCGTGCGCTTGGTGCGCTTGCCCTCGTCGCGGTAGAGCTCGGTGATGGCGCGGCACACCTCCACCGCCTGTTCCGGGCGGGCGAACACGTCCAGCCGCCGGCCCATCTTGGCCGACGCGCCCAGCCCGCCACCGACCCACACGTCGTAGCCGACCACGCCGTCCTTGTCGACCGCCACCAGCCCGATGTCGTTGATCTCGTGCTGCGCGCAGTGATGCACGCAGGCCGATACCGACACCTTGAACTTGCGGGGCAGGTTCGAGAACTCGCGGTGACCGACGAACGCCCGCTCCAGGTCGGCCACCAGCGGTCGCGTGTCGATCAGCTCGTGGCCGTCGACTCCGGCCAGCGGGCAACCCACGACGTTGCGCCAGACGTCGCCGCAGGCCTGCGTGAAGGACAGCCCGACCGCGTTCAGCTCATCCAGGACGATCGGCATGTCCTCGATCGCGAGGTTGTGCAGCTGGATGTTCTGGCGGGTGGTGATGTCGCCCATGCCGCGGCCGTAGCGCTCGGCCAGCGACCCCACCGCCCGCAGCTGCTCCGAGCTGACGATGCCGCCCGGGAACTTGACGCGGAGCATGAACAGGCCGTCCGTCTGCTCGGACGGCCCGGGGTCGCCGGAGGCGGCCGACTCGGCGGCGCGCTGCGTGTACACGCCGTACCAGCGGAACAGCGCCAGGTCGTCGGGCTCGATGGCGTCGAAGCCGAGCTCGGCGTAGCGGTAGATGTCTGCAAGCACGTCCAGCCCGTCCTTGCGGGCCTTGATGTGCTCGATCTCGGGAAGCTTGGCGGCGGTATCGGTCATGAGGGGTCGCTCCGGTGCTCGCGGGATGTCGTCGCAGCGTATCTTGTTTGGATCCAAACCTCAAATCTTGGGATACATACAACCAGCGCTCCGATGGGCGCCCGACCGGCTGTAGGATCGACCACATGCCCGACCGCCCGACCGGCAGCCCCAGCCGCGCCGACGACCTCGCCCACGAGCTCCAGGTCGAGATCATCACGGGCCGGATCCCGCTCGGCACCCGGCTGCGGCAGGAGGACCTGGCCGAGCGCTTCGGGGTCAGCCGCACCCCCATCCGCGAGGCGCTGCGCCAGTTGCAGGCGATCGGGCTGGTCGAGCAGCTGGGACACCGCGGGGCGCTGGTGCGGTCGTTCTCGCCCGACGAATGCCGCAACATCTTCCTGGTGCGGGCGGAGCTGGAGGGGCTGGCGGCAGAGCGATCCTCGGGCCGGCTGACCACGTACGACCACGCCGACCTGGACACCGCCCAGGCGCTGCTGCGGGCCGGAGGCGAGCGCGTCCAGCAGCTGCCGGCATCGGACGAGGAGGGCCGGCTGATCGCCCTGCAGCAGTGCTCGCAGGCAAACGAGCTGTTCCACAACGTGATCCTGGCCGCAGCCAACTGCCCGCCGCTGCGCGACACGGTGCAGGCGCTCACCAACCGCGTGCCGCGCAGCCTGGCGTGGCACACATTTGCCGTCGACCCCGGGATCGTGCCCCGCAGCGCCGACGATCACGACCGCATCGCCGAGGCGCTCGACAAACCGGACCCGAAACGCGCGCGAAAGCTGCTGCACGCGCACGTGCTGGACACGGGCGAGACGCTGGCGCGGTGGCTGTCGCGGCAGGGCGGCCGGTAGGGTCTGGCTCTAGCCTGACCCTTTGGGGATGTTGCTCTGCTAGCCGATGCGCCGGGCGCCCACGTACGTGGACGAGTACCAGCCGGACAGCGAGCTGATCTGCACCACGGTGCCGGTGTGCGGAGCGTGGATGAACGAGCCGCCGCCGACGTAGATGCCGACGTGGCCGAGGCCGTCGAAGAAGACGAGGTCGCCCGGCTCGAGGGCGTCGCGCGGCACCGGGGTGCCCATCGAGTACTGGGCGGCGGCGTTGTGCGGCAGCGACACGCCCAGCCGGCCGTACACGTACATGACCAGGCCGGAGCAGTCGAAGCCCGACGGCGAGGCGCCGCCCCACACGTACGGCACGCCCAGGTACTGCTCGGCGATCGCGACCGCCTGGCCACCGAGCGTGCTGGACGGGGGCACCGGGATGCTGCCGCCGCTGCCACCGACACTGCCGCCGCTGGCCGCAGCCGCCGCGGCCGTGGCAGCCGCCTGTTCACGCGCCTGCTGCTGGTCGATCAGGTGCTGGATGTCGGCGCTGATCTGCGACTTGCGCGCCTGCAGCGAGTGCAGGCCCGCCTCCACGTGCTGCTTGGCCGCCAGCTGCGCCCGCTGATCCCTGGCCAGCTGCGCCGTCTCGGTCGAGAGCTGGCGGGTGCGGTCGGCGATCACCTTCTTGGTCTGCGCAATCTGCGCGATCAGGTTGCTGTTCGCGTCGTTGGCCCGCTGCAGCACCTGCACGTGGTCGACCAGCTCGGAGAACGAGTGGGACGCCAACAGGAACGACACGACGTCCTCGTCGGTCGACTTGTACGCGCTGGTCAGGCTCTGCGCCAGCAGCCTCTGGGCATGCGCCAGGTTCTTCCTGGCCACGGCCAGCACGATCCTGTTGTTCTGCAGCTGGTGGCGCGTCTGCAGGTAGTGCTGGTGGACGGCGTTGTACTTCTCGATTTGCTTCTCGAGCGCCGCCTCCTGGTTCATGATCTGGTTCTCGACCTGGCGCGCCTCGGCTCGCTTGGCCGAGATGCTGGAGGCCGCGGACGCCTGCGGCAGCGCCACGACCAAGAGTGCGGTCAGGAGCGAGAAAGCCAGGAGCAACGGTCGGGTCGCACGCGCACACGCTGCGCGTGCATGGCCACGGCTAAAACACATGGGTAAAGACGCTATCAGACGGGTTCGACGACAGCCGTCATACATCAAATGTTTACGAATGGGGTGGAGCGGCGTTCGGCTCTGTCACAATGCGGTCGATTATCGCGCGCAAAGCCACGTCAGGAAACGAGGTCGAGGCATGAGAATGCGACGAATGTGGGCGCTGGCGGCGGCACCGCTGGTGGTTGTGGTGCTGGCGGCAGGCTGCGGCGGAAGCTCATCGAGCGGCGGATCCTCCGGTTCCTCCCTGCCCAAGGGCAGCGGCCAGGTGATCAGCATCCCCGTCTCGGACTCCGGCTTCTCGTTCACCAAGACCACCGCCACAGCCAAGGCCGGCGTGATCACGCTCGAGTCCAAGAACCCGCAGTCGGTCAGCCATGACATCTCGATCAAGGGCACCGGGGTGAGCGAGCAGGGCAACGAGGTCTCCAACGGCGGCACCTCCACCGTCACCGTCACCGTGACGCCGGGCACCTACATCTTCTACTGCTCCGTGCCCGGTCACGAGCAGGCCGGCATGAAGGGCGTGCTCACCGTTACGTGACCGGGGGTCGTCAGCCGCGTCCACCGATACCGCCCGACTCGCGCATCAGGCGCTGGGCCAGGTAGACCGGAATCGCGGTCAGCGCGATCACGAACACCGCCACCGCATTCACCTCCTGCGCCGTGTTGGGCAGGCGGAACTGGTTGTAGATCCACAGCGGCAGCGTCTGCTGGGCGCCGGCCGTGAAGTTGGTGACCACGATCTCGTCGAACGACAGCGCGAACGCGAGCAGGCCGCCGGCAACCAGCGCGGTTGCCAGGTTCGGCAGGGTGATGAAGCGGAACGTCTGCCAGCCGTCGGCGCCAAGATCCATCGAGGCCTCCTCGAACGAGCTCGATGAGCGCCGCAGCCGGGCGACCGCGTTGTTGAACACCACCACGATGCAGAAGGTGGAATGGCCGATCGCCACCGTCACCAGCGACGGGGTCAGCGACAGGTACTCGATCGCAGAGAGCAGCGACAGCCCGGTGACGATGCCGGGCAGCGCGATCGGCAGCACCAGCAGCAGCGACAGCGAGTTCTTACCGAAGAAGCGGTAGCGCGACAGCGCGAACGCGGCCGCGCTGCCCAGCAGCAGCGCCACCGCGGTGGCGGCCAGCCCCACCTTGAACGAGTTCTCCAGCGCGGTGCGGGCGTGCTGGTCGTGCATCGCCAGCGACCACCAGTGCAGGGTGTAGTTCTTGATCGGCCAGGTCGGGATGCGTGAGGCGTTGAAGGATGCCATCACGATCACCGCAAGCGGGATGTAGAGAAACGCCATCACCCCGAACGAGAAGATGCGAAGGCCGATGCGGACTGGTCGTGGCTCCATTCAGGCGTTCCCCCTCACAGCGCCTCGAACGCTCCCAGCTGCCTGACCAGCAGCAGGTAGATCGTGATCACGATCACCGGCACCAGGGCGATCGCGGCCGCCAGCGGCAGGTCGTTGGCGATGCCCTGGTAGCGGAAGATGACGCTGCCCAGGAAGTCGGTCTTGTTGCCGCCCACCAGGTCGACCATGATGTAGTCGCCCAGGGTCAGCGAGAACGTGAAGATCGAGCCGGCCGCGATCCCCGGCAGCGCCAGCGGCATGATCACGCTTCGCAGCGTGCGCCACGAGCGACCGCCGAGGTCGCTGGAGGCCTCGATCAGCGACCCCGGGATCCGCTCCAGCGCGGCGTAGATGGGCAGCACCATGTAGGGCAGCCAGATGTAGGTGAAGGCCAGCCACATGGCGGTGGTGGTGAACGCGATGTGCAGCGGCCCCAGGCCGATCTTGGCCAGCGCCCAGTTGATGGTGCCGGCGTCGCCGGTCATCAGCCGCCACGTGTAGGCCTTGATCAGGTAGCTCGACCACAGCGGCATCAGCACGCCCACGAACAGCAGTGCGCGGACGCCGCGCGAGGCCACGCGCGCCATGTAGTAGGCCAGCGGCAGTGCCAGCAGGATGTCGGTGATCGTGACCAGCACCGCCATCTGGACGGTCTGGCGGGTGACGGCGTGCAGGGTGGGATCGTCCTTCACCGTCTTGACGTTGTCCCAGGTAAAGGTGTGGATGATCTGGCCGCTGAGCTCATCCTGCTGCCAGAAGGCGGTGGCCAGCAGCACGACCAGCGCCGCCAGGTAGACGACGACGATCCAGCCCAGCGGCGGGATCAGCAGGGCGAGCAGCTTCAGCCAGCGGTGGCGATAGAAGAACGCCGAGAGCCGGCGGCGGGCGCCGAAGGGTGCGGAGGCGGTGGGTGTGGCCATGGGCGGGATGCTCCCGGGGGCCGCGCGGCCCCCGGGAGCGCGAGATCAGGAGTTCTTGATGTCAGTCCACGCCTGGAACCACTCCGTGTACGGAACACAGGTGTTGCCCCTGCTGTCGCCGCATTCGCTCAGCGGCGTCTTCCAGAAGGAGATGTGGTCGAAGTAGTTCGGATCCGTGACGTGGTAGTCGGCGCAGTAGTTCTTGACCTGCTTGTCCAGGATCGCGCAGGCCTTCGGGTTGGCCGGCGCCGAGCCGAACGTGTACGCGGTCTTGGCCTGCACCTCGGGCGTGGTCGCGTAGTCCATCCACTTCAGCATGCAGTTGGGATGGGCCGCCTTCGAGTACTCCATCCAGGTGTCGGCCCATCCGGTCGCGCCCTCCTTGGGCAGGACGGCCTCGACCGGCACCTTCGCGGCCTTGAGGGTGTTCAGCTGGTAGGGCCAGGTCGGGCCGATCACGATGCTGCCCTGGGTGAAGTCCTGGATCTGGGCCGTGAAGCTCGACCAGTAGTTGCCGATCTGCTGGTGCTGCTTCTTCAGCAGGTTGACGGCCGCGTCGAACTGCGGCTGGGTCAGCTCGTAGGGATCGGTGATCTTGAGGTCGGGCTGCGCCGACTTCAGGTAGAGCGCCGCGTCGGCGATGTAGATGGGGCTGTCGTAGGCGTCGACCTTGCCCTTGTAGCTGGTGCCGTCGAAGATCACGCCCCAGCTGTCGGGCGCGGGGCTGACGACGGTCTTGTTGTACATCAGGATGTTCGCGCCCCACTGGTAGGAGACGCCGTAGTGCACGCCGTTGATCGTGTTGTGCGGCGGGCTCTGCAGCTGCGGCGAGATGTCACCGAAGTCGGAGATCAGGTTCGTGTTGATCGGCGACACAAGGCCGGACGCGATCAGGCGGTTGCTGGCGTCGCCCGACGCGGACACGCCGTCGTAGTTGCCGCTCTGCATCAGCTTGTACATCTCGTCGGAGGTCTGGCCGTACTTGACGTTGACCTGGCAGCCGGTCTGCTTCTCGAACGGCTTCACCACGTTGTCCTCGGTGTAGCCCTGCCACGCGATCAGGTTCAGCGATCCCTCGAGCGGGCCGATCGACTGCGGCAGGCTGGGGCCGCTCGAGCCGTTGCTCCCGGAGCCGCCGTTACCGCTCGACGAACTGCTTCCGCAGCCCGCGGCAACGGCCATGGCCGACACCAGCAGCGCTGCGAGCACCAGACGAACCCTCATGCTGTGACCTCCTGATTGTCCCTTGACGGCTCGCCCTCGAGCGAGCGGTTGTATTGACGATCCCAGACCAGCTTCACGCGCCGGCCCTTGGCAGCCAGCGCCTCCATCGACGATGTGGTCAGGTTCTGTTGCACCACCACCAGCTCCACGCCGGCCTCCAGCGCGACGATGTACCGGGTGGTGGTGCCGAGGTAGACAACGTCGCGAACCGTCCCTTCGGCCGAGCAGTCGCCGTCGCCGACCACCGCATCGGGCTCCGCGATCCGGATCTTCTCCGGCCGCACCGTGAAGCGCTCGGGAGAGCCGGTGATGGCCGCCGCGGCGTCGCCCGAGAGCACGTTCGACGTGCCCACGAACCCCGCGATGAACACGCTGGCGGGGTGCTCGTAGATCTCGGCCGGCGTCCCCACCTGTTCGATCCGCCCGACGTTGAACACGGCGATGCGGTCGCTCATGGTGAGCGCCTCGTCCTGATCGTGGGTGACGAAGATGAACGTGATGCCGACGTCGCGCTGGATCGTCTTCAGCTCGATCTGCATCTCCTCGCGCAGCTTCAGGTCGAGCGCTCCCAGCGGCTCGTCCAGCAGCAGCACCCGGGGCCGGTTGACCAGCGCCCGCGCCAGTGCAACGCGCTGCCGCTGGCCGCCCGAGAGCTGCGAGGGCTTGCGTTTGTCGAAGCCGTCCAGCCGCACCATCCGCAACGCCTCCGCCACCCGCTCGCGCCGCTCCTGCTTCTTCACCCGCTTCACCATCAGGCCGTAGGCGACGTTCTCACCGACCGACATATGCGGGAACAGCGCGTAGTCCTGGAACACCGTGTTGACGTCGCGCTGGTAGGGCGCCAGCTTGGACACGTCCCGTCCGTCCAGCAGCACCGTGCCCTCGGTGGGCAGCTCGAAGCCGGCGATCATGCGAAGCGTGGTGGTCTTACCCGATCCGGACGGCCCCAGCAGCGAGAAGAACTCGCCGTGGGCAACCTCGAGGTCGACGCCCGCGACGGCGTCGACGTCGCCGTAGCTCTTGCGCACGCCACGCAGCGTGACGGCCGCTGTGGTGGTGGAATCAGGCGGCTGCGGCAAGCGACTCCTCGAGCCGGTCAAGCCCCAGCTCCAGGTCCTCCTCGGTGGCGGTGATCGGCACCAGTATGCGCAGCACGTTGTCGTAGATGCCGGTCTTCAGCAGCAGCAGGCCCCGTTCCAGCGCCCCCGCCACCGTTGCGGCCGCGACATCGGCGGCAGGCTCCCGCGTCTCGCGATCCTTGACCAGTTCGATCGCCGCCATCGGCCCGATCCCGCGCACCTCACCGATCACCGGGTGCCGGTCGGCCATGCCCTGGAGGCGGGCCATGATCTCCTCGCCGAAGGCGGTGGCCTGGGCCAGGAACGCCTCGCTGGAGATCGCCTTGATGCTCTCGACCGCTGCCGCGCAGGCCACGGGATTGCCACCGTAGGTGGAGCCGAGGCCGCCCAGGTGCACCGAGTCCATCACCTCGGCCCGGCCGATCACGCCGGCCAGCGGCATGCCGGCGGCCAGCGACTTGCCGACGGTCATCAGATCCGGCACCAGCCCGTAGTGGTCGAGCGCCCAGAGCTTGCCGGTGCGGCCCATGCCGGACTGCACCTCGTCATCGACGTAGAGGATGCCGTGCTGCTCGCAGAGCGCCATCACGCCCTCGATGAACTCCGCGGGCATGACCGTGAAGCCGCCCTCGCCCTGCACCGGCTCCAGCACCACGCACGCCACCGACTGGGGATCGACGTGTGCCTTGAAGATGAACTCGAGGCCCTTCAACGCGTCCTTGGTGGTGACGCCGCGGTAGGGGTAGGGCGCGGGCGCCCGGTAGATCTCCGGCGCAAACGGGCCCATGCCCTTCTTGTAGACGAGCTTGGAGGTGAGCGACATGGTCAGCAGCGTGCGCCCGTGGAAGCCGCGGTCGAACGTGATCACGCCGTCACGGCCGGTGTGGTAGCGGGCGACCTTGACGGCGTTCTCGACCGCCTCGGCGCCGGAGTTGATCAACAGCGCCTTCTTGGCGTGCGTGCCGGGCGTGTGCTCGCACAAGAGCTGCGCGACCTCGAGGTAGGGCTCGTAGGCGGCCACCGGGAAGCAGGAGTGCAGCATCTTGTCGGCCTGGTGCTTGATCGCATCCACCACCGCGTCGGGCGTGTGGCCGAGGTTGAGCACGCCGATGCCGCCGGCGAAGTCGATGTACTCCTTGCCGTCGACATCGGTGAGACGGGCGCCGTGGCCGTGGTCGGCCACGATCGGCGCCAGCGCGACGCCGCGTGCGACGTAGGCGTCGCGCTTTGCCATTAGCTGCTCGGTCTTGGTTCCGGATGCTTGCACTGCCATTTTGCGGCCCCCGTGTGATCGATCTTTGCGCCAACGAGTATAAGCAGGAAGGGGCTTAGCGCGCTTGCGCTCCTGATACGATTGGCCACTCTGTCCAATCGCCGAGACAAGGATCGCCTCTATGACCAGCAACGGCTCGCAGGCCGCGCTGTCTGACGACAGGCTGCAGGAACTCGCAAAGCGCCACCTGATGATGCACTTCACGCGGCACTCCACGTACCGCAACGAGGACGTGCCGATCATCACCCGCGGCGAGGGCTGCTACCTGTACGACAGCAAGGGGAAGCGCTACTTCGACGGGCTGGCCGGCCTGTTCTGCACCCAGATCGGGTACAGCTTCGGCGCCGAGCTGGGTGAGGCGGCGGCCACGCAGATGGCCGAGCTGCCCTTCTACACCAACTGGAGCTACGCGCATCCGCGCTCGATCGAGCTGGCGGCCAAGGTGGCCGAGCTGGCGCCCGGCGACCTCAACCGCGCCTTTTTCGTATCGGGCGGGTCGGAGGCCAACGAGGCCATCATCAAGCTCGTGCGCCAGTACCACCAGCTGCAGGGGCACCACCACCGCTACAAGATGATCGCTCGGCGCATCGCCTACCACGGCACCACCCTGGGCGCGCTGTCGCTGACCGGCATCTACCCGCTGAAGACGCCGTTCGAGCCGCTGATGGCAGGTGTTCGCCACGTCTCCAACACCAACCGCTACCGCCGTCCCCACGGCGAGAGCGAGCAGGAGTTCACGCAGTTCCTGCTGGACGAGCTGCGCGGCGTGATCGAGCAGGAGGGCCCCGAGTCGGTGGCCGCCGTGTTCATGGAGCCCGTGCAGAACTCGGGCGGCACCTTCACCCCGCCCGAGGGCTACTACCAGGGCGTGCGCGCGATCTGTGACGAGTACGGCGTGCTGCTGGTGGCCGACGAGGTGATCTGCGGCTTCGGCCGGCTGGGCGAGTGGTTCGGGTCGACCCGCTACGACATCCGGCCCGACATCGTCACGTTCGCCAAGGGCGTCGGCTCGGCACACGTGCCGCTGGGCGGCGTGCTGATGACCGACGACGTCGCGGGACCGTTCCTGGAAGGGACGACCGTGCTCAACCACGGCATCACCTACGGAGGCCACCCCGTCTCGGCGGCCGTGGCGCTCAAGAACCTCGAGGTGATGGAGCGCGAGGATGTGCTCGGCAACGTGCGCCGCAACGAGGCGTACTTCCAGGAGCTGCTCGAGAAGCTGGGCGAGAAGCCGATCGTGGGCGACGTCCGCGGAGCCGGATACTTCCGGTCGCTTGAGCTGGTCAAGGACAAGGACACGAAGGAGACGTTCGACGACGAGGAGTCGGACCACCTGCTGCGCGGCTTCCTGTCGGGACGGCTGTGGGACGCGGGTCTGATCTGCCGCGCCGACGACCGCGGCGACCCGGTGATCCAGCTGTCGCCGCCGCTGATCGCGACCCGCGAGGAGCTCGACTTCATCCACGACGTGCTGGACACGGTGCTGGACGAGGCCTGGGACGAGATGCAGCGGCCTCATTCCCACGGCAGCCGCAAGGTCGTCACCGGCGGCCGCCAGGTCGTCGACACCAACTAGCTTGATCGGACAACCCAGGTGCTGACCGTCGCCGACATCATCGCGCTGCCCCAGCTGGAGCTCGAGGTCGCGGGCGGCGGCGACGGCCGCGATCGGGTCGTGCGGTGGGCCCACATCAGCGAGCTGGACGACCCCACGCCGTGGCTGCGCGGCGGCGAGCTGCTGCTGACCACCGGGCAGCCGCTGCAGCGCGACCCCGCCGGCTTCGTCGAGCGGCTGGCCCGGCACGGCCTGGCCGGCATCTGCCTGGGGCTGGGGTTCGGGTTCGACGAGATGCCGGCCGAGGCGGTGACCGCCGCCGACCGGCTCGGCTTCCCGGCCATCACCACCCCCTACCACGTGCCCTTCATCGCGATCACCGAGGCGGTGTTCACCGCCCAGGGCGACGCCCGCGTGCAGACGCTCGAGCGCCTCACCGAGCTGATGCTGGACGGGCGCGACCTGGACGCAATGCTGACCGAGATGGGCCGGGTGGCCGGCACCGCGCTGGTGCTGCGCGAGCCGTCCGGCCGGATCCTGGCCCGCACCGGTGAGATCGCCGAGGGCGACGCCGGCGCGGTGGTGCTGCCGGTCGTGACGGGCAGCACGGTGCACGCCGAGCTGGTGGCCCGGCCCGCCGAGCACGACCGCCAGCTGCTGCACCACGTGCAGACGGTGCTGGCGGTGGAGTTGCTGAAGCGCCGGGCCGTGGCCGAGGCCCAACGGCGGCTGTCGGGCGACCTCGTCGAGTCGATCCTGGCCGGCGAGGTGAGCGGGCCGGAGCTGCGCCGCAAGGCCGCGGCCTTTGGCCTGCAGGGCGAGCAGCCGATGGCGTTCGCGCTGCTGCGGCCGTCCCAGCGCGGCACGCGGGCGCTGGCAGAGCTGGCCGACCATGCCGGTGACCAGTGGCCCTGCACGGTCCGCGACGGCGGCGTTGCGGTGCTGCTCGAGGCAGACGACGACAGCCAGGCTGAGATGCGGGCCGAGTCCCTGCTCGCGGCGACCGGTGCCGGAGCCGCCGGCGTCGGGCGCGTGCGGCGCAACCCGGCCGACCTGCGGCGCAGCTACGACGAGGCGTTGTACGCGGTCGAGGCACGGGCCGCAAACGGCCACCCGGCGCTGGCCACGTTCCGCGACCTGGGCTCGATCCAGCTGCTGCTGTCGCTTCAGGACGAGCGCGGCGTGGAGCTCTACTGCGACTCGCTGCTGGGCCGCCTGGTCGAGCACGACAGCGCCCACGGATCATCCCTGGTCGATTCGCTGCGCGCCTACATCGAGGCGAACGGCCGCTGGGCCGAGGCGGCCGCCGAGCTGCACGTGCACCGCCACACGCTGCGGTACCGCGTGCGCAAGATCGAGGAGCTGACCGGCCGCGACCTCGGCAACGCCGGCGACCGGCTGGAGCTGTGGCTGGCGCTGCGCGCATACCAGTTGCGCACGCCCGTTGCCCCGCTGGAGCCGGTGTGAGCACCGTCGCGGTGATCGGGGCGGCCGGCATCATCGGGCCGGCCATCGTGGCGACGCTGGCCGAGCACGATGCCGTCGATGAGATCCGCTGCCTCGACCGCGACGGCGACGGCGCACGCACGGTGGCCAAGCGCCACGGCGGCGGCAAGGCGGCCGCCGCCGCCCTCGACATCACCGACCATGACGCGGCGGTCTCCGCACTGCAGGGCTCGACGCTGCTCCTGAACACGGCCGCCTACCGGATCAACCTGGCGGCGATGGAGGTGGCGCTGGAGGCCGGCGCCCACTACCTCGACCTGGGCGGCCTCTACCACGTCACCCGCGAGCAGGTGAAGCTCGACCTGCGGTTCCGCGAGGCCGGCCTGCTGGCGGTGCTGGGCATGGGCTCGACGCCGGGCAAGACCAACGTGATGGCCGCACACGCGGTGGCGGGCCTGGGCGGGCGCATCGACCGGGTGGTGGTGGCTGCCGCCGGCCGTGACCCCGACCCGCCGTCCGGGCCGCTGGTCGCGCCCTATGCGATGGAGACGATCCTGGACGAGCTGTCGATGCCGACCCCGGTCGTGCGCGACGGCCAGCACGTGTTCCTGGAGCCGCTCACCGACGCCGGCACGGTCGAGTTCGGCGAGCCGGTGGGTGCGGCGCCGACCATCTACACGATCCACTCAGAGCAGGCCACCTTCACCGACAGCTTCGGCGCCCGCGACGTCAGCTTCCAGCTGTCGCTGAACCCCGCGTTCCTCGAGAAGATCCGGCTCCTGACCGACCTCGGCCTGGCCGGCACCGACCCGGTCGACGTGCGCGGCACGCCGGTGGTGCCGCGGCAGCTGCTGTTGGCCCTGCTGGCGCGGCTGCCGAAGGCGTCGCCGTCGCACGAGGCCTTCGGTATCCACCGCGTGGAGGTGTACGGGGAGCACGGCACGGCCGTGATCGAGTGCGTCACGCGATCGGTCGACCGGCTCGAGTTCGGGGGCGGAGTGCTCTCGACCGCGTGCCCGCCGGCGGTCGTCGCCGACATGATCTGCCGCGGCGAGATCGACCGGCACGGGGTGTTCCCGTCGGAACAGGTGGTGCCGTTCCACGCGCTGTTCGAACGGCTCGAGCGTTACGGCGTGACCGTCCGCGGCGCCGTGTAGCCGGTCGCGTTCACCGGCGGGCTGCGCCGGTCGCCCGGCGCAGCCCGCGGCGATAGCTCAGTCGAGCAACTTCTTGACGCCGTCCAGCTTCTTGCGCATCTCGCCTACCTCGACGGCCTGCGATTTGACCGCCTCGGCCAGCGCCTGCACGCTGTCGACCAGCGATTTGGCGAGGGCGTCGATATCGGCTCCTGCGGTTGCGGCCGCCTTGCGACCGCGGCGGGCACCCTTGCGCGCGGTTGCGGAGGTCGATGCCTTGCGTCCCGGGGGACGTCCGCGACGTGTGCGCGGTCGCAGCGAACCACCGGCGCGCTTGCGTGCCACCCGGTAGTAGTTGGCAGCCACAGTTCCAGCTCGGCGGCCTGAGTCAGCGGAGATCTTCGCGAACGCCTCGGTGCGGTTCATCCCACCCGCGACCAGCTTTTCAACCTGCTCGAAGATCTGCTCGCCTACCTCACCTGAGCGGGGCATATCTCACCTTTCGTTCGTTGGGGGTACGCCCCACTCTACCGTACGAACGATCGGCGGCACGTTACAAATGACCGCGTCTATATAGATGTATCAGTGCATTGGTCGACGAGTCGTGTGTCAGCTCAGGCTCGTCATCACTTTCAAGCTCTGCCGCTATGCGTTTCGCGAGCACCTTCCCGAGCTCGACGCCCCACTGATCGAACGAGTTGATATCCCAGATCACGCCCTGCGTGAACACGCTGTGCTCATACAGTGCGACCAGGCTCCCCAGCGTGGCCGGCGTCAGACGCTCGGCCAGCAACGTGCTGCTGGGCCGGTTGCCCTCGAACACCCGGTGCGGGGCAAGCTCTGCCGCCGAGCCCTCGGCTCGCACCTCGTCGAGGCGTTTTCCGAAGGCCAGCGCCTCGGTCTGGGCGAACACGTTGGCCATCAGCAGATCGTGATGGCGGCCGAGCGGATTGAGGCTATGCAGGAAGCCGATGAAGTCACACGGGATCAACCGCGTGCCCTGATGTAGAAGCTGATAGAACGAGTGCTGGCCGTTCGTCCCCGGCTCTCCCCAGTAGACCGCCCCCGTCTCATAGTCGACGCGGGTGCCGTCCAGAGTGACATGTTTCCCGTTGCTCTCCATCGTCAATTGTTGTAGGTATGCGGGGAAACGCTTGAGGTACTGGTCGTAGGGCAACACGGCAACCGTCTGGGCATCAAAAAAGTCGCTGTACCAGACTGCCAGAAGACCCATCAACACGGGCATGTTCTGTGCAAGCGGGGCTGTGCGGAAATGCACATCCATGGCATGAAAACCGGCGAGCAACTCCCGGAACCGATCCGGCCCGACCGCGATCATCGTCGAGAGCCCGATCGCCGAGTCCATGGAGTAACGGCCACCCACCCAGTCCCAGAAGCCGAACATGTTGTCCAGATCGACACCAAATGCCGACACCTGATCGGCCGCGGTCGAGACGGCGACGAAGTGCTGCGCGATCGCGGACTCGTCCGGCATCGCCGCCAGCACCCACTCGCGGGCGCTGGCGGCGTTGGTCATCGTCTCCTGCGTCGTGAAGGTCTTGGAGGCGATGATGAACAGCGTCTCGGCCGGGTCGAGGTCGCGGGTGGCCTCGGCGAAGTCGGTGCCGTCGACGTTGGAGACGAACCGGAACTCAAGATCGCGCTGGGAGTAGCTGCGCAGGGCCTCGTAGGCCATCACCGGCCCCAGGTCGGAGCCGCCGATGCCGACGTTTATGACGTTGCGAATCCGCTTGCCGGTGTGGCCCTTCCAGTCGCCGCCGCGAACGCGGTCGGCGAAGGCGGCCATGCGGTCGAGCACCTCGTGCACGGCCGGCACCACGTCGCTGCCGTCGACCACGATCGACTCGCCGGCCGGCGCACGCAGGGCCACGTGCAGCACCGCGCGGCCCTCGGTGGTGTTGATCGGAACGCCGGTGAACATCGCCTCCCTGCGGTCCTCCAGCCCGCGCTCGCGGGCCAGCTCGATCAGCAGGCGTAGCGTCTCTTGTGTGGCGCGGTGCTTCGAGTAGTCAAGCCGGAGCCCGGCGGCGGCGGCCGTCATCCGGCTGCCTCGCTCCGGGTCGTCGGCGAACAGCGCTCGCAGGTGCGTGTCCCCGATCTCGGCGTGATGGCGCTCGAGCGCCTTCCAGGCAGGCGTGTCTCTGAGAGGGGTTGACATCGGCGAACCGTACACCGCGGGTGGGCCCTCCCGGTTTGACTGATCAGGCGGCGCCCCCTATCCTGTGCAGCACGATGCCGCGCACCGCGAACACCAAGGAGATCGCTGCCCGCTCTACGTTGAGCGGGCGTCCTGTCGGGCTCATGTCCGCGTTCGCCATCTCGCTGCTCGGCCTCATCCTGCTCCTCGCCCGCTAGGGCGACGGACTTCTGCTCACGCGCCGCCCGCCGGCGCACACGCACAGGAACCCGCCGGGAGAGGTGCGCCCTCTCCCTGATGAGCAGGAGGAATCGCCCCATGACGGACACCGTCCGGATATTCGATACGACGTTGCGGGACGGCGAGCAATCGCCGGGCATCGCGCTGAACGCGGCCGAGAAGGTCGAGATCGCACGCCAGCTGGAGCGGCTGGGCGTGGACATCATCGAGGCCGGCTTCGCGATCTCCTCCCCCGGTGAGGTGGAGGGCATCCGCGCGGTCGGGCACGCCGTCGACTGCGTGGTGGCATCGCTGGCACGCACCAACGACGAGGACGTGGACGCCGCGATCGAATCGCTGCAGGGCGCCGGCAGCCCTCGCATCCATGTCTTCATCGCCACCTCCGACATCCACCTGGAGCACAAGCTGCGGATGTCGCGCGAGCAGGTGATCGAGTCGGCCGGCCGCGCCGTGGCGCGCGCCAAGGCGTTCACGTCGGACGTCGAGTTCTCGTGTGAGGACGCGACCCGCACCGACATCGACTACATGGCCCAGGTGGTGCGGGTGGCGATCGCGGCGGGCGCGACCACCATCAACATCCCGGACACGGTCGGGTACACGGTGCCGGAGGAGTACGTCGAGATCCTCAGCGGCCTGCGCGAGCGGGTGCCGGAGCTGGAGGGCGTGATCCTGTCGGTGCACTGCCACAACGACCTGGGGCTGGCGGTCGCCAACTCCATGGCCGGCGTGATGGCGGGCGCGCGCCAGGTCGAGTGCACGATCAACGGCATCGGTGAGCGCGCCGGCAACGCCTCGCTGGAGGAGGTCGTGATGCTGCTTCGCACCCGCCGGCCGCGCTTCGGCCTGGACACCTCCATCCACACCTCCGAGATCGTGCGCACCTCGCGCATGGTGTCGCGGCTGACCGGCTACGCCGTGCAGCCCAACAAGGCGATCGTGGGCCGCAACGCCTTCGCCCACGAGGCCGGCATCCACCAGCACGGCGTGCTAGCCGACCGCCGCACCTACGAGATCATGGACGCCGAGTCGGTCGGCCTGTCCGGATCGGACATCGTGCTCGGCAAGCACTCCGGCCGCCATGCGCTGCGGCAGGCCTTCGCCGACCTCGGCTTCACGATCGAGGGAGACGAGCTGAAGCGGGCGTTCGAACGGTTCAAGGAGATCGCCGACCGCAAGCAGCGGATCAGCTCGCTCGATCTGGAGGCGATCGCGTCCGACTCGCTGCGCGACCGCGAGGACGATCACCACCTCGTGTCGCTGGCGATCACGACCAGGACCGGCGACCGCGCGCGGGCGGAGATCACCGTGTCCAACGGCGAGGAGGAGCTCACGGCCGAGGCCGAGGGCGACGGGCCGGTGGACGCGGCCTTCCAGGCCATCAACCGCGTGATGGGCGTATCGCTGACGCTGGCCGAGTACACGATCGGCGCCGTCTCGGGCGGCGCGGACGCGCTCGGCGAGGTGCGGGTCGTGGTCGAGTCCGGCGGGCGCACGTTCTCGGCCCAGGCCGTGTCGACCGACATCACCGAGGCCTCGGCCGAGGCCTATCTGCGGGCATGCTCGCACGCCAAGACGGCGACCGAACCGGAGCAGGAACTGGCCGGAGTCTGATGAGATACACCACCCCCTTCCAGGAGCGCAGGCCATGAGCCCGAGCACACGACCCATACCCATCGTCGCCTGTCTGGCCGGCGACGGCATCGGCCCAGAGGTGATGGCCGAGGCGGGCCGCGTCATCGACGCGGCGTCGGAGCTGTTCGGGATCCGCGTGCGCCAGGTGCACTTGCCGTTCGGCGGAGACGCCATCGACAAGCACGGGGATCCCTTCCCCAGCCACGTGCGGGCGGCCGTGAAGGCGTCCGATGCGGTGCTGCTGGGAGCGGTCGGCGGCCCACGCTGGGACGGATCGCCGGTGCGGCCGGAGGTCGGCCTGCTGGGGCTTCGCAAGGAGCTCGACACGTACGCGAACCTGCGCCCGGTGCGCCACGGCGCGATCGACCTGATGGTGGTGCGCGAGCTGACCGGCGGCCTCTACTTCGGCAAGAAGACGCTGGAGCCGGACGCCGCAAGCGACGAGTGCCGCTACACCCGCGACCAGGTCGAGCGGGTCGCGCGGTGGGGGTTCCGGCTGGCGCGCCGCCGGGGCGGGCGCGTCGTCTCGGTGGACAAGGCCAACGTGCTGTCCACCTCCAAGCTGTGGCGCCGTGTGGTCACCGAGCTGCACGCGTCGGAGTTCGAGGAGATCCGGCTGACCCACGAGCTGGTCGACTCGTTCGCCATGAACCTGGCGACGCGGCCCCAGGACTACGACGTGGTGCTGACCGAGAACCTGTTCGGGGACATCCTGTCCGACCTGGCCGCGGCCGTGGGCGGCGGGCTGGGCCTGGCGCCGTCGGCCTCGCTGGGCAGCGAGCCGCCGGGCATCTTCGAGCCGGTGCACGGCTCGGCGCCTGACATCGCCGGCCAGGGCGAGGCCAACCCGATCGCGATGATCCTGTCGGTGGGCCTGATGTTCACCTACGGGCTGGCCCGGCGCGACATCGGCCGCACCATCGCCGCCGCCGTCGACCAGGTGCTGGCCGAGGGCACCGCCACCGCCGACCAGGTCTCCGGCGGACGCGCCTACGCCACGTGGGAGGTGGGCCAGGCCGTCTGCCGCGCGCTGGCCGATCACGCCCACGGCAGCGGTGAGTTCGCGGCCGACCCGTACGGTGAGGCGGTCGCCCGTGGATAGCGAGAAGCGGCGCATGACCGGCGCGGAGGCCGTGATCCGGTCGCTGGAAGCGGAGGGCGTGACCGACGTGTTCGGGCTGCCGGGCGGCGCCATCCTGCCGCTGTACGACGCCTGGGCGGCCTGCGAGCACACCATCCGCCACTACCTGGTGCGCCACGAGCAGGGCGCCGGCCACATGGCGCAGGGCTACGCGCGCGCCACCGGCAGGGTGGGCGTGGCCATCGCCACCTCCGGCCCGGGCGCGACCAACCTGGTCACACCCATCGCCGACGCGTACCTCGACTCGACGCCGATCGTGTGCATCACCGGCCAGGTGCCGACCCACCTGATCGGCACCGACGCCTTCCAGGAGGCCGACATCCAGGGCATCACGATGCCGGTGGTCAAACACTCATGGCTGGTCGACCGCGCGGACGACATCCCGCGCATCGTCAAGGAGGCGTTCCACATCGCCCGCAGCGGCCGCCCCGGCCCGGTGCTGATCGACATCCCCAAGGACCTGCAGCTGGCGGAGATCACCTACGTGCCCTCCAAGCAGGTCGACATCCCCGGCTACAAGCCCTCGCGGCACGGCCATCCCAAGCAGGTGATCACCGCCGCCGAGGCGATCCTGGCGGCGGAGCGGCCGGTGTTCTACGTGGGCGGCGGCACCGTCTCGGCCAACGTCGATCCCGGCGATCTGATCCGCATCGCCGAGGCGGTGCAGATGCCGGTGGTGACAACGCTGATGGCGAAGGGCGTGTTCCCCGACTCGCACCCGCTCTGCATTGGCCTGCCCGGCATGCACGGCTCCAAGGCCGCGAACTGGGCGCTGAACCGGGCCGACCTGCTGATCGCCTGCGGGTCGCGCTTCGACGACCGCGTGACGGGCAAGCTGGACACGTTCGCGCCCGGCGCGAAGGTGATCCACATGGACGTCGATCCGGCCGAGATCGACAAGAACCGCACGGCGCAGATCCCGATCGTGGGCTCGCTGGAGCTGGTCGTGCCGAAGCTGGGCGAGGCGCTGCAGTCGCGGATGAACGGCGGCCCGCCGAAGGCCGCCGCGTGGCTGTCGGAGGTGCAGGGCTGGAGGCAGGAGCATCCGTTCCGCTACCGCAACTCGGAGCCGCTGAAGCCGGAGTACGTGATCGAGCGGCTGCGCGACATGACCGCCGACCGCGAGGTGATCTGGACGACCGGCGTCGGCCAGCACCAGATGTGGGCGGCCCAGTACCTCAGCATCGACCGGCCCCGGAACTGGCTGACGTCGGGCGGCCTGGGCACGATGGGCTTCGGGGTACCGGCCGCGATCGGCGCGAAGGTCGGCCGGCCGGACGCGACCGTGATCAACATCGACGGCGACGGCTGCTTCCAGATGACGATGCAGGAGCTGGCCACGGCCAAGATGTACGGGATCGGCGCGATCCACGTGGTCATCAACAACGGCTGGCTGGGAATGGTGCGCCAGTGGCAGGAGCTGTTCCACGGCGAGCGCTACTCCGAGACGCTGTTCGATGCCAACCTGCCCGATTACGTGAAGCTGGCCGAGGCCTTCGGGCTGCCCGGGTTCCGGTGCGAGACGCTCGAGGAGGTGGACGCGGCCATCGCCGCGGCGCTGGAGTGCGGCACCGCCTGCGTGATCGACGCCCGCGTCGACCATGAGGAGAAGGTCTACCCGATGGTGCCCGCCGGCGGCTCCTCCGCCGAGATGATCGACGTGGAGTGGGCCGAGGACGACAACGCCTGGGTCGAAGAGGGAGTCTGACGTGAGCCACCACACGCTGTCCGTCCTGGTCGAGAACCGCCCCGGCGTGCTCACGCGCTGCGCCGGGCTGTTCGCGCGGCGCGGATTCAACATCGACTCGCTCGCGGTCGGGACCACGCAGGATCCCTCGCGCAGCCGCATCACGATCCGGATCGACTGCGAGCAGCACTCGGTCGACCAGGTCATCAAGCAGCTCTACAAGCTGGTGGACGTGCTCAAGGTGCAGGAGCTGGATGCGACCGCCGTCGAGCTGGAGCTGTTGATGATCAAGGTCGCGAGCTCGCCCGACCGGCGGCCCGAGATCATCTCCCTGGCCGAGGTGTTCGAGGCCAAGGTCGTGGACGTGGGGCCGGAGGCCGTGACATTCTCATGCGTGGCCGGCCCCGATAGGCTGCAGGCGCTGGAGCAGCTGCTCGAGCCCTACGGCATCAAGGAACTGGTGCGCACCGGACGGATCGCCCTCGATCGCGACGGTGAGCTTGGCAAGCGCAGAAGGATGCGCGTCGTCGCATAAGGAGAGAAACAACGTGGCAACGATCTACTACGAATCTGACTGCGATCCGTCGGTGCTGACCGGCAAGCGGATCGCCGTGATCGGCTACGGCAGCCAGGGTCACGCGCACGCGCTCAACAACCAGGACTCGGGCAACTCGGTGGTGGTCGGCGCACGGCCCGACTCGCGGGCATGGTCGGCGGCAACGGCCGACGGCGTCGCCGTGGAGACGGTGGCCGACGCCACCGCCCAGGGCGACATCGTGATGGTGCTGGTGCCCGACCACGTCCAGGCCGGCGTCTACCGCAACCACATCGCTCCCAACCTACGCCCCGGCTCGATGCTGATGTTCGCGCACGGCTTCAGCATCCGCTTCGGGGCGATCGAGCCCTCGCCCGAGGTGGACGTGGCCATGATCGCGCCCAAGGGCCCCGGCCACCTGGTGCGCCGCCAGTACCTCGACGGCATCGGCGTGCCGGGGCTGGTGGCTGTGCACCAGGACGCCACCGGCAACGCGCTGGCGCTGGCGCTGGCCTACGGCCACGGCCTGGGCTGTGCCCGCGGCGGCCTGATCGAGACGACCTTCACCGAGGAGACCGAGACCGACCTGTTCGGCGAGCAGGCGGTGCTCTGCGGCGGCACCACCCAGCTGGTCAAGATGGGCTTCGAGACGCTGGTCGAGGCCGGCTACCAGCCCGAGATCGCCTACTTCGAGTGCCTGCACGAGCTGAAGCTGATCGTCGACCTGATGTGGGAGGGCGGCCTGGCCGGCATGCGCTACTCGATCTCCGACACGGCCGAGTACGGCGACCTCACGCGCGGCCCGCGAGTGATCGACGAGCACGTTCGCGAGAACATGCGCAAGCTGCTGGCCGACATCCAGGACGGCACCTTCGCCCGCGAGATGATGTCCGAGGAGGAGGCGGGACGGCCCAACTTCCGGCGGCTGCGCGAGCAGAACGCCGACCACCAGATCGAGCAGGTGGGCGGCAAGCTGCGGGCGATGATGCCCTGGATCGGCGAGAAGGCGGCGGTCAAGCCGGGCGCGTGACCGAGCGCTACCTGCGCGGCGTCCCGGAGCCGCCGGGCGTCCTTCAGGCGGACTTCCAGCGGATTCGCGACGAGTTCAAGCTGCCGCGGGCGTTCCCCGAGCCGGTGCTGGCCGAGGCGGAGCGGGCGGCCGCGACGGCCTGGCCGCGTGAGCGCCGGGTCGACCTGCGCGACCTGCCGTTCCTGACCATCGACCCGCCGGGCAGCATGGACCTCGACCAGGCGATGCTGCTGGCGCGCTCCGGCGACGGCTACACCGTGCGCTACGCGATCGCCGACGTGGCGGCCGTGGTGCCTGCGGGCGGCGCCGTCCAGCAGGAGGCCTGGCTGCGCGGCCAGACCGTGTACTGCCCGGACCAGCGGATCTCGCTCTACCCGCCCGCCATCGGCGAGGGTGCCGCCAGCCTGCTGCCCGACCAGGAGCGGCCGGCGCTGGTGTACGTGATCGAGCTCGACGGGCACGGCCGCCAGACGCAGGCGCGGGTCGACCGCGCGATCGTCCGCAGCCACCGGCGGCTCGCCTACGGCGAAGCCGAGGTGCCGTTGCTGGAGCAGATCGGCGCGCTGCGGCTGGCGCTGGCCCGGGAGCGGGGATCGATCACGCTGAACGCCCCGGCTCAGGCGGTGGTGCCCGATCCGTCCCGAGGCTGCGGCTACCGGATCGAGCTCGAGCACCGCTCGCCGGACGAGGACTGGAACGCCGAGATCTCGCTGCTTGCCGGGATGGCGGCGGCCGGCATGATGGTGTCGCGCGGGCTGGGGCTGCTGCGCACGATGGGCGGGGCCGATCCCTACCGGGTCAGGCAGTTGCAGACCGCCGCCAGGGGGCTGGGCGTGGACTGGCCGGAGGGCCGGCCGTTCGCCGAGTTCGTGACCTCGCTCGACCCGGCGCTGCCGCAGCAGGCGGCGCTGATCGAAGAGGCTCGCGACGCGATGGGGCACGCCGGCTACGCGTTCTTCGAGGGCACGCCGCCGGAGGGCTCCGAGCACGCCGGCATCGCCGCCCGCTACGCCCACACGACTGCGCCGCTACGGCGGCTGGCCGACCGCTACGTGCTCGACCTGGTGGCCGGCGGCGGCGACCGGGAAGCGCTCGCGAAGCTGCCCGAGGTGATGAGCGAGGCCGGCTCACGCGCAGCGAGGGTGGAGCGGGCAATCGTGGACGACGTCGAGACGCGGGTGCTCGAGCACCGCGTGGGCGAGCGGTTCACCGCCGTCGCCCTCGAGAACGACCGCCACGGAACCGTGATCCGGATCGCCGACCCGCCGGTGCGGGCGCGCATGCACGCCGATCCGGCCCCGGCGCCGGGCGACATCGTAGCCGTGCAGCTGACGCGGGCCGATCCGGTCTCACGCTCGCTCGAGTTCCACCCGGCCGCCTCACAGGGCTGACGGCGCCGCCTGGCTAGGATCAGCCAGGGCACCGCGCACGCAGATCCAAAGGGGGCAATCAATGCAGCACGTCTCGCTCGCCGACCTCGACGTCTCGCGCATCGGGCTGGGCGCGATGGGCATGTCGGCCTTCTACACCGGCGCCGGCAGCGATGACTCGGAGTCGATTCGCACCATCCACCGCGCCCTCGAGCTGGGCATCACGCTGATCGACACGGCCGAGATCTACGGGCCGTACACCAACGAGGAGCTGGTGGGACGGGCGATCGCTGAGCGGCGCGACGACGTCGTGCTGGCCACCAAGTTCGGCCTGATCCCCCACCGGCAGGGGGGCGCGAGCGCGCCCGACAGCAGCCCCGAGAGCATGCGCATCGCGCTCGAGGGCTCGCTCAGGCGTCTCGGCACCGACCACATCGACCTCTACTACCAGCACCGGGTCGACCCCGACACGCCGATCGAGGAGACGATCGGCGCACTGAGCGAGCTGGTCTCGGAGGGCAAGGTCCGCCATATCGGCATGTCCGAGGCGGCACCTGCCACCATCCGTCGCGCGCATGCGGTGCATCCGATCACCGCACTGCAGAGCGAGTACTCGCTGTGGACGCGCGATCCCGAGGCCGAGGCGCTGCCGACGCTGCGGGAGCTCGGCATCGGCTTCGTGCCCTACGCCCCGCTCGGCCGCGGCTTCTTGACCGGGCAGCTGCGCTCCATCGACCAGCTCTCGGAGACGGATTTCCGCGCCACCAACCCGCGCTTTACCGGCGACAACCTGACCGAAAACCTGCGCATCGTCGATGAGGTCGAGGCGGTCGCCGCGGAGGCCGGTGCCACGCCTGCCCAGGTGGCGCTGGCCTGGCTGCTGGCCCAGGGCGATGACATCGCCCCGATCCCGGGGACGAAGCACGTCGCGCGCGTCGAGGAAAACGCGGCCGCCGACGCGGTCGTCCTCACCGAAGAGCAGCTGGCGCGGCTGACCGGCGTGCCGGCCGCGGCCGGCGACCGCTACGGCGACATGAGCCGGGTCGGCCGCTGACCGGCCGATGCGCAGCTACAGCTCGAAGCGCGCGGCCTCGGCCAGTTCCATGTAGGCATCGAGCTCGTCGGGCTTGGTGCGCTCGATTCCGTTCAGGGTGATCTGCAGCTGTAGGCCCAGCACGCGGCAGGGCATGTCGCTGGGACATCCGGGCACGGCCAGGGTGAACTCGACGAGGTCGCGGCCGCTGTCCTCCCCCACCACCCGGTACGTCCAGCGCAGCTTGCCGTCGCGGCTTGCGACCTGCCAGCCGAACACCAGCAGCCGCTCGCCGGCCCGCTCGGCGTCGGTCACGGGCGAGTCGATGAGGCCGCGGATGATGCGGGTGACGGTGCCGTCTCCGGCCGCATTTCCTCTGTGTGCCTCGATCAGAGCAGGCAGCAGCAGCGGCTCATGTGCGTGAAGCGGTTCGTTGTCCTGTGCCATCGGAGTCGTCCAACAAAGAGGGGTCACATCCACCGTACGCACGAACCCGCGGTTTGGCCACCCCCTTGAAGGTGGAATCGAACCAATATGCCGCGGGGGACGAATCGGTAGCATCGCAACGACCGTGACGACAATCGATGGCGCGTCTCCCGCGCTCGTGACCCTGTCCCCTCGTGGCCCGGTGCGTGGGGTCGCCCTGCTGGCGCACGGCGGCCGCAGCACCAGCACCCGCCGGGCATCGCCGGTCAACGCCGCGGCGCTGCGCATGTACCCCTTCCTGCTCGACCTGCACCGAGTTGGTCGCGACTCCGGACTGGCCGCCCTCCAGCTCCGGTACCGCGTGCGTGGCTACAACGAGGGCGACCCCGTCGCCGACGTGGAGTGGGCGTTGTCGGAGATCGCGCGCCGCCACGGCGACGTCCCGGTCTGCATGGTCGGCCACTCGATGGGCGCTCGCAGCGCGCTTCGCTGCGCCGGGCACGAGAGCGTGCGCGCCGTGGTGGCACTCGCCCCCTGGCTGCCGCCCGGCGAGCCCACCGCGCAGCTGGCCGGGCGCACGGTCGTGATGGCGCACGGCACCCGCGACCGCACGACCAGCCCCGCCCGCTCGCTGGCCTACGCGGTCACGGCGCGCGAGATCTGCGAGCGCCTGTGCCGGTTCGAGGTGGCCGGAGCACGCCACGCGATGCTGGAACGCGGCCGCGCCTGGCAGGGTCTGGTACGGCGCGCGGTGCCGGCCGCGCTGGAGCTGCGTCCCTGGGACGAGCGCCTGCTGGAAGCGTTCGCGCTGCCCTCGCCGGCAGGCTGCCGGGTGCCGCTGTGATCTGGGCGGCCGGCTGATGCGGGTTGCGGTGATCGGCAGCGGCGTGTCGGGCCTGACCGCCGCCTACGTGATGTCACGCCGCCACGAGGTGACCATGTACGAGCGTGACCGGCGCTTCGGCGGCCACGCCAACACGGTGGCCGTGCAGGGAGCACGCGGCCGGGTCGGCCTGGACACCGGTTTCATCGTTCACAACGAGCGCACCTACCCGCACCTGCTGCGACTGTTCGGAGAGCTGGGCGTGGCCACCCAGGCAAGCGACATGTCGTTCGGCGTTCGCTGCGAGCAGTGCGGCCTCGAGTACGCGGGCGCCCGCGGCCTGGCCGGCGTGGCCGCGCGACCCTCGCGGCTGCTGCGGCCGGAGTACCTGCGGATGCTGGCCGAGGTGCGCCGCTTCCACCGGCAGGCCCGGCAGCTGCTGCGGGACACGACCGCCGACCGCATGACGCTGGCCGAGTTCCTCGAGCGCGGCCGCTACTCCCAGTACTTCCACGATCACTTCCTGCTGCCGCTGACCGGCGCCGTCTGGTCGTGCGGGCCGGGCCGGATCCGCGAGTTCCCGGCCCGCTACCTGGTGCGCTTCTTCGCAAACCACGGCATGCTGACCGTCAAGCACGCGCCGGTTTGGAAGACGGTCACGGGCGGCAGCGGCGTGTACGTGCGGGCGGTGGTCGCCGCGCTCCACGACACCATGAGCGACACCGAGGTGGTGGCGGTCGAGCGCGATGCCGGCGGCGTCACGGTCACCGACGCGGGCGGTCGGGCACGCCGCTTCGACAGGATCGTGATCGCCACCCACCCCGACCAGGCGCTGCGCCTGCTGGCGGATCCGACCCCGTCCGAGCAGCGCGTGCTGTCCAGCTTCGACTACGCCAGCAACGAGACGGTGCTGCATACCGACGGCTCGCTGCTGCCGCAGGCCAGCGGCGCCCGCGCCTCGTGGAACTACCTGCTCGAGGCCTGCACGACGACCACGCCGATGGTGGGAGTCACCTACCACCTCAACCGCCTGCAGGCGCTTGACGAACCGGACCAGTACTGCGTTACGCTGAACCAGACCGGCCGCATAGCGCCGGGCTCCGAGATTTCGCGGATGGTCTACGAGCATCCCATCTACACGCTCGACTCGCTACAGGCACAACGCCGGCTGCCGACGCTCTCCGGCGTCCACAACACCGCCTTCTGCGGCGCGTACCACGGCTGGGGCTTCCACGAGGACGGCTGCGTGTCGGGCGTGCGCGCAGCGCTGGCGCTGGGGTGCGCCTGGTGACCGGCACCGCCCTCTATGAGGGGCAGGTGATGCACACGCGCCCGCCGGACGTGCGCGGCCGCTACCTGTTCCGCTATGGCATCTACCTGTGGCTGATCGACCTCGACGCGCTCCCGCGGCTGCCGCGGCTGCTGGCGCCGCTCGGCAGGGTTCGCAGCCGCGACCACCTCGGCGATCCCGATCGCTCGATCCGCGAGAACGTCGATGGGTTTCTGGCCGAGCGCGGCGTCGATCTGGAGGGCGGGCGGGTGCTGCTGCTGACCAACCCGCGATCGTTTGGGTACGTCTTCAACCCGCTGTCGGTCTACTGGTGCCACCACCGCGACGGCGACCTCCGCTGCATCGTTGCCGAGGTGCACAACACCCACGGCCAGCGCCACTGTTACCTGCTGGAGCCGGGTGAGCGCGGCCGCGCCGAGGCTGACAAGGCCTTCTACGTGTCACCCTTCCTGACCGTCGACGGCCGATACCGGATGAGCTTCTCACCGCCGGAGGAGCGCCTGTCGATCCAGATGGAGCTGATCCAGGACGAGCGCCGGGTGTTCCAGGCGTCGCTGACGGCACGGCGCCGGGCGCTGTCGACCGCGCAGCTGCTGCGGATGGCCATGCGCTACCCGTTGATGGCCGCCCGCGTGACGGCCCTCATCCGCTACAACGGCATCAAGCTGTGGCTGCGCGGCGTGCCGCGCGTCCGCCGTCCCGACCACACGCCGCAGGGTGGCGTGGGATGACCACGCTCGAGATCCCGCCGCCGCCGCGCCGGCCGGCCCGCGCTCGGATCGCGCGCGCCCTGTTCGAGCGGTCCCTGG
>Ga0207657_10000856_pt1 | contig 32149 bp, 34 predicted proteins | sample KBSC33metaG_FD_184316 | JGI IMG/M metagenome (GOLD analysis project Ga0207657, IMG submission 184316) | Corn rhizosphere microbial communities from Kellogg Biological Station, Michigan, USA - KBS C3-3 metaG (SPAdes) (version 2) | ecosystem: Host-associated > Plants > Roots > Rhizosphere > Soil ...
GATCGTCGGCACCGGCAAGTACAAAAGCTTCGAGGAGAATGCCGCCGCCGTCTCCGCGTCGGGCGCCGAAATCGTCACTGTCGCGGTTCGGCGCGTCAATGTCTCCGATCCCAACCAGCCGCGGCTGACCGATTTCATCGACCCGAAGCAGGTCACCTACCTGCCGAACACGGCGGGCTGCTTCACGGCGGAGGACGCGATCCGGACGCTGCGCCTGGCACGCGAGGCGGGGGGCTGGACGCTGGTGAAGCTCGAAGTCCTGGGAGAAGCGAAGACGCTCTATCCCGACATGCGCGAGACGCTGCGCGCGACCGAGGCGCTGGTCAAAGAGGGTTTCGAGCCGATGGTCTATTGCGTCGATGATCCGATCGCCGCGAAGCAGCTCGAGGAAGCGGGCGCCGCGGCAATCATGCCGCTTGGTGCGCCGATCGGCTCGGGCCTCGGAATTCAGAACCGCGTGACCATTCGGCTGATTGTCGAGGGTGCTTCCGTGCCGGTGATCGTCGATGCCGGTGTGGGCACGGCGAGCGATGCCGCGGTCGCGCTGGAGCTCGGCTGCGACGGCGTGCTGATGAACACCGCGATCGCCGAGGCCAAGGACCCGGTGTTGATGGCACGCGCGATGAGGGCCGCAGTCGAGGGCGGCCGGTTAGCCTATCTCGCCGGCCGCATGGGCAAGCGCCGCTATGCAGATCCGTCGAGTCCGCTGGCAGGGCTAATCTAGGCAACGCGACTCCGCGCTCGCGCGTTTTCAGGGCGTGGGCATTCTGACAACAGACTTTGCCGCGGAGCGCGAGGCGATGGTTGAGCGGCAGCTGAGGCGCCGCGGGATCGATGAGCGCGAGATTCTCGATGCCTTCCGCTCGGTGCCGAGGGAGGCGTTCATTGGGCGTGGCTATCAGCACCTAGCTTATGGCGATCATCCGCTGCCGATCGAGGCCGGACAGACCATTTCGCAGCCTTATATTGTCGCGCTGATGATCGAGGCGGCGGCGATCCGGCCGGGCGACACAGTGCTCGAGGTCGGCGCCGGCTCCGGCTACGCGGCCGCGGTCATCAGCCGCATCGCTGCCGCGGTCGTCGGCATCGAGCGCCAGCACGACCTGATCGAGGTCGCGCGCGAACGGCTGCAGCGCCTCGGCTATGACAATGTTGAGATCATCGAGGGCGACGGTACGTGCGGCTGTCCCGACCGGGCGCCGTTCGACGCGATTCTCGCCGCCGCGAGCGGGAGCCATGTACCGAAGGCGTGGATCGAGCAGCTCGCCGACGGCGGCCGGATCGTCATGCCCGTCGGGGAGCCGGGCGCGGTCCAGGAATTGATCAAGGTCACGAAAGGTCCGGACGGCAAGCTGATCGAAGAAAATTTGGGCGGGGTGCGTTTCGTTCCTTTGATCGGCGAGGAAGGATGGAGCGATGCTCGACACTGAACTCGAGACCCTGCCGGATCTGATTGCCAACGCGGCCGAGCCGCTCCCCGACATCGATGATCCTACGTTCGGGGCCATGTTCGACCGCTTAGCCGACGCGCGCGTCGTGCTGCTCGGCGAGGCGAGTCACGGGACGTCAGAATTCTACCGCGCGCGCGCCGCGATCTCGCGCCGCTTGATCGAGCGGCACGGCTTCACGATCGTCGCCGCCGAAGCCGACTGGCCGGACTCGGCGACGGTCGACCGCTATGTCCGGCACCGCCCGCAGCGTGATCTCGAGTTCCGCGCGTTCGAGCGCTTCCCGACCTGGATGTGGCGCAACGAAGAGTTCGACGCCTTCATCCGCTGGATGCACGGCCATAATGCCAGCCGCGCCGACGACCGGATGTGCGGCTTTTATGGGCTCGACCTCTACAATCTCGCTGGTTCGATGGAGGCGGTAATCCACTTTCTCGAGCGCAAGGACCCGGAGCTCGCGCGCCTCGCCCACCGCCGCTACGGCTGCCTTGATCCGTGGGCCGAAGAGCCGCAGCTTTATGGCCGCAACGCGCTCATCGAAGGCTATGCGCGCTGCGAGGTGGGCGTCATTCAGATGCTCAAGGACCTGCTGCAGAAGCAGGTCGATTGCTTCGGGCCGGAGTGCGACGAATGGCTCGATGCCGCGGCCAATGCGCGGCTCGTAAAGGACGCCGAGGCCTATTATCGCGTGATGTACCACGGCTCGGCGGAGAGCTGGAATTTGCGCGACACGCACATGTTCGACACGTTGAACATGATCCTCGACGCGAAGGGGCCGAATGCCAAGGCGATCGTGTGGGCGCACAACAGCCATATCGGCAACGCTGCCTATACAGACATGGGAATGCGCCGCGAGGAGCTGAACATCGGCCAGCTGGCGAAGGAGAAATGGGACGCCCGGGCGCGGCTGATCGGCTTCGGCACGCATACCGGCACGGTCGCCGCGGCCGACGACTGGGACATGCCGATGAAGATCAAGCAGGTCCGCCCGTCGTTGCCCGAGAGCTACGAGCGGATGAGCCATGATAGCGAAGTGCCGCGTTTCCTGCTCGACATGCGCGACGGAGAGGTCGGGCGCGATCTTCGCGAAGGATTGATGCAGCCGCGGCTCGAGCGATTCATCGGAGTGATCTACCGGCCCGAGACCGAGCGATGGAGTCACTATAGCGAGGCGATCATGCCCAAGCAGTTCGACTCCTGGGTGTGGTTCGACGAGACCAAGGCCGTGATGCCGCTGCCCGGCGCGCGTCGGCCGGGCGAGGAAGCCGCGGCCGTCGAGGAGACCTATCCATTCGGTCTATGACTGGCACTTCGGGCCGGTTCGGGCGCACCGCCCAGGCGCTCTCCGGCCGCCGTTAACATCTTCTTAGCCATATCCGGCAATCGTCGGGCGCAGGGGAGAGTACGCCATGTACATGCAACCGATCGTGCCGGTGACCGAACCGCGCGGACGCTCGCGCGCGACCGGGTTCAAGCTCGCGGCGGGGATCGCGGCGCTCGGCACGACAGAGGTGGCCATGCCCATTTACTGGGCGCTGACGGCCGCCTGGCTGCTCATCGCAGGTCTCATTCGCGGCACCGTCGGCGCGGCCCAGCAGGTTTACGAATGCGTGCTCTTCGCGGGCGAGGAAGTCGTCGGGCGCTAGTTAGCGAGCCTACGCGCCGCGGGCGCGCTCCCGCAGTTTCGAAATGGTCGTCGCGTTGCTGATTTGCTCGACGTCGGTCTTGCAGTGGATCAGGCGGATGCCTTTGCGCGCCATGGCCTCATCAAGAGCGGGCGCGAAATCGCTTGTCGTTTCAACCGTCTGCGCCCAGCCGCCGTAAGCCCGAGCGAGCGCGGCGAAGTTGGGGTTGTGGAGCTTCGTGGCCGAGACGCGTTCGGGATATTCGCGCTCCTGGTGCATGCGGATGGTGCCGTAGGCACCGTTGTCGACCAGCACGATCAGCAAGTCGGCGCCATATTGGGCCGCGGTGGCGAGCTCCTGGCCGTTCATCAGGAAATCGCCGTCGCCGGCAACGCACACCACCGGGCGGTCCTTGAAGCGCAGCGAGGCAGCGACTGACGCAGGAAGGCCGTAGCCCATCGTGCCGCTGGTCGGGGCGAGCTGGCTCGGCATCGCGCCGTAGCGCCAGTAGCGATGCCACCAGCCGGAGAAATTGCCGGCGCCGTTGCAGACGATGGTGTCGTGCGGGAGCTTGTCGCGCATCGCCGCCACGCATGGGCCAAGGTCGAGCTTGACCCCGTCGCGCGGCTTCGGTTCGCTCCAATCGAGCCATTCGTTGTGCGCCTGCTCGCCGCAGGAAAAGCGAACGAGATCGGGGTCGATCCATTCGTCGACCATTTCTGCAAATTCGCCCATGTCGGCGCAGATCGGCAAATCGGCGTGATAGACCCGGCCGAGCTCGTTCGGGTCTGGGTAGACGTGGACCAGAGTCTGCCCGGGGTGATCCGGACTGATGAGCGTATAGCCATCGGTGGTTGCCTCCCCGAGCCTCGGCCCGACGGCGAGGATCAAATCGGCGTCTCGGATGCGCTGCTGAAGTTTCGGGTTGGGACCGTAGCCGAGATTGCCGCCATAGGCGCCGCACTTGTTGTCGATCGCGTCCTGCCGGCGGAAGGCAGCAGCGACGGGGATTCCGTAGCGGAAGGCGAAATTGGCGAAATGATGCGCGGCGCGCGGGCTCCAGTCGGCCCCGCCGACGATCGCGACCGGCGCGGCGGCTTCCTTGAGCAGCTCGAAGAGCGCCTGCACCGCGCCGGGATCGGGCGCTTCGGCAAGCGGCGGGACGCAGGGGCGGTCTTCGACCTCGACTTCGTCACGTAGCATGTCCTCGGGCAACGCGAGCACCACCGGGCCGGGGCGGCCGGCGGTCGCCACGCGATAGGCGCGATAGACATATTCGGGGATCCGACGCGCATCCTCGATGCGCGCGGCCCATTTGGCGATGGGCGCGAAGAAGGCTGGGAAGTCGATCTCCTGGAAACCCTCGCGGTCGCGGTCGCCGCGCGCGACGTCGCCGATCAACAGGATCATCGGGGTCGAATCCTGGAAGGCGACGTGGACGCCGGCGGACGCGTTCGTCGCGCCGGGCCCGCGCGTGACGAACGCAATTCCTGGACGGCCGGTCATCTTGCCGTCTGCATCGGCCATGTAGGCGACTCCGCCCTCCTGCCGACAGACGACGGTGTCGATCTGGGGCGTGTCGTGGAGGGCATCGAGCACCGCGAGGAAGCTCTCTCCCGGGACAGTGAAGATCCGGTCGCAGCCCTGGATTACGAGCTGGTCGACGAGGATGCGTCCGCCCGTTCTGGCGCCGGTGCGTTGGGTCATGGCGCGGCTCTAGCGAGCAACTGTCTTCGCGTCATCCGGTTGAACGGATTTCCAGTGGCCGTTCACTGACATCGACCTGCAGGAACCTGCAATTGGATGAGGCGCGGCGGCGGAGCTTGAGCTATAAGGACGTGTTCGCAGCCCTCGACTGGAACGGAGGAGTGTGATGATTCGCAAAGCCCTGATCGTTCTCGCCACCGGCACGGCGATGCTCGCCGTCCCCTATGCCGCGCAAAGCCAAAGCTATGGGCAGCAACCCGCTCCCACGACCACCGCGCCAGCGAGCACAGACAATACGACGCCAAGCGACAGCGCCAAGGCCAAGACGAACGACGACAGCTCCGACACCGAAACCGTCATCCGCGCCGGGCCCAATGCGGGGCAGGTGATCCATCGTCACCATCGGCCGAGGGACATGAGCAAGGACGCGAACAAGGCGCCGCCGAAGGACAGCCAGTGCGAGCAGCCTTGCGTGTGAGTCGAGCTAGCCCGCGCCGCGCCGGCATGAACAAGCCGCTTGTGCGTCTGACCTGAGTTGGCGATGGCCGCCCCGGTGCTGACTGCTGCGGGTTGATATATGTGAGCGCCAGCGCTTCTCGTTGCGGCCAAAGTGTCGGTAAACCGACGACAAGAGGGCAAAATGAAGCAGGCAGACGTTGCTTATTACCGGGAGCGCGCCCTGCAAGAGCGCGAACGTGCCGAGCGCGCGGCCGACGCGCAGGCGGCGGAAGCCCATGAGAATCTCGCCTCGATGTACGAGCGGCTGGTGGCCGCGCAGCCGGACGGTCCGGCGAGCGATCTGACCTAGCTGGCGCCGACGCCGGCTCGATGTCGCCTCACAATTCTTGGAACCGTCGTCCGCCTTGCCGCCTTTGATGGACTAAGCAGCGGACGCGCGTCCGCGTCTGGATAAAGGTGAATGCCTGATCCCGTATTGGAGGCACTCGAGCGATTTCTGCGCCGGCTGCTGGCGCGGTCCTCGCTGACGGCGGAGGAGCAGCGGGCAATCCTCAGCGCCGATTGCGTCGTCCTCCGGCCGGCCGCCCACCGCGACCTTGTCATCCCTGGCGCGAAGGTCGACTTTTCGCTGCTGGTGGCCGGCGGGCTGGCTGGACGCTTCGACCAGATGGCCGACGGAAGGCGGCAGATCACTGCGCTGCATATTCCCGGCGACATGTGCGACCTGCACTCGGTCCCGGTACCGATTCCTGGCTGGGGGATCACGGCGCTGACCAACAGCACGATCGTCAAAGTGCCGCACAGCCACCTCCGGCGCATCGCGGAGCGCTATCCGGCAATCGCGGATGCCTTCTGGCGAGACACGATCGTCGATGGCTCGGTCCTGTCCAAGTGGGTCAGCAATCTCGGCCGGCGCAGCGGGGAGGCGCGCCTCGCTCACATGTATTGCGAGATGGGCACGCGGATGGAACTGGCCGACCTCGGCACGAGGGAGCGGTTCGATCTGCCGCTGAGGCAAGCGCAGGCCGCCGACGTGCTCGGGCTGACGGCCGTGCACGTCAATCGCCTGCTGCAAGGGCTGCGCAGGCAGGGCCTGGTGCGGACCGACGGTCCGACGGTCTTTGTCGACGATCTGCCGCAGCTCGAAAGGATTGCCGACTTCGATCCGGCCTATCTATTGCTGAAGGGCAAGCTGGCGCCGCGACCGCCCGGGACCTAAGCCTGGTGGATGGCCTTCACGACCTGGTAGCTTTGCAGGCCTTCCTTGCCGCCCTCGCTGCCGAAGCCTGAATCCTTCACCCCCCCGAACGGCGTATCGGCGCCGCTGATGGCGAAGGTGTTGATGCCGACCATCCCGGCCTCGATGGCGTCGCCGAGCAGGTTCGCGCGGCGCCCGTTTTCGGTGAACGCGAACGCTGCGAGACCAAAGGGTAGGCGGTTGGCCTGGGCGATCGCCTCGTCCATGTCCCTGAACGGGCGCGAGACGGCGACCGGGCCGAACGGCTCGGTGTTCATGATGTCGGCTTCCAAGGGCACATCGGCGAGCAAGGTCGGCTTGAAGAAGAAGCCGCTCTCGCCCGGCTCGCCGCCCGCGAGCACCTTCGCGCCCTTGGCCCGCGCGTCCTCGACGAGCTTGCCAATCGCCTCCGGGCGGCGGCTGTTGGCGAGCGGCCCCATCTTCGTGCCCTCTTCGAGCCCGTTGCCGATCTTCACCTTTTGGGTGCGCTCGGCGAAACCGTGCACGAACGCGTCGTAAATGCCCTCCTGGACGTAGAAGCGCGTCGGCGAGACGCACACCTGGCCCGCGTTGCGGAACTTCTGCGGCACGACCATGTCGAGCGTCTTCTCGAGGTCGCAATCGTCGAAGATCAGCACCGGCGCGTGGCCGCCGAGTTCCATGGTCACCCTGGTCATGCTGTCGGCGCAAAGCTTCATCAGATGCTTGCCGACAGCGGTCGAGCCGGTGAAGCTGACCTTGCGGATCACGGGCGAGGCGATGAGGTGCCGGCTGACCACGTCGGGCACCCCAAAGACGATCTGGAACACGCCCTTGGGAAGCCCGGCGTCGTCAAGCGCCTGGGCGAGGGCCTGGGTGCAGCCGGGCGCCTCTTCCGGCGGCTTGGAGATAACCGAACAGCCTGCCGCCAGCGCCGCGCTGACCTTTTTTGCCAACATATAAAGGGGGAAATTCCACGGCGTGAAAGTCGCGACCGGGCCGACCGGCTCGTGCATGACCCGGCTTAGTTGACCGGCGGGACGGACCAGGACGCGGCCGTAGTCGCGCTTGGCTTCCTCGGCGTACCAGTCGAACAGCTGCGCCGAGCCGAGCACTTCGGCGCGCGCTTCGGCGAAGATCTTGCCCTGCTCCTGGGTCATGGTCCGGCCGATCGAGTCGGCCCGCTCGCGCAGCAGCTTGGCCGCCTTGTGGAGGATCGCGCCACGTTTTTCGACGTCGGTCGCGCGCCACTCAGGATAGGTGCGCGCGGCCGCCGCCAGCGCTTCGTCGAGGTCGGCTTCAGTCGCGAGCGGGAGTTCGGCGATCGGCTGCGCGTCGACGGGGTTGACGACGGTGAAGCGGTCGCGGTCCTCGCCCGATTTCCAGGCGCCGTCGATGAAGAGCTTGAGGTCGGTTTCGTATCCCATGACGGGGAGATAGGCCCGCGAGCGAATGGGCTCAATGGCCGTGAGTGCGGTCCTTCAGCGGCATCGAACCGCTCCACGAACAACCCACCCCCAGCCCCTCCCTTGCAGGGAGGGGAGATTTGCCGCTAGCGCTATTGACAAAGGAGAAAGCAAAGCGATGACCAAGCAAGAACTAGCGGCGAAGATGCAGGAATCACAGGCGTGGATCCCGGGCAAGACCGTTCTGCTCGACTTCGGTCCCGAAGGCGCGATCATGCTCGACGGGAACGTTCCGCAGGTGACGGATCTCGCGCCCGGCGAGGGTGGTGTCGCGGATACCACGATCAAGGTGGGCTGGGACGACTGGCAGCAGATGGCAGCCGGCCAGCTCGACGGCATGACCGCCTTCATGATGGGCAAGTTGAAGGTCGAGGGCGACATGAGCAACGCGATGCAGCTGCAGGGCGTGCTGTCGAAGCTCCGGGGCTAATCCGACGATTGGCGTCGATTGCTGTTCGCGCAGACGACGCAGAGACGCACAGAGGTTGGCGAAGCGAGCGCGGCAGCTCTCAATAAGAATGATCAGAAGGCTGCCCCGACGCCGAATTCGGCCGCCGCGTCTCTGCCTCTCTGCGTCTCTGCGTGAAATCAATATCGGCGCGTGAGGCCGCCGAGATATTGGACGCTTGCTTGACCGGCTTTCGCAGCGGCTCTTATGGGCTTGCCTGTGCTCCGTTGTGGCGGAGCGGCGAAGTTGAAAGCTGTTTCAACTTTCAGTAGCTGTGCCAATGGGCCTGACCCGGCGCACTGACGAGGAGCAGCGACGTGCAGAAGATCTACCCGAATGCCCAAGGCGCGCTCGACGGGCTGCTGTTTGACGGCATGACCATTGCCGCCGGCGGCTTCGGCCTGTGCGGGATCCCCGAGCGGCTGATCGACGCGCTCGTCGCGAGCGGGGTTAAGGACCTCACGATTGCCTCGAATAATGCCGGGATCGACAACGAGGGGCTCGGCAAGCTGCTGCGCACGCGACAGGTGAAGAAAATGATCTCGTCCTATGTCGGCGAGAACAAGGAATTCGAGCGGCAATTCCTCGCCGGTGAGATCGAGATCGAATTCACGCCGCAGGGGACGCTCGCCGAGCGGATGCGCGCGGGCGGGGCGGGAATCCCGGGCTTCTACACCAAGACGGGTGTAGGAACGCAGGTCGCGGAAGGGAAAGAGCTCAAGGAGTTCGACGGCGAGACTTACGTGCTCGAACGCGGCATTCGCGCCGACGTCTCGATCATCAAGGGCTGGAAGGCGGACGAGACCGGCAACCTCATGTTCCGGAAGACGACTCGCAATTTCAACCTGCCCGCGGCGACCTGCGGCAAGGTGTGCGTCGCCGAGGTCGAGGAGATCGTGCCGGTCGGAAGCCTCGAGCCCGACTGCATCCATCTGCCGTCGATCTTCGTCAATCGGCTGGTGCTTGGGGGTCCCTACGAAAAGAAAATCGAGTTCCGCACCGTGCGCGAACGCGAGCCAGCATGAGTCATCCCAACGAAATCGAGCTCGGTGGCATCGAACTCACCGACGAATCCTATGAGGTCGCGCGGCTGTGGGTGACGCATGAGGCGGGCAGCGGCATCCTGGTCGATGCGCGCGTGCTCGAGGACCCGCGCCAATTCGGCTACCTCATCGCTGACGCGATCCGCCACGCCGCATTCGCCTACTCGCTCGTTTGGAAGCTCGATCAGAATGAAACCGCCAGGGTCATTGCGGCCGGCGTCGTGGAGGAGATCGAGCGGCTGTTGAGCAAGGACATTTCGAGCAAGGACGGGAGCGCGAGCTGATGGCAACCCAAGTCGAAACCAAGGGCTGGACCCGCGACCAGATGGCCGCGCGCGCCGCGAAGGAGCTGCGCGACGGCTTCTATGTCAACCTTGGCATCGGCATTCCGACGCTGGTCGCCAATCATGTGCCGGCGGGGATGACGGTCACGCTGCAGAGCGAGAACGGGATGCTCGGCATCGGTCCGTTCCCCTATGACGACGAGGTCGATCCCGATCTCATCAACGCCGGCAAGCAGACCGTCAGCCAGCTTCCGCAGACCAGCTTCTTCGATTCGGCGACGAGCTTCGCGATGATTCGCGGCGGCCACATCGACCTGGCCGTGCTGGGCGGCATGGAGGTCAGCCAGGACGGCGATCTTGCCAACTGGATGGTGCCGGGCAAGATGATCAAGGGCATGGGCGGCGCGATGGACCTCGTCGCGGGGGTCAAGAAGATCATCGTCGTGATGGAGCACGTCTCGAAGCACGGCGAGCCCAAGTTCATCCCCGGGTGCACCCTTCCGCTGACCGGCAAGAACGTGGTCGACATGATCATCACCGACCTCGCCGTGTTCCAGCGACCGGACCACGACAGCCCGTTCAGGCTGATCGAGCTCGCGCCCGGCGTGACCCGCGATGAAGTGCGCGAAAAGACGACGGCCAAGTACGAGGATTAGGCGCTTGCACGTCATTGCGAGCGCAGCGAAGCAATCCACGGACGCTCGGCTGGATTGCTTCGTCACTGCGTTCCTCGCAATGACGGTGGCATGAAAGCGCTTCTCTCTCACGAACCCGGCGGGCCCGAGACGTTGCGGGTCGTCGAGCTTCCCGACCCGCTGCCGAGCGCGGGCGAGCTGCTGGTGCGGGTGCGGGCGTGCGCGATCAACTTTCCCGATGTCCTGATCATCGAGGACAAGTATCAGCTGAAGCCGCAGCGGCCGTTCGCCCCCGGCGGCGAGATCGCCGGCGAAGTGATCGGCATCGGCGAGGGCGTCAGCGGCTGGTCGGTCGGCGACCGGCTGATCGGGGTGCTCGGCTTCGGTGGCCTGGCCGAGCAGGTGGTGCTGCCCGTGGCGCGCGCGATCCCGCTTCCCGCGGAGCGTAGCTTCGTCGATGGCTCGGCGCTGCTGATGACCTACGCGACCGCGATCCACGCGCTGGTCGATCGCGGCCGGCTCACGGAGGGGCAGACGTTGCTGGTCCTCGGCGCAGCTGGCGGCGTCGGCACGGCCGCCGTGGAGATCGGCAAGGCGCTCGGAGCCCGGGTGGTCGCCGCGGTTTCGTCGGCAGGGAAGGCCGAGTCTGCGGGCAAGGTCGGCGCCGACCTGGCGATCATCTATCCGACGGGACCGTTCGACAGCGATGGCAAGAAGGCGCTCGCCTATCGCTTCAAGGACGCGCTCGGGCCGGATGGCGCCGACGTAATCTTCGATCCGGTCGGCGGCGATTACAGCGAAGCCGCGCTGCGGAGCATCGCCTGGGGCGGCCGTTTCCTCGTCGTCGGCTTTCCCGCCGGCATCGCCCCGCTTCCGCTCAACCTCACCCTCCTCAAGAGCTGCGACGTGTGCGGCGTGTTCTGGGGAGGGTTCCTGGCGCGCGATCCGAAGCGCAACGCCGCGCATATCGCGCAGCTGTTCCGCTGGTGGGACGAGGGCAAGATCGCGCCCAGGGTCAGCGCGACCTATCCGCTCGAGCGCGCGCCAGAGGCGATCGCCGCGCTGCGCGACCGGCAAGCCGTCGGCAAATTAGTGGTGACGCTTTGAAGCTCGCCGACTGGCGCGCCAGCCAGACGGCGCGCGCGTTGTTCTGGGCCGCGGCTTGCTTCGCCTTTGTGATGGCCGTGCTTCCGCACCCGCCGCAGGTGCCCGGCGAGCCGAACGACAAGGTCCAGCACATCACCGCCTTCGCGACGCTCGCGCTGCTCGGCAGCTTCGCCTATCCGAGGACCGCGCTGCTTCGGCTGCTTGCCGGCCTGTCGCTGTTCGGCGCCTTTATTGAAGTCGTGCAGGCGATCCCGATGCTTCACCGGGACAGCGACGTGCTCGACTGGCTCGCCGACACCGTCGCTGTCGTGGTGGTGTTGCTCATCGTGCGGTGGTGGAGATCGCGCGCATAGCGTTGCGCCGGCGCGCGCCGCCTCCTATCTCTCGAAGTCAATTGTACAAGGGAAACGCATGTCACAGTTCGAGGATCGCCAGCGCGCGTTCGAAGCCAAATTTGCGCGTGACGAGGAAATGCAGTTCCGGATTGTCGCTCGGCGCAACCGGCTGCTCGGCGAATGGGCGGCGCGGCAGATGGGTCTGAGCGAGGCCGAGACCGAATCCTACGCCAAGGACGTGGTCCGCGCCGACTTCGAGGAAGCGGGCGACCATGACGTGATCCGCAAGGTCGTCGGCGACCTTACCGCCGCGGGCGTCGACTGCGACGAAGAGCAAGTGCGCGAAGCGCTGCGCAACAAGGAGATCGAGGCGCGGCGGCAGATCATCGAGGCGACGAACCTCTGATGCCAATGCCGGCGAGCGAAATCGAGCGCATGATCAAGGACGGCATTCCCGGTGCCGAGGTGACGATCCGCGATCTTGCCGGCGACGGCGACCATTATGCCGCGCGGGTTGTCAGCGCGAGTTTCGCGGGGATGAGCCGCATCAGGCAGCATCAGGCCGTCTATGCCGCGCTCGGAGGACGCGTCGGGAGTGAGCTTCATGCACTGCAGCTCGAAACCGCGGTGCCCAACGGAGAGTGACCAGTGAGTGAAACCGAGACCAACGCGCAATCGCGCATCGCCGACATCGTCAAGAACAATGATGTGGTGCTATTCATGAAGGGAACGGCGCTGTTCCCGCAATGCGGCTTTTCGAGCCGCGCCGTCGCGATCCTCGACCGCCTCGGCGCGACTTACGAAACGGTCGACGTCCTGCAGGACCCCGAAATTCGCCAGGGTATCAAGGAATATTCCGACTGGCCGACCGTTCCGCAGCTCTACATCAAGGGCGAGTTCGTCGGCGGATCGGACATCATGATGGAGATGTACCAGAACGGCGAGCTCCAGCAGATGGTCGGCGCCGAGGCCTGAAGTTCCTTCCTGCCGGCAAAGCCGGTGAGGAGGTGGCAGGCCCGCGCAGCGGGACTGACGGAGAGGCCGGCCCCTCCACCACGCAATCTTCGTTGCGCGGTCCCCCTCCCCACGACCTTCGCTCGCGGAAGGTTCAAAAAGAAGAAGGGGCGGGCAGCTGGACCAGAGAACCGCTGCGCCGCCCCTTCATTGGCGTGGAACCAAGTGGACGCAGATAGTGTAGCAATGGCCGTGCCAAATGGAAGAAGTGGCGTGTTTCTGCGGTTTTCTGATGTTTCCCCACAGGGAAGGCGAACGGGTGCGTAAAATTTCCCGACAGTTTTGCCTCTGTTCGAAACCGTTGGCACTTTGCTGCCGTTCGGCGGTTGGGTGAACCGGTGAGTCGGCACGATCCCGAGCCGGTGCGCGTCAGCGGGCCGAAGCTGTTTTGCGACCTGACCCAGAGCTGGTCGGACGTCGGCGGCGGCGTTCGCACCTATCTGCTGCACAAGCGCCGGCACATTCTCGAATCCACCCCGCACGGGCACCTGATGATTATCCCTGGCCAGCGCGACGAGGTGGTCGAGGAAGAGCGCGCGGTGACGGTAACAATTGCATCGCTGCACGTGCCGGGCAGTCCGCACTACAGGCTGATGTTGCGCAATCGCGCCGTGCGCGCGGCGCTGGAACGGTTCCGGCCCGACCTCGTCGAGTGCCAGGATGCCTATAATCTGCCGTGGGCAGCCATCGGATACCGGCGCCGCAATCCGGACACCGCGCTTGTCGCTGCGTATATGACCGATTTTCCGACCGTCTATGTCGAGCGGCCGCTCGCGCGCTTCCTCACGGCGCCCGTCGCCGGCCTGCTCGGGCACATCTGCTATAGCTATTGCGGGACTCTCTATCGGCGTTTCGACTCTGTCTTCGCGCTGAGCGAAAACGGGGGTGCCGTGAAGCTGCGTGGGCTGGGGATCGAGCCCGTTAACATCGTTCCGCTGGGCGTCGAGCTCGGCGAATTCGGACCCGAACGGCGCGACCCGAAACTGCGCGCGAAGATCGGGCTAAGCGATCACCAGCCGCTGATTATCTATGTCGGGCGGCTCGACAGCGAGAAGAAGCCCGACGTCGTCGTCGACGCATTTCGACGCTTGCCGGATGCGCTTGGCGCGCGCCTGGTGCTCCTCGGCGAAGGACCGCTCAAGGCCCAGATTGCCGAAATCGCCGATCCGCGCATCCTCATGCCCGGCTATGTGAAGGGGCGGGCCGAGCTCGCACGGTGGCTGGCGAGTGCGGACATCTACGCGTCGGCCATGGCCGACGAGACGTTTGGCGTGTCGATCATCGAGGCGCAGGCATCCGGCCTGCCGGTGGTCGGAGTCGCGGCCGGCGCGATGATCGACCGCGTGACGGCGGCAATGGGGCGCCTCGGTCCGGTGGGAGATGCCGCCAGCATGGCAGCGAACATCCTCGAGGTGTGGGCCAGCGATCGCGGGGCGATTACCGCCGCGGCACGCGATCACGCCTTGCGGTTCAGCTGGGACAGCAGCATGGAAAGCCTCTTCGGGCATGTCTATCCGGCCGCGTTCGAACGCCGCCGCGACCGGCAGCTCGGGGTCGTCGGCGCGGCGGTTGCGACCGCCTGACGGTTCAAGCCGGGTTCACGGGGCACGCGACAGACGAGGGTTATGCGGGGCATTTCGAAGATCATCGGCGCGCTTGGCCTGATTGCCGCCGTCGCCGCGACGGGCGCGGTTCCGAAGAAAAAGGCGCCGGCACCAGCGCCGGGAGCGCCTTCAGCGGCAGTCAAGGCTCTCGCGCAGAATTGCGATGCGCACCGGTTCGAAACGACGATCGAGCTGACCGGTCCCGATGGGCAGCCAAAGCAATCCAAGGTCCGCATGTGCGGCAAGGAAGGGCAGAGCGACGCCGAGTGGATCGCGACGCTCAAAGACGCCGTCAAGAAAACTACCGACAATTCGCAAATGCCACAGAGCATCAAGGAGCAGATCATCGCCGCGGTGAATGCCGAGATCGAGCGGCTTAGCCATCCGGCCTTGGCGCTTCCGCAGGCCGGGGACATCACTCAATTGCCTAGGGCCGCGGCAAGCACGCCCGACGTGCCCTTGTCGCGCGACTATGGTGCGCTGCCGCCGCTGCCGACCGCCTCGTCGGTGCCGCCGCCAAACCTGCTCGGGCCTGGCGGGATGATCGGCGCGGCGCCAAAACTGACACTGCGCTGCGCCCTTGCGGGCGACGAGGATCGGCCGCAGGCCTGCGACAGCATCGATCGCGATACTGTGCTCGTCGTTCGCGCCGACCAGGCCTATCCGGGGGGCGTCGCAATGCGCTTCCTTCGTCACGGCGACTCCCGCGCGGAAGTGAACTTGCCGGCGCTCGCACAGGGACAGACCGCGACGGTGCGCCTGCCGCCGGCGGTTTGCTCGGGCGTGGTGCGCAGCAAGGTTGAGATTCAGGCGCTCGGCGCGAATGCACCGAGTGGAACGGCCGCGGGAACCGTCGGCGAGTACGACCTCCGCTGCTAGCGCGGCAGCGCGCGGCGTGGCACAGGCCTTCGCCGTGGACGCACCCTATGCGAAGCTGGAGGAACTGGAGCCGGGCATCGCCCGGCTGCTTGCCCACAATCCGTCGGCTTTCACCCATTTCGGAACTCAGACCTACCTGCTCGGGCAGCGCGAGGTCGCCATAATCGATCCCGGGCCGGATCTGCCCGAGCATCTCGACGCGCTGGAACAGGCGATTGGCAGGCGGCCAGTCACGGCGATCCTGTGCACGCACACCCACCGCGATCACAGCCCCGCCTCGCGCCCCCTGGCCGAGCGCACCGGCGCGCCGGTGATCGGCTGCGCCCCGCTCGCCCTCGAGGCAGTTGGCCCGCGCGCCGATGCGTCCTTTGACGGCGATTACGCCCCGGACCGGGTGCTCGCTGACGGCGAGGCGCTGCAGGTCGATGGCGAGCCGGTTACGGCCGTCGCAACGCCTGGCCATACGTCGAACCATCTTTGCTTTGCCTATCGAAATGCGCTTCTGACCGGCGATCACGTGATGGGCTGGTCGACGACCGTGGTGGTCCCGCCCGACGGCGACATGGCCGAGTATATGCGCAGCCTCGACAAGCTGAGGAAGCGCGAGGACCGCATCTATTATCCCGCGCACGGCCCGGCGGTGACCAAGCCGCAGCAATATGTGCGCCACCTGATGGGCCACCGCATGCAGCGTGAGAAGCAGATCCTGCGTCTTGTGGGGGAGCAGCCGCGCGCGATCCCGGACATTGTCGCGAATGCCTATCCAGGGCTCGATCCGCGCTTGACGATCGCGGCCGGAGGCTCGGTGCTCGCCCACCTGGTCGACCTGGAACGGCGCAGGCTGGTTGCGCGTGAAGGAGAGCAATGGACAGCCGTCTGAACAAGCCGCTGGTGCTGGCGATGGTCGCCGTCGCGCTGGTGCTCGGCGTGCTGGTCGGCATCGCAAGCGGCGTCGCCGACCGAATCTTCGGCGGCCCCAATCCCAAGACAATCGCGACGGCAAGCCTCGAATCGATGCGCGCGCAGAACCGGCTGACGGTGTTCGCGGCTCGCTATGTCTCGGTCGTGACCAGCGCGCAGCAGCGGCTCGGCGGGTTGGTCAGCTCAGAGCGCACCCTGATCCTGCCGGGCGATGTCCGCTACGAACTCGATCTTGCCAAGTTGCAGCCGAACGACGTGACTTGGGACGCCTCGACCAAGACGCTGAAGGTGCAGCTTCCGGAAATCGAGATCGCCGGGCCGGACGTCGATATCAACGCGGTCAAGGAATATGGCGGCGGCGGCGTGCTGTCGGCGCTGACCGATGCCAACCAGCAGCTCGACCAAGCGAACCGCGCGCGCGCCGTCTCCGACCTTCGCGGCCAGGCAACGGCGGCGGTCCCGATGCAGCTTGCCCGGCAGGCGGCGCGGGCGGCGGTCGAGCGCAGCTTCGCGATGCCGCTCGTCGCCGCGGGGTTCAAGGACGTGAAAGTCGTCGCGCGATTTCCAACCGAGGGCAGTGACAAGGCTTCCTATCTCGACCTTTCGACCCCATATGAACAGGCGATACAGGAAGCGGAGCGCAGGCGCGCCCAGGGACAGAAATGACGGCTCAAACGCCAAGCCTCAAAGGGCTGGATCTTCTTGCAGAAATCGAGCGCCTGAAGCGCGAGCGCAACGCTGTAATCCTCGCTCATTATTACCAGAAGCCAGAGATCCAGGACCTCGCCGATTTCGTCGGCGACAGCCTCGATCTCTCGCGCAAGGCGGCCGAGACCGATGCCGACGTGATCGCCTTCTGTGGCGTCCGCTTCATGGCCGAGACGGCCAAGATCCTGTCTCCTGACAAGACCGTCATTCTGCCGGACATGGACGCCGGCTGCAGCCTCGAGGACAGCTGCCCGCCCGACCAGTTCGCCGCCTTCCGAGCGGCGCACCCCGACCATATCGCGCTCACTTACATCAACTGCTCGGCCGCAGTGAAAGCGCTCTCGGACATCATCGTCACGTCGTCGAGCGCGAAAATCATCCTCGACCAAATCCCGCTTGAGCAGAAGATCATCTTCGGGCCCGACCGGCACCTCGGCGGCTATCTCGCGCGGCATACCGGGCGCGAAATGTTGCTGTGGCCGGGCATTTGCATCGTCCACCAGGCGTTCAGCGAAACCGAGCTGTTGAAGCTCAAGGCCGAGCACCCAGGCGCGCCGGTCGCGGCGCACCCCGAATGCCCGCCGCACATCATCGACCTTGCCGACCACGTCGGCTCGACGCGGTCGATCCTCGAATTCGCCCTGAGCTCGCCGGCCGAGACCATCCTGGTGGCGACCGAGCCGCACATCATCCACCAGATGGAGAAAGCGGCGCCGGGCAAGACCTTCATCGGAGTCCCGGGCGGCGACGGCAACTGCAATTGCAACATGTGCCCATACATGGCGCTGAATACGCTCGAGAAACTGTACGTCGCGCTGCGCGACCTGCAGCCGAGGATCGAGCTTAGCCCCGAGATCATCAGCAAGGCGCGCGTGCCGCTCGAACGCATGCTCGAAATGGCCGGACGAACGGTCGGGCAGGGGGATGTCGGCATGCCGATTATCGAACATCCCGAGGACATCGATCCGGCGATCAGCGGCGACTGAGGCCGCCACGCGGAACAGCAGCGGCCGGCTCGTGTTAAATGCGTGAAGTTACCAAGCTGCGGAGTGGCTCTCGCGGCGCACAACTCGTCGTTACTGCCGTTTTCGCGGCAACGTGCGGGTGAAAAGTCTCGTTAGACTGGCGAAACAGAACTAGAGGACCGATCGATGCAAAAATTGATCAAGATTGTAGTGGCGGTGGCCGTGGCGGCGAGCCCGGGCGTGCCGGTGATGGCTCCGGCCAATGCGCACACCACCACTTATGCGCACAAGCACCGCTATAAGGGGCGCGTCCATTACGCCCGCAAATATTGCCGCCGCTCGCCGGCAACCACCGGCAAGGTGGTCGGCGGTGTCGCCGGCGCGGTCGCCGGCCCGAGCATCATCGGGCACGGGCTGCTCGGCGCGGCCGTGGGCGCGGTCGGCGGCGTGGTCGCCGGCGGTGCGATCGACCGCACCGTGACGGCCAAGCGCCGCTGCTACTACCGCTAGGCAGCCGGCGGGCGCGCACGTGCCCGCTTATGCCGAGCACCGCCGGACTGTCCGGCCGCGCGAGCGTGCGATTGCGCTCGGGGCGGTCGCGGTCGTCCAGGGGGTGGTCGCGTTTGCGCTGCTCCGCGGCCTCCAGGTCGACGTGGCGCGGCCTGGCGAAGTCGTTCAGCGGCTGATCGAGATCACGCTCGCGAAGCCACCTCCGCCGCCGCCTGTCCCCGCGAGAGCCATGCCGAAGCCGAGTCCGGAGAGCGCACCCAAAGCGGCACCGGAGAAGCTCGGCGGCTCGCCCGGACCCAAGCCCGCGCATGCGCCACCGTCGGTCGCTCCGGTGGTCCCCGTCGCACCGGCGGCGGCACCCTCCGGCGGGGGCAGAGGAAGCGGTCCCGCCGTCGGAACGGGCGCTGGCGGCGGTGCCGGTGGCAACGGCTATGGGGCGGGCGCTGGCGGCGGCACCGAGATCGAGCTGATCTCGGGCGACATCACGCCGCGCGACTATCCCAAACGGCTCGGCAATGCGGGCGTTGGCGGCACCGTCAGCGTGACTTTCACCGTGCAGGCAAACGGCCGCGCCACCGGCTGCCGTGTGACCCGGTCCAGCGGCGTTCCCGAGCTCGACGGACTGACCTGCAGCATCATCGAGCAGCGCTTCGTCTTCCGCCCGGCGACCGATCGCCTTGGCCGGCCGGTCAGTGACGAAGTCGAGTGGGACCAGGACTGGATCCCGCACCGTTAGCCGCGCCGAGTGACTTCGCCTTCCACTGTGCGCGTGCCCGGGTGATGCTTGTCGAGGTGGCGCTTGATGATGCGCAGGTTGCGGGTGTTCGAGCGGAAGAAGAAATCGGGGATCGCGCCGACGAACGGGATCAGGCCCAGGACCCAGTCGAAGCCGACGTTGCCGGCCATGCGCGTGATCTGCCAGCGCGACATACCGAGGTTCTTCGCTTCCCAGACGATGTAGGCGCCGAGCGCGGCGGCGGCGATATCCCCGACCACCGGCACGACGTCGAGGATCACGTCCAGGCCAATGGGCCGATTGATGCCGGGAATGACGAACATGCGCTCGAGCAATTTCTCCATCGCTTCGACCCGCTGCCGTACCGACTGCGGATCGGTGCCGACGTGCGGCAGATGCAACTGCTCGGAACCGGGAAACGCCATGTCACTCCTTGCCGACCTGCTGGTCCAGGTCGGTGAGCGTGTGACTTGCGTAACGGTTCCCGGCGAAGTCCTGGATGCGGCTGGAAACGAGCGACCAGCGGACGGGAGCGGTGATCGGCAGGAACAACTGCGCATCGTCGATCCGGGCCGCGGCCTGGGCCAGCAGCGCATAGCGCTGGGCGGGGACCGGCATCAGCCGCGCGGCTTCCATCAGCGCGTCCGCCTGCGAGTCGCAAATCGGCACTTCGCCGCAGCGGAATTGCCGCACGAACCACGAGGGCGAGGCCGACGGGGCGACCTCGTCGATTAGCGCGAAATCTGCGTTCTTCGCGTCGCCGGTGCGGATAACCGTGATTCCGAGCGCGCCCCAGTCGTGCACCAGCGAGTGATAAAGGATGTCGGCGCCGTAGCCCTCGGGCAACGCGACGCTGATGACCCGCTTTGTTTTGCCGAACAGCCGATCGGCTTGCTGCTGCAGCGCCGGCAGGCGCGCGGCCGGAGGGACCCCGAACCACGCGGGAACGGCTGGATCGGGAGTTCCGTCGAGGCCCGGCTGGAGCAAGGTGGCTCGGGCAGCGAGGTCGGGAACGCCGAGCGCGGCAACAAAGCCGGCCCGATCGAGCGCCTGGCTGAGCATCTGCCGCATTTCCGGATTGGCGATCGCGCCCGAGCTCCGCACCGGGACGAGGCCGAGCAGACCCGACGCGGGGTCAAAGCGGAGCGCGCCGCGCGGCAGCTTGAACTTCCGGGTAAGCGGGAGATCGTTGAACGTGCCGCCGAGGACGAGGTCGGCACGCGCGGTTGCAAAGGCGCTGATGGCGTCCGCAGGCGCTGCGCCGGCCAGCAGGACCTCGTCGCGGGTGGTGGTCTCATCGTCCTCGTTGACGATCTCTCGCGAGAGCCGCAACTCGCCGGGCCGGCCGCTGCTCGGCGCAGCCTTGAAGGGCCCGGTTCCCTGGCTGCCGTTGAGGATCGCGAACTCCGGCTGGGCGAGCAGCGAGAGCAAGGTCGGTCGGGGAGCGAGCAGCTGGATTTCGACGACGCGATCGGTCATCGCGACCACGTCCTCGATCGCCCCGGCGGCGTCCTTGAGTGTGTTGCGGCTGCGCGACGTGAGCTGTCGCTTGAGCAGGCGCGCGACCTGTTGCGCGGTGACCTTGCGCCCGTCCGGCCACTGAGTCGATGCGATCCGGAAAATGTAGCTGAGGCCATCGTCGCTGACGTTCCAGCGCTCCGCCAGCCCACCGACGATATCGCCGCTTGCGTCGAATCGGACGAGCCCTTGCGCGACATTCGCGAGCAGCACCGCGTCGGCAGGCTGCAGCGGCCCCAGCGCCGGATCGCGGACCTTTGGATCGCCGCCGATGACGACCGCGCGGGGCGTGCCCTGGGGCTGCTGCTTGCAGCCGGGTGCCGCCAGCGCGAGCGAGCCGATCAGCAGCATGGCGAGGAGGCGCCGCATCGTCCCGCCTTTAACTGCAATGCCTTATTCAGCAAGCATCTGGATATCTCGTGCCAACTGTTTTACTAGACTAAAGCACTTGGGCGAGTCCGGCGACACGATGAGGGTGGAGAGCGACGCAATCTGGACTCGCAACGGCGCTCCGGTTGAGGAGCTTCCGGATCCGCTCGCATCCCACGGCGCCCCACCGGAAGCCCCGGGTCAGGAGGAGCCCCCGCGACGCCGCCGCCGTTGGCCGCTGATCCTCTATTCGGTCGCGGCGGTGGTTGCCATTACGCTCTTGTGGCTGGTGATCACGGCGCCGCTTTCGCGCGCGCTCGAGCCGCTTGCCGATCCGGCGCTGCTACTGGTGAGCGACGACGGGCAGCCGATCGCCATGCGCGGGGCGATCAAGGAAGCGCCGGTCGACGTCGCCAAGCTCAACCCGCTGACCCCCGCCGCCTTCGTGTCGATCGAGGATCGCCGCTTCTACAGCCATTGGGGGATCGACCCGCGCGGTATCGGCCGGGCGATGCTCGCCAATATCCGCGGCGGCGGCGTGCGCCAGGGCGGAAGCACGATCACCCAGCAGCTCGCCAAGACCAACTTCCTTTCGGGCGATCGCACGATCAAGCGCAAGGCGCAGGAAGTGATCATCGCCTTCTGGCTGGAGGCGTGGCTGACCAAGCAGGAAATCCTCTCGCGCTACCTGTCGAGTGTCTATTTCGGCGACGGCGTCTATGGGCTGAGGGCCGCAGCGCACCATTATTTCGGCCGAGATCCGGAAAAGCTGAACCTCGCCCAGTCGGCGATGCTCGCGGGGCTGGTACAGGCGCCATCCCGCCTTGCGCCCACGCGTCACCTCGCCGCCGCGCAGAAGCGCAGCAGGCTCGTGCTGGGAGCCATGGCGGACACCGGCGCGATCAGCGAGGCGCGGGCGCGCTCGACGGCCCTCGCGCGCCCTGTCGCGCGTGAATCGAAGCTGCCGGCGGGAACCTATTTTGCCGATTGGGTGGCGCCCGCCGCCAGCGACGCATTCGAGGCCGACTTTGGCACGGTGAAGGTCGAGACCACGCTCGACCGCGACCTTCAGCGCCTAGCCGTGCGGGCGATCACCAAAGCGCAGATCGGCGACGCCCAGGCGGCACTGGTCGCGATGCGTCCCGACGGGCGCGTAGTGGCGATGGTCGGCGGGAAGAATTATGGCGATTCGCCCTTCAACCGCGTGACGCAGGCGCGCCGGCAGCCTGGCTCGGCGTTCAAGCTATTCGTCTATCTGGCGGCTCTGCGTTCCGGCTGGACTCCCGACAGTCTGATAGAGGACGAGCCGATCACCATCGACGGCTGGACTCCGGTCAACAGCGATCGCGTCTATCGCGGGCGGATCACGCTGCGCGAAGCGTTCGCGCGATCGAGCAACGCCGCGACGGTCCGGCTATCGCAGGAGGTTGGGCGGGCGAATATCATCCGCGTCGCGCGCGATCTCGGCATTACCACGCCGCTTCCCGACAAGCCGAGCCTCGCGCTTGGAACGGCGGGTGTCAGCCTGCTCGAGTTGACGTCGGCCTATGCGGCGGTTGCCAGCGGCCAGTATCCAATCGTCGCCCGCGGCCTGCCCGAGAAGCGACCCGCAGAAGGGCTCAAGGCGTTATTCCGCTCCGATGGAACGCTCGACCGGCGGCGCGATTGGTCGCCGATGCTGGACCTTCTCTACGCCGCGGCAAACAACGGGACGGGCCGCCGCGCGGCGCTATCGGTACCGACCTTCGGCAAGACCGGAACCACGCAGGAAAACCGCGATGCGCTGTTCATCGGCTTTGCCGGGAACCTGGTTGTCGGCGTGTGGGTCGGGCGCGACGACAACAAGTCGCTTGGGCGCGTCAGCGGGGGCACGGTGCCCGCGGAGATCTGGCGCAGCTTCATGAGCTCGGCGCTGAGTGTCGACCGCAGTCGCGGACCCGATCTGCCGACCGGTTTTCGCCGGATCGAACCGCAGCCACGGCGCGATCTCCAAAGTCCGCTGCCGCCGGAATGGAGCAACGCCACTAAGCCACTGCGCGATCTCGTCAAGCAGCTTGAGGAGCTGACCGGCGGACGCTGAAGGCCTTACCGAAAGTTCATTTTCGAAAGGCGGCGATTTTAACTCTTCCTCAACCACCAGGGCTCAGATTCCGGCTCGCCTACGTCGGTAAGGGTTGCGCAGGCTGGGCGCTTTTGCCCCTCCGTTCGGAGCCTTGTGGGAGACCGGAAATGATCAAGTTCGTCAAGCTTCTGAAGAATGAGAAGGGCGCGACGGCCATCGAATATGGCCTGATCGCCGCGCTGATTGCCGTCGCCGCCATTGGCGCGATGCAGGGCATTGGCAGCAAGCTGAATACGACGTTCAACAACGTGTCGAACTCGCTCATCTAAGAATACTCCTGGTTCGGAGAGGGAAGCGGCGGCGCCCTTGGCGTCGCCGCTTTTCGCTTGTGCGAGGGTAACAGCAACGACCATTTGCGGCACCGCGCGACCGCTGTATCGTTCATCTCGGGATGAGGTGGATTTTGGCGGCTGCCGTAGCGGCAACGGCTCTCTACGCGACGAACGTGCGCGCCGAGCGGCGCTCGATCCTCCATGACCCGATCGCACTCAACATCGGAATCAACTGCCAGTGGCAGGCGCGTTGCATGGCGAAGCAGCGTTCCGCGATGAAGCGGAGTCTTGCCTACGTCTCCAAGAACAAGCCGCCGCAGTGGCGCGTTCACCTCTGCAACCGGAACGCCAGCCGAAGTGGCAACCGTGTTGACTGGGTCGGATTCGAAAATTGCATCCGCAACGCGGCGCTGAAGCCGCAGCCGGGGCCTCGGCGAAGGAATCGTTGATGCTCGCGGCCTACCGTCATGTGAACGAAAGGTCATTGGCGGCGCGCGCGAGTTCGAATTAGCGCGAAAGCATGGCTGATCGGCAGATCTTCCACGATCCATCGGGGCGTCGCCGCAAGCGCTTCAGCCTGGCCGTGGTGCTGTTCGTTCTGCTGAACCTGCTGACCATTGCCGCCCTGTTCGCGACGATCCGCGTCGTCCCCGCCGAGCCGCCGCTTCCGGTCGCGCTCGAGCATGGCGTCGCGCAACGGTCGCCCAAGCAGTCGCTTCTCGCCCGGACCAGCGCCCGCGTCGACCGCGCCATCCAGGTGCTGCTCGGAACCCAGCCGCCAAGCCCGCGGCGGGTGGGCGCGAGGCGCTCTACGGCGGTTGCGACCGCGCTCAGCCGTCCGCTCTACGTCGGTTTCTATGCACCCTGGGACGAAAGCTCGACTGCCTCCCTGCAGCGGCACATCGGCGATCTCGATTGGCTCGCGCCAGTGTGGGTGACGATTACCGGGCCGAACCACCAGTTCAATGTGCTTCCCGACCGCGACGGGCGCGCGGTAATCAACGCGGCGCTGCACCGCCCCTTGATTCTCCCCGTCGTGCAGAACTTCTCAAACGGCCAGGTCGACCCGGCCGGCATCCGCGCGCTGCTCGCCAGCCCGCCCGCGCGCCGCCGCTTCCTCGAGCAGCTCGAGTCGTTTCTTGTCGCCAACCACGCCTCGGGGGCAGTGTTCGACTTCGAGGAGCTCGATGTCCTATCGCAGCAGAATTATCTTCAATTGCTGCGGGAGGCGCGGCAGCGGTTCGCGCGGCACGGGTGGTTGCTGACGGTGGCCGTCCCGGTCGATCAGCCGTGGGACCTCCGGCGCTTCGCCGCAGTCGCCGACAAGCTGTTTGTCATGGCCTATGATGAACATTCCAACGACGGGCCGCCAGGACCGATAGCATCACAACAATGGTGGGCGAGCGCGGTCGCGGCGGCAGTGCGGCAGATCCCGCGCAACAAGGTCATCGTGACGATCGGCAACTACGCCTACGACTGGCACGACGGAACCGGCGATCCCGAGAATGTCGAGGAAGCTTGGGTCGATGCCGGCGATAGCGACGCGCCGCCAGTGTTCGACCGGATCGCCGCGAACAGCACCTTCGCCTATCAGGACGAGAACGGCCATTCGCACATCGTCTGGCTGCTCGACGCGGCGAGTGCGTTCAACGAACTGAGCGTCCTCGACCGCGCCGGCATCCGCGAAGTCGGCCTGTGGCGCCTCGGCGCAGAGGACCCCGGGCTGTGGTCGATCTTCGGACGCAGCGTCCATCCGCCGCGCAATCCAGCTGGCCTCTTGCATCTGGCGCAGAGCACCAACGTCGACATTGAGGGCCCGGGCGAAATCCTGCGCATCACCGCCCTCCCGACGCCGGGAGCGCGCAAGCTGACGTTCGGGCGGAATGGCCTGCTCGCCAACGTCGATTTCTTGTCCGTGCCGCGGCCGTTCACGATCACGCGCACGGGCTACCGGCCGGGCGAGGTGGCGCTGACGTTCGACGACGGCCCCGATCCGCGCTGGACGCCGCAGATCCTCGATATCCTAAAAGCGAAGCACGTGCCGGCGACCTTCTTCATCGTCGGGGAAAATGCGCTGACCGAGCGCGGGCTACTGCAGCGCATGATCCGCGAGGGCGACGAGGTCGGCAGCCACACCTACACCCACCCGAACCTCGCGACGGTCGACAAGACCCGCGTGCTATTCGAGCTTAACGCGACGCAGCGGCTGTTCCAGGCGTTCACCGGGCGTACCCTGAAACTGTTCCGCGCGCCCTTCTTCGGCGACGCCGAGCCGACCACGGCCGACGAAATCCTGCCCGTCTGGGATGCCCAGAACCGCGGTTATGTGTCGGTCGGGCTGCACGTCGACAGCGAGGATTGGCAGCGGCCCGGCGTCCCCACGATCGTCAACAATGTGCTGTCGCGCATTCTCACCGCGCCACCGCAGTGCAACGACACGTCGGACCCGCAGTGCAGCCGCAATGTGGTCCTGTTGCACGATTCCGGCGGCGATCGCAGCCAGACCATCGCCGCGCTGCCGATCATCATCGATCAGCTGCGCGCGCGCGGCTACACGTTCGTGCCGGTCTCGGAGCTCGCGGGATTGTCGCCGGAGCAGGCGATGCCGCCGCTGTCCAAAGCAGATGCCATGGCGGCGCGGGTCGACCTCGGGCTGTTCGAATTGTTGGGCTTCGCAATTCGCGCGCTCGGGGTGTTGTTCGCGGTTGCAATCACGCTCGGCATTGCGCGGGCGGTGGTGCTCGCCGGGCTCGGTCTTCGCTCGGCCTGGAAGGACATGAGGCGGCCGCGCCCGCCGATCGATCCCGAGACGTTCGTCAGCGTCCTCATTCCCGCGTTCAACGAGGAGCGGGTGATCGAGCGCTCGGTGCGGCAGGTTCTGGCGAGCGAAAAGGTGCGGCTCGAGGTGATCGTGATCGACGATGGCTCCAAGGACCGAACGTCCGATATCGTTGAGACCGTGTTCGGCGGCGATCCGCGGGTCCGGCTGATCAAGCTCGAAAATGGCGGCAAGGCGCGAGCGCTCAACCACGGACTGGCGCTTGCAAGGAGCGACATCGTCATCGCGCTCGACGCCGACACCCAGTTCGAGCCGATGACCATTGCCCGGCTGGCGCGCTGGTTCGCCGACGACGATCGCCTCGCCGCCGTTGCCGGCAACGCCAAGGTCGGCAACCGCGTCAATATCGTCACCAAATGGCAGGCGCTCGAATATGTGACGGCGCAGAATCTCGAGCGCCGCGCGCTTGCTAGGCTCGGCGCGATGACCGTGGTGCCGGGGGCCGTCGGCGCGTGGCGCAGGCAGGCGATCGCCGAGGTCGGCGGCTACCCCCCCGAGACCCTCGCCGAGGACCAGGACCTGACCATCGCGGTCCAGCGCGCCGGCTGGCGCGTCGCCTACGACCAGGGCGCGATCGCCTGGACCGAGGCGCCGCAGACCTTCCGCCAGCTCGCCCGGCAGCGCTTCCGCTGGGCGTTCGGGACGATCCAGTGCGTGTGGAAACACAAGCGGATCATGGCCGACGGCCGGCCGCGCGGGCTCGCCTGGATCGGGTTGCCGCAGACGATCCTGTTCCAGCTGCTGTTCGCGCTGGTGTCGCCGATCATCGACCTCTCGCTGGTGCTCAACATCTTCTGGACCGTGAGTTCGATCCACGAGCACGGCTACACCGCGGTCAAGGGCGACCTTCACCGGGTGGCATTGTTCTGGCTACTGTTCGCGGCGATCGACCTCACCGCCGGGCTGATCGCGATGGCCCTTGAGCGGCGAGAGAACTGGCGGCTGATGGCGTGGCTTATCCCGCAGCGCTTCGGCTACCGGCAGATCATGTATTATGTGGTCATCAAGGCCGTGGTGCAGGCGCTGAGGGGGCCGCGGGTCGGCTGGTCGTCGATCCAGCGCTCGGGCCGGGTCGAGGTGAAAACGCGCGGTTAGCCGCCGAACCTGTTCGGGCGAGCCGCGTTGCTAGTGTGCGATGCGCCCGATGCTTCATCCGACTCTGGTCAACGGGCGGTTCGGTGATCCGGCGCTGTTCGTTCAACTGCTTCACCGCCGCGAGGCATTGCTGTTCGATGCTGGCGACCTCTCGGCGCTCAGCACGCGCGACCTGCTGCGCGTCTCGCACCTGTTTGTCAGCCACATGCACATGGATCATTTCATCGGCTTCGATGCGCTGCTGCGGGTCAATGTCGGTCGCGAGAAGATCATCCGCGTAATCGGCCCGGCGGGCATTGGCGCCTGCGCCGGGCACAAGCTCCACGGCTACGACTGGGACCTGGTCGAGCGCAATCAAACGGATATTGCGTTCGAGGTGATCGAGATCGGCGCGGCCGGTCCGCAAGGCGCTTCGCGCTTCCGGTTCAAACGGCGTTTCGAGCGTGAGGCAATCGAGATTCCGGTCGATTGGGACGAGCCCATGGGGCTGAAGCTCGAAACGGCGCTGCTGCAGCACCACGGATTGTGCCTTGGGTTCGCGGTGTCGGAGCCGGCGCACGCGAATGTCTGGAAGACCCGGCTCGAAGAACGCGGCCTTGCGACAGGGCATTGGCTACAGGAGCTCAAGGCGGCGGTTGTTGCCGGGGCAGGCGACGACATGATGATTGGCATCGTGCCGGGCGAGTGCCGGCCGCTTTTCGAGCTGCGCGAGCTGGTCACACTGAGTGCGGGCCAGAAAGTCGTCTATGTGACCGACGTGGCGGATACGCGGGCCAATCGCGCTGCGATCGAAAAGCTCGCGCGCGGTGCCGATCTTTTGTTCCTCGAAGCACGATTTGCGGCTAGCGATCGGGAGGTAGCGCGGCAACGAGCGCACCTTACTACGAGCGCCACGGGCGAAATCGCCCGGGCGGCGGAAGTCCGCAGACTCGAGCCGTTCCACTTCTCGCCCCGTTACGAAGGGGAGGAGGAGCGAATGCTCGACGAGGTGAGAATGGCGTTTGGGGGCGCGGAGACCGAGGGAGCTTCGGCGGACAGCCTTCGCTAATCCAAGTCGCCGGTTCGCTTGCCAGCCAAAGCCCGAAGATCGAGGGGTGGTGGAGCCGAGGGGGATCGAACCCCTGACCTTCGCAATGCCATTGCGACGCTCTCCCAGCTGAGCTACGGCCCCACGTCCTCGCGCGCCTTAGGCGAAACTTCCCCGGCTGGAAAAGGGGAAATCGGCTCGCCCCAGGCGAATTTCAACAGCGATTAGCTCTCGTCGTCCTCGCTGGCGGTGCCGACGCCGAGATCGTCGTCGCCGGTGTCGAGATCGACTTCTTCGTCGGCGCTCGGCTCGGCATCTTCCTCAATCGCGAGATCGTCGGCGGCGAGCTCGTCATCCTTGGCTGGCTCCTTGGCCGCCGGCGCGGCTTCGAAGGCGAGCGGCTGCTTGGACTTCAGCACCGGATCGGGGACGAAGTCAGTGCCGCACTCGATGCAGTGGACCGGATCGTCCTTGCCGAGGTCGTAAAAGCGGGTCGAGCACTTGGGGCAAGTGCGCTTGGTGCCCCATTCGGGCTTCACCATTTGGGTCTCAACTCCAGTAGAATGTCGTATCGTCGCGGACACATGAGCCGCGTTCGGCGGCGCGCCTTGCCATAGGCATATCCCCCTGTCAAAGCAGCCCGCCTTGGCCGACGAAACGACATCAAAGGACGCGGGCCGGCAACGCGGGCCGGTGATTGCTGTCGACGGCCCGGCCGCGAGCGGCAAGGGCACGATCGCGCGTGCTCTCGCCCGACATTTCTCGCTGCCCCACATGGATACCGGCCTGCTTTATCGAGCGGTTGCGCTGAACCTGTGGCGCTGGGGCGGGGATCCCGGGAGCGAGTTCGAGGCGCTTCGAGCCTGCGACGAGCTGAATCTCGATCCCGCCGACCCCGAAATGCGCAGCGAGGCGGTGTCGAAGGTCGCATCGATGATCTCGGCCTATCCAGCGGTCCGGACCGCTCTCTTCAAGCGACAGCGGGACTTCGCGCGGCAAACAGGCGGCGCGGTGCTCGACGGGCGCGACATCGGGACGGTGATCGCGCCGTGGGCTGACGTGAAGCTATTCGTGACGGCATCGCCCGAGGTCCGTGCCGAGCGCCGGCTCAACGAGCTCGTTAGCCGCGGAATGAACGCGCATTACGAGGATGTGCTCGGCGACATCCGGGCTCGCGACGCCCGCGATTCGGGCCGCGACGTGGCGCCGCTGAAGCCCGCGTCCGATGCAATCCGCCTGGATACCAGCGAGCTCTCGCCGACGGAGACGGTCGCCGAAGCGCTGCGCCTCGTGGAAGATCGGTTGGCGCGCGCGGAACCGTAAACTGGCTGGTTAACGTAGGACAATTTTCACCTTTCCCGGGCATATCGGCACGGGGCAACAGGTGGATCGCAAGTTGAGTAGAGCGAGAAGCAAATCTGTCCGAATCGCGGGCAGTCACGTCATCACGACCTTCGCGACGGTCGCGGCGCTGCTGCTGTTCGTCGTGCTTGGCAGCCAGGTCGTTCCGGCGGCTTTGCGCGGGGCGCCGCTGCCGGATTCGGCAAGCACGCTCAAGGTCGCCTTCCTGCTCAACATTGCCATCATCCTGTTCGGGTGGCGGCGCTCGAAGGATCTGAAGGACGCGCTCGACGCCTATGAAGCGGCCGAGCGGCTCGCGCAGTCCAACGCCAATACCGATCCGACCACCGGGCTCGCCAACCGGCGCGAGCTGATGCGCTCGCTGCACGATGTACTCGACGGCCGCGAAGGCGGGGTGTTCCTGGTTCTCGATCTCGACCATTTCAAGCGGGTCAACGACCTCCACGGCCACCTTGCCGGGGACAAGGTGCTGCTGCGGGTCGCCGAAGCGCTGCGCAAGGCGGCGCCGAAGGGCGCCTGCTGCGCGCGCACCGGCGGCGACGAATTCGCCGTGCTCCTGCCTGGCTGCGACCAGGCGGCGGCGGAACAGGTCGCGATAGATGTGCAGGCAACGCTTGCCACACCGGTGTTCGTCGAAGGCGCCCAGGTGCAGGTTTCGGCCTCGATCGGATTCACGCGGCTCGCCGACTGCAAGGGCGACGAGCAAGTGCTGCGCCACAGCGACGTCGCGCTCTATGCCGCCAAGCGCGGTGGCCGCAACGCCTTCGCCTGGTTCGACGAAGAACTGGAACGCGAACTCAGCGAGCGGCTGAAGCTCGAGGAAGACATTCGCCGCGGCATCAAGGCGGGCGAGTTCGTGCCCTTCTTCCAGCCGCTGGTCGACTTGAAGACTCGCCAGATCATCGGCTTCGAAGCGCTTGCTCGGTGGCGCTCGCCGACCCGCGGGCTGCTCGAGGCGGAGACATTCATCGAGACCGCCGAGCGCACCGGGCTCATTGGACCGCTGACGTTCAGCGTGCTCGAACAGGCGCTGAAGGAAGCGCGCGGCTGGCCGGGGCAATTGAAGCTCGCCGTCAACGTGTCGCCGGTGCAGTTCCGCGATGCGCAACTCGCCGAGCAAATCCTCAAGCTGCTGTCGGTGACCGGCTATCCCGCGAGCCGGCTCGAGATCGAAATCACCGAGGGCTCGCTGCTCGAGGACCGCGAGCAGGTGCTGATGATCATTCACAGCCTGAAGAATGTCGGGGTCAGCATTTCGCTCGACGATTTCGGCACCGGCTATGCGAGCCTGGCGCAGGTCAACCGGCTGCCGCTCGACCGGATCAAGATCGACAAGAGCTTCATCACCACCATCGTCAAAAGCGAGCAGACGGCGGCGATCGTCAGCACGATTGCCGGCCTCGGGCACAACCTCGACGTGCCGATTACGGCCGAGGGAGTCGAATCCGAGCAGATCCGCAGCGCACTTGCCGACTTCGGCTGCTCGGAAGCGCAGGGCTGGCTGTTCGGGCGGGCGATCTCCGCCGATGCCGTTCGCAACTTTCTCGCGATGGGGATCACCGGCGAAGAGGGAAGCGGCGAGGGCGAGCGGCGGACACCCCGCGCAAACCGCCGCTGGTGATCGTTAGCGAGCGCTGAGCGTCGTGCCGGCGAAGACCGGCTTGCCGTCGATGTTGCCAGGCGGCGAATAGCGGCAGACGAGATAATCCCAATCGGCGGAGACAATCGCGCAACCGACGCGGGTCGTCGTCGGCCACACCATCTGCGTGTAATGGGCGACGTCCTCCCACTGGCCGGTGCGGCTGACCGCCGGGAAGAGCCCCGCGCGCAGCAGGCGCTTTTCGTTGATCCATAAGCCGATCATCTGCTCGGCGTTCATGGTCCCGTGCCAGGCCATGGCGAGGTTCTCGCGCTCGCCCGACCGGCTCTCGCGCGGCGAATGGACGAGGGCGCGCAGGCGCACCAGCGTGGCGCCGTAGGAAGCCGCGTGGGCGGCGAGAACGGGATCCCATTGCAGCGGCGCGGCTCCGACCGCCGCGCGTTCGCGGTTGTGCGCCGAGAGCAGGCGCGCAGCGATATCGCCGCTGGCGCCCGCCTGAGCGGCAGCTGGACTCGCAATGGTGAGCGCCGCCGTCGCGGCAAGCAGAACCCCCCGGATCATGCGCCGCAACATTGCAGCGCGACTGCTAAATTGAAGTCAGCACTTGTGGTTAAAGAGACGATCCGGTGCGGCGCGTCGCCAATTCGAAACGGACTGGCGGTAACGCTGGTGTTTAATACAAGGTTGCTCGGGACCGGATGCAGCGGACGGGACCTATTGGCCCGTCGCGCGTTGGGGCGAGCAGGTGGCGGCGGCAATGATGCCGTCGGAGCGGCGGGCACGAAGGAGTGAGACGTGTTCCGCGCGATTGCTGCTTTGGCCATGGCTTCTGCCA
>Ga0207657_10000857_pt1 | contig 32134 bp, 36 predicted proteins | sample KBSC33metaG_FD_184316 | JGI IMG/M metagenome (GOLD analysis project Ga0207657, IMG submission 184316) | Corn rhizosphere microbial communities from Kellogg Biological Station, Michigan, USA - KBS C3-3 metaG (SPAdes) (version 2) | ecosystem: Host-associated > Plants > Roots > Rhizosphere > Soil ...
TCGCCTTCCAGCGGCGGTTCCGTCCCGACCTGATCGACGGGATCATCGACGGCGAATGCCGGGCCAAGCTGCTCGCTTTGCTGCTTCCGCGGCCGCAGTGATGGCGCCGCTCGACCCGCTTGCGCTGGCGAATGTTCGCGAATGTCGCAGTGACGATCCGCTCATTTCCGCGAATTTCCGGTGCAATTCTGCGCGAAAGATGAGCCGGAATTGATCCGCGAGCATGGACCACATTTGGGGCGCTGTAGGAAAGCATTTTCGGCGTAGTTGAATGGCAGTTTTCGACCCATTCCTGCCATCAGGTCCTTCTGTTACGGTGACGTAACCGCGGGGGCCGGTCGCATGCATTTCCATCTTCCGAAGCCGCTGCACGGATGGCGCGAGTTCGCCGGTGAAGTCGGGATTATCGTGCTTGGCGTCCTGATTGCACTGGGTGTCGAGCAGATCGCCCAGGCGGCGCACGACGCGGCTAGCAAACGCGAAGCTCAACAGGCCGTCTATGCAGAAATTAGGCAGAACCTTTCTTACATGACTGCGCGAATGGAAACGCAGCCATGCGTCGAACGGCGGCTCGATGAAATTGCAACCTTGTTGGCCAGGGCTGGCGACGGGGCGCTGTCGCCGCAGCCGACGTGGATTGGGCAACCGGCGATCTGGTTCAATTCAGACGAGCGCTGGCAGGCGGCGACCGGAAGCGGTCGGGCGAGCCTGTTCAGCCCTGACGAACAGAGCCGTCTCGGCAGCGTCTATGTCGCGACAAAGCAGTTCATTGCCGCCGAGGAGCGGGAGCAGGATGCGTGGGCGCAGTTGAGGGGGCTTGAAAGCTGGACCGGACCGCTCGGTCCTGCGGGGCGCGTGCACTTCATCTCCGCGCTTCAAGCGGCGCGGCTAGAATTATGGGAGACCAGCGTCGATGCGAAAGTTGCTTTCGATAGGGCGAAGGCACTTGGCATCGGCCATTTCGGCGCGAAGGTGATGATCGAGGGATACGCGCTTCCGCACGCCGTTTGCCTGCCGATCGACACGCCCCGTGAACGTGCGCTCAAGATCCTTGCCGGGCCTAACGCCATTGGCGATCAGCCGAAGTAGGTTGGTGGCCAGCCGCTGAATGGACGCCTTCCACCCATTCCGGCCATTAGACCTGTCTGTTACGGTGACGTAACCGCTGGAGGCCAGCTGCATGCATTTCCACCTGCCAAAGCCGCTGCACGGCTGGCGAGAGTTCGCGGGCGAGGTGGGGATTATCGTCGCCGGCGTGCTGATCGCGCTGGGGGCCGAGCAGGTGGTCGAGACGATCCACTGGCGCGACGAGGTCGCGGCCGAGCGGAAGTCGCTTCTCGCCGAGGCGAACGAGGGGCTTGGAGCCGTCGCCGCGCGGCAAGCCCAGCAGCCATGCGTGGACCGCCGCCTGCGCGAGATCAGGCTGGTGCTGGAAAGGCACCATCGCCACGAGCCCTTGGGGCTAGTGCGCGAGATCGGCCGTCCCTCAACGGAGGTCGCGGCGCGCGGCACCTGGCAAATCGCGCTCACAGGCCAGGCGCTGTCGCACATGAGCGACAAGGAGAAGCTGTCGTTCAGCGACACCTTCGCAAACCTGGAGCTGTGGGAACGCATCAGCATAGAGGAGAAGGCCATCTGGCTCCGTCTGGCGCCACTGAACCTGTCCGATCTCCTTTCCGAAGACGATTGGAGCGGGATCAGGTCGGCCTATGCACAGGCGGTCATCTACAACGACCACATCCGCATACTCGCGCCGTGGGAGGAGCAGCAGGTGCACGACGACCTGCCGCAGGTCGAGAAGCCTCGCGCTGCTGACAACCTGGCTGCTTTCAATGGAATCGTGAGTCAAATCTGCAAACCAGTCCTCGCACCTTCGGTGCGGCTCACGAAAGCGCGCTGAAATGCACTTTCACCTTCCCAAACCGCTGCACGGCTGGCGAGAGTTCGCGGGCGAGGTCGGGATTATCGTCGTCGGCGTGCTGATCGCGCTCGGGGCGGAGCAGGTCGTCGTGGCTTACCAGACCCGCGCAGACGTGAGGGCGTTCCGCGAGACGATTAATCACGAGATCGGACTCAACCTTTTCATGTACGACGTGCGCGCACGCCAGTTCGGGTGCGAAACGCAGCGCGTAAGAGCTCTAGGAAGATGGCTCGATCAAGCGCGATCGGGCGCCCCGGTTCCTCCCATTGACCCGCGGAGCCCTATTATCATCACGCCATATCGAAGCGCTTGGGACAACCGGAACGCGGAGGTCTTCAACCACCTTCCCTCGAGAATTCGCGAAAAGTACGCGGAGTTCTATGATGAGCTCAATAACAACTGGTCGATTATGACTTCGGAGCAACAGGATTGGGGTCGTCTCGCTTCCTATTCGGAAGAGGGTCCCATAACCCTCGCCGATCGGCGCACGATCCATCCGATCGTCGGAAGAATTGCTAGTGACAACCTCGTGCTGGCGTCGAACCTTCAGTTCTCGCGCGACATTGCCGATGTGCTGAACGTGAAAGCAGTCGCACCTGACAACACGCCGGGCGATTTACTGAGCCGAACGGCGCGCTGCGCGACAATTATAGGGCGTTAGGCGCACTAATGTCAGCTTTCCACCCATTCCTGCCATTACAGCACTGACTCGAAACGGGAGCGCCTTTCCCCTATATGCCGCCTCGCCAGAGGGTCGGGCGGCCGCGGCGGAGCGTGCTCCGGCGAGGAAAGTCCGGGCTCCACGGAACCACGGTGCCGGGTAACGCCCGGCGGTGCGCCATAGCCTTGGCGAAGGCGCATCAGGGACAGTGCCACAGAAAGGACACCGCCCGGCTTCGGACGGGTAAGGTCGAAAGGGTGCGGCAAGAGCGCACCGCGGTCCTGGCAACAGGACCGGCACGGTAAACCCCACCGGGTGCAAGACCGAATAGGGATGCCATATGAGCCTGGTTCCGGCTCGGCGTCCGGGTTGGTCGCTTGAGGGGCGGGGCGACCCGTCGCCTAGAGGAATGGCCGCACAGTCACGCCGAAAGGCGCGATGGACAGAACCCGGCTTACAGGCCCTCTGGCATTATTTCACACGAAGGCGCGAAGAAGGAAATGAAGACACGAAGGGGTCCAACCAAAGGCCTTCGTGCCTTTCCTTCTCCTTTGTGGCTTCGTGTGAACCAAAGGGTTTTCAATGCGAGCGGTCGCTGGCTAGTGGAGCGTGATGGCCAAGCAGAAGAGATCGGACGACTGGGGATTCCCGCGCTGGCGCTCCTACGGCGAAAAGGGGCGGCATGCGGCGAAGCTTCGCCTGTGCGATCGCGAGGGCTGCAACGAGATCGGCGACCGGCCCGCGCCCAAGGCGCCGCACAGCAAGGATCGCTGGTATTTCTGCGAAGCGCACGCCGCCGAATACAACAAGAACTGGAATTACTTCGCCGGCCTCAGCCCCGAAGAAGCTGCGCGCCGCGCGGCGGAGGAGGAGCGGGACGGCAAGGGCTTCCGCCAATCCGCGCAATGGAAATGGGGCGGGCCCGGTGACGGCAGCCGGAGCCGCGACGAAATGCGCGCGCTCGGCGCGCTCGAGCTCGACAGCGACGCGGACTTCAAGGCGGTGAAGGCTGCGCACCGGCGGCTCGTCAAGGAAACCCATCCCGACGCTAATCCCGGCGACGCGGAGGCCGCAAAGCGGTTCAAGCAGGTCCAGGCGGCCTATGACGTCCTGAAGCGTGCCGAAGACCGGAAGAACGGCAAACCCGTCTAGGCTGCGTTCGCGTAACGCTCCGCGGTTTCTTTCACGAGGGCGATCATGTTGGGGACGCCCTGTGTCCGGTTTGCGCTCAAATGCTTGCGAAGCTCAAACGGTGCGAGCGCTTCGGTCACATCGAGCCCGGCGACCTCTGCCGCCGGCTTGTCCTGCACCGCGGTCAGGATGAGCGCGACGATACCCTTGGTGATGGCCGCATTGCTGTCCGCGAGGAAGTGCAGCCGACCGTCATCCGCGGTTGGATAGACCCACACCGACGCGGAGCAGCCGCGGACTTTCGTCGCATCGGTTTTCAGTGCGTCCGGCATTGGCTCCAGCTGGCGGCCGAGGTCGATCAGCAGGCGGTAGCGATCCTCGGCGTCAACCAGCTGATATTCTTCGAGGATATCCGAAAGGGTGGGGAAGCCGGCCATCGTCTGGCCCTATCGCCTTAACGGTCGCGGAGCGACTCGATTTCACTGGCGAGGCTGTTCTCTTTCTCGACCGTGATCCGTTCGAGGACCTTGATCCGGTCCTTGAGCTGCGAGACCTCGTCACGCAGCCGCTGGTTTTCGGCGCGGCCTTGCGCGTCGATTTCCGGATCGTCGCGACGATAGCGGCCGAAGCGGCCGTAGCCATATCTCGCCCGGAAGATCGAGGCGAACATGACGATCGCCACGATCAGGACGACCATCGTCTCTCCGCTGTTCATTGGACTTTGTCTCCGCTTTCAATGCGCTCCTTGTCGCGCAGCGCCTCGATCTGCGCGGCGGTCTGTACGCCGCCGTCGGTCACGATCTGCTCAAGAACGCGAAGCCGCGACTCAACCCGCTCCATATGTTGCGCATATTGAGCACTCTTTTCCGCGGCCAAATTGCTTTGCGATTCAATCTGCTTCTCTTTGACCCGCAACCACATCCTGAATGGCGCTAGGCCTATCGCGGCAAGCGGAATGAGAACCCAGATCCAGCTCGACGGATGGTCCCACACTTCTTTACGTTCCTTCTGCTCGAATGAATGTCGTGATCCGATGGTGTCGGATCAAGCCGCGGGATCCTTGCTCGGGATTCGCTTCCGCCCGCCAACCGGCGTCCGAAGCGCCTCGATCTGCGCGGCCGTCTGGGCGCCCCCGTCGGTGACGATCTGCTCGAGAACCCGAACGCGCTCCTCAAGCTCCGATGAGCGCGAGGCATATTGGGCAGCCTTCTCGGCGGCATTGAGCGCCTCGATCTCAAGGCGCTTCTCCCGATATTTGAAGAAGCGGTTGGCGATCAGCATGATCATGATCACCGGCAGGCCGATGACCACCATGGCGAGCATGACTGCTGCAGGACCGGTCATGCGTTTCCTCCCTTGTCGATCGTCAGCGCATCGATGTCTCTCGCGAGCCGCGACGGCTGGTCGGTCGCAATGCGCTCGAGCGTCTCCAGCCGGTCCATAACCGAACCAAGTTGGGCGCGAAGCTGGGCATTCTCGGTGGTGAGAAGCCTGATGCGCTCGCCGGCTTCCTTGTCGCTCTTGGGATGCATGGGCATGCCCCAGCTGTTCGAAAGCGGATAGCCGTTCTTGATCTTGAGCCAGGTGCTCAGCACGCCCCCGCACACGCTCACGACGACGATGATCGCGATGTAGGGGAAAAGTTGGAGTAGAAAATCAAAGACCTGGGTAACTTCGGGATCCATCAATTCCCCCATTATTGAATGCGGTTAGCGAAGCTGTTCGATTTCGCGCGCCAGCGACCTGTTCTCTGTCGTCACGTAGCTCTCGATGTCGGCGAGGCGGCGGTCGAGGTCCCTGAACCGCGACCGGATATCGCGAGCTGCACGTGCCGGCGATGCGCGGACCCCTTGCCAGAACTGCCGATCCTCCGTTCCGCGGTAATCGAGCTCGCGGGGCTTCGTCGGGGCGACCCATCCCGCGATGAAGTAGAAGGGCAGAACCGAACCGCCGCTCATGAAGACGGCGGCGAGAAAACAGATGCGGACAAGCGAGACGTCGAAACCCGTATAATCGGCGATCCCGGCGCAAACCCCCATGAACTTGCCATTCTGCTTGTCGCGATAGAAGCGCGTGCGGCTTGCCGGCTGCTCGCTCCAATAATCGGGCCGCTCGTGCTCGTAGCGCGGCTGCTCGGGCACCGGTTGCGGCTGGTTCGAGCGATGCTGGCGCTCGGGATAGCGATCGTAGGCCATGCTATTCACCATTCGCGAGCAAGCGACTTAAATCTTCGCGCTCGCGTCCCGGCAGACATTGCTGTCGCCAATTCGGATTTTCGGCGGTCATGATCCGTTCGATCGTGCAAAGCCGGTCATCAAGCCGCCGGGCGGCTTCATGCAGATCGTCGAGCAGCTTTTCGTCGCCCGACGTCAGGGTCTTCGCCGTTTTCCACTTGGTCACGTAGTGGAAGATCAGCCAGGGCAAAGCGATAAACAGTACGACGACTGAAATCGCACCAACGACATTCCCATCCATTCGTTACTTCCCCTTCGCCCTGAGGGCGGCTTTCATGGCTTCGAGCTCCTTGTCGACGGTTTCCGCCGCCTTGAGCTCCGCAATTTCTTCCTCGAGGCTCTTCGGACCGGTCATTCCGAGAGCGTCTGCGCGCCCCTCGGCAAAATCGGCCCGGCGCTCGAGCAGCTCGAACTTCGAGAAGGCGTCTTCGGTGCGGCTGCCATTCAGCAACTCGCGGGCGCGGGCGCGGGTGACTGCGCTTTCGAACCTCGCCGCGATCGCATTCTGGCGGGCGCGCGCTTCGCGGAGCTTGCCCTGCAGCTTGGCGATGTCGGCTTCATATCCCTTCAGCGTATCCTCGATGCCCTTGATCTCGTCACGCAGGCCTTCGCCCATGTCGGCGGCCTTCTGGCGCTCGATGAGCGCGGCCTTGGCGAGGTCCTCACGGCCCTTCGACAGTGCGAGCTCGGCCTTTTCCGTCCAGTTCTTCTGAAGCTCGTCGAGGCGTGAGAGCGCGCGGCGCATTTCCTTGCCGTCAGCGATACAACGCGCGGCCGAGGCGCGGACCTCGACCAATGTTTCCTCCATTTCCAGGATCACCATGCGGATCATCTTCGCCGGGTCTTCCGACCGGTCGAGCATCTCTGTGATGTTCGCGGCAAAGATGTCCCGTGTTCGGGAAAAGATGCTCATTCAGTCACTCCGAAATTCCAAAATTAGGCGCCTAAACCTGCCCTTCGTCATTCAAGAGCTGTGCCATTCTTTAGGATTGCACAGAGTTAAGCCAAAATTCGTATTTTTCGGCTGAAAACAAGGCGAAAATCCTTGCCAAATGGTGGGATTTGCCACCAACAGTCGGCCAGATTTCTGAACGAAAGTGGCAATGGAGCGCGCAGACCAGTTTATTGGCCAGAGCCTGGCGTTCCTCGACGCGGTCGAGCGCGCCAGCCGCGCCGCGCCGCTCAACCGGCCAGTGCTCGTCATCGGCGAGCGCGGCACGGGCAAGGAGTTGATTGCCGAACGACTTCACCATCTTTCGTCCCGCTGGGCCGGCCCGCTGATTATCATGAACTGCGCCGCGCTTCCCGAAAATCTGATCGAGGCCGAGCTGTTCGGACATGAAGCGGGGAGCTTCACGGGCGCCGCGAAAACGCGTCATGGGCGATTCGAGGAAGCCGATGGCGGGACCCTCTTCCTCGACGAACTTGGAACTCTGTCGATGCCGGCGCAGGACAGGCTTCTGCGCGCGACCGAATATGGCGAGATCACGCGCATCGGCGCGTCCAAGCCGATCAGCGTCGACGTCCGGATCGTCGCGGCGACCAACGAGAATCTCCCGGCTCAGGTCGACAAGGGCAGGTTCAGGGCGGACTTGCTCGACCGTTTGTCGTTCGAGGTGATCACCCTTCCGCCGCTCCGGTCCCGGGAGGGCGACATACCGCTGCTCGCCGACCATTTCGGGCGGCGCATGGCGGTGGAGCTCGACTGGTCGAACTGGCCCGGCTTCACCTCGCGCGCCATCGCCGAGCTCGAGGCCTATCCCTGGCCGGGCAACGTCCGCGAGCTCAGAAACGTCATCGAGCGGGCGGTCTATCGTCACGAGGACCCGGAGCGCGCGGTCGACGTGATCGTCTTCAATCCGTTCCACTCGCCGTGGGCGCCGGCAGGCACGGACGCAGCGGTCGCGTCGGCTGTGGCTGCGACGAATGGCGAGCCGGACGAAGCGCCACCGCTCCACGCCGCAGCTCCGCCAGGTACGGCTGGCGCTACCAACGATTTCCGCGGCGCAGTCGCCGCGTACGAGCGAGAACTGCTCGAAGAAGCGCTTCGCCGGAACCGTTTCAATCAGCGCGCCACCGCCGCAGCCCTCGGCCTCAGTTACGACCAGCTCCGCCACGCCCTGAAGCGCCACAAGCTGCAGGACAGCGCGGCCTGATGGCTTCCTAGCGTTGCCGCGAACCTGGTTACGAACCTGCCTCGGAGCAGCCGTAATCGCCGCGCTCATCGTCATTGGCTATCGGAATGCGACGGCGCAGCCGCTGGTCAGGCGTCTCACGCTCACGGTTCAGGAATATCCAGCCACGGCCGGGCCGCTCCGAATAGCGCTATTCTCGGACGTGCATGTCCACGGGCCTGACATGCCCCCGGAGCGCGTCGCGCGGATCGTCGATCAGATCAACGCGCTCCATCCGGACATCGCGATCGGTACCGGCGACTTCGTCGGGAACAGCCTAATCGGGCGTCATTATAGTGTGGACGAGGCGATCGCTCCGCTTGGGAAGTTGAGGGCGCGGCTGGGAGCCTATGCCGTACTCGGGAACAACGACTACAATGCCGGGGCGAGCGACGTGACGCGCGCGCTCGAACGGGCTGGTATCCGCGTGCTGGCGGATGATGCGGTGAAGGTGGGACCGATTGCCCTCGGCGGCAGAGATGGGCGACTCTACCCATCGCCGGTTCCTCTCAAGGCGGCCCGGGCGAGGGCCGACACCGCGCTTCGGCGGACCGCCGGAATGAAAATCCTCGCGACGCATCGTCCGGACGAATTCGCCTTTTCGCCACTCTCGACGATTCTCGTCCTGGCGGGCCACACCCATTGCGGACAGATTGTTCTTCCGCTCATCGGCCCGATCGTGACCGGTTCCGACTTCGGGCGAAGATATTCCTGCGGAGTGATTCACGACGGTTCGAGGACGCTGGTCGTTACCGCGGGTCTCGGCACGAGCTATGTTCCTTTGAGATTCGGGGCGCCCCCCGACATTTGGTTGATTACCCTTCGCTGATTGCGAAGATTCCGAAGGCCCTTCATAGGGGCGCCGCGGAGACCTTCTCAGGACCATCATCGAAATGAGATTACCGAATCAGACGGCGGCGGGAGGAGCCTCCGCGAGCCTCGCCAGTCCCGCGCTGGTTGTAGTCCTCGTCTTGCTGCTCGGTGCGACGATCTATTTATGGCGCGCGCGCTATCTTCGGCCTTCGACCGCTTATTCTACGATGGCGATTCTCGTCTTCATGCTCATCGCCGTCGGAACATTGATCTACACTTCGCGGCTCTAGAACAGTCAGGCGGTGCGCGGCAGGACGCGCCCGTTCACGACGACCCGCCCCCGGATGATTGCACCCAGGAGATCAGCTTTCCCGCTGATCGAATTCGTGCCGATATAGGTTCCAAGCGGGCCCGAGGCCGTCGGCGACCGCTGCGACATCTCGCAATCCGCGTAAATCACCCCATTGTCCGACAGGGGCAGGAGCGTGTCGCCGGTCAGGTGAAACCGGCACCGGTCGAAACGGACGTTGGGGCTTTTGAGGACGATCGCAATCCATTGCTCCTTACCCTTGCCCAGGAATAGTTTTCCGGTCGGGCTGAGGCGGTGATCGTCGGTGAAGGCGCAGTCCATGAAATGAACAGCGCGCGACGGGTCAACGTCACCGTGGCAGTGGTTGATCGGCCCGGCGAAGACACAATGGCTGAAGCGCATTCCGGGGCTGTCCGGCCATGCCGCCCAGTTGGTGGTTCCGACAAATTTGCATCCGTTGCAGCTGACGTCCGCGGAATCGCCGCTGCCTGACGTGAGTCCAAAGCCGGCATTGTCGGAAAATTCGCAATTTTCGAAAGCCACGTCGCGGATCGGCCAGTTTTCAGCCTCGATATCGACGCCAGCGCCCGGAGCGCTATGCAGGATCGCTCGGCCAGTATGGCGGAAGAAGCAGCGCTGGAACAGGAAATTGCGCCCCCCGGTGACGCTGCAGCCCTGGCGCCCGTTATATTCGCAAATGCAGTCGACGACGCTCGTGGCGCCGGCGCGATGGAGCGCGGGGGTCAGGATCATTCCATCCTGCGCATGATGGTGGCTATGGATCCGCGACAATCGCTCCGGCCCGGTATTGCCGTGCAATATGATCCCCGTGCCTCCGGCCTGCCAGCCGCCGCGCCCGCTGTTTCCGCCAATCCAAAGGCCTTTCAGATTGCCGTCCAGCTCAAGGTCGCTGATCTCGATGCCGCCCGAGCATTTCTCGATGTGGATGAAGGCGACGTAAGGGACCGCTTCGTTGGTTTCGGTAAGCTTTTCGACGTTCGCGAATGGCTTGCCCGAACCCGGCTCGAAACGGCCGTAGCGAAGTCCGCTCGCGCAACGGAGCGTTGCACCCCTGCCTTCGATCCGGATCGGTCCGCCGCAATCTGCCAGGTGGATGATGTCCGACGCAGTGAACGAGTTCGTGACGATAGAGCTGTTGCCGCCAGCGGACGGGTGCTGGTCGCCAACGATATAGGTGGTCGGCCGGAGAACGATCGTTCCGCCGCCGGCAGCATTCAGATGCGCCGACATCGCAGCGAAGGCGCGCGTATCGTTGGTGCGCCCGTCGCCTTTCGCGCCGAACATTTCGGGGGAAACCTGACTGAGCGCAGCAGCCCTTACCGATCCTGCCAGTCCCACCGCTCCCGCGGCGATGATGAATTGACGTCTCGACGCTACCATCGCTGGACTTTCAGCCGCTCCGTGTGAACAGTCCTGGAACCGACTGCAAAGGAGCGACCAACGAAGATGGCGGAGGCCGAACGCCAAATCACAATCTCTGTGGTCATTCCTCTGTTCAACAAGGAATCGGCAATCGAATGCACGCTTCGCTCGGTCCTGCGCCAGACCCGTCAGCCCGATGAAGTGATTATCGTCGATGACGGTTCCACGGACCGCTCGGCATCGGTCGTCAAGCGGCTCCTTGCGGCGGAGCCGACGAAGATACCCGTTCGCCTGATCGAGCAAGCCAATCAGGGCGTCTCCGTCGCGCGCAACCACGGCGCCGACCAAGCCAGGTCGGACTTCATCGCCTTTCTAGACGCCGACGACGAATGGCTTCCTGACTGCGTAGCGGAATTCGAAAGGCTCGCCCGAGCTTTCCCCGAAGCGACCGTATTGACCGTTCTCTTGGCGAGGAGCTCGCCGAATGGTCCTGTTCCATTCCCGTCGCCCTTGCCGCCAGGATTCTTCGGCGAGCTGACGCATCCTCTGCGGGTCTACCGGAAAGGATATGGTCTCATCCAATCCTCAAATGTCGCTATCCGGAGGGACGCGTGGTGGAAGTTGGGCGGCTTCCCCGTGGGAGCGCAAAGCGGAGAAGACATCGCCGCCTGGCTAAAACTGATGACGACTGAAAGGTTGGCTCACAGCGGCAAGGCTGGCAGCGTCTGGCACCAGGAACATTCCGGAGCGGCGGCTCGCCGAGGAAGCGTTCCCTATCACTTCAGCCATTTTCTCGCCGATCCGGATGGCCGCAGATATTTGGCGAACCCGGATCTCGTCAGATTTTTGGCCTCGAATCTCGCGGTGCATATCGGTGGGCATCGGCTCGCGCTCGCGCCAACGGTCGTCTCCGAGCTTCGGCGCCTCTCGACGAGCCTTCCGTCCCATTTGCGGGCGGCGCCGCTTGCCGCCTCGATTGCTCCGCTATGGGTGCTTCGAATTTTGAGGCGCTGGAGGAGCGGAGCCGCCAGACGGGAATAGCGCTAGGAACGGCCTCACCGAATCTTCGTTTTGCACCTGAACAATGATTTGGCAGGTGTAAGATGCGTATCCCCTATATTTCGTTGGCCGCCGCTGGCGCCCTGGCGCTCGGTGGCTGTGCCTATGGCGACATCGGCCTTGGCTACGGCAGCCCCTATTACGGCTATGGCTACGGGTCGTCCTATTACGGGGGCGGGTTCGGATCGCCTTATTACGGTTGGTACAACAATTATTATTACCCGGGCTCAGGCTATTACGTGTACGATTCCTACCGTCGACCGTACGTCATGACGACGACGCAGCGCGCTTACTGGTCGACGCGCTCGCCGGCGCTGAGGACGAGCGGGACCCGAACGCGGGTGCGGGAGAACTGGAGCGGTTTCGATCGTGGTTCGTCAGATCGTCGGCGGCATCACCACAACGATTAAGCCGGGTCCGGTCTTCGCCGGATGAGAACGATCGACGTGAACGTCATCACCGGAACGGCGTCCTGGTTGGTCACGGTCGTGTGCGTTCGAAAGGAGCCCATCTCCGGCTTGCTTCGCGATGGCGCCTTCTCGACGATCTCGCCGTGGACGTGGAGCGTGTCTCCCGGATAGACCGGCTTCTTCCAGCGAAGGTCGTCGATCCCCGGTGAACCGAGACCGGCCTGCTCGTGCTCGACCACGTGTCTCGCGATCACCGCCATGGTCATGGAAGCTGTATGCCAGCCACTCGCAGCGATGCGGCCGAAGTGTGTCTTGGCCGCTTCCTCGTCGGACAGGTGGAAGGGCTGCGGATCGTATTTGCGGGCGAACTCGAGGACCTCCTCCCGGCTTACCTCATACGAGCCGAAATAGGTCTTCTCGCCGACCTCCAGGTCCTCAAAGTAGATCATGAAGGTCGCATAGCTCGGGGGGCAGCTTGGCGCGAGTAGGGGACGCGGCTAGGCTTCCGCCGTGGCGACGCAGGCACCGCTTCCCGGACGATATCATCCTCGGCTGATCGAGGCCGCCGCGGCGATGCACGACAATCGCCTCGACGTCGCGGAGCGAATCCTCAAGCCGTATCTTAAGGATGACCCATTCGATGTTCGCGCGATCCGGATGCTCGCGGAGCTTGCGGCGCGGATCGGGCGGCTCAGGGATTCCGAGACGCTATTGCGGCGCGCGGTAGAGCTGGCCCCGAGCTGGACCGTTGCCAAGGCAAATCTCGCGCTCGTGCTCGGTCGAATGGGCCGCCCCGCCGAAGCGATGGAGATGCTCGACGAAGTTTTCGCGGAGGAGCCGGAAGATGTGGGCCACTGGAATCTCAAGGCCGCGACCTTGGCCCGGCTGGGTGAGTTCGACGAAGGAATAAAGCTCTACGAAGATGTACTTCGGGAGGTCCCACGCCATGCCCGCATCTGGGTGAGTTACGGGCATTTGCTAAAGACCGTCGGGCGGCTCGCCGACGGCATAGATGCCTATCGAAAAGCGATCGCGATCGCACCCTCCCTGGGAGAAGCGTGGTGGAGCCTGGCGAACCTGAAAACCGTGAAATTCAACGATGCCGACGTGGCAGCCATGAAGGCGGCGCTCGAGAGTCCGGAGCTTAGTGACGAGGATCGCTTCCACCTCGACTTCGCGCTTGGCAAGGCGATGCACGACGCCGGACGAACGGATGAGGCTTTCGGCCATTATTCGAACGCGAATGCGATCCGACTGAAGACTCAGCCATATCGTCCACGCCTGCTGACCAACATCGTGGATCGCTGCATCGAGAGCTTCACCGCGGACGCTTTCGCCGAACGGAAAGGTGGGTGCGAATCGCCCGATCCCATCTTTGTCGTCAGCCTGCCGCGCTCCGGATCCACGCTCCTGGAGCAAATCTTGTCGAGCCATGGCCTCGTCGAAGGCACGGCCGAGTTGCAGGACATGCCCGCCATCTCGCGCAAGATCGGTGATTATCCGAAGGCTGTGCTTGAACTGGACGCGTCGAGCCGACGGGAGTTGGGGGAAGAGTATCTCAAGCTCGCGAGCGTCCAGCGAAGAACCGAGCGGCCCTATTTCGTCGACAAATTACCCAACAATTGGCTGTTGATCCCGCTGATCCATCTGATCCTGCCAAACGCGAAAATCATCGATGCACGCCGGCATCCGTTATCGTGCTGCTTCTCGAATTTCCGCCAGCATTTCTCGCGGGGCCAGGACTTCACCTACGACCTCAATGCGCTCGGCCGCTACTATTCCGATTATGTTCGGTTGATGGCGCATATCGACAAGGTCCTTCCGGGCGTCGTTCACCGCGTCATCTATGAGCGAATGGTCGAGGACACCGAAGCCGAGATTCGGGCGCTGCTCGATTATTGCGGGCTCGACTTCGAACCCCAGGTACTCGAATTCTACAAGACCGAGCGGGCTGTGAGGACTCCAAGCTCCGAGCAAGTGCGGCGGCCGATTTATCGCGAGGCGACCGAGGAGTGGCGTCCTTACGAACCGCATCTGACTCCGCTGAAAGCCGCGCTGGGCGAGGTCCTCGACGCTTACCCCGACGCTCCCGCGACCTTTTCGCAACGCTGACGGAACAATCTCCGTCGGGAAGCAGACTAGCCGTTGACTTTCCCTAATGCGTCTGTCGCAATACCGACACAGAACGCCTTGAAGGGGGGCTTTTGCGATGATCGACCGCCAGGTCCGCGCGCTCGCGCTTGGATTTCTCGCTTCCACCGCACTTACGACGCCGGCTTTCGCGCAGGATGCGCAGCCGCAGACGACGGGCCAGTCGCCCGCTCCGGGCACCAATGCCACCGATGTGACTTCGCCCCCACCGAAGGTGCAGCAGGCGCAGACCGCTGCCGGGGTTCCAGACCAGACCGAGATCATCATCACCGCGACCAAGCGCGAGGAGAATCTTCAGAACGTGCCGATCAGCGTCCAGGCGCTCGGCACCCGCCGCCTCGACCAGCTGAACATCCAGAACTTCGAGCAATATACCAAGCAGCTCCCGGCGGTGACGTTCGAGACGGCGCAACCGGGTTTCACGACGGTCTATATCCGCGGCGTTGCGGCTGGCGGCGATGGTAATCACTCCGGCTCGCAGCCGTCGGTCGGCACCTATCTCGACGAACAACCCGTCACGACGATCGGCGGGACACTCGACGTCCACATTTACGACATCGCGCGCATCGAGGCGCTCAATGGGCCGCAGGGCACCCTGTTTGGAGCGTCGAGCGAGGCGGGCACGATCCGCATCATCACCAACAAGCCCGAGCTCGGCGTAACAACCGGCCGTCTGGATGCCGAGGTAAACTCGGTCGCGCACGGTGGGATCGGCGGCACGATGGAAGGGATGATCAACCTTCCAATCTCGACGAACATCGCATTCCGGGCGAGCGCTTTCTACGAGCACGACGCCGGTTACATTGACAATGTCTTCGGTGAACAGACCTACCTGGCGCCGGATCCCGCCCAGGACATCCATTTCGACAACAGCCAGTTCGTCAAGAAGAACTTCAACGACGTCAACACTTACGGGGGACGCGCCGCTCTTAAGGTGGATCTGGACGACAATTGGACCGTCACGCCTACATTTTTGTATCAGAGGGCTAAAGCGGACGGCGCTTTCTTCCAGGATACCGACGTCGGTGAGTTGAAGACAATTCGCTTTCAGAATGAGGTCGCAAAGGATCGCTTTTGGCAGGCTGCTCTCACGATCGAAGGCAAGATTGCCAACTTCGACGTGACCTATGCCGGTGCCTATATGGATCGAACGAGGTTCGCGACGACGGACTACAACGACTACACGGACTATTATAACCAATATTACATCGCTTATTATCACAGCTATCCGTCAGCGTGCACGCCGCCGGGCGGCGTTCTCGGTTGTCATGATTACACCGACGACAATGGCAATTTCGTCAATCCGCGTCAGCACATCGTCGGCACCGATCATTTCCGGAAGATGAGCCACGAATTGCGGATTGCGACGCCGGCGGACAAACCGATCCGCGCCCTGGTCGGCGCCTTCTACCAGGACCAGAAGAACCATATTTTCCAGAATTATCAGATCGATAACCTTGCGACCGACTTGTCGGTCGGCGGATATCCGGGGACGATCTGGCTCACCAACGAAAACCGCGAGGACAAGGATTATGCGCTCTTCGGCGAGGGCAATTGGGATATCACGCACAATGTAATCCTGACCGCCGGCATCCGCTTCTACAAATTCGACAATACGCTCTATGGCTTCGCCGGCTTCGGATTTCCCGATCCCTCCGGCTCGCACACCGGCGAGGGGCGTTGCCTTCCCGTCATTAGCGACCCCAATGACCCGGACTTCGGAACCCACGACCCGAATGTCCCGTTCGCCACCGGCAACAGCGGGCTCAACATCCCCTGCTACAACGTTGCCGACCTCGACTCGAACGGCAACGCGATCCCGCGGCGAAGCAAGGACCACGGCCATATCCATCGCCTCAGTGCACAGTGGAAGCCGCAAGAGAACATCATGTTCTATGCGACCTGGTCAAAGGGCTTCCGGCCCGGCGGCATCAACCGACAGCCGGAAACCGCGCCTTATTCGCCGGACTTCCTGACCAATTATGAAGCTGGCTGGAAGACGACCTTCCTCGGCAGCAGGTTGCGGTGGAACGGCGCCGTCTATCACGAAAAATGGGACGGCATTCAGCTGAGCTATCTGGGGCCGAACAGCCTGACGATTACGCAGAATGGCCGCTCGGCCAAGGTCAGCGGCATCGAAAGCGACATCAACTATATCGCCGGAGGGCTGTCGCTGACCGCCGCCGCTTCCTACATCGACGCCAAGACCATCGGGAACGTGTGTAAGGCGGCAATCTCCGTCGATCCGTCGCCTGATTGCACCGGCGAGAGGGCGCCCGGAAAGCCTGACTTCATCATTGTTCCGTCCGGCACGCGCCTGCCAATTACTCCAAAGTTCAAAGGAACCGCCACCGCGCGCTATACGTGGCCGATGTGGACAGGCCACGCGCACGTCCAGGGCTCGCTGAGTTACCAGGGCTCTGCGCCATCGAACATCCAGCCCGCCGACGAGGCTGTAACAGGGAAGCTCAAGTCATCCACGCTGGTCGATTTGTTCGCCGGCTATGACTGGGGCAAATATAGTTTCGAGGCATTCGCCGCGAACGTGTTCGACGACCGCAACCAGCTGTCGCGCTTCGTATCCTGCGGCGGTTGCACGAGGGTCCACGTCGTGGTGGGCCGTCCACGCACCCTCGGCATCAGGTTCGGAGCGAAGTTCTAGCGCGCCGGCTCAGCGCTCCACACTTGCGTTACGCGGGCTCGCTGGTCGCGCTCGCGGCGCTGTGGCTCGCGATGCTGCTCTTGGGCGGTGGGCCCGTCGACACGGGCGTCTATGAAGCGCTCTACGCCGGAGGGCGTCCGGCGCTGGTTCTGCTGGCCCGCATTTTCACCGCTCTGGGCGAACCGACTGTGCTCATCGGTGCGGGGTTCCTGGTGGCGGCCTGGCTATGGCTGAAGGGTCGCGGCCGCTTCGCCGTCGGACTGCTCCTTGTCATCCTCATCGGTCGCGGTCTCAGCGAAGTGCAGAAATATTGGATCGCGCGTGGTCGGCCGGATCTTGAGCCGCATCTCGTCGTCGTAAAAACTTCCTCGTTCCCGAGCGGGCACGCCACGAGCTCGATGATCTTCTACCTGACACTCGCGCTGGCGCTTACCGCGCCCGGACGTTGGAGGCTGATCGCTGCCTCTGCCGCAATCCTTCTGGCCCTGCTGATCGGAACGAGCCGCGTCATGCTCGGCGTGCATTGGCCAAGCGATGTCGTTGGCGGCTGGGCTTTCGGACTGCTCTGGGTGATGTTGACGCTGCGTCCAGCGGAGCGCCTCTTCGGCCCGCATTCCGCAAAGCCCTCCGCGAAGTTATAGTCCGCCGGGGCAATGGAGGGGAAATGCCATGACGCGCTCAAAACCATTCACCTGGATCGCGGCGGCGCTGTTCGCGCTGGGGGCGATCATTCATATCGTCCGACTCTTCACGCACTTCCAGATCATCCTCGGCACCCACGAGATTCCTCAATGGTGCAGCTATATCGCGATCGTGGTCGGCGCGTTCATGAGCTGGATGCTGTGCCGCGAGGCGAGGGGAACCACGGGACCCTAGACGTTGAAGCGGAACAACATCACGTCGCCGTCCTGGACGACATAATCCTTTCCTTCCGAGCGCAGCTTGCCGGCGTCTCGCGCGGCAGCCTCGCCGCCGAGCGCGATGTAATCGTCGTAAGCGATCGTCTCGGCGCGGATGAAGCCGCGCTCGAAGTCGGTGTGGATCTCTCCGGCGGCTTCGGGAGCCTTTGCGCCCTTGTGCACGGTCCAGGCGCGGGATTCCTTTGGTCCCGCAGTGTAGAAAGTGATAAGACCCAACAGCGCATAAGCTGCGTGGATCATCCGATTCAGCCCCGTCTCGTGTAGCCCAAGATCCCCCAGGAAGGCGTCTCGATCCTCGGCTGGAAGTGTTGCGATTTCGGCTTCAATGGCGGCGGATATGACGACCGCCTGCGCACCTTCAGCCGCGGCCTTCTCGAACACCCGTTGCGATAGCGAATTGCCGTTGGCGGCGTCGGCTTCGTCGACATTGCAGACATAGAGTACGGGCTTCGCAGTCAGTAGCTGAGCGCGCTGGAGCGCATGTGCCTCCTCATGGTCCCTCGGCTGGACCAGCCGCGCCGGTTTCGAGGCGCGAAGGAGATCCAGCGCCTGGCCGAGCACCGAAGCTTCGATCTTCGCCTCCTTGTCGCCCTGCTGCGCCTTCTTGACCAGGTTCGGCACGCGCCGTTCGAGCGATTCCAGGTCGGCCAGCATCAACTCAGTCTCGACCGTCTCGGCGTCGGCAATCGGGTCGACGCGGCCCTCGACGTGGGTCACGTCGCCGCCCTCGAAGCAGCGCAACACATGGACGATCGCATCGACCTCGCGGATGTTGGCGAGGAACTGGTTGCCCAAACCCTCGCCCTTGCTTGCTCCGCGAACCAGGCCTGCGATGTCGACGAATTCGATCTGCGTCTCGATCTCATTGGCCGACTTGGCGATCGCGGCAATCTTGTCGAGCCGCGCGTCAGGCACGGCGACACGCCCGACGTTCGGCTCGATCGTGCAGAAGGGATAGTTCGCCGCCTGCGCGGCGGCGGTTTCGGTCAAGGCATTGAAAAGCGTCGATTTGCCAACGTTCGGCAGGCCGACGATGCCGCAGCGGAAGCCCATGATTTTCCTGGTCGGTGAGGGAAGTTGCGGCCCTTTAGGCGAAGTTGAAGCTGATGCTCAACCGCTCGCCGCGACCGGCTCCCGGAAGCACCTCGTGCCGCAGCCAGCTTTCCCATAGAAGGAGCAGGCCGGCACGCGGCTGGACCGTGACGAATGTATCGGCGCGCGAGGGCGCAGCCATCATGAGCGGCAAGCGCGGATCCTCGAACCGAATTGCGCCTGCTCCGGCTGGCACTTCGATATAGAGCGTCCCCGAAATGATGCTGTGCGGGTGGATGTGACCGGAGTGGTGGCCGCCGGCCTTCAGCGAATTGACCCACAGGCTGTCGAGACGGGGCTTCTGCTTCAGATCGAAGGCGCATTCATCGGCGAATTTCGAAGCGTGCTTGGTCAGCAGCTTCGCGAGCTCCGCGAACGCCGGATCCCGCCGCGGCAAATCATTGAGCGAAGCATAGCTGGTGTAACCGGCATAATGATGTTCGCGCGACCAGCGCTGGCCGGCCTGATCGTCCACAGCCAAAGTTCTGACTGAATGCGCGAGATCGGCGAGAAGCCTGTCGTCACCTAGCTCGGCTTCATAGAGTTTCGTTGCGAACAGGGAACGCACCGTCATGTGCAATCCTGTGCGGCGGGCTCGTCTCCGACGCAAGGGCGTGGACAGGCGAGGGTTCATCGCTCTAGCGTCGCCATCTCTCCGGGAGGGTACTTCATGCGCCGTTACTTGTTCGCGTCACCGCTTTCGCTCGCGCTCGCGCTTTCGTTGGGTGCGCCGGCACAAGGCGCGCCGTCTGCCGCTGCTTCGACAACCGTTCCGGCCGAAAAGCCGCTGCTCGAGGTCAAGGCCGATCCCCTCAGCGGCAAGATTATCGCGACGTTTCCCAAGCCAGATGAGAAGGGCGTTTCGGCCCGCTACATCTACCTGACTCAGCTCGGAACCGGCCTCGGTTCCGCTCCAATCGGCCTCGACCGCGCGTCGGCGAGCGACACGCGCATCCTCGTGTTCCGACGCATCGGCAAGAAGGTCGCCGCCGAGGTGGAGAACAGCAAGTTCGTCGCGTCGAGCGGGGATCCCGACGAACGGCATGCCGTCGACACTTCGTTCGCCACGTCGACGCTGTGGATGGGCGATGTCATCAACACCGCGAAGGACGGGTCGTACACCGTCGACCTTTCCTCGTTCCTTGCCCGCGACGACGGCAGTTTCGCTCAGGCGATCAAGCGCGGCGGAGGGGGCGATTTCAAGTTCGTTCCGGAGCTCAGCGCGGCCGACCCCAATTTCGTGAAAATCTTCCCGAAGAATGCGGAGTTCGCGGCGAAGCTGACCTTTCGTTCAGACGAGCCGAAGTCCGAAGTCACGAATATCGTGAATGGCAACACGATTACATTGGTCCTGCGCCATTCACTGATTGCGCTTCCCGATTCCGGCTATGTCCCGCGCACCGATCCCTACGGCTACACCATCGGGCTTCAGAAGGTGGACTTCTCCGCGCCGCTAGGCGCTCCAATCGTAAGCGATCTGGCGCGGCGCTTTCGTCTCGAGAAGGCCGATCCATCGGCGGCGAGCTCTCCGGTCAAGAAGCCGATCGTCTTCTACATCGATCGAAGCGCGCCCGAGCCTGTCCGAACCGCGCTTCGCGAAGGCGTCAGCTGGTGGAACGATGCCTTCACCGCGGCGGGATTTGAGAACGCCTTCAAGGTCGACGTGTTGCCGGCGGGCGCCGACCCGCTCGACGTGCGGTACAATGTCGTGAACTGGGTCGACCGCGCGACGCGCGGCTGGTCGTACGGCCAGCCGATTGCCGATCCGCGAACGGGCGAGATCATCAAGGGCTCAGTCCTCCTCGGCTCGCTGCGCACGCGCCAGGACCTGATCATCTTCCAGGCGCTGGTCGGGGCGGGGCTGACGGGCACGGGCGATCCGAATGATCCGATCACCGCCGCGCTCGCCCGAATCCGCCAGCTCGGCGCTCACGAAGTCGGTCATGCGCTCGGTCTTGCGCATAACTTCGCCGCCAGCACGCAGGGGCGCTATTCGGTCATGGATTATCCGGGACCGCGCGTAACGCTGGACGCCAACGGCGCGCCGTCGCTGCGCGATGCCTACGGCGTCGGCGTCGGTCCTTGGGACAAGTTCATGATCAAGTGGCTCTATGCGAAGACCGACGCCGAAGCGCGCCCGATCCTCGCCCAAGCCCGCACCGAAGGCTTGAGGTTCGTCGCCGACAATGACGCGCGCCCGGTCAGCGCGGGCCAGCCGCTCGGTTCCTTGTGGGACGACGGACCCGATCCGATCTCCGAGCTGAGGCGCGTGATGGCGGTGCGGAGCGCGGCACTGGCGAGGTTCGGGACCGCCGCGCTTCCGGCGGGTGAATCGCTGGCCGAGCTCAGGCGCGCATTCGTTCCGATCTGGCTGATCGATCGATACCAGGTCGAAGCGACGGCAAAGTCGGTCGGCGGCGTCGATTTTCCTTACGTTGTGAACGGTGAGAATGCTCTCGCCCAGGTCGTTCCGGGCGCCGCGCAATGGGCGGCGCTTTACGCGTTGCTCGACACGCTTGCTCCCGCCGAGCTTACCGTCCCTTCTCGCCTTACCCCGCTGCTTTCGAGCGGGTTCGGCGGAGATAGCGACCGGCAAAGCGACATCGAGATCATTCCGACCGCTGGCGGCCCGGTGTTCGATCCGCTGAAGGCGACGGAAGTCGGGGCAGTGCAGACGCTCAACGCGCTGCTCGCGCCGGAGCGGCTGAACAGACTCGAAGGACAACATGCCGCCGACGCGGCGGTCCCGGCGCCATCGCAGCTGGTGGAAGTCTTGCTGGGCCACACGCTGGCGCAGACTGGAACCGAGGTTGGTCGCCGCATCGCGACGATGAGCGTTCTCGCGCTTGCCCGCGTGCAGCACGAAGCAGAGCTGTCGCCGACCTTGTCGATGGAGCTGGCGGGCCGGCTCGATCGGCTGGCGGACCAGCTCGAACGCCAGCGGGGGCAGGCGGCGGAACAGGACTGGGCCCGCGGGCTTGCGGCCCTGATCAAGGACCGGCAGTCGCTGGACAAGGCGCTGGCCGATCCGACGCGCTTTCCGCAGGTGCCGCCAGGAATGCCGATCGGCATGGACGAGGAGTAAGGCGGCGGCGTCCTATTCGGCCTGCTGGAGCCTCCGAGCCACTTCGCTCATGAACCGCGCGTCATCGCCGTCGGCGAGCCAGTCGGCTTCTCCGGCGATGGCGGCGAGGAGGTCGGACAACGGCTCCCTCTCGGCCTTGGAGTAATTGCCAAGCACGTGTGGGGTGACGAGGTCCTTCCGGCCGGGACCCGGGTGACCGATGCCGATGCGGACGCGACGAAATTCCGGGCCTAGCGCTGCGTCGATCGAGCGAAGACCGTTGTGGCCCGCCAGGCCGCCGCCGACGCGGACCTTGACCTTGAATGGCGCAAGGTCGAGCTCATCGTGGAAGACGGTGAGCGCATCGAGGTCGAGCTTGTAGAATTTCAGCGCCTGCTGAACCGCATCGCCGCTGTCGTTCATGAAGGTCTGGGGCTTGAGCAGGAGGACACGGTCGCGGCCGAGCCGGCCTTCCGCGATCAGGCTCCGGAATTTCTTCTGCCACGGGGCAAATTCATGAACCTCGGCGATGATATCGGCCGCCATGAAGCCGACGTTGTGCCGCTGGAGCGCATATTTCGCGCCGGGATTACCGAGGCCGACCCACAATTGCATCGCCGCTCCCTAGCGTGAGCTACGCGCAAAAAGAAACCGCCCAGCCTTTCGGCTGAGCGGCTCCTTTTGAAACCAAGCAGGGCAGGGGCTTATTCGCCGCCTTCGCCTTCGGCCGGGCCTTCGCCGTCGGCAACTTCGCCTTCCTCGACGGTCGGGACCTCGCCGGCAGGCGCGGCCTCTTCCTCTTCCGCTTTCATCGCCGACGGAGCGACGATGGTTGCGACGGTGAAATCCTCGTCCTGGTTCGCGGGTACGACGCCGTCAGGCAGGGCGACGTTGCTGATGTGAACCGCATCGCCGATCTCGAGACCCTCGAGCGAGACGTGAATCTCGTTCGGGATGTTGGCGGCATCGCAGACCAGTTCGAGCTCGTGAACGACGACGTTCAGAACGCCGCCGCGCTTCAGGCCCGGTGAATCGACTTCGTTGTCGAACCGCATCGGAACCGCGACGTGCACCTTGGTGTGCTCGCCGATCCTGAGGAAGTCGACGTGGATGGGCCGGCTCGTGACCGGATGGAAATCAACCGCCTTCGGCAGGGTGCGATGCGCCTTGCCCTTGTAATCGATCATCACGACCGAGTTCATGAAGTGACCGGTCGAAAGCATTTTCGACAGGAGCTTCTCCTCGACATGGATCGAGAGAGCTTCTTTCTTTTCGCCGTAGACCACGGCGGGGACCCGTCCATCGCGGCGCAATGCTCGGGAGGCTCCCTTGCCAGCCCGGTCGCGCGCTTCGGCGGGCAGCGTCAGCTGTTCGCTCATTTCGCTATACTCCGATTGCTATATATCCCGCGCCGCGCCTCCAGGGATGACCATGGCCGGGAGCGCGCGCCCTAGTGCAGGGCGGCTCTAAAGGCAAGTTTCGCGAAGCTCAGTAAACGCGCTGGGACTCGATGCCCTTTTCAGCGAGGCGGACGAGAACGCTGTCCTTGCCCGCGAGGTGACCCGCGCCAACCGCCACGAACACAGTGCCAGGCGTCTGCAGCCGGGCTGCGATCCAGTCGGCCCAACGGGCGTTCCGGTCGGTGAACATCAGCCGGTAGGTGCTCGGTGAGCCGGCTTCCAGTTGGCCAAGCATGTGGACGAACACGCTTTGGTCGCCGCGTTTCCAGGCCGACTGCATCTCGGCCATGGTGTGCCGAAGGTCTTCGCCCTGCGCTTTGACCGGCTGACCCACTTTCGCGTCCGCTGGTGTCGCGGCCGCCCCTGCCGACAAATGGTTGAACATGTTCAGCTGAAACTGAAGCGTTTCCAGTTGTACGACGGACTTACCTTCGGATTCGGCGACGTGGCGCAGGATCATGTCGGCGCCATTGTCGACCTGCATCCCTTGGGCACGGCTGGCGCTGATCGCCATTCGGGTCGTCGCTATGAAAGCAGGAGACGGCCTGACGGCGGGCCGGGAGAGCGCCTCGCGGAGCTGCTCCGGTGCATTGGGTCCTTCGGGGAGCAAGGTTTCGAGGACGAGTTCGTTCGACTGTTCGAAGGCATCCCTGACGCCATTGCCGAACCAGTGAGGATCGCCATCGAGCGCGTGAAAGGTGCCGAACAGATAAACGGTCGTGTCCGAGTCTCGGACAACGAACATCGCGGGTTCTTGCTGAGGGAGAGGGGTCGCGCCCGGCGTTGCGGCGGCTAGCGCTGCAGCTGCAAGCAAGTTGACCATCCATCACCCTCCAAGGTGGACGGAACTGGCGGGAAAATCACGTGCGCGACGTTACGGAGACATGCTCGCCCTTGGCGAGAAACCCCCGCATTTCGCCGACTTCACGCATCAGACCCCCCAGCCCGATACCGAGAAGTATGGTCATCGAGTCATTAAGAAAAGTCTAGCAAAATCCGTGAGTAGTGAAGATTTCTCGACGAATTGAGGCGTTTCGCGCGGTGAGCCTGGCTATTGAAGCCGGCGCACCCGAAATCCGTCCTTCTGAAGCCGCGTAATGACCGACTCCCTACCGGCTAGATGGCCTGCGCCGACGGCGATCATGATCTTGCCCGGCTGCTCCATCCGCTGCTCGATCCATTTGCTCCAATTGGCGTTGCGCTTCTTGATCAGGTTCTGGGCGAGCTCGGGCGAGCCGGATAGATCCTGATCGAATGTCCTCGCGATCCCTTTGACGTCGCCCTTCGACCAGGCGCTCAGCATTCCGCCGAACTCCGCCTCCATCGCCTGAGGGTCCTCGAGCGTGCCTTCCAGCAGGGCGCGCTGCGCGTTCTCCGGAAGAGTATCGAAAAAGCTGAGTTGCTGGCTGATCGTTTCCAGTTGTCCGATCTGCTTGTTCTCCGCCGTAAACTGCTTCCGAAGGACGGTCTCGGGACCCTCTTTTCCCACCAGCCCGATCTGGGCGAACTGCAGCCCCAACAGCTGGAATGCGATTGCCCAGGTCTTCACCTGGCCGAGCTGGGCCGGATTGGCGCCGATCTTGGCAAGCGCGGCCTGTAGCGCCGGGCGTTTGGCGGGGGACACGCGCTCGAGGATTGGGGGCAGGGGCGTCGGCGATATGGCCATCCGCGCGAAGCTCGACGCCATGGCTTCCGGATGCTCGAGATCGACGATCACCTCGACGATCAGCTGCTGAGACCCTTCCACGGCTTCGTTGAACTTCGCCGTTCGCCATTGATAGTTCGCGGGAAGCAGGTGGATGGTCCCGAACAGGTAGATTGTCGTGTCGGCATCGGAGACCTCCCAAAGGGCCGGATGCGCGACCTGAGGCGTTTTCGCCGCCGAGGGCGTCGCGATCAGGAGGCCAGCGAGCCCCAGGGCGGAAGCTATCCGCCGGAAAACGGATTTCAGCATAAATTCAAAAGCCTTTCGCTAAGGCGCTCGCACGGAGGGCTAACGGGCGCAATCTGAACCTCCACTTGCCCCATTGAACACCATCAGCCAAAGCGCGGGGCCAAGTTAATCGTTGCAATGGGGCACTCCCGCTTGAGCCTGAGTTTCCAGGACCTGATCCTAACGCTCCACAATTATTGGGGTGCGCGAGGCTGTGTCATTCTTCAGCCGTACGACATGGAGATGGGCGCCGGCACATTCCACCCCGCGACGGTCCTGAGATCGCTCGGGCCGGATTCGTGGAAGGCCGCCTACGTGCAGCCGTGTCGCCGCCCGACCGACGGCCGCTATGGCGAAAACCCCAATCGTCTGGGCCATTATTACCAGTATCAGGTGGTGCTGAAGCCGAGCCCCGACGATCTTCAGCAACTGTACCTTGGAAGTTTGGTCGAAATCGGCATCGATCCGCTGAAGCACGATATCCGCTTCGTCGAGGACGATTGGGAGAGCCCGACGCTCGGAGCCTGGGGCCTTGGCTGGGAGGTCTGGTGCGACGGGATGGAGGTGACCCAGTTCACCTACTTCCAGCAGGTCGGCGGGTTCGAGTGCCGCCCCGTTACAGGCGAGTTGACCTACGGGCTCGAGCGCCTCGCCATGTACATCCAGGGCGTCGACAACGTCTTCGACCTTCGCTTCAACGACTCTGGCGTGAGCTACGGCGACGTGTTCCTCGAGAATGAGGTCGAGATGTCGACCTATAATTTCGAGGTTGCGGACACCGACGCGTTGTTCGACCTGTTCAAGAAAGCCGCGGCGGAATGCGAGCACTGCCTCGACGCGAAGCTGCCGATCCCGGCGTACGAGCAGGCGATCAAGGCGAGTCACCTGTTCAATACGCTTCAGGCGCGCGGCGTGATCAGCGTAGCCGAGCGCCAGGCCTATATCGGCCGCGTCCGCGACCTCGCGAAGGCGGCATGCGGCGCGTGGCTGGAGACGTCCAAGGGAAATAACGCCTGATGGCCGACTTCCTGCTGGAGCTAATGTCCGAGGAAATCCCCGCGCGGATGCAGGCAGGCGCTCGCAATGAGCTGGCGCGGATTTTCGCCGAGTGCACGAGCGAGGCGGGACTTTCCACCGGGGTTATCGATGCGCATTCGACCCCGCGCCGGCTCGTGCTCATCGCGCGCGACGTAGCTGAAGGGACGCAGGCCAGCCGGGAGGAAATCAAGGGACCGCGCACCTCCGCGCCGGAACAGGCGCTCGACGGTTTCCTTCGCAAGACGGGCCTGACCCGCGAGCAGCTTGAGGAGCGTGACGGAGTCTATTTCGCGGTCGTCGATCGCGCGGGGAAGGCTGCCCTCGAAATCCTTGGCGAGACCGTAAAGCGGATCGTCTCGGATTTCCCCTGGCCCAAGTCCATGCGCTGGGGATCGGAGTCGCTGCGGTGGATCCGTCCGCTGCACGGCATCGTCGCGATGCTTGGCGAAGAGATCGTGCCGGTCGAGATCGACGGTCTCACGGCGGGGGCGACCACCGTCGGGCATCGGTTCCATCATCCCGGCCCGATCACCGTCGGTAGTGCCGCCGACTATCTCGAGAAGCTCCGCGCGTGCCACGTGATCGTCGACCAGGAGGAGCGCGAGCGGATCATCTGCGATGGTGCCAAAGCCGCTGCCGCCAAGGCAAAGCTGAGTCTCCTGGCCGACGAAGGCCTTGTGGTCGAGAACGCGGGCCTGACAGAGTGGCCCGTTCCGCTGCTCGGCGAATTCGACGGCGATTTCCTCGACGTGCCGCGCGAGGTGATCGTCCTCACCATGCGGACGAATCAGAAGTATTTCGCCTGTACCGCTTCGGATGGTGGATTGGCGCCGGCTTTCGTTTGCGTTGCCAATGTCGCTGCGGAAGACGGCGGTGTGGCGATCGTCGAGGGCAACCGCCGGGTGCTCGCCGCCCGCCTCGCCGACGCCCGTTTCTTCTGGGAGCAGGACCTTAAGGTTCCGCTTGATGAGCAGGTGAAGAAGCTCGGTGGCATCGTCTTCCACGAAAAGCTGGGATCGGTTGCCGATAAGGTCGACCGCGTAGCGAAGCTGGGGCGCTGGCTGGCCGACAGTGGCGTAATCAAAGCCGATGCAAATGCGATCGAGCGTGCCTCGCGATTGGCCAAGGCGGACCTGGTGACGGGAATGGTCGGCGAATTCCCTGAACTCCAGGGCGTTATCGGCGGTTATCTGGCCGAAGCCCAGGGTGAGGGGAGGCCGGTCGCCCACGCGATCCGCGATCAATACGGAACGCCTCGGGAACCGGTTTCAGCCGCAGTCGCACTGGCCGACAAGCTCGATACGATCTGCGCATTCTTCGGCGTTGGTCTGAGGCCAACCGGTTCGAAGGACCCGTTCGCCCTTCGTCGCGCCGCAATCGGCTCGATCGAGATCATCGTCTCGTCGGGCCTTAGGCTGTCATTGACCTCGGCCATCCGTGGAGCCCTTGCCAATCGCGCGGCTCAGGCGAAGACGACCGAAGCAGCGCACCGGCTCGACAGTACAGCGCCCGAGATTCTCGAATTTTTTGCTGATCGATTGAAGGTTCAGCAGCGCGAAGCCGGCGTTCGGCATGATCTTGTCGACGCTGTGTTTTCGCTGGGCGGCGAGGACGACCTGGTCCGCCTGCTCGCTCGAGTCATGGCGTTGCAGAATTTCGTCGAGACGGAGGAGGGAGCCAACCTCCTCACTGCCTACAAGCGCGCGGCGAACATTTTGAAGAAGGAAAAATGGGCGGGGACCAGTGGTTCTGGCGGCAACGCGCTCGAGGAACAGGAGAAGGCGCTGATTGCAGCGCTCGACAATGCTGGACCGAAGGCTTCCGCGGCCATTGAGAAGGAAGACTTCACCAGCGCGATGGCGGCGCTCGCCTCGCTACGCGGACCGATCGACTGCTTCTTCGATCATGTGACGGTAAATGACCCTGATCCGGTGAAACGCGAGCGACGGCTAAACCTGCTCACGCGCTTCCGCGACGCCGTGAATCAGGTCGCCGATTTCTCGAAGATAGAAGGCTAGAGCGGTCGGTCGTCGCGGTCGCCATCCTTGGCGGCCGCGGCCCGCAAGCTGTCGCGCTCACGCCATTCCTTCTCGCGGTCGGCATGCTCTCGCTCGAGCTGTTCGCGCCGATCGACTTCGCTTCTATAGCGGGTCTTCCATTTGCGCCGGCCCCCGGCGGTCAGGAAGACGCCGATCAGCAAGCCGAGGAGGAAGACGAGGGCGCAGATCGCCCAGAGGTTCGGGTCGGTCGTAATGTTCATTGCGGCTCCCCAACGTCGAAAGGTTCGCGGCGACTACGCTTCAGCGCGCCGCCGCGTTCCCATCGGTCGGTTGGATGCCCTTCCGCTTATTTGAGCAGCTGGTCGTGGATCGAGCAACTCGCCGGCCCCAGGATGACCACGAACAGCGTCGGCAGAATGAACAGGATCAGCGGAACCGTCATGATCGCTGGCAGGCGCGCCGCCTTCTCCTCGGCGCGCATCATGCGTTCGTGGCGGAACTCGGCCGACAGCACGCGCAGGGCGGAGGCTAGCGGCGTACCGTATTTCTCCGTCTGGATCATCGTCGTGACCACGCCCCGCACCGCTTCCAGGTCCACGCGCTGGGCGAGGTTCTCGAACGCCTGGCGACGCTCGGCAAGGAAGCCCAGCTCGATCGCCGTCAGTCCAAATTCGTCGCCGAGCTCCGGATAAGCCTTGCCGAGCTCCTTCGACACTCGGGCGAAGGCGGCGTCGACCGTGAGACCAGCCTCAGCGCAAATCACCAGCAGGTCGAGGGCGTCCGGAAGACCCTTGCGGATCGCGTGGCTGCGCTTGTTGACCTTATTCTTGAGCCAGAGGTCCGGTGCCTTGTAGCTGCCGACCAGGAGACCAGCGACGGTGATGTAACGGCGAAGCGCGGACCATTGCGGCTCAAATCCCAGGACATACAGCAGAAGCACCGCGACGCCGCCGATGACGACCGGCAGGACGAAGCGAGCGAAGATGATGAAGAACGCGAGGTCCTTCGTGCGGATACCCGCCTGCATCAGCCTCGTCTGGGTTTTCTTCAGCTGGTCATCCTGAAGCATCTTGAACTGAGTCAGGATGCCCCGGACCTTGTCGGCCGCCTGGTTGCGGTTCGTGATCTTCTTGCGCTTGTTGGTCGAAGCGACGATGCCCGCTTTCAGCTGCTCACGGCGCTCGTTGAGCGCCTTGACGCGGCGGACCATCGGATCCTTCACCGTCGTCGCCGCATAAAGTGCGAGCAACACGGCAAAGGTCGCGACGGCGCTCAGGATCGTCGCGATCCAGATTACGTCGAAACCGAGAAGGGTCGGACCCGAGGGCGGCGCGGCCTGCATGTCTAATTTGCCTCCCTTAGATCTCGAAGTTGACCATCTTGGCCATGATGAATGCGCCAATGCCCATCCAGATCATGCCGCCGATCCCGGCGACGATTAGGCGCGGATCGACGAAGAAGCCGCTCATGTATTTCGGGTTCATCAGGTACACGAGGGTGAAGACCACGAAGGGCAGCGAGCCGACGATGTAGGCGGACGCCTTCGATTCCGAGCTCATCGCGCGGATCTTGAGCTTCATCTGCGCGCGCTTGCGAAGCACGTCGGCCAGGTTGGACAGCGTCTCCGCAAGGTTGCCGCCCGTCTCGCGTTGGATGGCCAGCGTGATCACGAAGAACTGGAACTCCGGCGTGCCAAGGCGGTCCGCCGTGTCCTGGAGGGCAGCCTCCATGGTGCGTCCGATCTTCATCTTGTCGGCGACCATCCGGAATTCGACACCAACCGGTCCTGTGATTTCACCCGCGACAATTCCGAGCGTCTCCGTGATCGGAAGACCCGAGCGAAGACCGCGAACCATGAGCTCGATCGCGTCAGGGAAGTTCGAATTGAACTTCTTCACCCGCCGCAGGATCAGCTTGCCGATGACGAAGTGCGGGCCCCCGATCCCGAAGAACAGGCCGACCAGCATCGCGAGGATCAGCGGCGCGCCCTTGAACTTCAGGGCGACGGTGACGAGCAGGAAAATCCCGATGCAGATCATTGCATACTTGCTGAGCGTGATGTCCTTGCCGGTCATCTCCAGGCGCTTGCGCAGCAGGGCAGGCTTTGGGATCAAAGTGGACGCGTATCCCTCCAGCTTGCCCGCCCGCTGGGCGAACAATTTCCGGATCTGCGCCTGTGCGTTGCCGGCGATAACGTCGCCGTGGCGCTCCTTGATGAGCTCCATTCGCCGTTTGACGGTTTTCGCCGGGGATGGGCCGCGCACCGCAAAATATGCGAGCGCGACCGCTCCGAAGCCGCCGATCAGGAGTAGCCACAAGAACATGTGCGCCTTCGCCTCTCAACTCTTCGGTACGGCGCCGCGACCGGCGCCGGACCTGTTACGCCGCGGCCTTTTCGGCCTTGGGCTTCGACAGCATCGACTTCAGGTTGTCGACGAGCGACTTGGCAGCGGCCGCCGGCGCGTTCGCGTCCGGAGCAGCGCCTTCGTCGCTCGCATGGCTGAGCACCATGTTCGACAAGGTGTTGAACGGAGCAGCCATCTTTCCGCCCGCGACTTCGGCCATCGGTTTGCCAAGCTTGGCGGCCTGCGCCGCGAGCTTCGAGTCGAACGGGAAGACGATGTCCACCGGACGTTCGATCGACTGCTCGAAGTCCTTGCGGCTGATCTCCAGCGCACCGCCTGACGGAACGCCGTTCGCGGCGACGATAATCTTCGTCTGCGGAGCGTTCGACTTCAGCCAGGCAAGGATGCGGATGGTGTCGCGAGTGGCCGCAAGGGTCAGCTCGGAGACGATCACCGCCACGTGCGCATCGTGCACCAGGTGCGGATGCTGGATCAGCATCTGCCGCGGCAGATCGAGTACGGTGGATTCGAACGCATTCCGCATCTCTTCCTGAAGCTGGAAGAAAGCGGTTCCGTCGGAAACCAGCGGCTGGTGGATCGGCGCTTCCGCCGAAAGCACCGACAGGCGCTCGTTCGCTCGGACCATCGCGCGCTCGATGAACAGACCGTCGATACGGCTCGGATTCTCGATCGCGTCAGTCAGGCCGCGGCCCGGCTCGAGGTCGAGCGCCAACGCGCCGGTGCCGAAGTGAACGTCGAGATCGAGGAGGGCCGTCGTCCGGCGGGCCTTCTCACCCAGCAACCACGCGAGCGAAGTCGCGATGGTCGATGCGCCGACGCCCCCGCGGACGCCAATAACTGCAGCCATCACATGCGGCTTGTCAGCCTGGGCTTCACCACGCGGTCCCGAGATGATCATCTGGGCATGCGCGAACGTGTCGCGCAGCTGGTCGACCGTGAACGGCTTCAGCAGATAATCGTGGATGCCGCTGGCGACGAGGTCGCGATAGAGGCGCACGTCATTGACGGTGCCCGCCGCGATCACGATCGTGCCGGGCTCGCAAACTTCCGCGAGCGCATTGATGTCATTGAGCGGATCGGCGGATTCACTGAGATCCACGAACAGGATGTTCGGGCTCGCCGACACCGACAGCGACTGCACGGCATTGCGAAGGCCGCCCTTGTTGACCTTTTCCGGCGACCAGCCGTGCTCGACGGCGACCGGCCGAAGCATGTCGGCGGTGGCGTCGTCGCAGACGAAGGCAGTGAAAGGATCGCGCAAACCGGCGCGTGCCTGGAACGGAGCGTTCATCACTGAGTACCCTTCTTTTCGGGGTTGACGTTCTGCAGGCCCTTCGCGCCTGTCGGCGGAG
>Ga0207657_10000858_pt1 | contig 32103 bp, 27 predicted proteins | sample KBSC33metaG_FD_184316 | JGI IMG/M metagenome (GOLD analysis project Ga0207657, IMG submission 184316) | Corn rhizosphere microbial communities from Kellogg Biological Station, Michigan, USA - KBS C3-3 metaG (SPAdes) (version 2) | ecosystem: Host-associated > Plants > Roots > Rhizosphere > Soil ...
AACGGTGGCGCAGCAGCTTCTTCTCGGCGTCCACCAGCAAGATGCTAAAGGCGTCGTAGTTGATCAAGGATCGCACCGACGCGGCGATCTTGCCCAGCAACTCGTCCAGATCCAAAATCGAGCTGAACTCCTGGGAAAGCTGCGCCAGCGCACGGAAAGTGCGGTTCTGTTTATGCACGCGCCGGTACAGGTTGGCGTTTTCAATCGACCCCGCCACCCGCGAAGCGATCAGGCGCATCAGCCGGCGGTCCTGATCGCTGAAGGCCCGTAGACGAGTGGACTGCACATCAATCACGCCCACCAGCTTGCCCCGCACCATCATCGGCACGGCAAGTTCGCTCTGCACGGCATCGAGCGCCACCAGATAGCGCGGGTCGGTGCGGACGTCTTCCACCAGCACCGGCTCACGGCTGAGCGCCGCGGCTCCCACCACGCCTTCGCCGAGTCCGATGACCATGCTGCGCACCACCTCTTCACGGTGGCCGATGGCGTAGCGGATGCGCAGGCCCTGGGTCCGTTCGCTGTAGAGCAGGATGGCGAACAAATCGTAGCGCACCACTTCCTGGATGATGCCCGCCACGTTTGCCAGAAGCTGGTCGAGGTCCAGCGTCTCGGCCGTGATGCGCGATACCTCTAGCAGGAAGTCGAGCAGTTCGGCGCGTTCGCGGAACGCTGCGCCAGTCTTACGTTGGGTTGCCATGCGGAGGGCGGCTCAAGCCGCCGTGGCCTCGACGATCTTCACGCTGGCGCTCGCGCCTATTCGATTGGCGCCGGCCGCCGCCATGGTTTTCAAATCTTCCAGAGTGCGCACGCCTCCGGAAGCTTTCACGCCGATCGCCGGACCCACAGTGCGCCGCATGAGCGCCACATCCGCGGCAGTGGCGCCACCGGGACCAAAACCGGTGGAGGTCTTCACGAAATCGGCGCCGGCTTCCTTCGCGAGCTGGGCCGCAGCCACTTTTTGCTGATCGTTGAGCAGCGCGGTTTCGAGAATCACTTTGACGATGGCTCCGCTGGCGTGCGCAGTTTCGACCACGGCCCGGATATCGCCGCGCACCGCCTCGTGATTGCCGCCGCGAAGCTCTCCTATATTCAGCACCATGTCGATTTCCTGTGCTCCGTCGCGAATGGCCGCGGCGGTTTCGGCCACTTTGATTTCGGTGACGCTCGCGCCCAACGGAAATCCGACGACTGAGCATACCTTCACCGCCGAGCCCGCCAGCTCGTCTGCAACCAAACGAACCCAGTAAGGATTGACGCAAACGCTCGCAAAGCGGTAAAGGCGCGCTTCCGCGCAAACCTTGCGGATCTCGGCGGCGGTGGCTTCCGGTTTCAATAAAGTATGGTCGATCAGCGCGGCGATCGAAGAATCGAATTCCGGCACAGAACTGATCGTAGCATAGGGGTTTTTCGCGTATTTTCGCTATACTAGGTGGATGGAAGCCGTACTATCGCCCTCGGTTGTCGATCTAGAAACGGAGTATCTCCTCCAAAATTACGCCCGTTACCCGGTGGTGCTGCAGCGCGGTAAAGGGTGCTACCTTTACGATACTTCCGGCAAACGCTACCTCGATTTGCTGGCAGGCATTGGCGTCAACGCACTGGGACACGCGCATCCGCGCCTGACCAAAGTGATTCGCGAGCAGGCCGGGCGTCTGCTGCACACTTCCAATCTGTATTACCACGAGTATGCGGGACCGCTCGCCGAGCGTCTCTCTCGCGCCAGCGGCTTGGCGCGTATTTTCTTCTGCAACTCGGGCACGGAGGCCAACGAAGCCGCGCTCAAGATGGCGAAGGCCCACGGCCATGCCATCTCGCCCGACAAGTTCGAGATCGTGTCGCTGGATAACTCTTTCCACGGACGCACGATCGGCGCGCTGTCGGTGACCGGCCAGGAAAGTTATCGCCGTGATTTTGAGCCGCTGATGCCGGGAGTGCATTTCGTCCCGCGTAACGACGCCACCGCGCTGGAACAGGTGGTTAACGAGCGCACCGCCGGAATTATTTTGGAACTCATACAGGGCGAAGGCGGCATCTATCCTTTGACCGAAGCGTATATTCGCAAGGCGCGCGAGCTGGCGGACCGCTATAACGCAATCCTGATTTTCGACGAAATTCAGTGCGGCGTGGGGCGAACCGGTACCTACTTCGCTTATCAATTGTTAGACCCGCCGGTGATGCCCGACGTGATGACGGCGGCGAAACCCGTGGCCTGCGGACTAGCGCTGGGCGTAGTGGCGGCGAATGAGCGGGCCGCCGCAGGACTCGGCAAGGGCAAGCACGGAACCACGTTCGGTGGAGGGCCGCTGGTGTGCCGCGTGGGCCTGGAGTTCTTCGACATTCTCGACGGGCTGCTGCCGCACATCTCGGAAGTCGGCGGCTACTTCCGGATGCGCCTCACGGAACTTTCGCGGCGCTTTTCATTCATCAAGGAAGTGCGCGGCGTGGGGCTGATGATCGGTGTGGAGCTGGAGTTCCCAGGCAAACAACTGGTGCTCGATTGCATAGAACAAGGCGTTCTGCTGAATTGCACGCATGAGTACACGCTGCGCATGCTACCGCCGTATATCATCACGGAGCAGGAAGTGGACCGCGCAATTTCGGTGCTGAAGCGCGTATTCAAGAACGCGAAGCCGCCGGCACAGTCGTAAGCTACAGCAAGTCCTCGCGTCCGGCCTTTTCGAGACGCCGGACTAGCTCTCCGACTTCCTGCGCGCGCCTGCGATCGGCGATCAGCAGGGCGTCCGGCGTATCGACCACGATCAGGTCCTTCACTCCCAGCAGCGCCACCAGCTTGCCTTGAGCGTCAACGTAGTTGCCGCTGCTCGCCTCAATAATGGAATCCGACAGGAGCGCATTGCCCTGCGCGTCGCGCTTTTGCAATTCATAGACGGCGTTCCAGCTCCCGACATCGTTCCAGCCGATATCGCCCGCCGGAATACCGGTCACATTAGGGGCCCGCTCCATCACCGCGTAGTCGATCGAAATGTTGTCGCACTGCGGGAAGGCGGCGGCGAAACTCGCGGAAAATTTGCTGCTGGTGAAAGGCGGCAAGCCGGCGAGCAGATGTTCGGTCTTAGGCAGGAAGCGCCGCAGAGCGTCGAGCAACACCGAAGTCTTCCAGAAAAACATGCCCGCGTTCCAATAGAAATTCCCTGCTGAAAGAAATTGTTCGGCGGTGGCGGCATCGGGTTTCTCGCGGAAACTCACGACACGAACTGCCGTGCGACCGCCGGCCGCGACACCCTCCGGAAATTCAACGTAGCCGTAACCAGTCTCGGCCCAGCGCGGCTGGATGCCCAGGACCACGATGTTGCCTTCGGCGGCGGATTGAAAAGCAGGCCGCAGCAAGCGGACGTATTCACGGGGCTTGGCGATCACGTGGTCCGCCGGAAAAACCCCCATCAGAGCGTTGGGGTCGATCGATTGGAGAATATGTGCCGCGAGCCCGATTGCCGGAGCGGTGTTGCGCTGCGCGGGCTCGGCCAGAATCTGGCGTTTGGGAACCTCAGGGAGCTGCCGCACGATCTCGGCGCGTAGCTGGGGGCTGGTGAGAATCCAGATGCGCTCGGGAGGAAGCACCGGGCTCAAGCGGTCGACCGTCTGCTGAATCAGGCTGCGGTCGCCGAAGAATTTCAGGACCTGTTTGGAACGACTGCGCCGGCTGCGCGGCCAAAACCGGGTGCCGCGGCCGCCTGCCAGAATCAGACCATAATTATGCGACATGGGTGATGCGACACGCGGAGTGCGCCATTGCTACTCAATCGGAATTCCGCGCACCAGCTTTAGTGTGCGGTTCCATCGCGTCTTGGTGAAAAAGTTCCGCACCACGTCCGCATAATGGCTGCCGCTATCGCCGGCCCATTCCTCGGTGGGCGCGTCAAAGGACCAGAAGATCACCAGCGGCTTGCCGATGATATTCTCGCGCGGCACGAAGCCCCAATAGCGGCTGTCGAGCGAGTTCTCGCGATTGTCTCCCATGGCGAAATAGCTCAGAGCCGGCACTACCAGCTCGCCGTTCTGAACGTGGTTGGCGAGCATTTCCTGAGCCCGGTCGGCCACGGGCCCGTAGGGCTGGGACGGGAAATTATCGCGGTAGGGCTCGATGTGCGGATCGATGTGCTGGGTATATGGCTCGGTGAGCGCTCTGCCGTTGACATACACGACCTTGTCCACGATGTGTATGTGGTCGCCGGGCACGCCAATCACCCGCTTGACGAAGTTCTGGCGAATGTCCATGGGATAGCGAAACACAATCACGTCGCCGCGTTTGGGCTCGGTGTAGGGCAGCAGATATTTGGTGATCGGGTCCGCCGGGGCGTAGGACAGCTTGTCCACCAGCAGATGATCGCCGATGAGCACGGTGGCTTCCATGGAGCCGGTAGGCACGATAAACGCCTGCACCAAAGTGGTGGTGCCAAACAACAGAATCAGGATGTTCAGAGACCACTCGTGGATGAAATCGCGCGCCGAATCCGCAAATTTTTTCATGCAGTCTTAGTTGGCGTAATAGCCATGAATGAGCTTGAACGTCCGTCGCCAGCGGGTCTTACTGAAGAAATTCAGGCCTAAATCCTTGAGGTGATCGAGGCCGATGGTGGGCTCCTGCAACTGATCCGTGGGCGCATCGTACGACCAGTAGATGATCAGCGGTTTGCCGATGATGTTCTCGCGCGGAACGAAGCCCCAGTAGCGGCTGTCGAGCGAGGAGTCGCGATTGTCTCCCATGGCGAAAACGGTGCCGGGGGGAACCACCACCTCGCCGTTCACCACGTGATTCTGCAGCATATCCATCGCGCCCGGATAGATCATGGAATTGGGCTCACTGGGGAAATTATCGCGGTAGGCATCGATCTGATCGGACTTGTTCACCTTATACGGCTCGTCGAGCTTGACGCCGTTCCGGTACACCTGCTTATTGACGATGCGGATGCGGTCGCCCGCAATGCCCATGGCGCGCTTTACGAAGGTCATGCTGATGTCGACCGGGTAGCGAAAGACGATAATGTCGCCGCGTTTCACATCGCTATAGGGCAGCAGATGTTTACTCACCACGCCCCCGGGCGCGAAAGCCATTTTGTCGACCAAAAGATGGTCTCCGATCAGCAGCGTATCTTCCATGGAGCCGGTGGGAATCACATACGCCTGAACCAGCGTAGTCGTCAGAAACAGCAGCAGCAGGATGGTGATGGCCCACTCGGCGATGGCTCCGCGAGGCGGTTCTATTGGCGGTTCGGCGGACAGTTCGTTTTGTGCTTCGAGATCCGCGGGCGCCGGAGTCACGGGGTCTGCTGCTTCCATGGCCGCCTGTGGATCTGGGGTGGCGGAATCCGTCGTATTTTCGAGGCTCACTACCTTCTATTCTACTCGCATCATCACTTTGCGAGGGGCGGGTGGGCCTGGTAAGTGCGCTCGAACGACTCGTCCGCCAGGCGGGCGAGAACACGCCGGCTGCCGGGCCACTCCAGACGCAGATCGCGCGAGATCTCGTCGAGCATTTTCTTGGTGCAGACCTTTTGCTCTTCGGCAAACGCCGTGAGAAGCAGGTTGTCGCAGATCGCATTGATGAGGCGCGGCGTGCCCTGCGCTCGCAGGTGAATCTCCGCCATCAACTCGTCGGAGAACACCGTCTGGTTGGGCATGCCGGCCTTCTCCAGACGCGATTGCATGTATTCCACGGCATCCCGCAGCGTAAACGCGCGCAGATTGCAGCGCAGCACGATGCGCTGTTTCAACTGGCGAAGATTCGGCGCGTCCAGTTTGCGGTCGAGCTCCGGCTGCCCGGCCAGGATGATCTGCAACAGCTTGCCGTTGCGATTTTCCAGGTTCCCCAGCAAGCGGATTTCCTCCAGCACATCCCATTCGAGGTTGTGCGCTTCGTCGACGATCAGGACCACGGTGCGCCCCTGCTGCGCCTGTTCCACCAGAAGCTGGTTCAACGCGAACAGCACCTCGGTCTTGGAGGTGCGCGCGCACGGCAGGTTCAGATCGTAGGCGATCATCTCAAAAAACTGCTCGCAATTGACGCGCGAATTAAACAGGAAGGCGAACTCGATGTATTGGGATTCCAGATAGTCCCGCAGGCATTCGAGCATGGTGGTTTTGCCGGTGCCCACCTCGCCCGCGAGCACGATAAAACCTTTGCGGGCTTGCACGCCGTAGACCAGGTTGGCGAGCGCCTCTTCGTGCTGCTCACTGCGGAAAAAAAACGCAGGATCGGGACTTAAGTTGAAAGGGCTCTCGGTAAAACCAAAGAACGCATTGTACATATCTGTCTGCCCAGCGGTCCGTTCGGAGGGATGGCTCCCTCTCTTCGTCTCTTACATCTCGATGTTAACATGCAATCCCCTGACCTTAGTGGTCATTGGACCGTTAGCCGTCCCGGTACTTTAGTACCATTTGAAGCGGTATATCTTTTTCACCTATGGCTGCTTATCTTTTCGTCAACATCGAAGTGAAGGATCCGGGCGCGTATGCGGAGTATCGGAGCGGTGTGTCGCCGATGATTCACAAGCATGGCGGTGAGTATCTGGCGCGCGGCGGCGCTACGGAACTCATTGAGGGCGACTGGACGCCGAGCCGCGTGGTCCTGCTGAAGTTCCCCGATATGGCGGCTTTGAAGGCGTTCCTGAACGATCCGGAATACCAACCGCTGAAGGACCTGCGCCTGCGCGCAGCGGAGACGCAGATGCTGGCCGTAGAGGGAATTTAGGCTCGCGGACTGCAAAACGCGGCCGGCGCGACGTCGCCGTAACGGAAGCGAACACACCTCGGGCGTCGCATCGTCTTGCCCCGTTCAGAAAGCGCTACTAGAGGGCCCTCGATCCGTTTTTTAACCCGCAACGGCGTGGGTCACTGTAACGCGCGTGATTCGACCATCGCACATGACGTTTACGAGGAGTGGACTCGAGTACTCTTCCCCGTCCCGTGACCTGGCTTCCAATGGCAGAACCCAGGACTCTTGTCCACAAAATACCGGCTGGGTCGCGCAAGCCTCGGTGCTTGCGACGGCAAAGTGCGAGCACGATAAGAGATAAAGGCGGCCCCAGGCTGGTGACCGCAATTTCAGGGTCGCGGTAAACGGAACGACATCAGTGTAATGTTTCCGTTGATGGTGCTGAACCAGTGCGGCGTGTTCTCGGGAACGATCACGAAGTCGCCCTTCGCGACCTGCCGCGGCGAGCCGCCTTCAATGGCGGTGCCGGAGAGATTGTCTCCGTTGCTCTTCTCGTTGACGAGCTTGCCTCCAGTCACCAGCGTGGCGGATCCGTCGACCACGTAGAAAAACTCAGCGTACTTTTTGTGAACGGCGGAGGGCCCCACGGCGGCGCGATATTCCAGATTGGCGCCGTAGGGCGCGAGCGCCAGCAAGGGCTGTGCGAAGGTGGGCTGGTCGGGCTTGCGTTCTTTCTTGGCTTTGGCAACCATAGCCGTGATTTCGGAGGAGGTGGCAACAATTTTTTCGGCGGGCTGCTGGGCTCCCGCAACCGCAGCTAATAGTGTCAGGGCGAAAGCGATTCTGATGGTCTGCATTCCAAGAATGCTATCACAGGTGACCATTGGAAACATGCGCCGGCCGGCGCCTAGGCCACTTCGAGCATCACCCAGCCGGGGAGGCTCGCGGGCTGATTGCCTTCGAAGACCACGCGGCGGGTTTTAGGGAACGGCATACCGGTCTGGATCGCGCGCTGGTAGAGCGGCATCTGGCGCAGGATCTTGCGGTAAGAATCGTCTTCGGTCTTGAGGTACGCGGACTTGCCGAGCAGTCCCCCGCCCCAGCCAATCGATAACAGGCAGGCGTGATCGCTGGCGCGGACTTCGGCCAGGCGCGCGGCGAGCTGGTCGAGCTTGGCGGCCAGCTTGGTCATGCCGGTGCGCTGGGCGTATTCGCGATGGCGCTCGATTTGCCCCTCGGCGTAACGATTGGAAGCCTGGAACATTTTGACGCGGTCGCCCGGCGAACGCTCGCGCCACTCGCCGTCGAAGGCGGTTCCCGGCGCGGCCATTTCGGCAAAGAGCGGCGTGCTGTCGTCGACGCGCTTGGCGTCTACCGAGCCGCGCGCGGATTTCCATCCGAGCTCGAAGCGGCCTTCGCCGCGCGCAATGAGAGTCGCGGTGCGCAGCAGATAAACTTTCATGCCGGAATAGGCGACTACGCCGGAATCGGCAACCGACACGCGGCGCATGCGGTTGCTTCCCGATCCGCCCAGCACGGCGTCCTCGGCGCGGGTCGCGAAGTAGCGCGGGACGCGGTCTTCGACGCGCTCGGCCAATTCACGCACGGTGTTTTCGGTCCAGCGGTCGAATACGGAACCGGTGCGGAGCGCTCCTTTGAGCGCGGTGGCCGGCAGATAGGGGCCGCTGGCATTGGTGGCAAAAGTCGGGATGAATAAATCCGCCGCCGGGGCGCGCTCATAAAACGGAATCGAGCTCGCGTGTTCGAAGGGCAGGCGGCGGCCGGCGAAGTTCTGGGCGAACCCTCCCCACGAGGCGAAGTCCAGCTTGTCGGCCTTCTTGAGTTGCGCGAGGTAACCCTCTAGGCGCGGTCCCTTGGCGAGCAGGCGGAAAATGCGGCGCTGATCGAGCACGTTGACGTGATCCTTCCACACCATGTAGTCGATAGGCGCGAGCTTCTGGCCGTCGCCGACCAGCGTGGGCGTGAGACATGTGACGCGGTACTTCATGCGGTAACCTTCAGAGGCACCGGCAGCGAGAGCGCGAAGCCGGCGCGATAGACGGGATGCGCGAAGCCATCGGGGGCCACGTTGGCCGCAGCCCCGCGCGGCTGAGCGGCGGAGACCAGCACGGAACCTTCGGCCACCATACGAGTGTTCTTCTTCATCTGGCCCCATCCGGATTCACTTTCGACGCGGCCGCCGCGAGTGGTGAGCGAATAGTCGCCGCGCTGCCAATTGACGGCGTCGTTCGCAGAGGGATGGAACAGCGACAACATCCAGTGGCCGGTTTCGCCTTCGGCTGCGCCCAGGAGCGTGGGATTGTCGCGAAACTCCGGCGCTTGTGACCGTCCCCATCCGCGGGAGCGCTCGCCTCCGAATCCGGAATCGGCAAGAAGGCGGATGGAGGCTCTGACGCGCTCGCTCCATTCGTCGCGCGTGGCGTCATCGGCAAATTCGGCAGTGAACCAAAATCCGCTGCCGGTAGTGAATTCGAGACATGCTACGGAGTGCGGGGCCGCGGCGTCTCCGCCACGATCCACGGCTGCGCTGGATCGAACCGACGCGCGGAACAGCGTGGAACCGGCGGTGGCAGTGGCCGGCATGAGGCATTCGCTCTCGCCATCGATCGTCCATGCGTCTTCACCCGGCGGCTTACCGGCGATCAGCGATTCGACGACGGCGAAGGGCACAAAGCGCGCGCCTTTCCAGCGGATCTTGGACGACGCAGGGGGAGGCCACAGGTGCTGCGGCGGCACCACATAGAGAGTCTCGTTGTGAAACGGGAAACAGGAACTGAAACGCACCGCGGGTTCGCGGCCGTGATCGATGGCTCGCGCGGTCGCATCCAGCCATTCGTCCAAGGTGCCGAGACGCGCCATCGCGCCGCAGACCGCGGAGTAGAGCGCGTCGCTATGATAAATGCGCTCCACGCGATCGCGATCGCCGGAATCAGGACCGATGCGCCACGGCCCGGTAGGCCGCAGGCGAACCAAAACAGAGGGCATGCTTAACTCGCCAGTTTTTCGCCGAAAGAAGCGTCGTTGGCCAGCGACTGGACCGCCGTCAGATCCGCGGCCGACGCCAATTCCGTTTCAGTGCCGCCCGTCGAATAGAAAGTGCGGTTACGCCAGACCAGCTTCAGGTTCGCAAAACGCACGCGTCCGCTGCCGCGCGAGCCGCCGCCGCCGAGCGCATCGTCTTCGAGCAGGCGCAGACCTTCGACGAGCCGCGCGGCCAACGCTTTATCTTCCTCGCATAGCACGTCCAGCACCATGCGCACATGGAAGCGCGCACCGGCGGGAACGCGCTCCAGCGTGCGCGGGTTGGCTTGCGAGGTGATGCGGTCGATGGCGTTCTCGCTTTTCACTTCGGTGATTTCGTCGTCCAGATTCTCGCGCATCTGCGGGGTGATGCTGGCGGCATCCAGCGGCGCGTCATAGATCGCCAAGCGCGCGGGTGTCGCTGCGCGAGTGTCGAGTGCCTCCCCAGCGACGCGATCCATGCGTCCTGGATTGCGTCCGAACAGCAGGCAGATTTCGTCGTCGGGGCGGTCGCTCTGGTGAATGCGGACCTCCTGCCCCTTGCGCTTAGAAAGATACACCAACTCGGCGGGCGAGGTCAGGCCGAGCGCGTTTTCGAGCAGCGAACGGATGCGGCCGCGCAGCGAGCTCCCGGGTATATAAGGAAGGCCGAAGGCATCCTTGACCACCGGGTTATCCGCGCCGCCAATTTCGAGCGAGCCCTTTCCGGCGCCAATGTGCAATCCGGTTTCGCAGTGCAGTTCGCCCGACAGAATCAGCTTGCCCACCAGTTGTAACTGTGTCTGGGCGGTGTGTGTGCTCATATTCCTCTTGGTCTTCTATTCGTTGTAAGCGACAATCGCTTCGAATAAATCTTTGAAGCGCTCATAGCCGCGGGCATCGTTGCGGCGGGTGACCTGCAACAGCAGGCGCTCCAGCGCATCCAGGCTGCGCAGCGAATGGCGCGCAATGGTGTAAGCCAGGCGCGCGCGCAACATGACGAAATGGTGCTGGCGCTCGCTCTCGGGCGCGCGCACCGCTCGCCGCACCGCGTTGTACAAGCGGCGGAGCTGGCTCTTGGTCCCGGAATCCATGTCGCGCATGCGGGCCACGACCGCGTGGGCCTGGTTGTCCAGGTACAGGCTGTCGGAGATCAATTTTTCGAGTTCGATCTCGGGCGCCATCTCGAATGGCCGTCCGCCACCGGGACGGTCCCCGCGCGGGCCTCTATCGCCGCCGGGGCGGTCACCATGAGGGCGACCGCCAGGGGGCCGATCGCCGCGCTCTCCACCTCGACCCTCACGCCGCTCACCGCCCGGCGCGCCGGCTGTACGCTCCGCGCGAGGCGGACGATCTTCGCGCCGCTGCTGCCCTTGACCTTGCGGGCGCTGACCCTGCGGACGACCTTCCGGCTTGGGAGCCGACTGCTTAGGCGCTTCCGTCGTCACCGCCGGCGTCTCGACCGCTTCCGCAGCCGCCACCGGCGCTGGAGCTTCGGGCGCGGCCGGCTCCGGCGCGGGCGTTTCCGCCGCCATAATCACATCCGGTTGCACATCATCAGACATTCAGTTAATCCTCTACGCTTCGGCTGACAATCTCGCCCATTCTAGCGCCACTCTGCCGGCGGGACGCAACTTCACCGTGACCGCGCTCCTGCCGATCAGATCCGCGATCAGAGCGGTGCGCGCTTTCTGGTAGTCGCCACGCGCGGGTCCGGAAAACGGCCGCGCGGCGCTCAGAATGCGGCGAATGCGTCTATGATACCGCCACGGCCGCTCGCCACCCATTTTGCGCGCCTGGCGCTTGGACATTTTCGACTGGGTCTCGCGGTAGATCCCGCACAGATCCTTCAAGTATTGCGCGGAGACTCCGAAATCCGTCACCATGCGCAGCAGCAGATCCTTCAAATCGGCGGCGTCGTTAAACTGCTTCCATTCGAGGGTGCGGCCCAGCAGCCAGATGCAATCTTTGTCGGCCGATTTTGCCGCTTCCAGACGCCGGCCGGCTTCTTCGAACACCGATCCGAGGGACGCATCTTCGGCGGGCGCGAGCGCGAGCGCCATGGTGATAGTCTTGCCCTCGGGACCCGCGAAGTCCGCCAGGTTGGCTTCGGTGAAGCGCCGAAACAGGCGCTCCATTTCGCGGGCGAGGCCGATGAGGGCGTCCCATGCGCCATAGACCGCGAAATCGTCGCCGCCCGAGTAAATCACGGTCACCTTGCGCCAGAACTCCGGCATCGAGCACAGCACTTCGAGCTCGCCCGCGAAAAATTGCTTGTACATCACGGAGAGCTGAATGTGCTCTTCGATCGACTGCGCGCGGCGGATGCGGATGCCGAAATTATCCACGTCGCCGCGCAGCACGCCCCAGGTGCCGAGTCCGGCGGCGCGGGATGCCAGCGTGGTAGTGGAAGCCGGCTCGGTACCGGCGTCATTCGGGGCGGCATGGCGTGCGAAAGGCAGAGACTCTTGCGACCCGGTGAGGCTCCAAATGTGCTTGCCCTCGCCTACCGAAATGCGTCCGGGCGTTTCGGGCGACCAGCCGACGGCTTCCGCGTCGCGCAACTTCCAGCCGAGCTGACTGGCAAAATACAATTCCGCGTCGTCCGCGGATTCCCGGCCGCCCAGTGCGAAGTCTTCCACCGTTAAGCCAGCCGCCGGAGTGCCACGCAGCAGGCTCATCTGATCGTGCAAGCGCTTGCGGACGTCGCTCCAGTCACCCAGATTCTCGGTAGAGCTCCAGATCAATTTCACCACGCCATCGCTGAGCGCAGTGAGCTCCCGGGCAGCCGCCGCGAGAAACGCATCCGCGGAGGCGCGCATTTCTTCCGGCAAAAGCACCAGGAACTGGCCGCTGCCGCTGGAGCCGAGCAGAATTTTGGCAAGCCCCAGCTCCGCTAGCAAAGCCCGCGGCAGGATCTCGCCCAACAGGCTGACCCAATGGGAGCGGCCCGTGAAAGCGTGGTCCCGCTCCCCGCCGGCCGGCGCCAGCAGGAAGGCTTCGATGCCCAAAAGCTTTCCCTGAAGAAAAATCTGCACGGATAATCCCTAAAAGCGAAACCCTCACTGTATCATGCTCCGCAAACAGCGCGATAGGCTTAAAGTAATCGATTAGAATGTCATTCGCCGGTTCGCCCGCGAGGCGAACATATGAAATTCTTAGTGCTCACTTATGCAGTTGTGAGCGCAATCTTCGTGCAAGACTTTAAACTGCCCGCGCCCTTGGCGGCGCCGTCGGCGGGGAACCTGTGGCATACGCGTTTCTGCGCTGCTTGCTTAACAGAATCGGGCGCACCGACAGGGATATGCGTTTGTGCCATTCGCGAGCGCGAAACCGAGGGCTCGACCGCGCGAGCTGTCAGAGCGAATTTCGAAGGAGTGCGTCAATAGTACCAACGAGGCCGCGAAATAAGGCACTGTCCCCCGTTCCGCGCTGGAGATCAAAGGGGGGAGGAAGATGATTAGGGTGCCTATTTTCGCATAGAACGGGTGACTCCAATTGAACCAATCGTCTTCCGTCGCTTTTCCGCCATACGGCTATGTCCGTCCCAAACGAAATCGATGATGCGCCGGCAGATCTGTGCATAATCGAGTGTGTCCGACTCCGTTCTATTCCAAGTGTTGCGAGGTTCCTCGGATGCCAACATTCGCTTCGCGGATCTCCGTGGCCTTCTTTTGCGCCTTGGCTTCGCGGAGCGAGTCAAGGGAAGTCATCACATCTTCACGCACGAAAAGGTTGCCGAAATTCTTAATCTTCAACCAAAGAACTCATTCGCGAAGCCTTACCAAGTAAAACAAGTGCGCTAGATCCTGGTTCAATATAAACTAGGGGAAGGCGCTCAATGACCAAGTACGAAATCATTCTCTACTGGAGCAATGAGGATCAGGCGTTCATCGCCGAAGTGCCGGAATTAGCGGGCTGCGCAGCCGACGGCGCTTCCCGGCAGGAAGCGCTTGCCAACGTCGAAACCGTGATCGCCGAGTGGCTGGAAACCGCACGGGAACTCGGACGGCCTATTCCCGAACCCAAGGGGCGGCTTCTGTTTGCGTAAATAATTGCATCTACTTCGTCCCGCCCGGATCCGAGCGAAGCGCAAGGTTGAAGCAGGCAGGTTTACCGCTGAGTTAGCTGCCGCCGCCAAAGTGCGACTTCAGAAACTGCCAAACCTGCAGATGCGGGCCGGGGCAGCGTGGCCAGGGGGCGAAGCTGATGACTTTGCTCTGACGCTCGACCCACAGACCAAAGTCATCGGCGCCGGGATACGCCATATCGAAGACCACGCCGGTATTGCAGGAGTCGACGGTACGGACATGCAACGCGGCCGCGTTCTTGTACTCGCCTGACGCGCCCCAATCTTCGGCGAATTTCTCGGGCGGATAGAACTTGGCGGTATTCGGCGTTTGCCATAGCTGGTAGGCTGCCTGATACTGCTGCTGCTTGAGCAGCGAGATGAAGTGGTCGAGGGCGCGCTCTTCACTCCAATTACGGAAGTAGAAGAATGCAGAAGTCCCGACGATCACGGCAACCAGACCCCACAGGATGATGCGCCTGCGGCGCCGCTCCCGCCGGGCGTCGACTACTCCGAATTCATCTAGGTATCCAGCCATGGCCTTTCGCCGGTTTGCGCCTATTTAGCCTCTATCTAGCCTCTATTTAGGAGGATACGTCTTGTCGTAAGCGGCGATGGCTTCCTGAGTGATCTCGAGCGTGGGCTTGAAGAACACAATGTTGGCCGAGTCAACCACTACGTCCAGTCCTTTTTCATCCGCCAATTTTTTCACTACTTCCGTCATGCGTTGGGTGCCGCGCCGCAGAATGTCATTGCGATCCGCTTCGGCCCCGGCTTGCACGTCCTCGGTGATCCGTTTGGCGTCGCGCTGCTTGCGTTGTCCATCGGCTTGCAAGTCGGCGGCCATCGCTGGCGTGGTCTTAGGGTCCTGCAGTTTAGCCTGAATCTCGTTCAATTCTTTTTGCAGCGTTTCCAATTGATCCTGCTGCGGCTTATATTTCATCAGCATGTCATTGGACGCTTTCTTCATTTCCGAAGTTCCCAGAAGGGCCTGCTGAAAATTGACGATTCCGACCTTCAACTGCGCCGAGGCGGTGGCGGGGGATAGAACAGCGGCGGCGCAGGCCAGCAAGGCGGGCAGGAACGCCGATCGTAATGCAGATCTCACCATGAATACGCAGACTCCTCTATCAGGTTATTCTAGCAGCCTGTTCCAAGCCATTCGCGGCCGGGACGGAAAGGGCCGGTGCAGGCCGGGCGAAAGCCTCTATTTCAGCAGTTCTACTTCAGTATCTCTACTTCAGCATTTCGGTGAGCACGCGGCCGGAGCTGCCGCTGGGCGTCTCGATATCGAGAATCGTCGCCAGAGTGGGCGCGATGTCATTAGGCGCGACGTTCGAATCATAGCGCCCCGCCTTGACTCGCGGGCCAAGAAACAACATGGGCACGTGGGAATCGTAATCGTAAGGCGATCCGTGGGTGGCTCCGGTGGCCGCGAGGACCCAGTAGGGTTCCAGAACCATCATCACGCTGCCCGATCGCTCAGCGTTAAAGCCATTGCGCAGCGCCGTGCCCACCGGATCGGACTGCACCGCGTCATTCAGTAATTGGGTGCGGGTGTAGACACGCGCGATGTGGGGTTGGCCGCGCAACACATTGGCCGCCGCGGCTTCCACCGCAGCCGGGTCCGCCCCAGACGGCAGGTTCAAATAAATGCCGGCCTCTGAAGAGTAGAGCACCCAATGGGAGCCGCCGAATTTGGCCGTCAACTGGGATTCCAGCAACGCCCGCACCGGCTCGAAATTCAGGCGGCCGCCCGGCATCTTGCGCTTGCGATTTTCCTCGGGGAGCGGCGCGACCCCATGATCCGCGGTCAGCACCGCCAGCACGTTTCCCGCGCCGGCCTGCGCGTCGGCGGCCTGCAGCAATTCACCGAGCAGCTTATCCACGCGAAGCGCCATGTCGTGGACCTCCGGAGAGTCCGGCCCGTAGCGGTGGCCGACGTAATCGTTGGCGGAGTAACTCACCGTGAGCAGGTCGGTTTTGCCGCTGGTTCCCAATTTTTCAGCAGCCAAAGCGCGCAGGGCAAACTGCTGAATCAGCTCGTTGCCGTAGGGCGTCGCTTCCATCTGCTGATAGAGCGCCGGGCCGGCGGCGGGCATTTTATGCGTCATCCATTCGCGCCCGGCGTATTTATCGGCTGGATGATGCTGGTTGGTGTCCGCGACCCAAGGCGGCAGCGTCGCGAAGTAATAGGTGCTGCTGACAAAGTTTCCGGAGCTGCTATCGAACCAATACGCGGCGTCGGCGGAGTGGCCCGAGGGCAGAATCGCGGCGCGGTCCTTGATGGAAATCCCGATCACCTTGCCGCCTTTGCCGGAGGCCTTGAGCTCATCGCCCACCGTCGATTGCAAAAGACGCCGCGGCGAAGAACCGGCGCCGGCGCCTCCCAGGAGTTGGGTTTGCGTATCGGAAACGCTGGTGACTACCGCGCCGGTGGTGCGGTCCCACCATTCGTTGCCGATGATCCCGCTCATGGACGGCGTTGCGCCACTGAGGAATGTCGAGTGGCCCACTGCGGTGACGGTCGGATAATGGCGGTAGCGCGCATTCGTGAAGTCCGCGCCTTCAGTGAGCAGGCGCTTGAGTCCGCCAGTGTATTCGGAGCGGAAGCGGGTCAGATAGTCGTAACGGAACTGGTCGATGACGACGGCGACCACCAGCTTGGGTGTTGCCGCTCTCGGTGTTGCCGTGACATGCGCGACATGCGCAATAGGGGGCGGCTGGGGCTGCGCAGGCACTGCCAACGCGAGCCCAACCAGAGCTCCGAGAATCGCACCGCGCATCTTTGAATTCACGGGAGCGGGAGATTAGCGCGGAACTTCACGCGCCAAGCGTACCTTGGCGGCCTCAAGATTGCGCTTCACTTGCGCGATCTCATCCGGCTCAGCGTCCGCGGGCGAACTGGTTTCCCATTCCTTGAGCGAAGTTTCCCACTGCGAGACGGCCTCACGAACCTTGGACTCTTTCATCAGCACATTCGCCATGTGATCGTGAACGGTGGGATCCCGCGGCGTCTTTTCGAGCGCCAGCCGCAGGTTCTTCTCGGCGTCGTCCAAACGGCCCAGGCGGAACTGCACCCAGCCGAGGCTGTCGAGATAAGCCCCGTTGCCAGGTTCAATGTCGAGCGCCTTGGTGATCAGGCCGAGCGACTCTTCCAAGCGCAGGTTGGCGTCGGCCAGCATATAACCGATATAGTTCATCGCGCCGGCGTTCTCGGGGTTGGCTGTGAGAACCTTGCGGAACTCCACTTCCGCTTTGTCCAATTTCTTCATGCGCTCATACATCGCGCCGCGCATGAACCAGACGCCCTCTTTGTCTTCGTCGGAATCCGACAGCTTTTCGGCCGCATCCAGCGCCTTGCCCATGTCATTCCAGCGCTGGCCTTTGTCATAGATATTGGCCAAGGCGATATAGGTGTCGCGATCGTCGGCCTTGCCGTCAAGTAATTTTTTGAGATCCGCGGCGGCGGCGTCCACTTTGCCCATTTCCGCCAGCAGCGAATCCCGCGTAGTGCGAATCAGACGATCGTCGGGCCATTTCTTGACCGCCGCATCCGCCTCCTGCTGAGCCTTGGGAAAGTCCTTGGCGGCGCGATAGGCATCGATGACCTGCGCGGAAGAACGCGATGCCAGTGCCGGATCGACATCGGCCATCTCGCGGTAAGCATCAATGGCGGGATCGATCTGGTCGACGGAACGATACAACCCGGCTAGACGCTCCAGCAGCGCCACGCGGTTCGCGCGCTCGGCCTGGTTGTAGCTTTTCTTGGTGGTGCTGTCGAGGATGTCCTTCAGAAGCTTGGTGGCTTCCGGGACGCGACCTTCCGCTTCGAGAATATTGACTTCGTTGTAGCGAATCTCAATGGAATTCGGCTCGGCTGCCTTGGCCTTATCGTTGGCCTCGCGAGCCTTGGCGAAATCGCGCTGCTGGCGGTAGATCTGCGAAATCCGCAAGTAGGACTGGGCGTCCGCGGGATCCTCCGCCACCAGACCGTTATAGATGGCCAAGGCCGCTGTGTAGTCCTGCGACAGCATCAAGTCCTGTCCTAGATTTCGCTTTACTTCGCGATCGTTCGCCGGATTGGTTTCGAGCAACTGGCGCAGCGCGCCGGCCGCGGATTTGAAATCGCGCATTTGCTCATAAGCCGCCGCGAGCGCGGTTAAGCTGCGGGCCGAGGGATTCTTGTCGGCTAAATGCTTGAGCAGCTCCGCCGCTTTCTTGTTATCGCCAAGATCGGAGTAAACCAGGGCCAGCCCGGTCAGCGCGTCTTCGTTATCCGGCTCGATGGCGAGAACTTTTTGATAGGATTTCTCGGCATCCACTGAATTGTCCGACGCCTTTTGCAGGCGCGCCAGCATCAGCCACGCGGGAATATCGTTAGGCGCCAGCACCGTGATCTTTTGATACTCTTCGGTGGCGCGGCGCAACATGCCTTCGTCTACTTTGCCGGAGCGTCCGTCGCCCACCAGGCGGGTGAAGATGCGCGCCAGCAAACGGTGCGCATTCAGGTCATTGGGATTCTGTTTGAGCACTTCCTCGGCATCGGCCTGCGCCTCGCGCAAGCGGCCGGACTGGACGTACAGATCAGAAAGCTCTTCGCTCAGCATGGCGGCGGTGGGGTCCGCCTTGATGGCTTCTTTGTAGTTGTCAATGGCCTTGTTGACGTAGTCGCCGCGGTTGCCATACATGCTGGCCTGCTCGGCATACATGTGAGCCAGAGTGTAGTGGTAGTAGGCGGAAGATTTGTCGATCTTGGGTGTGGCGGCCGGCGGCGGCGCCTGCGCCTGTAAGGCGGAACTTCCAATTACACTCGCAATCGCTGTGATGAGCAGAGCTTTTCGCATGGAACCACCTTCGCCGGCCTGAACTATTTTACCGCCATTTATAGTATACCTAGATGTTTCTCACGACCGTCGTTGGACCCACGGGCTCCGGCAAGAGCACTCTCGCGCTGTGCCTGGCGGAGGAATTCAGCGGCGATATTGTCAATTGCGACTCCCTGCAACTGTATCGGGGCTTCGACATCGGGACCGCGAAAACTCCTCCCGGCGAACGGCGCGGCGTGCCCCATCATTTGTTCGACGTGCTCGCAACGGAAAGAAGTTACTCAGCCGGCGAATATGCCCGCGAGGCGCGCAAAGTCATTGCCGAAATTGCCGGGCGCGGGCGGATGCCGATCGTGGTGGGCGGCACCGGGTTCTACCTGCGCGCGTTGCTCGAAGGACTGCCGGCGCTGCCTCCACGCGATGATCGCCTGCGCGAACGTCTGCAGGAACGGGAGCGGCTTCGTCCCGGGGGCCTGCACCGGCTTTTAACGCGCCTGGAGCCCGGCGCGGCCGCGCGTATTCACGCCCACGACGTGCAGAAAACCATGCGTGCGCTGGAGGTGCGTTTGCTGACGCGAAAAGCGTTGCCGCCGCCGGCCGAAGCAGACGCGCTGGAAGGATACGCGGTGGTGAAGCTGGGCCTGGACCCGGATCGTGCCGCGCTGCAGCAGAGCCTGGAGAAACGCACGCGGGCCATGTTTCAGAACGGCTTGATCAGTGAAGTCCAGGGCCTGCTGGCAGAGGGGGCGACAGGGAACGAAAAGCCGTTCGAAGCGCTAGGGTACAAGCAGGCACTACTGCACTTGCACGGCGCGCTCACGCTGGAGCAAGCGGTCGAATCCACCATCATCGAGACGCGTCAATACGCCAAGCGGCAGCGGACCTGGTTCCGCCGCGACCCCGAGATCCGCTGGCTTGCGGGCTTCGGCGAGGACGCAGAGATTATTACCCAAGCGATTCAAGCGGTGATCGCCGGCGGGGGTAGGCGGTCCGTCGCTCCACCGGCGCTGCGGGGACGCGCGAGTACACTAAACTGAATCTTGATGCATTCGATCCGGCTCGCGGTGTGCTTATTGCTGATCGTTGCGGCGAGCGCATTTGCCGATACCGCCGCGGTTTTGCCATTTGCCAACCGGACCTCGGTCACCGATCCCGCGCAAGCGTCGCTCGATTGGATCGGCGAAAGCATCGCCGAAACCGTACGCGACGCCATTGGCTCGCGAGGGGCGGTGACGCCATCCCGCGCGGAAACCGAAGAGGCTTATCGCCAGTTGAATTTGCGCCCGCTGAGCATCCTCACCGAAGCCTCCATGCTGAAGATCGGCGAAGCGCTGGACGCCGAACAAGTGGTCTACGGCTCTTTCGAATTTCTGGCGGATCCGGCTGCTCCCCATGGCATCGCGGACGGGTCGCTGAAGATCACGGCGCGCATTTTCGACCGCCGCCGCTTCAAGCAGAGTTCCGAGTTCATCGAAAGCGGGAATCTGGAGGACCTGCCGGCGCTCGAAGCGCATCTGGCATGGCGGGCGCTGGTGTTGCTGACGCCCCGGCTGGCTCCGGCGGAAGCCGATTTCCGCAGCTTGCGGCCGCCGGTTCGCCTGGATGCGGAAGAGAATTACGTGCGCGGCCTGCTGGCCCGCACGCCGGAACAGCAGGAGCGGTTCTTCCTGCAAGCGGCTCATTTGGACGCGCGCTTCGGCCATCCGGATTACGAGTTGGGACGGCTGCACTACCAGCGCAAGGAATACCGGCAGGCGGCGGACTGGCTGCAAAAGATCGCTCCCGACGATGTCCATTTTCGCGAGGCCAGTTTTCTGTTGGGGCTGGCGCTGTTTCAATCCGGCGATTTCGCGGGAGCGCAGAAGGCGTTCCAAACGGTGGCCGATGTGGTGCCGTTGAGCGAGGTCTATAACGATCTGGGCGCCGCGCAGAACCGTCGCAATCTGCCGCAGGCGGTGGATTCCTTTCGCAAGGCTCTGGAGGGCGATCCCAACGATCCGGTGTACATTTTCAATCTGGGCTACGCGCTATGGAAGAAAGGCGACTTCGCGGCGGCCGCCGACCGCTTTCGCGCGGTGCTCGACCGGCAGCCGGATGACGACATGGCAACCTTGATGCTGGGCCTCAGCCTGAAGAAGCAAAACACGCGGCTCAACGACGCCCGCCTGGAAACCCTGGAGCGGCTGAAGAACAATTACGAAGAGCGCGCCTACCTGCAGTTGAAGGCGCTGGTGAATCCGGTCAAGCCGTGAGCTGTACGCGTTGAGCGTACGCCGCGAGTTTGCAGTCGGCTGATACGGCGGTTTGCATTGCGGCCTTTCGGGCTATGTATAATTCGGTAAGCCTATGGTTGGTTTAATTCGGTGAGGGAATGATCGAGTCATTCGGAGTTTCGGACCCTGGTTGCGTCCGCACCAACAATGAGGACTGCTTCCTGCTTCTGCCTTCCGCCGGATTGTATGTGGTGGCCGACGGCATGGGCGGGGCGCAGGCGGGAGAACACGCGTCGCGGCTGGCGGTGGAAACCGTTCGCCATACGCTCGAAGCCGCCGCGCCTCCCACCTCGCCCGACGATCTTCTGGACGCTTTCGCCAAAGCCAATCAGCGGGTGATGAAGGAAGCCGACGCCGATCAGGCGATGGAGGGCATGGGCACGACCTTGGTGGCCGCTGTCGAAAACGACAGCGACCTGTTTATCGCCAGCGTGGGCGACAGCCGGGCTTACCTGTTTGAGAATGGCAAGCTACGCCCGATCACCGACGACCAGACCTGGGTGAACGAGGTCGGGCGGCGGCTGGGACTGGACGAGGAGACGCTGAAGATTCATCCCATGCGCCACGTGCTGACGATGGCGATCGGCGTTTCCGGGCAACTCCGGGTGAACCACTATAGCGTGCGTCCGTCGCCCGGCGCACAGATCCTGCTGTGCAGCGACGGGCTGCATGGCGTGGCTCCCGACGAACGCATCGGCGAGGTTCTGGCGGGAGACGATTCGCTCGAAACCAAGTGCCAGAAGCTAGTGGCGCTGGCGCGCGAGTTCGGCGGCCCGGATAACATCACCGCGGTCTTGCTCAAGGCGAGCTGAACCCTTCAGCTGGATTATTTTTTGGAACGGGCAGCCGGGGATGGCTTCGCGGCCTTGTCCGCTGCCTCGACCGCATCGACTTTAACGCCTTCACGCGCGTTGTCGTCGGGATTGGCGATGATGCGATCGCCGATCTGAAGGCCCTGCAGCACTTCCAAGCGGTCACCGTAGTCGCGGCCGATCACGATCTTCTGCAGATGGACGGTAGAATCCGGACCGACCACCGCGATCTGCGTGCCCTCGGCGCGAACCATCAGCGCTTCGGCGGGAACCAGCAGCGGGGCATTCGCGCGCGAGTTGCTGAAGTCGACTTGCGCGTACATGCCGGGCATCAGCGCGCCGTCCGGGTTCGGCACTTGCACTTCCACCAGCAAAGTGCGGCTGCTGGGATCGAGAGAATTCGCGGTGCGGGCAACCGTGCCGGTGAAGGTGCGGCCCGGAAGATTGGTAACGCTAACCAAGGCTTTCTGACCGGCGTGAATGGAACTCGAGTTGGCCTGCGGCACATTGACGTAAGTGCGCAGGGTCCCAGTCTGCGCAATGCGGTAAAGCATGGTGCTGCCGGAGGTGACCAGTGCGCCTACATCCACGTTGCGCAAGGTGATCACTCCCGCGAAGGGCGCCTTCACGATGCGATAGCCTTGCATTTCATTCAGGCGCGCCAGATTGGCTTCGGCGGCCGCGATGTTGGCCCGCTGCGCGAGGATGGCCTTCTCGAGCGCATTCACGCCGGCAATCTGGGATTGATACTGGGCCTGGTACTGATCGTTATCCTGCTTGGAGACTACGCCCGCCGCTACCAGGCTGCCCCAACGCTGCGCGGTAACGCGGGCGAGTTCGAGATTGGACTTGCCCTGCTGCTCATTGGCGACGGCTTGATCGAGCGCTGCCTGGGCCTGTTGCACATTGGCCTTGGCCTGGAGAACCTGCTGGTCGAGTTCGGGCGCCTCGATTTCGGCCAAGGGCTGGCCCGCGGTGACATGATCGCCGATATCCACCAAGCGGCGGCGGATGTAGCCGTCGGCTCTCGCCAGAATGGGAGCTTCGGTCACGGCTTCAATGTTGCCGGGGAGTTGCAATTCGCTGACTTTCGAGGAGGCTCCGACCTCGATCACCTCGACGCGAGGAAGAGCCTGGTCGTATTCCTGCGCGAGTGAGTTGATCACGGCGTTGCGCTTCTGCAACGGAATGTAGCCGGCGAAAAACGCCACGACGATGATGACGATCACGCCCAGGAAGAGCGCCCAGATGGTCATGGCGGACGGATTCCAGGGCTTTGCCGGCGGATGCGCCGTCGAGCCATGTGGCGCGCCATGCGGGGCGCTCTGCCCATGCTGTTCGCGGAGTTGCCGCTTTAGATCTTCTACTTCCCGGCGCAACTGTTCTTCCGTGCTTCCAGGCGCGGTGATTTCTTCGGGCTGATTTGGCTCGGTATATCGCATCAGATGCTTAAGTACGGTTTCGTCGAATTCCACTCGGAATCGATGGAGTCGTTCCGCTCCTCTTCTTCTAGCGCGCGTTCATGGTCCACCGGAGGCTTCGTGCGCAAATAACTATAAACGATCGGGACCACGAAAAGGGTAGTGACCGTGGCGAACAACAGCCCGCCGATCACCGCTCGTCCCAGCGGGGCATTCTGCTCCCCGCCTTCCCCAAAACCCAGCGCCATGGGAAGCATCCCCAGCATCATGGCGGTAGCCGTCATCAGCACCGGGCGCACGCGGGCGTAGCCGGCCGAAAGCATGGCTTCCCGCGCGGAAGGCACCAGAGCCCGCTCGTCATTGGCAAATGTCACCATCAGAATGCTGTTGGCAGTGGCCACGCCGATGCACATGATCGCGCCCATCAGGGAGGGAACATTGAGAGTAGTTCCGGTAACGAAGAGCATCCACAAAATGCCCGCCATCGCTCCCGGCAACGCCGTGAGAATGATGAAAGGATCCAGCCACGACTGGAAATTCACGCACATCAGCAGGTACACCAACACGACCGCCACCAGCATTCCCAACCCCAAGCGGAGGAAGGACGATTGCATGGTCTCGTATTGGCCGCGCAAATCGAGCGTAGTTCCACGCGGCAGATGGGCTGTTTCTTCCTTCATGATCTTCTCCACCGCCGACCCGACGCCGCCCAAGTCCCGCCGGTCCACATTGGCATACACATCAAACACCGGCCACACATTATAGTGATTGACAATCACGGGACTGACGCCGCGGGTGAAAGTAACCAGGTTCGAGAGAAGCTGCGTGTTGCCCGCAATGGCTCCAGGGTTTCCGTAGGCCTGCGACGCGCCGCTGGGAGACGCGCCTACCGAGTTATTCCCCGCCCCCGCCGAGCCGGCCTGCGATCCGGCGGTGTTGGAATTGACGGCGATGTTTCCCCCGGTAACCGGCGTCCGCAACAGGGCGTCCAAGCTGTTTACCTTGTACTGGGGCGTCTGCACCGCGACGTAGTAGTTGACTCCGTTGGCCCAGTTCACCCAGAAGTTCGGCGCCACCGTGCCGCTGCCGCTGAGCGAGATCAGCATATTGCCGCTGACATCGCGCTCGGTCAAGCCCAATTGTCCGGCCTTAACGCGGTCCACGTTCATGCGTATATCGGGCTGATCCACCACCTGATGCACGTGCACGTCGACCGCGCCGGGAATTCGCGCGATCTTGCCGGCAAGTCCCGCGGCGATTTTATAACCGGCCTCCGCGTCGCGGCCCACCACCTGTAGGTCAATCGGCGCGGGCAGTCCAAAATTCAAAATCTGGTTGGTGATGTTGGCCGGCTGGAAGAAGAACGTCGTATCCGGGAACTTCTCATTGAGGCGTTTCCGCAGCAGCACTTCATAATCCCGCGTGGAGCCGTGTTTCTCTTTGGTCAATGAGATCAGGATCTCGCCATCGGCGGGGGATATAGTCGGAATATCGCCCTGGGCCAGACTCGTAAAGCTATTGGGTATTCCGATGTTGTCGATGATGGAGTCCATCTCATTGGACGGAATCTGCTGGCGAATTTCGCGATCGATTTGGGAAAAGCGCGCCTCGGTTTCCTCGAGCCGCGTGCCGGCCGGCGCCCGTGCATGCAGACGCATCTGGCCGGAATCGACCGAGGGGAAGAAATCCTCACCCACCAGAAAAACCAGGCCCATCGAAACGGCAAAGACCACACCGAAAGCGGCGAGAACCCGCCCCCGATGGCGCAGTGACCAATCCAGCAAGCCGATATACCGGAAGCGGAGCCGCTCAAACAGCCCGTTGAACCAATGATGCACGGTCCAGAAGAGGCCCTTCCCTCCCACGCCCTCGCCATCGACGCCGAGCTGGTACATCGACATTTCGGCGCGGAGCAGAAAATGCGCCATGGTAGGAACCAGGGTGCGCGAGAGCAGGTAGGAAGCCAGCATGGCGAAGACCACCGCCATGGCCATGGGTGTGAATAAATATTTTGCCGTTCCCGTGAGCAGCAGCACCGGGACGAACACGATGCAGATGGCGAGCGTCGAGACAAACGTCGGAATCGCAATCTGCGCGGCGCCATCAATCACGGCCCTCACCAGAGATTTGCGCATGCCAATGTTACGATGCGTGTTCTCGATTGCGACGGTGGCGTCGTCCACCAATATGCCGACGGCCAGAGCCAGGCCCCCGAGCGTCATGACGTTAATGGTTTGTCCGAAAAGGCTCAGCACACAGAGTGACGCCAGGATGGAAAGCGGAATCGAAATACAGACGATCAGCGTGCTCCGCCAGCTCCCCAGAAACAGCAGGATCATCATGCCGGTGAGCGCGGCCGCGATCAGAGCTTCGCGCACCACGCCCGCAATCGTGGCACGCACGAAGACCGACTGATCCCCGAGCGTCACCACCTTCAGCTCCGGCGTCACGGTGGCGAGAATCCGCGGAAGCGCCGCCTTAACAGCGGCGACAATGGCCAGCGTGGAGGCCTTGCCGTTACGGGTAACGGTCATGAGAACGCCGCGCTTCCCATTGGTTCGAACGATGTTTTGCTGAACCGTAAAGCCGTCCCGGACCTGCGCCACGTCCTTCATGAAGACCGTAGCTCCGTTCACCGTCTTGATGGGGATGTTATTGAAATCCGCAATCGCCAGCGGGCTGCTATTGACCTTGATCTGATACTCGGTGCCGGCAAGTTTCGCGGTGCCCGCCGGGAGAATCAGGTTCTGCAAGTTCAGGGCGTTCGATACATCGATGGGCGCTAATTGCTTGGCGTACAACTCATCCAGGTTCAGATCCACCATCACGGCCCGCGCTTTGCCGCCGAAGGGATAGGAAAGAGTCGCGCCCTGCACGGTTGCCAGCGGCGTGCGGATGAAATTTTGGCCCAGGTCGAAGATTTCCTGCTCGCTCAGGGTTTTGCTTGAAAGCCCCAATTGCAGAATGGGAACGCTGGCGGCGTCGAACTTGAGAACATTGCCGGGCTGCATGCCCGGAGGCATCTGGCGAGTGGCGATCTGCATGGTGGCGGTGGTCTGCGCCACAGCCATATCCACCTGGACGTTGGGATGAAAGTAGATTCTAATTACCGCGATCCCGTTGTAGGATTGCGACTCGATATGCTCGATGTCGTTAACATTGCCAGTGAGCATCCGCTCAAAATTCGTAACGACGCGCTTTTCCATTTCATCCGGCTGGAGTCCGCCGTAAGTCAACACCACGCTGACGATGGGAATGTCGATATAGGGGAATATATCGACGGGCATGGTGACGATCGCCGCTCCGCCCAGGATGGCAATCAGCACGGCCATGACGACAAAGGTATAAGGGCGGCGAAGAGCTAGCCGGACAATCCACATAGTGTCTGTTTCGGTGGGGACGAACGAAGGCCCACAATCCTATACTATTATGCGTCCCGCGGCACTTGTTGGACCTTGCCGTTTGGCAGGGTGAGGGGCCGTCAGATACCGAATTCGCGTACGCTTTAGGCGTTGAGGTATCTATCCGTCATTGAGGTGCCCCCCGGGTCGTCCTCGGCGATCCCAGTTTGATCAAAAATGAGACGCCTTCCGGGGCCCGGGCTGCCATCTCAAATTTACGGCTTGATCTGGCCCACTTTATTGCCGTTCACCGGCAGAAACGAATGCGTCTGAACCCAGTCGGCTGTGTTCACCCCAAGTGTTTGTCCGTCGTTCGTCGCGGTACGAAAATGAATGCCCGCAAAGACACGCGCATTCTTTACCTCGTCGGTGGCCGCCGTGATACTCGCAAAGTAGCGCGTCACACCGGGCATCACATCCGAAGTCACGCTGAACGAATTCTGGTCGCCAAAGTAGGACAAAAGAATTCGGCCCGCCGCGCCGCTTACGCAGGAATGGCCGGACGGATACTCCGGATGGGCCGGCGTCGCGAATAGTGGCGCCCAGGTCAGATCCGGTAACGTGGCGGGATTGATCGTGGCGTCAGTCGGCTCCTGGATAGCTGTAATCGGCCGCCAGAACAAATAGTGAGCCTTCGCTTCCCAGCAGCCAATCGCGGCGTCTGCCATCGCGACATTTGTCAAAGCCAAGAGCCGCGAGTTTTCCGACAAAGTCAGGTTGTTCGCCGTGCCGAGTTCAATCGCGACCTGATCCCAGTAATATGGCGCTGTGCTTGCGTTCCAAAACAAACTATATAGCGTCTCGTCAGCGGAGCGAATCGCACTGGTATTACTCCCCCAGGTTTTGGTTTCGTTAAAGTCCGTCGCGTATTGTGCGCTGTTCAATGCCGGAGGCCCAGCCGGCCGGAATTGGCCGGGCGAGTTGATAGCCCACGGGGTCATAGAAGAAAACTGCAGCCCCGAGAATGCCAAAAATCCCGGCGGCGTTGCGCGCCAGATCCCAATCGCGGCCACTCCAAAAAATGGGGCGGGCGCAGAGTTGAAGCCATCAGTACTGCGCCACGCCCAAATTGCGGCGGCCGCCTGATCGCCCCATTCAATCCCCCGTTCGATCGATTCACTGTGTTCAGCCGCCGCCCCGCTTGCGATCCCGGCGAGGGAGATGGCACGCTGCGCATCGAGCATGGACTGCTGAGTCGGAAAGAGCAGGAGAAGACTGGCATAAGCAGCTTGTACGGCTGCCGCCCGTTGCGAGGCTCCGCGTGGCGCGTCGGCTGTAACGTGGATGGGCGTGTAGCGCCGTTCGATCCCGTTCACGGCATCGAAAACTGCGGCTTGCACGATCGCCGTCACGCGAGTGGTAACCAGCGGATTGGTATTCGCCGTATGCGCCGCCTGGAACAAGATGCCGTTCCAGTCCGTGACTTCGTCCGCCCATATAATCCCCGACCCGAGATTCGCTCCGATGAGTAGAACCAGCGAAAACCTAATAATCCTCTTCATAATCTCCCTTTCCTGATGGCCTGGATGCCCTGCGCGGCGCATAGTACAATCAGTCGCATCTCGGCGCAGGTGGAAGCATGGCGGAGATTGGCTTAAATGTCATTACTGTCTACGGATAATTTTCGGAAAAAATTCTGATTGTGCCGTATGTCCCCAGAATTAAAGGATGTCTTCGAGTTCGGTCCCTATCGAATCGATCTGGAACAAAGACTTCTCAAGAGAGGAAATGATGTGATTCCTCTGGCCCCCAAGGTTTTGGAGACACTCATTGTTCTTCTCGAAAACGGAGGCCGGGTTCTCGAGAAGGAATATCTGCTCAAAAGGATCTGGCCGGATACGTTCGTCGAAGACGGCAGCCTGACGCGAAACATCTCCACTCTGCGGAAGGCTTTGGGCCACGGTCCCGATGACGAGAACTACATCGCGACGGTTCCCAAGCGCGGCTATCGGTTCAGCGCGACGATCACCAAGGTCCGTGATAATGATGCCGGTCACCGCGAGGCAGCCCAGTGGCGCCCAACTTTTCCCGCCACCCCGGAGCCAAATGCCAGCCCGCCGCAGCGGCGGTTAGCGCCGTGGCTGATTGCTGCCTTCACGACGCTCCTGGCTATTGTGTTCGCGGCCCTGTATTTTCGGGAAGGCCAACCAGGAGCATCCAGCGAGCGTTCCACGCGCTTTCTTGTTTCACTCCCGGAAAATGTTAGGCCGGGTCGCGCCTCCCCGGCGGTATCTCCGGATGGAGAGAAAGTGGTTTTCGGGGGTATCGACCCCGACGGCAAAACGCGGCTCTGGTTCCGTCCGCTTGCCTCCGTCACGGCGGAACCAATCGAGGGGAGCGATGGTGCTGTTTCCGCATTCTGGTCTCCCGACAGCCGCTCGGTCGGGTTCTTCGCCGGTGGAAAACTCAAAAGGAACGACCTAAACCGCAGTCCTGCCCAAGTCCTTTGCGATGCATCCGAGGCCCTCCGGCCTGTTGGCACATGGAATCGAGACGGCGTGATCTTGTTCAACAGCGAAGATCGCGATGGCCTGTATCGAGTACCGGCGACTGGAGGAACGGCTGTCCAGGTGACCGCCCTCGACGCCTCCCGTCAGGAAAACCTCCACGCCTGGCCTCAATTCCTGCCCGACGGCCGGCACTATATTTACTTGGTGCAGAGTGACAAACCGGAGAACACTGGAATCTACGCCAGTTCCATGGATTCCAGGCTAAGAAAACGCGTGGCAAATGTCAGCACCAATCCTACGTACGCTGAATCACCTTCTGGCACCGGCTATCTGCTCTTTATGCAGGCGTCCACTTTGATGGCTCAGCGCTTCGACGCCGGGAAGCTGGAATTGGCGGGTGAGGCGCTTCCCGTGGCCGATCAGGTATCGTTGCCGCCGTCTCCTGCTCCAGGATTCGCAGCGTTTTCGGCATCCTGGAACGGAGTGCTCGCTTACCAGACCTTGATCCCGGCGACCAACGAACTGGTGTGGTTTGATCGGCAGGGGCGGCGCCTGGGGACCGTTGGAGAGCCTGGTAATTATTCCCTTCCGGCGTTATCCCCGGACGAAAAACGGCTGGTTGTCACTCGGATGGATACGCAGATCGGGACCCGTGACCTATGGATGTTCGATCTAACGCGCGGTACGCGTTCGCGGTTTACCTTCGATCCAGCCGATGAGACCAATCCAGCCTGGTCGCCCGACGGCGCCCGGATCGCCTTCAGCTTCTTCGGAAAGGGCAACATAGATCTCTACCAGAAGGCGGCGACAGGCGCTGGCAACGCCGAACCAATCATCGCATCCAGCGAGGTCAAACTGATTCAGAGTTGGACTCCGGATGGGAGGTTCATCCTCTACGGTTCTGGGGGCAAACTTTGGGTGCTGACAGTGAAAGGCGACCGAAAACAGGCCGTTCTCTCCACGCTGAGCGGTGAGAGTCAAGCGAATGTCTCTCCCAATATGAGATGGGTAGCTTACCGCTCGACTGAGTCAGGGCGAACGGAGGTTTACGTTCAGAGTTTCCCGTCTCCGGGCAGCCAACGGCAGATCTCAACTGCAGGCGGTGAGGAGCCCTATTGGCGTCGCGACGGTAAGGAGCTGTTCTACATCGAAGGCAAACGGCTGATGGCTGTGGACGTCAAAACCGACGGCCAGATTTTCGAATCCGAAGTGCCCAAACCTCTGTTCGACGTGTCGCTGGAGGTTGAGGGCCGGAGAACTCACTACCAAGTCACCGGCAACGGTCAAAAGTTCCTGCTCGTTGTGCCCCTTGGATCAAAGCAGGCCCCTCCTATTACGGTGGTGACGAATTGGGCTGCGGGATTGAAGCGATGACGAACCCGCTGGAGTGCGAGCAGCCAACGCGCGGCGCTTCTGGCGCGAGCCGATTGGTCCACAGACGAAAACCGATAGACACAGATAGCTAAGCTTTTAGAGCGACCGGCAAGGTTTAGTTTTTCTTATCCGTGTTCATCGGTTTTCATCTGTGGGCCAATTGTTTTCGACATGTGCAATCACATCCCATCGCTTACCTTGATCTGGCCTGTACTCAACGACATCGCACATCAGACTCTGCGCATTCACCGTCCACTCGCACATAATCCAACCGTAGTTCGAGCCTGCGCAGGCCGATCGTTGTCGTTTGGTGAAATCCGCGCCCGTGCAGTAAGCGGGCTTGCCGCCCCGGAAACATTGAGAAAAGGGCGGGACACGGAAGAGAATCGATTCTCTGGTTGATACGAGCGTCGCGAGAGCGGCGTGAGGTGACCGCGAAAGAAAATAGGAGAGCGCAATTGACGGTTGATTCGGAACTTTTTCAAGATCTTTTCCAAGACCGCCAGCCGCCTGTTTCCTTCACCCCCGGTGGGTTGCTTACGTAAGCAGCCCGCCGCGAGACGATCGAAAAAAGTCAAAATCACAGGGCCGAAGTATGTCCACCGGGGGCGAACGGGCGTTTCGCCAACCCTGCGCTATCATATAATGCGTGCAACCGGACGCAGCGCTTCAGCTCGCCACCCAACAACTGAATCGGGTGCGCGAGGAGATCGGAAAAGTGATCGTTGGCCAGCAGGAAGTGGTGGATGGAGTTCTCATCTGCCTGCTGGCGGGAGGACACGTCCTGCTGGAGGGCGTCCCGGGACTCGGCAAAACCACCCTGCTGCGAACCCTGTCGCGCGTCCTGCATCTGAAGTATTCGCGCATCCAGTTCACGCCCGATCTGATGCCCGGCGACATTGTGGGCAGCATGATCATTGATACGGAAGGCGGCGCCAAATCCCTGCGCTTCCAACCCGGTCCCATCTTCGCGCACCTGGTTCTGGCCGACGAAATCAATCGCGCGACGCCCAAGACGCAATCGGCACTGCTCGAAGCCATGCAGGAACACACCGTTACCAGCGGCACCACCACGCACGAACTGGAAGCGCCGTTTCTGGTGATGGCCACGCAGAATCCCATTGAAATGGAGGGCACCTATCCATTACCTGAGGCGCAACTGGACCGGTTCCTGATGAAGATCCTGGTGCGCTATCCGTCCCGCGAGGACTTGAGCACTATCGTCACGCGCACCACGCAGAAGGAAGAAGCCGAACTGCGGACCATCTTAAATCGCGAAGAAATCATGGAGCTGCGCCGCGTGTGCCGCCACGTTCTAGTCGCCCCGCACGTGCAAAGTTACGCCATTGATCTGGTGATGGCGACGCAGCCGGATACCTCCGAATCGCATCCACTATCGAGAAAATTCATCCGCTTCGGCAGTTCGCCGCGCGGTGCGCAGGCGCTGGTGGAATGCGGTCAAGTGCTGGCATTGATGCGCGGGCGGCTGCATTTGTCGATCGAAGACGTGCAGACGGTGGCGGCCGCGGTGCTGCGGCATCGTATTATTTTGAATTTCGACGCGCACGCCGAAGGGCAAACCACGGAGACGATCCTCGATAAGATCATCCCCAGCGTGATGGCAACGCAGGCGGGCGCCAAGGTATAAGCAGTGCCGGAAAACGGGCCGCTGATCGACACTCCTCTGCTCGAAAAACTGGAGCGCCTTGCGATCCAGTGGCAAAAATCTCTACCCGGCGCGGTGGGCGGTCACAACACTTCGCGTTTTGCCGGCGGC
>Ga0207657_10000860_pt1 | contig 32022 bp, 24 predicted proteins | sample KBSC33metaG_FD_184316 | JGI IMG/M metagenome (GOLD analysis project Ga0207657, IMG submission 184316) | Corn rhizosphere microbial communities from Kellogg Biological Station, Michigan, USA - KBS C3-3 metaG (SPAdes) (version 2) | ecosystem: Host-associated > Plants > Roots > Rhizosphere > Soil ...
GACACCATGATCCATCGTCACGAGTGCGCTGACCTGAAGCGCGCGTTCCTTGTCAAACCGTATCAGGGAGCGTCTCCCGAATCGGCCAAGTACCTGTTCGTCGGCCTCGATGCCAACTACGACAAGGATGTCGCAGACAGCGAGATCTTCGCCACGCTGCTCGAGTATCTCGACGATGGCGTCGCCTTCTGGAAACGAACGCGTGTTCACCATCCCTTCCTCCTTCCCAAGTACACCGGCGACGGAAAGTTCTATCACCGGTCCTTTGCGAAGATCGGATTCCTGCCGGAGGACGCGAACAAGGTCTGCTTCGTTGAGCTGACGGACGTGCCGACCTTCGGACAGAGCAAACTCGCTCTGAGCGACCTCAATCCGGATCACTTGCAGCGTCTGAATCTCGCCATCGTCTCCGGCGTCGCAAAATTCACGTTTATTCCTGATCGCGTCGGGAAGCTGATGAAAGCGTCCGGAGCCTTTCCATGGATGTCCGCCGCCCCGCAAGTTGATGGAGAAAGTGCGTTGAAGATCTGGTACCGGGATGGCGAGCGGACCGTCTCCTGGCACTACCATCTATCTGTCTACGGCAAGTGCGAGCGCGACAAGAGCCGCCAACTCGCGGCAATGCGCGCCCTCGTGGCGCGCGAAGAAGGCCGTGCTGAGATGCGAGCCACCGACAACGCTTGATCGACGCATGAATCGGACGGAGCGCTTCTACAAGATCGATCAGTTGCTGCAGGAGCGGGGCGTCGTGCCTCGCAAGCAGTTTCTGGACGAGCTCGAAATTTCGCCGGCGACGTTCAAGCGGGATCTCGAATACATGCGCGATCGGTTCAACGCGCCGGTGATCTGGGATGCGGATTCGGGCGGGTACCGTTATGGAAAGGGCTCCCAAACGGGACCGCGGTTCGAATTGCCGGGGCTATGGTTCAACGAGTCGGAGGCGTTCGCGCTGATGACGATGGAGCATCTTCTGGCCTCGCTGGACCAGGGTGGGTTGATCGGTCCGCACATCGCGCCGCTGCGGGCGCGTCTCGCCGCGATATTGGGAACCGGCGAAGCCTCGGCCGGGGAAGTCAGGAAGCGAATTCGTCTTCTCGCATTCGCCCCACGCAAGCTTCCGGTGGAATGCTTCGAGCAGATCGGCTGCGCGACGATGAAGCGTCTGCGGATCCATATTGTCTACTACGCACGCAGCACCGACGAGCATTCGGAACGCGATGTGTCACCTCAGCGCCTCGTGCACTATCGGGGAAACTGGTACCTCGACGGCTGGTGTCATCTTCGAAACGATCTGCGGACGTTCGCGTTCGATGGGATCAAAAGCGTCAAAATGCTCGACGAGGCGGCACGCGATGTCTCACTGAAAGCGCTGGATGACTATCTGTCGACCGGCTACGGCATCATGCGCAGCGGCGACGATGTCACCTGGGCGAAGCTGCGGTTTTCGTCCGAGCGCGCCCGCTGGGTCGCCTCGGAGGTGTGGCACGCGGATCAGCGAGGCTCACTCGACCCGTCCGGGCGCTATACGCTCGAACTTCCGTACCGCGACGATCGCGAGCTGCTCCTCGAGATCCTGAAGCACGGGGCTGGTGTCGAAGTGCTTGCCCCGCAGGGTCTGAGAACGAAGGTGAGGGAGGCGCACGTCAAGGCCGCAGAAGCAAACCGCTGAAGCTCGTATCGAACGACTTCCCGGCTGGCTCGCTTTACGGAGGGAAAGGCAGCTTCGATTGATTTTGTGCTGCGAGGGGGCAAACCTCCTACGTGCTAATGATCCAAATGCGGACAGCAGCCTGAACGCCGACAACCGACACTGTGGGTCGCTCGACGACCGAGCAATCAACCATAGGATTCGTATGAACCCCACAAATGTAAACAAGGCACAGGCCAATCGTGACCCCATCTCCGGTGCGCCGGGTGCACACCCTGTCGGCACCGGACTAGGAGCGGCGGCAGGCGGCATCGCGGGAGGCGCCGCGGCCGGAACGCTGGCGGCAGGACCCGTCGGAACCGTCATTGGTGCAGCGGTCGGTGCCGTGTTGGGCGGGCTCGGCGGCAAGGCGATCGCGGAGCATTACGATCCGACCGTCGAAGAAGCTTACTGGCGCGGCAACTTCGAACGGGAGCCGTACTACCAGCGCGGCATGACTTACGACGATTACGCGCCTGCGTATCGACTGGGCGGAGAATGGCGAAGCCGGACGGCGGACCAGTCTTTCGAAGATGTCGAGGGACAATTGGCTGAGCAGTACGGCCAGGTGCGCGGTCAATCGCGCCTTGACTGGGAACACGCCAAACAAGCGACTCGCGCCGGATGGGATCGTCTCGACGTTGCCGCAACGCGTAACGATTAGCGAGCTTGCGTAGTTACTTTCGGGCCCCGCTTCGGCGGGGCTTTTTGTTGCGTCCAAAAAAAAGTACACCATCTGCCGGGATGGTGGTAGGATGGGCACAGGATGGTAAAAGGAAGCGACGCGTGAGCGATTTGAAACCCAGGCTGCCCGACACGGAAAAGATCACGATCAACGTCGGCGCCATCGATCTGGGGCACATCGACCTGCTTGTGCAGGAAGGGTTTTATTCGAACCGCACCGATCTCATTCGTACGGCGATTCGCAATCAGCTCGCAACACATGCCGAGGTGCTGCGCCAGACCGTCGCTCGGCGCACGCTGGTGCTCGGACTGCAGGATTACTCCAAACGCGATCTCGAGGCCGTGCGCAAGTCCGGAACCAAGCTGCGCATTCAGGCGCTTGGGCTCGTGCGCATCGCTCAGGACGTTTCCCCCGCGCTCGCCAGGGACACGATCGAATCGATCGCGGTACTTGGTGCATTGCAAGCGAGCGCAGCGGTAAAGGCCGCTCTCAACGATCGAATTCACTAAGGATTGAATGCCGCGATGATTCCGGATATGAAACGCACGATGCAAGAAGCGATGGAACTGATGCGCGCGGGCGATCTGCACGCCGCGACCAAGGCAATCCTTGGTCGCCTGGGTGGCGGTCACGAGTCGGACACTGCATCGGATATCGCAGATCCCGAGCCGTCCAACGCCGCCGGCGCGGACGTCATCGAAGGCTCCTATCGTGTTCTGTCCAACGATTCGCTCGGCGTCGCGCCATCGTTTGCAGATCCTGCGAAGGCTGCGCGCAGCGCGCGCGACGAGGCCGGCGTATTTAGCGAACACCGCTTCGCCTGCGAGGCAGGCGAAATTCGTTATAAGCTCTTCATTCCCGCCGGTCGTCGCGATGCCGCGCCGCCGCTCGTGGTCATGTTGCATGGCTGCACGCAATCACCCGATGACTTTGCGCGCGGCACTCGGATGAACGCGCTTGCGCAGGAGCATGGCTATGTCATCGCCTATCCGGCGCAGTCGAAACGCAGGAACGCAACCCGATGCTGGAACTGGTTCCGCAGTGCGGATCAGCAGCGCGATGGCGGGGGAGAAGCCACGCTCATCGCCGCGCTCACTGTGCATCTGGTCAAGACGAATGGCCTCGACGCGCGTCGCGTCTATGCGGCGGGATTGTCCGCGGGCGGGGCAATGGCCGCGGTGCTCGCCGCCGCTTATCCCGACGTGTTCGCCGCAATCGGCGTCCACTCCGGCTTGCCGGTCGGCGCGGCGCGCGATCTGCCATCCGCATTCGCGGCGATGGCAAAGGGCGCCGCCCATTCGGTAAGTTGTGGACCGCACTCCGTCGTGCATCGGGTTCCGGCGATCGTTTTCCATGGGGATCGTGACCCGACGGTCGATCCAAGCAACGGCGCGGCGGTCGTGTTCCAGGCGACGGCAACCGGGACGCTGATGTCGGGCGGCGAGTCCAAAGCGCGCGAGACGATTGAAGAGGGATCGGTCCCCGGTGGACGCTCGTACACGCGCACGATCCATAGAAACGATGCGGGAAGCGTGGTCGCCGAACAGTGGACCGTTCACGGTGGAGGGCACGCCTGGTTCGGCGGCGACAGCGCGGGGTCTTATACCGACCCGTCCGGCCCCGACGCATCGGAAGAAATGCTGCGATTCTTTGCGCAGTGCGCGCGCGCCGCGGTCAACTAGGGCGCGTTAACACTAATCAACCGTAGTGGTCGAGTCCGTTGAGTACCCATCAGCACCGCGCATCAACGAGCGATGCCGAGCGCCTTCCACAGGAACACATAGGAAATCGCTCGACGCCCCTCCCGCTGCGCCTGTTGCGTCTCGCTCGCTTCGTACCTGCGCAGCAGTCCTTTCACCCGTTCGAGGCCCGCAGGGGTCCGGATCGCTTGCCGTGGCGTCTTGCCGCCGAGCGCAGGGATCGGCTCGTCGGGCCAGTTTGCGTACGACTGACGGATGGTCTTCTCGATGAGCTCGGCCATGGCCGCCGGAGACAATTGGGGTGCAAGTCGGCCGGGCTTCTGCCTCTGCGTGACCGACGCGCGGGCCAGCGCGCCCTTCGGATCGGTTAACTCGCGCGCAAGGTACCGGACGGCATCGCGCGCCAAGGCCTCGAACCATGGGCGACCTCGGTCCGCGTACCCTTGGGTCCTGTAAAACACGGAGATCCGGTCAGCGTCCGTTTCGGGGTTGATGCTCACGACCGGGCGCATCGGCTCATCGCTTCCCTTTTCCAGTCGGTTCCAGCCCATTTCGCGATCGCCGGCGACATCGGGTTCGGCGGTCAGCGACTGTCGCAGCGCCTCCCAATTCTTCACGCGGTAGCGGTCGGTGACGAGCAGCAGGGGTTCGCCGGTAAGGGCGTCCACGATGGTCGGAATGGAGACGGCGGCGAAATATTGCGCAAGCCAATGTCGTCGAATGGTCGAGCTCAGGTCCGCAGCTTGACCGGCTCGCGGTCCGCGCTTGCGGCTGGCTTTGCGCATGGTGGCCATGACCCGCGGTCCAGCCAGCGCTGAGAATGGATAGACGGCGCCGGACAGCTCGCGATGATCGCCGACGTCCATGATCCGGACGCCGACCTGCGATCCCACCAGCGATTCCTGACTACCCGCTCGCTCGACCACGACGATCGGTGCCGCCTCCGTGTCCAGCGCATCGCACAGCGTCATCTGGCGGCCCGGCACGACGTCGGTCACGTCGTACAGGCGCAACGGCCGTTCGCTCAGCTGCGCGATCCATTGTCGCTGCTCCACCGTGAACAGCGGGCCGCCGGGGCCGAGCAGCAGATCTGCCACTCGCGTCGACTTGCCGAAGACATCGATCGCGCCCTCGGCAAGAAGCCACTCGTTGGCGTTGAGATGAATCTGCTGCCAGGTTTCGTCGTGCTGCGTTTCCAGCGTGGCCCGCTCCTCGTCGGTCAAGCCCCCGAACAGCATCGCCTCGATTGCTACGCCGGCCGCGTTCCGATGACGGCTCGCGAGCCAGTCCAGCGCTCGCTCGACCGCTCTCGCGTGGCCTTTCGCGTCAGCCTCACGAGTCGTGGCGCCTCCGCCGCAGCAGTGCTTGTACTTCCGGCCGCTGCCGCAGGGGCACGGGTCATTCCGCATGGAACGGGTTCCCTCCCGGCTCACGCGAATGCGATGCCGGCCCTTCGCGCAGCTTCGACGAGTGGACCATCCTTCGCGGCCGATGCAAGTTCGAGCCGAATCGCCAGCGCCAAATAGACGGCATCGTAAGCTGACAGCGCGTAGGCCGGCACGTCGACGCGATCGTTCTCGCCATTCGGTGGCGTTCTGTCGGTCACCGGATTTGGCGCCTCGAATTCGGTGAGAATGTCGCACATCCATGATCGCTCCCGCTCAACGGTGGACAACAGCGGGGTGACGTCGAAATTCCGCGGCACCTGGGTGGATCTCGAAGAAGCCATGAGGCGGGGGCGAGCCGGCGTCCGTGTAGTCAGCGACGGCTCGCGGCAAATCAGCGAAGCGTGCAATCGAGAAGCCATGGCATCATGGCAGTAGGACGGATGCACGATTATCCCGCGCGGTCATACGGCCTTGAGCGAAACCGTCACCATAGTCATCGGCCATCGCCTCGGCAAGGCAGAGGTGGTCCGCCGCATCAAGGATGGCTTCGCCCGCGGGAACGGTCCCCTGGGACCGATGATTGCCATGGAGCGGGTGAGTTGGGAAGGGGATACGTTGCGCTTCGTGATGCGCGCGCTCGGTCAAACGGCCCCGGCGAGCGTCGAGGTTATGGAAGACGCGCTGCGCATCGAAGTGTCGTTGCCGTGGCTGCTGGCCAAGGCGGCAAAACAACTTCTTCCGATATTGCGCAAGGAGGCAACGCTCCTCCTGGAAAAGAAATAGCGCGCCGACGAGATGGAGGGATTCGCCCGCCGTTCTCACCTGGCGCTTGATCCATCCTCCAATCGGCACTCGACCACTTCGATGGCCCGCGAAGCCGCTCTGCTTTTCACCGACATCGTCGACAGCACGTCGACGACGCAGCGGCTGGGGGACGACCGCGCAGCCGCGCTCTGGGCCGAGCACGACCGGCGCGCGCGCGATCTGCTGCGTAAGTACAACGGTCGCGAAATCGGACGCTCGGATGGCCTTCTGACGCTGTTCGAGGCCCCCGCCGACGCCGCTCGGTACGCACTCGACTATCGCGCGGAAGCGGCCGAACTCGGGCTTGCGGCGCGCGCCGGCATGCATGTCGGGCCGATCGTCCTGCGCGAAGCGTCCGCCGCGGACGTCGCGCTTGGCGCACAGCGCATCGAGGCGGACGGACTCGCACTGCCGCTCGCATCGCGCCTCATGGCGATGGCGCGCGGCGGTCAGACGCTGCTGACGCAGGCGGCGAGGACCGCGCTGGATCCAGCAGCGCTGCATGGCGCGGTCGAGATACGCAGCCACGGTCACTATCGTCTCAAGGGCATCGACGAGCCCGTTGCGATTTTCGAGATCGGCAACGCCGGGCTCTGCAGCTTCGTTCCCCCGCCCGACAGCGACAAGTCATACCGCGTCGTCCGGCGTGGCGAACTATGGCAGCCGGTGCGCGATATTCCGCACGAGCTTCCAGCGGAGCCCGACTCCTTCTTCGGTCGCGCATCGGACCTGGCAGCGATCGCCCACCATTTCAACGAAGGCTCGCGGCTTTTGACCTTGCTGGGTCCGGGTGGCACCGGCAAGACGCGTCTTGCGATCCGGTACGGCCGCGGGGCGCTCGGCGAATGGCCCGGAGGCATCTGGTTCTGCGACCTGTCGGATGCATCGACGCTCGACGCGATCCATTACGCAACCGCCAGCGCACTCAATATTCGGCTGGGCAGCGGAGATCCGGAAGCGGAACTCACCGAAGCGATCGCAGGACGGGGCCGCTGCCTCATCGTGCTCGACAACTTCGAGCAGGTCGCAGAGCATGCCGCGGCCACCGTTGGTCGATGGCTCGATGCACACGATGCAACGTTCATGGTCACGAGCCGCGAACGCTTGCATTTGCCGGGCGAGGTCGTTCAGGTCGTCGAGCCTTTGCCGGTCGACGGACCCGCGATCGACCTATTCGTCGCTCGCGCACGCGCCGTGCGCCGGGAGCTCCTGCTCGATGAAGCACAGCGGAGTGTCGTCGCAGAAATCGTGAAGCTGCTCGACGGTTTGCCGCTCGCCATCGAGCTGGCGGCGGCGCGCATCGTCGCGCTTTCGCCGTCGCAGTTGCTCGAGCGCCTGCGCGATCGCTTCAAGCTGCTGGCGGGCCGCCGAGGTGCGAGCCGGCAGTCGACGCTGCGCGCCACAATCGATTGGTCGTGGCAGCTGCTTGCGGCGTGGGAGCAGTCTGCGCTCGAGCAGTGCTCGGTGTTCGAAGGCGGTTTCACGCTGGCCGCGGCCGAGCGGATCGTCGAGCTCCCGCACTGGACGGACGCTCCGTCGATCCTCGATGTCATGCAGGCGCTCGTCGACAAGAGCCTGCTGCGACGGTGGATGCCCAGCGATGCGCCGTCGCGCCACGACATAGACGAGCTGTATTTCGGGATGTACATCAACATCCATGAGTATGCGGCCGAGAAGTGTCGTGCGCACGGGAGCGAGCGCCTCCGCTGCGTGCAGGAACGTCACGGACGTTACTTCGCGACCTTCGGTACCGACGAGGCGCTCGAGGCGCTGTTCACGCACGGGGGACCCAAGCGCATGCGTGCGCTTCGCCACGAGCTCGACAACCTCGTGTCCGCATGCCGCAGCGCCATCGCACGTGTCGACGCCGCAACTGCAGTCGCGTGCTACCGCGCGGCGTGGGAAGTGCTTGCGCTCCAGGGGCCGTTCCGAATCGCGGTGGCGCTCGGCGACGAAATTCTCGCGATGCCGGCGCTCGATGGCCATCTTGCCGAGCAGGCGCGGCTCTCGCTCGCCGAAGCTTTGGCGCGCGTCGGTGCCACCGAGGGACTCGAGGGTCGCCTGACGGAAGCCCTCGAGCGCGTGCGCGCGATCGCGGATCGCAAACTGGAGGTGCGCATCCTCGGTCGTCTCGGCAATCTCTGTTTATGGTCGGGTCGCGTCGAGGAGGCGGGGTCGCGCTATGAAGAAGCGCTGCAACGCGCGCGTGCGATCGAGCATCGCCTTCTCGAGGCGCGCATGCATGGCAATGTCGCAATCGCGCACCACGAGCGAGGCCGCCATGACGAAGCGGCGACGCACTACGAGGCGGCGCTCGCGATCGAGCGCGAAATCGGCAGTCTTCGCGACGAAGCCATCACGCTCTGCAATTTCGCCGACCTTCTGGGCGCCCGAGGTCAGAGCGATGACGCGCGGCAGACGTTCGCGACCGCGCTTGCGCTGTTGCGCGAGCTCGGCGACCGCGACACCGAGGCGATCACGCTCCAGCAGCTCGGCGAGCTGGAGCTCGGTCAGGGTTTGATCGACGAAGCGTTGCCGACGCTTCGTACCGCAGTCGATCTGTCGCGTGCCATCGGCAACCGAAGGGTCTATGGCCAGGCGCTTCGCGGGCTGGGCGCTGCGCTTCTCGAGCGCGGCAAAGTCGACGAGGCGAGATCGGCATTCGAACAGGCCCTCGCGATTGCGCGCTCGACGACGAACCGGCGCATCGAGACGACTTGTCTGTCGGCCATGGGCGAGCTCGCCTTGCGCGAGGGTCGTTTGGCGGACGCCGCCACGTTACTGGCCGATGCCGAGACGATCCTGCGAGAGCTGGGCGACCAGCCGCTCCTCGCCGAACTGCTCTGCGCGCGCGGCGAACTCGATCTTCGCCGCGGCGATCGATCGGCGGCGGAGGGTGCGCTCTCGGAGGCGAAACGGCTTGCGGTCGGAATGCACAGCGGCGAGGCTTCGACCCTGAGTCGTGCAATGGAACGGCTGCAAGGCGCGCTGCAAAGTAAAACAGTCCGCTTCTCTTGATGCGCTGGCGTTGTTTGGCCTCAATCGTTGTCTACTGACAGCACGAGCGCCACCACATGCCTCTCGGCTCCTCAAGCGTTGACTTGGGGCAAGAGCCAGGGAGAAGTTCAAGGAACGCCCGTCCAGGGAACGGCGCTCTCGGAAGGGAACTGGATTAGATATCCGCCACCGCCGCCGCCGTCTCCTTTGCCGCTCATTCCCCCATCGCCAGTTCCACCGCCCATCGTCGTGCAGCTGCTCGGGGCAATCCCGATCGTGCTGACCAGCACGATCGCCACGATCGAATTGAACACAATCGCTCTCCTTCTTGGTTGGAGAACAGCGTGCCGACTGCGAAATTCCGCTTTCCACTGCATCGCAGGGCAAGCAACTGGCCAACGGGATCGTTTGGCCGCACGGGCTGCGGCTCAATCCAGCGACATCTTGTCGATACAGATGTATCCCACGCCGCAAAGCCCGTCGTTCGTCCGGACATATTGAAACATCGGCATTTGCCAGAACTGGCACCGGGGAACCTGCGGGCCGTAGAAAGTATCGGGCCAACCACCCCTCGGCCCAACGAGGATTGGCAACTGTCCGGCGCTCTTCATCTGGGCCTTCAGGGCACTGCAGGATACGGTTTGCGGATCGATTGGCGCTGGATACTGCGGCGCGGTTGGGGGGGCGCTCGCGCCCGGTCCGGCCTGACCGCGGCTGGCAGGCGTGCCGAGACAAAAGGTCGCGGCAGCACACATCACCATCAAGCGGCGGAGGGAAGGCTTTACGAGTAAAGGGAACCGCGTCGTGCGTCCTGGCGACATGAGGGGTTCTCCACGAGGAAGGGGTGATCCGACCGCTAACACACCCGGTGGGCGCCTTGTTCCAAGCGGCAGGGGGCGCTTTCTAACCGGTGAATTATCTCGACTTTTGACAACGGCGCCACAGTTGAGCCTGTGGCTTGCACCGCTGTTGCGTTGACCGGATCTATCCGCATCAAAAAGAAAAAGGCCCCGATTGCTCGGGGCCTTCGTAAATCTCGTAGAAACCGTCGTTCTCTATCAGTGCCGAGTCAGGGGGTGACGGGTGTCGGCGCCGACTCTATTTGATGAGCGACGCATGCGCCTCGAACTCCGACTTCGACACGGAGCCCTTGTTGTTTACGTCCAGCTTCTTCCAGGCGCTGTGCACCTTTGGATCCGCGGCCGCTTCCGAAGCGGAGAGCTGGCCGTCGTGATTCACGTCGAGCCGATCGAACGTCGCATCGGTGCTCGCGGTCATTCCGCTCTTCATGCTGCCCTGCGTGCCCTGCGTGGTACCCATCTTATCGGCACCCGGGCTCTTGTAGTCGCCGGCGGCGTACGCGGCGCTTGCAGCCAGGGCGAGTGCCGGAATGAAAGCAGCCGCCATCAACTTCGTCTTGAACGCTTGTTTCATCGGTTTCCTCCTCGCAAACATGAACGGCGCGGCTTGGGCTCCATGCTGCTACCTGCCACTCACCGCGTGCGAGATCATTGTCCGCACAGCGCGGCGCTCGCTGCATCGGCTCGCCGATGAAATGGCTGTAGGACAATCACGCCACACTATGCCTACATGATCATCTTTGGCGACCGGTCGTGAGTCGAAAGCAGCGTTCCTGACCATCCCCGGCAATCTCGATCTTTTTCCAATCGACCTTGACGCTCAGTCGCGCGACAACTTGTCGACGCAGGTGTGGCCGACGCCGCAAAGGCGGTCACTGGTCCGCACTACGTGAAAACGGGCATTTGCCAGAACTGCCAGCGAGGAACCGCCGGCCGTAGAACGTATCGGCCCAGCCACCCCTGGGTCCGCGGGATCAAGGGGCGGTGAGCTGCCGTTGTGAAGGGCCGCGACGATGTTATGCGCAGTGGCAACATGGCTGGATTCCCTGCTGGTGGGAAGAGGTATGGGATCGGGCTGGCGCCCTGGGATAACACGCTACGCGCGAATCCTGTTCCAGTCGCGCGCTCGCCGCTAGCAGCGCGACGTCGTTCGCGGGCAGAATCACCGCGGACCGAACACGGGGCGACTCATGAGCGACCAGCCGCAACAGCCAGCCACACCCGACAGCGACGAAAAAGCCGAGGCGCGCCTCGTGCCGCAGGTCCGCATGATGCTCGAAGCGTTCTGGGCTTCCCCCGTACGCAACACGCTGCTGTGGCTCGCCGGCATCACCTTTCTGGTCGTCGTCGCGACGGCCTACGGGCAAATCCGGCTCAACCGCTGGAACCAGCCCTTCTACGACGCGCTGGCGCGCCGCGATTACCCGGAGTTTGTCGCGCAACTCGCGGTGTTCGGCATCATCGCCGGTACGTTGCTCGTTCTCAATGTCCTCCAGCGCTGGCTGGCGGAAACGGCCAAGGTCAAGCTGCGCGAGGGTCTGACAGTTGATCTCGTCGATCTTTGGATGCTGCCTCGCCGCGCATTCCGGCTCGCGAGCGCTGGGCCGATCGGCGTCAATCCCGACCAGCGAATGCACGAGGATGCTCGCCACCTGACCGAGCTTTCGGCCGATCTCGGCATCGGCCTGCTGCAGGCCGCGATCCTGCTCGTCACGTTCGTGGGCGTGCTGTGGACGCTGTCGGCGGACTTCGCCTTCTCCGTCGCCGGCCGGGTCGTTTCCATTCCGGGCTACATGGTGTGGGCCGGCTTTCTCTACGCCGGCTCTGCTTCCCTGCTGAGCTACTGGGTCGGCCGCAACCTGGTCGGACGCAACGCCGAGCGCTATGCCCGCGAAGCGGAGCTTCGGTTTTCGCTGGTACGCGTCAACGAGCACATCGACGCGATCTCGCTCGCTGGTGGTGAGCCCGAAGAAGCGCGGCGCATCAAGCTGAATCTCGCAGCGGTGCTATCCGCGATGCGGGGTCTCGTCCTTGGTCACACGAACCTGACCTGGGTCACGGCGGGGTATGGGTGGCTGACCATCGTCGCGCCGATACTCGTTGCGGCGCCGCTCTATTTCAAGGGCAGCCTCACTTTCGGCGGCCTCATGATGGCGGCGGGGGCGTTCATCCAGGTCCAGTCGTCCCTTCGCTGGTTCGTGGACAACTTCAGCGTGATCGCGGACTGGCGCGCGACGCTGTTGCGCGTCGCAAGCTTTCGTCGTGCCATGCTCATGTCCGACGCGTTGCACGAAGGCTCCGGTCGCATCGCGTACGAAGAAGGGTCTTTCGATGCGATGACGCTCGAGAATCTGGAAATCTCGTCGCCCGCGGGATGCACGATGCTCGAAGAGCAAAGAGTCGAAGTGAAGCCAGGCGAGCACGTCCTCGTCGTGGGGGAACCTGGAGCCGGCAAGACGCTGCTGTTTCGAGCACTCGCGGGTCTTTGGCCATGGGGTGCGGGCCGCATCAGCCGGCCTGGAGGCGCCAACGTCTTTTTCGGTCCGCGCCGGCCGTATCTGCCGCCCGGCACGCTTCGCGACGTGCTGGCCTATCCGCAGAGTGCGGAGAACCTCGAGCCGCAGGCGTTCACAGACGCGCTCACGCGAGTCGGCCTGGCGCGCCTCGCCCCGATGCTCGACCGCGTCTCGCGCTGGGACCAGGAGCTCAACGGTGATGAGCAGCAGAAGCTGATGCTCGGGAGGCTGCTGATCCACCGGCCGCGGTGGGTCGTGCTCGACGACGTGTTCGATGCGATCGACGATGCGACACGCGCACGCGCGTTCGACATCTTCGGGAACGAGCTGAAAGACGCCGCCATCGTGCACATCGGTCGCGGTGACGCCGCCGATGCCTCGTTCACGCATCTGCTCCACATCGGAAGGGATCCCGGCATCCGCAGAATGGTTCGTCAGAAGTCCGCAGAAGCGTCGCGCTTGCCATCCGGAATGGCAGCGGCGGCAGCCTCTTGATGACTCGGCCCGCACGCGCCTTGGAAGTCCCGCTCGATGCAGCTGTCTGGTCGCCGGTCGCAGCGGGCGAGACGCGGCTCGTCGTCTCATCGGCGTCCACCGGCGGGCGGCCTGCCCTGCGCCTGGATTTCGACTTCAAGGGAGGAACGGGATTCGTCGTCGCCCGCTGTCCGGTTCATTACGAGCTGCGCGCGGACTACACGGTGGCCTTCCGCCTGCGCGGCGTCGCTCCGACCAACAATCTCGAGATCAAGCTCGTCGACTCCAGCGGGCAGAACGTCTGGCGGTATGTTCGCGAGAACTTGCAGCCGTCCACACGCTGGAAGCGCATCCGCATCGACAGCCGCGCGTTCGAGTTCGCCTGGGGTCCGGCGAGCGGCGACGTCCCGACGCACCTCGGCGCGATCGAGCTCGCTATCGTCGCCGGCAACGGTGGTGCCGGTACATTATGGGTCAGCGATCTCGCGATCGAGAATCAACCTTCGCCATCGGACGCGCGGGCGAGCGCCTCGAGCGCGCTTCCCGGATTCGATCCCGATCAGGCGCTCGGTGGGCCGGGCTGGATTCCCAGCCGCGACGATGCGCATCCGTGGATCAGCCTCGACTTCATCGAGACGCGCAGGCTCGGTGGGCTCGTCATCGATTGGCGGGGCGGCGCACCAGCGAGCGGGTTCCGGGTGCGCGCATCGTCGAGTGGCCGGCGCTGGCGGACGGTCTACGCGACGAACCGTGCCGGCGGCGCGCGCAGCTACGTCTACCTGCCGAATCTACGGACGCGTCTTCTCCGGCTGGAGTTGCATGCTTCATCGGCCGGTGCCGTCTTGAGGCCCCAATCGTTCGAGTTTTCACGTTCCATCGATGCCTTCTGGTACAGGATCGCCCGGCACGAGCCGCGAGCCTGGTACCCGCGCTGGCTGCATCGCGAGCAATCGCTGTGGACGCCGATCGGGACCGCGAACGGCACGCACTGCGCTTTGATGAACGAGGAGGGTTCGGTCGAGATCGCGCCGGGGTCGTTCTCGATCGAGCCGATGGTGGCAATCGACGGCCGCCTCCTTGGCTGGACGGACGCCGTCCAGCGCCAGGAACTCCTCGACGAAGTACTCCCTGTCCCGTCTGCGATCTGGGAAACCGCGGCGTGGCGCCTGCATGTCCTGGGCGAGGCAACGGAGCGCGGGCTCGTTCGTCTGCGCTATCGACTCGAGAACCATTCGGATCGCTCCATGGCGGCGCGCCTGCTGGTGCTCGTTCGTCCGTTTCAGGTGACTCCGCCGTGGCAGCGCATCGGCACGATTGGCGGCGTGAGCCGCGTCCGCGACGTCGCATGGGAGGCGGGGGCGCTGCGGGTGGACGATAGGATCGCCATCGTGCCGGCGACGGCGCCCTCGGGTTTTGCCGCGACGACGTTCGACGAGGGCTTCGTCGGCTTGCGTCTTGTGGAAACGGGCCCCGGGCCCGCCGACGCACGGCTTCACGACGCGCGCGAATTTGCTTCCGCCGCGCTCGCCTTCGATCTGGCGCTCGAGGCTCACGCCACGGCGGAGCGCATGGTGGAATGTCGGCCCGCGAATGCTTCCTTTGTTCCCGGACAGCCGGCGTTCGATTGGGCGAAGGAGCTTCCCGCGGCGCAGTGGTCCGGCTCCGGCTGGGCGATGGATGCGATCCGTGCCGCGCTCACGGCGACCGCGCACATTCTGGTGACGCGCTCCGGCCCGATGCTGCAGCCTGGACCGCGACGCTACGCGCGCTCCTGGATTCGCGACGGCACCATCATGAGCGCAGCGCTGCTGCGAATGAGGCATGTGGAAGAGCCGGCCGCGTTCATCCGTTGGTATGCGCCGCACCAGCGCGCTGACGGTTTCGTCCCGTGTTGCGTGGACCGTAACGGACCCGACTGGCTGGTGGAGCACGACAGTCACGGGCAACTGATCGTCGCCATCGCCGACTGCTACCGCTTTACGTCGAATGCCAGATTCCTCGCGGAGTCATGGCCCTTTGTCGTCAAGGCCGTCGGCTGCATCGAAGGACTGCTCGAAGAGGAGGGACTGCTGCCGGTGTCCGTGAGCCACGAAGGTTATCTCGCGCAGCCCGTGCATTCGTACTGGGACGATTTCTGGGCGTTGCGCGGGCTGCGCGATGCGGTTCACCTTGCCCGGAAAATGGAGGAGCGCGATGCGGCCGCGCGCTGGAACGCCGTCGCGAATCGGTTCGCCTCCACGCTGTTCGCGTCGATCGAACGGACCCGCGCCGCGCACGCGCTCGATTTCATCCCGGGCAGCGTCGAGTGGGCGGACTTCGACCCGACTGCCACGGCGAACGCGATCGCATTTCTCGATGTTGCCGAAGGTCTCGACCCCAAGACGGTGGAACGAACCTTCGACCGATACCTTTTCGACTGGCGTCGCAAGCGCAGCGGAACCCTGGAATGGGTGAATTACGCTCCGTACGAGATTCGCATCATCGGTGCGCTCGTGCGACTCGGGCGGCGCGAAGCGGCGCTCGAGTTGCTGCGGTTCTTCCTGTCGGATCGGCGGCCGCCCGCGTGGAATCAATGGCCAGAGATCGCCTGGCGCGATCCTCGAGCGCCGGCGCACGTCGGCGATCTGCCCCACACGTGGGTGGCCGCAGAGTACGTGCTCGCCGTGCGCAGCCTGTTCGCCTACGAGCGCGCGAGCGATGAACGTCTCGTGGTGGCGGCGGGTCTCGCTCCGGAGTGGACGAGCGGCGCGGGCGTTCAGGTGCGGGAAATGCCCACGCTGTATGGACCCCTGAGCTACTCTGCGCGCGCGCTCGACGAACGTACCTTCCGCTGCGAAATCGGGCCCGGCGTGGCGGCAAGGATCGAGCTTCGGCCACCCGTATCGGGCCGCCTGCTCGGCGTAAGCGTCGACGGCAAGGCCCATGACGATTTCGATGCGCAGTCCGTGATCATTCCGGGCACGCCGGCGGAAATCGTTTGCCGGGTCGCTGCATCGCGCTGAGCGCAGCGTTCACGTCAGCCGTCGTCGCCACGCGCGTTCCACGTCAGCTTCAACTTGCGGAGCGTCTTCGGCAGCACCGGCTGCTCGATGCGATCGCCGAAGCAGCGCCGGACGCCCAGCGCATACCGGATCAGCATGTTGATGTACAACCCGGGCCCGCTCGAATAGATGCGCCAGCCACCCTCGACCGCAACGGTACCCGCTTTGACACGTGCCCACGAGTCGCTCGCTTCGTAACGATCCGGAAACGCCGCGTCGCTGCTGCTGAAATACGCGTTTCGCTGCCGTGGCGCCGCGTTCGCGACGTGGTCGGCCACGCTGACCGGATTGACGACCTGCATCGCTTCCCAGAGCGCGTCCGCCTCCCCGAGCGCCGCCATCGCTTCCGCATAGCGCAGGTGGGCATGGACGTACATGAGCCCGATCTCGCGTCCGAAAAAAGCCGCCGATTCCGCGCGGCGGAACGTGCGTTCGAGGCCCCCGTGGTACGCGGCCGGCCGGTCGATCAGTCGCGCGCCATCGGGGAACAGCAGGTGCTCGCGAATGAGGCGCAAGTGATGCTGGACTTGCTCCGGCGTGAACAATCCCGCGAGAATGCTTCGCGTCATCGGTATGAGCGAATACCGAAGACCCGTGCGGACGTCCGACGGATGCAGCAGCAATTCCGGCTTGGCGCTTCCCGGGTCGAAAAGGGCGTATCCGGCGACGGTTCCGTCCCGGATCAGGAAATCGTTGAAATCCTGTCGCACTTCGAGCGCGAGCGCGGCGGGTCCGGTTGCCGAGTCTTTGCGGCCAGCGCGATGCAGCACGTCGGCGAAGCGGACAAGCTGCTGGTACAGCAACGCAACGGTCCAGCTGCTGACCATCGTGTTGCGCAGCGCAGGATCGGCCGGTTGCAGCGAATCGTTCCAGTCGCCCTCGCCGTAGCGCGGCAGATGCGTGTCCGGTATGAAACTTCCGCGCACCGTCGCAAGCAGCTTGTCGACATGACTGGCAATCGAATCCCGGCGAGGCGTGCATTCGAGCGTTTCGTCCTCGCACCACGGCACCTCTTCGTCGAGAAAGCCGAAATCGTTCGTGGCCTCGAGGTAGTCGTTCAGCGCCTTCAGCGGCCAAAGAAGCACGTCGCCGTGACTGTGCTTGTCCTGGATGGATGAATAAGGCTCGAGCATGAACCACTGGGGCCAGTCGCCGCGGGTTGCGTACTGTCGCGCGAAGACGATCCGCAAGATCTGCTTCACGGGCGCGTCGTGCTCGAGGGCCAGAAGGCATTCGACCGGGCCCTGGCATACGTCCCGCGTTCCCCACGCGGCGCCCGTGTACTGCTCCAGTCCGCGCGGCACCGTCAAATGGATCATTGCGTCGTGCGCGAGCCAGGGCAGCGCAGCGTTAAGCGCATAGGTGTGCCGCCCCGGACCGGCGATCCGTGACGCGCGCGTGACGCCCGTCCAGAACGTTCTCGCCGCCGCGAGCAGCTTGCTGTCGTCGTGCGCTTGCTCGTATTTGTGCGCCAGCGCATCCGCTTCCGCGGGATCCGTCAGCGACGCGACGACCGCGAAACAAAACTCCCGCGTCGGCAGCGTTTTGATCGCCACATGAGTGCCGGTTCCCGCCTGCCCGTCCGTGTAGAGCAGTTCATCGCCGCCGATCGCATCGACCGCATCCGGCGTGCTGGTTACGAGATGGAACGTCGCGTGCGGATACGCCCGGCCCCAGGGCGATTCAGGGTCGGGTCGAAAGGTAAACCGCCGATGGGTTGCGTCGGCCTGAACGAATCCTGCGTGCTCGAGCTCGCGCTCGCCGAGAACGATGTGTCCGAAAACGACGAACCGGCACGGCTCGCCGTCGACCGAGATCCGCCATTGCAGCGCGGGATCATCGCCCGAGGCGATCACACGCACGGAGACAACGTGTCGGGGAAGCGCGTAAATCCAGACGCCGTCGCTCAATCCCATCTCGAAAGCCGATGGAATCGCGAGCAGGCGCCAGCGGCCATCCCCCGTGTCGATCAGTGCGCGCAAGCCGCTGGCCCGCGTGATGTTGTACGGATCGCGCGAAACGCTGAACAGCTTGTGGAAGGACGTGTTGCCGATCGTGAGCTGGGCCGCGAACACGCCATGCATCCAGCACGTGACACAAAGCGTCGATTCGTCCGGCAGCATCGCCTTGCCGCTCCGCAGCAGGGCCCCGTGCCGGCGCGTCACGATGCGCTCCTTCGCGTCCAGCACGACGTGGCGGTTATGTGGAGAGTCGGGCGCGAAGAACGACAGCAGCCGTCTGTTCCGGAATTCGGGCAGGCCCAGGTCGGGGTAGCGCCGCGCCAGATCGTCAGCGTGCAGGCGAGCGACACGGCACACGGGGGCGTCGTGCACGATGCTGCGCCGCGCCTTCGCCGTTACCAGCTTGACGCCAGTGCTGTCCGGCCATGCGATGCTTCGGAGCTTCGTCAGGTCGCCATCGTTCGAAGCGTCGGGATGGTCGGGCTCGTACAGGGCAAAAAAGCGCCAGGACGCGTGGGCGCCGGGCTCCAGCGTGACGGGAGGCGACTGGATCGCCACGCACGCGACTTCGTGCTGCAGGCGTCGATTCGCGAGGTCGGTTCCGGACGGCAACCGAACGCCGTCGGCGTCGCGGTAGGACGGACCGAACAGTTGCATGGCGTCCGTTGCGAACGCGTCCGCACCGTCGAGACAACCGTGCGCCACCCACGGATGAGCGCCGTCCTGCGCGAGGTTCTGCCGGCTCATCACGACGGGCCCGAAGTGCGCGTCCTTTGCAACGTGGTGATCGATGTACTGCGATGCGTAGGCCTCGTTGCCGGTCACGAAAGCGCGCGTGCCCAGTCCGAGATCCTGCAAGAAGATCGCGTCGATCGATGTGGGACGCACGGTCGTGTTGGTCGCCTCGACGCACCACAGCCACGCCGTCGCGTCGGGACGCAGGCGTAGCGTCACGCGATGACGGACGCCGCGGGATCTTCCTTCCCAGACGATGCGGTCGGCCGCGGCGCCGAGCCGGACGCGCGCGCGCGGACCCACGATCTCTCGCGGCGCGGAGCCCTTCGCATGAGAGCGGAGCAGCATCCGCGCGATGCCGCCGCCAATCGGCGACCCGAGAACCTGGTTGATCAGTATCGCGCCGGCATTCGTTCGATGTTCGATCGCGAACACCGTCCCGTTCGGCAGGATCGATATGTTCAGGCCGAGCGGATTGACGAGGTGAAGCAGCCGCAGGTCCTGCTCCCGCGGCATGCGCCAGGTACGGACTTCGGACGATGACATCCCGCGTTACCGATCAGTCAACGATGTGGCAGCATAGCTGACCCTTCCCGGATCCGCGTGCCGTACCAATGAAAACTCTCGACACATCGAGCATCACGAGCTGGCACGCCCACGTGTATTTCGACGCGGCCAGCCGCGATGCCGCATGGGCATTCCGCGACGTGGTGACTGCCCAGTTTGGCGAACGCGTGGAGTTGGGCCGCTTTCACGAGCGGCCGGTCGGGCCGCATCCGCGCTGGAGCTATCAGCTTGCGTTCGCGCCGGCGCAGTTCGCCGAGGTCGTTCCGTGGCTTGCGCTCAACCACGGAGAGCTCGACGTGTTCGTGCATCCGAACACCGGCGATCAACTTCGCGATCACCGCGACAGCGCGGTCTGGATCGGCCGATCCTGGCCGCTCGATCTGAAGGCGGTCGGAGGATAGCGGCGACCTGCCGGTCCTTGATCCAGAGCAAAGGGCCTCGCAAACCGCGGGCGTAGGGTTGCAATCGACGGGCCGCTTCCTTTGACGCGTCGCCGAGACGTCGGAAGATGCGCCCGAAAAGCAGATGTCAACGACGGACGGATTGTCACCGGCGCGGCTGACGCGGATCCGCGACACGCTTCGGCGCCACGTCGACGCGGGCCGCTTGCCCGGCCTGGTGGCCGCGATCAGCCGGCGAGGCGTGGAGCACGTCGAGGCCATCGGTACGCTCGGTTTCGACCGCTCGGCGCCGATGCAGCCGGACACGATTTTCCGGCTGGCGTCGGTGACGAAGCCGATCACGGCGGTCGCCGCGATGATTCTGATCGAGGAATGCAAGCTGAGGCTCGACGATCCGGTCGATCGTTTTCTTCCCGAGCTTGCCAATCGCAAGGTATTGCGAACGATCGACAGCGAGCTGGACGATACGGTGCCTGCCAAGCGCCCCATCACGGCGCGCGACCTGCTGACGTTTCGCTCGGGGTACGGCGAGGTGGGATTCCTTTCGCCGACGTGCCCTCTGCAGCGAGCGCTGATCGAAGCCCGCCTGCCGCTCAGCACGCTCACGTTCCCGGGGACTGCCGACGACTTCATGGAGTGCCTCGGGCGCCTGCCGCTTGCCAATCAACCGGGCGAGCGGTGGCTCTATCACATGAGCGCGGAGATCCTCGGCGTACTGATCGCCCGCGCTTCCGGCGTTTCGCTCTCGAAGTTCATGCGCGAGCGAATCTTCGAGCCGCTCGGCATGAAAGACACGGGGTTCACCGTCCCGCAGAAGCAGCTCGACCGCGTCGCGACCTGTTACAGAACCGACCCATCGAGCGGCGAGATCAGCGTTTTTGCAGAGCTCGGCCCCGATCTGCTCGCGCGTCCGTGCACGTTCGAGTCGGGCGGTGGCGACCAGATGGTTTCGACGGTCGACGATCTGCTTGCCTTCGGACGCATGCTGTTGAACCGCGGTGCCTGCGGGAAGGAGCGGCTGCTGTCGCGGCTTTCGGTCGAGCTCATGGCCACGGACCAATTGACGGCCGAGCAAAAGGCGGCGTCTCCGTTCTTCGAAAATTTCTGGGATTCGCGCGGCTGGGGGATGGGCGTTTCCATGGTGACCCGGCGCGACGACGTGAGCGCCGTGCCGGGCCGCTTCGGCTGGGACGGCGCGTTCAGCACGTCGCTCTACGTGGACCTGCACGAAGACCTGGTCGGCGTTCTCATGGCGCAATGCCTCCCCGGTGCTTTGCGAATGCCACCGGTGGTGCTCGACTTCTGGACTTCGGCTTATCAGGCGATCGACGACTGACGTCGAGAACGTCTTCGCGCATTGTTCACGCACGCCAAACCGGCGTCCTCGGAATGAAAGCGCCGGTAGGTCGTGCGCTTCAACGAGGGTCGGGACGCGCGGCGACGACCAACGCATACACGTTGGCCGCCCGAGGCAACGCCTCGCACTCGCGCAACAGCGCATCGGCCTTTGCGGTCCCGAGCACGGGATCGACGAGGCCGTGAACTTTCTGGTCGAGCACGGCGTCGCTCATCGGTCGTTCGAGGCTGCCCACGGCATGCTCGACCCGCTTGCGGAATGTCCGGCCGTCGCGAAGGGTCAGCGTAAGGTCGGCGGACGCCTCGGCGATCGCAGGATCGGCGCGCGCCTCGACGCGATCGCGCAGTGCGATCACATTCGGATCCTTGACGCACGCGTCGGAGAACTGCGCTTCGCCGGCCTGGCCGAACAGCAAGGCGGCCGCACATGCGTGATAGACGCTGAACTTGCCTTCGAGGCCGCTTCGCGGCGTGCGCTTGCCGGTCAACTCGAGCACCAGCGGGTGCACGGCCAGTTCCACGCGCTCGACGGCATCGCCGGAGAGATGCAGTTCGTTGCGAAGCTGAACGCAGCCGTCGATGCTCGGATGGATGACGACGCCGCACGCGAATGGCTTGTAGGTGTTCGCAAGAATCTCGAAGCGTTCGCCGAGCCCGTGCTCGAGCTCGTGCCAGTCGCACTTCGTCGAATACGTCCGCATGAGCCCCCGCGGCGCCTCGAGCGCCCGCTCGGAGGCCGTATACCCGTGCTTCGCCATCAACGCCGCCAGCAGTCCCGCGCGTGCCGCCCCACCCGGATGGAACGCTTTCGTCATGGTCCCGAATTGCTCGCGCACGCCGATGGGCTGCGACGCCGCGATGCCGAGGGCCATTGTGGTGCGCGTGGCATCGAGCCCCAGCAGCCGCGCGCAGGCGGCGGCCGCCCCCAGCATGCCGGTCGAGCCGGTGATGTGCCAGCCGCGGTCGTAATGGTCGGGGTAGATCGCGTTGCCGACGCGACACTCGACGTCGATGCCAAGCACGAGCGCGTCGAGGAGCACACGCCCGCTCATCCCAGACTTTTCGGCCAGCGCGAGTGCGGCGGATGCGACCGGGCCGGCGGGATGGATGATCGTGCGCAGGTGCGTATCGTCGAAATCGAACAGGTGCGACGCGATGCCGTTGACCAGCGCCGCGCTTGCCATATCCACGCGCTCGAAACGTCCGAGGATGCTCGCCTGCTCGCTCGGCGCAAGCTCTGCGACAGCCGCGAGCGACGCGTCGACGGCTGGATGGCGCGACGCGCCGATCGCACACGCGAGCCAATTGCGCAGCGTGCGCAGCGCCTCGCGCTCGACGTCGGCACCCCAGCCGGCGGACGGATGTTCGGCGACGAAGCGGCCGAGGAGACCGGTTACCGGCGGCACGTCATTCTGCGCCGTCGCCGTCCTTTTTTTCGTCATTGAGTCGTCCATCCTGGTACGTTCTGCCCGACGATCATTCGGTCAGGTGAATGTCGCGGTCCTTGGCGAGCTTCGTCCACTTCGCGATGTCGTTCTGCATGTACTGACCGAATTCCTCGGGCGTCATCGGCATCGGCTCGAGCGCTTCGCCCCCAAGCCGGTCGCGGAGCGCCGGAACCGCCAGCGCCTTGTTGATCTCGTCGTTGAGCCGCGTCACGATCGCCGGCGGAAGGTTGGCGGGCCCGACGATGCCATACCACTGCACGCCGTCGAAGCCCGGGTACCCCGACTCGTCGAACGTGGGCACGTCGGGCAGCAGAGGGTGCCGCCGCGTGCCGGTGACGGCGAGCGCCTTGATTTTGCCGGCCTTGATATGCGGCAGCGCCGCTGCCAGCCCGGGTAGCATCGCCTGCGTGCGGCCACCGAGAATGTCGGTGAAGGCCGGGCCGATGCCGCGATAGGCGATGTGCGTGATGTCCGTCACGCCGGCCGCAACCTTGAACTGTTCCATCGCCAGGTGCGTGAGCGTGCCCGGCCCCGCCGAGCCATAGGCGAGCTTGTCGGGATTGGTTTTAGCCCACGCAACGAATTCCCGCAGCGTCGCGGCCGGCACGCTCGGTGGCACGACGAACACGTTCGGCGTCCCGCCAACCATGGCGACGGGCGTGAAATCCTTGACGGCATCGTAGGGCAGCTTGCGCACGGCGGGATTGGTGCCATGCGTGCCGACATAGCCCACCATCAGCGTATAGCCGTCGGGCGCGGAACGCGCCGTTGCGGTCGAGCCGACGATGCCGCCGCCGCCGCTCTGGTTTTCGACGACGACGGATTGGCCGAGCGAATGGCCGAGCTGCTCGGCGACGGTCCGCGCGACCAGGTCCACGCCGCCGCCGGGCTGCACGGGCGCGATGATCCTGATCGTCCGGTTCGGCCACGGGGCCTGCGCGTGAGGCAGGCCCGATGCAAACACGACGAGCACGAGCGCGATCAGCCGCGCAGCGATGCGTCGGACTTCTACCGTTATCGTCATTGATGTTCCTCCCGGGTGCGCCAATGAATGCCGAGGATCGATGTCAGGCACCACGTCGCGCATGCGCCAGCACTTCCGGATTCACGACGTTGATCGGCGCGCCGTTCGCGTACGCGACGATCTGGTCGAAGATATCGGAGAACTGCAGCTCGTACTCCTCGCGCGTGACGTAGCCGATGTGCGGCGTGCAGACGACGTTCGGCATCTGCAGCAGCGGGTGATCGCGATCCCGCACCGGCTCCTCCTCGAAGACGTCGACTGCGGCCATGCCGGGACGCCCCGCGCGCAAAGCGTTCACGAGCGCTCCAGGCTCGATCAGCGGCGCGCGGCTGGTGTTGACCAACAGCGCCGAAGGTTTCATGCGCGCGAAATCGTCCGCCGTGACTATACCGCGCGTGGCGTCGACGAGCCGCATGTGCAGCGAGACGATGTCGCAAGTCTCGAAGAACGCCTGTTTGCTCGCGGCAACCGCGTATCCGTCCTGCCGGGCGCGCGCGAGCGACGCCTCCCGTGACCAGACCCGTACGTCCATGCCGAACGCCTTGCCGTACCCCGCGACCGCGGCGCCGATCCGGCCGTAGCCATAGATGCCGAGCGTCTTGCCGCGCAACGTGTTGCCCACGCCGATCTGCCAGTTGCCCGCCCGCAATGAATTCATCTGCTGCGGTATCTGGCGCATCGCCGCGAGCATCAAGCCGAAAGTCAGCTCGGCGGCCGCGTACGACGGCGCGCCTGCGTGCTGATTCGACGACACGATGATCCCGAGCCGCGTGCAGGCGGCGACGTCGATGTGCGGATAGACGCTGCGCTGGCTGATGAGGCGCAGCGCAGGAAGGCGCTCGAGCAGCGGCTCGCGAATCTGCGTTCGCTCGCGTATCAGCACCAGCGCCTCGGTGTCCCGGAGACGCTCGGCGAGCCGCGCGACGTCCTGGAGATGATCGTTCCAGATCCGCACGTCGTGGGCCGCGAGCTTCGCGAAGCATGGCAGCGTGCGTACCGTGTCGTGATAGTCGTCGAGGATCGAAATTTTCATCGCCGGCCCCGTCAGAGCACTTCGTTGATGAGGTAATACATATTGTCGATCAGGCGATGGCCGACGCCGCGGTTGCGCCAGCGTTCGAGCTGGATTTCCTCGCAACGAGGCGCGTACTTCTCGAAGATCTCCTCGAGCCGCCTGGCCGTTGCAGGGTCCCGGATCCCGAGCGTGATTTCGTCATTGGTCTCGAACGACCGATCGTCGAAATTGCTCGAGCCGACGGTGCACCAGACGCTGTCCACGGTCATCACTTTCTGATGCAGCAGCGTGTGCGGATATTCGAAGAGGCGTACGCCGCAGCGCAGCAGCTTCTCGAAATTGCGATGCCCGGCGTGCTGCACCATCGGATTGTCCGAGCCGCCCGTCGACGGCATCATCACGCGAACGTCGACACCCCGCTTCACGGCTTCGCCGAACGCGTCGATGGCCTCGGGCTCGGGAATGAAATACGGGTTCTGGATCCAGATCCGCTTTCGGGCAAGGCAGATGATCGTGTGATGCAGGAGCTTCACTGCCGGCGCCGAGCCTTCGGGCTTCACATAGGCGGCGTGCATCGTCACGTCCCCGACCTTGTCGAGCGCCGGGAACACGTCGTCGCCGACGAACAGCTCGCCGGTCTCGCCGCCCCAGTTCTCGCTGAACACGGATTGAACCGAATTGACGATCGGACCACGCAGCCGGACGCTGACATCGCCGAAGTGGTCCTTGTCCTGGGCGTCGCCGAGCCACGAGTCGACGATGCAGTGGCCTCCGACGAAGGCGACGCGACCATCGATCACGACGAGCTTCCGGTGGTCGCGCTCGTTCATCACGCCGATGTTGCGCAGGCGGCGGTCATGGAACTTCACGACACGGCAACCGGCGGCATGCAGCAGGCGCTCCGCCCCCTTGCCCATCTTCTTCGTGCCCGTCGCGTCCAGGAGCACGCGGACTTTCACGCCAGCCCGCGCGCGTTCCGCCAGCGTCTCCGCCAGGCGCTGGCCCAGCGTGCCTTCTTGCCACAGGTAAGTCTCGAAGTGAACGGTCATTTTCGCCGACCGCATCTCTTCGAACAGGCCGTCGAAGTAGGCGCCGTTCTCGAAAACCTCGACGGTGTTCCCGTCGACAGCCGTGCCGAGCGCGAGGCCGGCGAGCGAAGGCGTCAGTTCATCGATCGGGGCGTCGCATTCGATGTGCAGCTCGGGATCGCGGTGACGCTTGATGGACCAGATGACGAGCGCCTGGACGACGAAGACCGCACCGACGAGCGCGAGCACGAGAACCGGCACGGCGATCGATCCTGCGTTAGTCATCGTCTTTCTGACATTTCTCGCGGAGCAGCCTGCATCGGTCTCGAATGATGGCCGCCGGCTTCGGGGCTCGGACGGTCGCCTCGGATTCTACTGACGCCGGGGTCATCCGGATCGGGCCGTCCGTCCGCCGCCGTAACCTCGACAGGACCCGGGCCGTCCAATCACGCGGTGTCGCACGCCGATTTCCGATCGGAGCAAAATCGGCCTGGCAGACATCCAATGGACGTTGCCTGCGCCCCTTGCACGGCGCGGCGGGAGATCGACATGAGTTCTGAACAATCCGGACCGACCGGCCCCGACCTGACGCAGGGTGTGGCGATCGACACGCTCGCCGAGGGTGCGATGCTCGCCGGGCACGTTGGCGAGGACACGGTTCTCCTCGCGCGTCGCGGGAGCGATTTTTTCGCGATCGGCGCCACCTGCACCCACTACAACGGCCCGCTCGCCGAAGGCATTCTCGTGGAGGACACCGTTCGGTGTCCATGGCACCACGCCTGCTTCAGCCTGCGCACCGGCGAGGCGCTGCACGCGCCCGCGATCAGTCCGGTCGCGTGCTGGACGACCGAGCAGCGTGACGGCAAGGTGCATGTGCGCGACAAGGTCGAGCGACCCCCACGCATTCGAATAATGCCGGCAGCCGAGCCGCGCAAGATCGTCATCGTCGGCGGGGGTGCGGCCGGATTCGCGGCCGCCGAGATGCTGCGGCGCCAGCGCTACGACGGCAGCATCGTCATGGTGAGCGACGACGCCGCGCCGCCGGTCGACCGGCCCAATCTTTCGAAGGATTACCTCGCCGGAACCGCGCCCGAGGAATGGGTGCCTCTGCGCGACGACGCGTTCTACGCCGATCAGCACATCGACCTGCGGCTGAAGACGCCGGTGACCGCGATCGATCCGGGCAAGCGCGAGGTCAGGCTTGCCGACGGCGCCAGCATCGCCTATGACCGCCTGCTTCTTGCCACAGGCGCCGAGCCCGTGCGCTTGCCGCTGCCGGGAATGGACCTGCCGCACGTGCACACGCTTCGCACGCTGGCGGACTCGCGCGCGATCATCTCGCAGGCGGCCGGCGCGCGCACCGCGGTCGTGATGGGCGCGAGCTTCATCGGCCTCGAGGCGGCGGCGTCGCTGCGCGCGCGCGGCATCGAGGTCCATGTCGTGGCACCCGAAAAAACGCCGATGGAGCGCGTGCTCGGCGCCCAGCTTGGCGATTTCGTTCGCGGCCTGCACGAGGAGCACGGCGTGATCTTTCACCTGGAGGACACGGCGACCGCGGTCGACGCGAAGCGAGTCACGCTCAAAAGCGGCGGCGCGATCCGCGCTGACCTCGTCGTCGCGGGTGTCGGCGTGCGGCCGAGGCTTTCACTTGCGCAGGACGCCGGACTCAAAATCGACAAAGGGGTCGTGGTCGATGAATGCCTGCAAACCAGCGCGCCGAACATCTACGCGGCCGGCGACATCGCCCGCTGGCCCGATCGTCACAGCGGTGCCGCGATCCGCGTCGAGCACTGGGTGGTCGCCGAGCGCCAGGGCCAAACCGCCGCGCTCAACATGCTGGGCGCCCGGCAGCCGTTCGACGCCGTGCCGTTCTTCTGGAGCCAGCACTACGACGTTCCGATCAACTACGTGGGCCACGCCGAGGCATGGGACGACATCAGCATCGACGGCGACATCGGCCAGCGCGATTGTGTCGTGCGCTACCGCCACAAAGGCCGCCTGCTCGCCGTGGCGTCCATCTATCGCGACGTGGAAAGCCTCCGGGAAGAGGTGGCGATGGAGCATGCGCGCGCGTAAACGCCATCGACGACACTGAAGATGAACGCATGCCATCCGCCATGACGACACCCCTCGCCATCGACGTCGTCTCCGACATCGTCTGTCCGTGGTGCTTCATCGGCAAGCGCAAGCTCGAGCACGCGCTTACTGAGTTGCAGGGCAAAGAGCCGACACTGGACGTCCGGACCCGCTGGCATCCGTTCGAGCTCAATCCCGATCTTCCGGCCGAGGGTATCGCGCGTGCAAGCTATGTCGAGCGCAAGTTCGGCGGCGCGGAGCGCGCATCCCACGCCTACCGTCGAGTCCAGGGCGCGGGCGAGGCCGCCGGCATCGCGCTTCGTCTCGATCGCATCGAGCAGCAGCCCAATACGTTCGATGGGCATCGGCTGATCGCCTGGGCGCAGAAGCAGGGCGACGCAACGCCCCTCGTCGAGCGGCTCTTCCAGGCCTTCTTCCTCGAAGGCCGCCGCATCGGCGAACGCGGCGAGCTGGCGCGCCTGGCCGCGGAATGCGGCTGGCCCGAGCACGACGCGCTCGCAATGCTGGAAAGCGACGCATTGCGGCAGGAGGTCGGCAGCGAGAGCCGGGAAGCGCTCGACGTCGGAATACGGGGCGTGCCGTTCTTCATTTTCGACGGCAAAATCGCCGTCTCCGGCGCACAGGATCCCGCCGCACTGCTCGAGGCGATTTCCGCCGCGCGCCAGCCCAGTTGAATTTCCGATCCGTCGGTCCATAATCCCCCGCTTGCCTGACGAAAGCATCGACGCGTCGTACAGCTCGTGGGCGGCTCACCGTACTGAAACAGGTCGCCCGCCGGAACAGCAGCAAGGCGGTCCCTGTTTGCCGCCCCACCGATGGCCGCAATTCCTGCTCGCAAGGAGGCTCTGATGCCATACCGCACTCGTGCTCTTGTCGCCGTCAGCGCGCTCGTCGCCGCCGGAGTCGTGACGGCAGCCCCGCCGAAGGTCGTGTCAACGGCCAATTCGGATCCGAAATGCTTCGCGCCGTGGACGAGCGACACCAAGCTGTTCCAGTATCCCGCGAAGAAAGGCCCGTACCGGATCGCGCTCGCCAACGGATACATCGCCAATACCTGGCGCATCCAGATGATCAAGACGGCGAAGGCCTACGCCGCGCAGCCCGAAGTCGCCGCGAAGCTCAAGGAGTTCAAGGTCGTGTCGACGGGCGAAGACGTCGCGGCCCAGATCGCCGCCATCAACAATTTCATCGACTCGGGCTACGATGCGGTCGTCGTGAACGCGCAGAACCCGGCCGCCTTCAAGCCGGTGATCAAGCGCGCGAACGACGCCGGCGTCGTGCTCGTCGCGTTCGACAATACGCTCGACACCGAAGAAGCCATCAACGTCAACGTCGACCAGAAGGGTCTCGGCAAGTATTGGGCGGAATGGCTCGTGAAGAACGTGCCGAACGGTGGCAAGGTGCTCGAGGTACGCGGTGTCTCCGGGACGTCCGTCGACCGCGACCGTCACGAGGGTATTCAGGAAGTATTCAAGGCTTCCGGGAAGAAGTGGGACACGGTCGAGGTGATCGGCAAATGGGACGATCCCACGGCGCAGAAGGTGACCGCCGACGCGATCGCCGTGCACAAGCGCTTCGATGCCATCACCGCGCAAGGCGGCGATACGGGCGTCGTGCAGGCGATGATCGACGCCAAGCATCCGTTCGTGCCGTTCGGCGGTGAAACGGAGAACGGATTCCGCAAGTTCTGCGGCAAGTACGGCAACGAAGGCCTGAAGTGCGCATCGGGAGGCACCGGCCCGGCGCAGGTCGCGGTGGCGATCAAGACGGCCATCGCCGCGCTCGAAGGCAAGGTCGTGCCGCAGTCGGTGAAGCTTCCACTGGCACGGGTCGAATCGCCGAACCTGAAGGACGGGACCGATTACTACTCGTCGCTGTCCGACAATTTTTTCGTCGGCAATTCGTTTCCGACCTGCGGCATCAATTTCACCGCGCAGGAGATCATGGGTCAGACCGAAGCGAACAAGTAAGCGCGAGCGGGGACGGCGGGCCCCGCAGCGACCCATGCATGCGGGGACATCTCGAGGACAGGGACTGGCGCACTGCGCAACGGTGCGCGCCGTTGTCGCGCGTGGCTGAATGAGCCTGTTCGTCATCGAGGGGGTCTCCAAGCGCTACGGTGGGGTGCGCGCGCTGCAGGACGCCGGTCTGGCGATCGAGGCCGGGCGCATCCACGCGGTTCTCGGCGAAAACGGCGCCGGGAAGTCGACGCTGATCAAGATCATGGCCGGCGTCGTCGCACCCGACGAGGGCCGCATGATCCTCGACGGCGCGCCGGTCTCGTTCCCGTCGCCGGCCGCGGCCAATGCTGCCGGCATCGCCTGCATCTTCCAGGAGCTGTCGCTGATCCCCGATCTGACCGTCGCGGACAACATCGCGATCAGCAATCCGCCGCGCCGCTTCGGCCTGATCGATCGCGGCGCGCAACGCCGCCTGGCCGAGCAGGCGCTCGCGCGCGCCGGGGCCGACAATATCCATCCGCTGGCGCTGGTCAAGGATTTGTCGCTGTCGCGGCGGCAGATGGTCGAGATCGCGAAGGCGCTCGCCCGCAAGCCGCGGATCCTGATCCTCGACGAGGCCACGTCGGCGCTGACAGCAGCCGACGTGACAAAGATCTATGGCGTGCTGAAGCGACTGCGCGCGGAGGGGCTCGCGCTCGTCTACATTTCGCACCGGATGCACGAGATCACGGAACTGGCCGACGAGTGCACGGTGTTCTGCAACGGGCGCAGCGTCGCAAGCTACGCCGCGGGCACCAAGACCGACAACGAGGTCGTCGAGATGATGATCGGTCGCGAGTACAACGCGGTGTTTCCGCCACGAACAGCGCATCCGGCGAGCGACGCGACACCGATGCTCGCGGTACGCAACCTGTGCTGGACGGATCGCCTGAACGACATTTCGCTTCGCGTGCGTGCGGGGGAGGTGATCGGCCTCGGCGGACTCGACGGCCAGGGACAGCGCGAGCTGTTGCTGGCGCTTTTCGGCGTGCTGCGGGGTACGACCGGCGAGGTGCTGATCGACGGCCGACCCGTCACCATCGCCGGGCCGGACTTCGCGAAGCGCAAGGAAATCGGGATGGCCCTGATCCCGGAGGACCGCAAAACCGAAGGTCTCATGCTTCCGATGTCGGTCCGCGAAAACCTTTCCTTCGCCGCACTCGGCAGGCTGTCGCGCTGGGGCGTCGTCAGCGCGTCGGCCGAGCGCGAAGCGGTCGAGCGGATCGTGCGGCTCCTCGCTGTTCGCACCGACGGCACCGACGTGCCGGCCGGATCGCTTTCCGGAGGCAACCAGCAGAAGCTCGTCATCGGCAAGTGGCTGATGCTGGCGCCGCGCATCCTGCTGCTGAACGATCCGACGCGCGGCATCGACGTCGGGACCAAGCAGGAGATGTATCAGCTGCTGCGACAGCTGGCCGACGAGGGCGCCGCGATCCTGTTCTATTCGACCGATTACGACGAGCTCGTCGGGTGCTGCGACCGCGTGCTCGTGATGTGCGACGGCGCGATCGGGCGCGAGCTCGTGGGCGCGGAGATCACCGAGCGCGCGTTGGTCAGCAGTGCGCTGAACCTCGGCGCGCAATCCACGACCCGTCGCGTCGCGCAGACCGTTCCGACGTGAGCGGCGACTGGTCCTACCGCCTGCGCGAGCACAAAGGCACGCTGCTCGCGTTCGTCGCATTCGTCGTGATGTTCACGATCTACGCGGCCAACCATCCCGCCGGACTCAACGCGAACGTCGCGACGACCGCCGCCAACAAGGGGGTTCTGCTCGCAATCGTCGCGATGGCGCAGACGCTCGTCGTGCTGACGTCCGGCATCGATCTTTCGGTCGGCATGGTGATGGTGCTCGCGAATTGCCTCGCGTCGAGCATCGTCGTCGGTTCGCCTGTGCAGGCGGCTCTCGGTGTCCTGGCCGTGCTTGTCGTCGGTCTCGTCTGCGGCGCGATCAATGGATTCATCGTCATCTACGGGCGCTTGCAGCCGATCGTCACGACGATCGCCACCGGTGCGATCTTCTACGGCGTCGCGCTTGGCTTGCGACCGGTTCCCGGCGGCGACGTCGAGACGACGCTTGCGGATGCGCTCACCGGCCAGCTTCCCGGCGGAATACCGGCGAGCCTGGTGGTGCTGCTCGGGCTGGTTCTGGTCGTGTGGCTGCCGTTCCGCCGATCGGTGACCGGACGCGCCGCCTACGCGGTCGGCTCCTCCGAGGTCGCGGCGTACATGTCGGGGGTG
>Ga0207657_10000861_pt1 | contig 32021 bp, 32 predicted proteins | sample KBSC33metaG_FD_184316 | JGI IMG/M metagenome (GOLD analysis project Ga0207657, IMG submission 184316) | Corn rhizosphere microbial communities from Kellogg Biological Station, Michigan, USA - KBS C3-3 metaG (SPAdes) (version 2) | ecosystem: Host-associated > Plants > Roots > Rhizosphere > Soil ...
CGCGGCGATCGCCGAGCGCGTCCGCGGCATCGAGCCGGGACCGCGTCCGGAACCGGGCCCGCCGCGGGTCGCGAGCATGATGACGGCCGCCGACCTCGTTCAGGAGCCGGCGCCGACGCTGATCGGCGAGAGGGTCAACTCGCAGGGCTCGCGGAAGGCCAAGGAGCTGCTGCTCGCCGACGACTACGAGGGCCTCGTCCAGGTCGCCGAGGACCAGGTCGAAGGCGGCGCCCACGTCCTCGACGTCTGCGTGGCACTGACCGAACGCCAGGACGAGGACGTCCAGATGGCCGAGACCGTGAGCCGGATCTCGCTCAGCCAGCCTGCTCCGATCCAGGTCGACTCGACCGAGCCGGAGGTGATCGAGGCTGCGCTCGAGAGGATTCCCGGCCGGGCGATCGTCAACTCGGTCAACCTCGAGGCCGGTCGCGACAAGCTCGACCGGGTCGTCCCGCTGGCGATCCGCCACGGCGCGGCGCTGATCGCGCTGACGATCGACCAGCAGGGCATGGCGAAGACCGCCGACCGCAAGCTCGAGGTCGCCCGCGAGATCACCCGCCTCGCCTGCGAGGAGCACGGCCTCGACCCGGAGCTGCTGATCTTCGACGCGCTGACGTTCACGCTGACGACCGGCGACGAGGAGTGGCGCCCGTCGGCGGTCGAGACGATCGAGGGGATCCGGCGGATCAAGGCGGAGCTGCCCGGCGTGAAGACTTCGCTCGGCGTCTCGAACGTCTCGTTCGGGATCTCGCCCGCGGCGCGGGCGGTGCTGAACTCGGCGTTCCTGCACCACTGCGTCGCCGCCGGGCTCGACCTCGCGATGGTCAACCCGAACCACATCACCCCGTACGGGGAGATCCCCGAGCAGGAGCGGGCGCTCGCCGACGACCTCGTCTTCAATCGCTCCGACGACGCCCTCGAGCGGTTCATCGCCCATTTCGAGAGCAAGGACCCGGAGGAGGAGGCCGCCGAGGCCGGCGATCCGACCGAGGGGATGGAGCCCGAGGAGGCGCTCCACTACCAGATCCTCCGCCGCAAGAAGGAGGGCGTCGAGGAGTGGATCGATCGCTCGGTCGAGAAGATCGGCGCCGTCCCGACCTTGAACACGGTCCTGCTGCCGGCGATGAAGGAGGTCGGCGACAAGTTCGGCGCCGGCGAGCTGATCCTGCCGTTCGTGCTCCAGTCGGCCGAGGTCATGAAGCGCGCCGTCGCGCAGCTCGAGAACTACCTCGACCGGATCGAGGGACACACGAAGGGCACGGTCGTGATCGCGACCGTGTTCGGCGACGTCCACGACATCGGCAAGTCGCTCGTCAACACGATCCTGACGAACAACGGCTACACGGTGGTCGACCTCGGCAAACAGGTCCCGATCGACCGGATCATCGACGCCGCCGTCGAACACGAGGCCGACGCGATCGGCCTCTCGGCGCTGCTCGTCTCGACCTCGAAGCAGATGCCCGCCTGCATCCAGGAGCTCCACCAGCGCGGCCTCGACTTCCCGGTCCTGATCGGCGGCGCCGCGATCAACCGCGACTTCGGCCGCCGGGCGCTCTATCCGCACGGCCGCGAGTCCGACGAGATCTACGAGCCCGGGGTCTTCTACTGCAAGGACGCCTTCGTCGGCCTCGACACGGTCGACTCGCTGATCGACGACGAGGCGCGCGAGGCGCTGGTCGTGAAGTTCCGCGCCGAGGCGAAGGCACTCCGGGAGAAGCCCGTCGTCGTGGACGACAGCCCGCCGACGACCGACGACTCGGTCCGTTCGGCGGTCTCGACGACGACGCCGATCCCCGCCGTCGAGCGCTTCGGCGTCCGCGACGTCGACGTCGACCTCGCGGAGGTCTTTCCCTACCTCGACCGCCACGTCCTCTTCAAGCTCCACTGGGGAGGCCGCGGCGTCAAGGGGGAGGCGTGGCGGAAGATCGTCGAGGGCGACGGCGAGGAGGAGGGGTTCAGCGCCCGCCTCGAGCGGATGTGGGCCGAGCAGGACTACCTCCACCCGAAGGCGCGGATCGGCTTCTTCCCGGCCAATGCCGACGGCAACGAGCTGGTCGTCTTCGATCCCGAGGACCCCGATCGCGAGCTCGAGCGGCTCGTCTTCCCGCGCCAGCCCAAGCACGACCGGATCTGCCTCAGCGACTTCTTCCGGCCGATCGAATCCGGCGAGCGCGACGTCGTCGTCCTGCAGGGCGTCACGGCCGGCTCCGAGGTGACCGAGCGGATCGAGCAGCTCGAGCGCGACGGCGAGTTCGCCGAGCAGCTCTTCGTGCACGGCCTCGGCGTCCAGTCCGCCGAGGGGATGGCCGAGTGGCTGCACGCGCGGGCCCGCGCCGAGCTCGGGATCGAACCCGCCCAGGGGCGCCGCTATTCGTGGGGCTACCCGGCCTGTCCGGAGCAGTCCGAGCACGAGAAGGTCTGGCGCCTGCTCGGGCTCGAGGAGATCGGGATGAAGCTCTCGACTGGCTGGGCGGTGGAGCCCGAGCAGTCGACGGTGGCGATCATCGCCCACCACCCGCAGGCCGTCTACTTCGGCATGAAGTCCGGCTTCGTGCCCGACGAGCTGAAGCCCGACGAGCTGATCGCGGGAACCGAGCGCGGCGGCGAGCTGCCGCCCGACGGCGACCTCGGCAACGACGGCACGATCGACTCCGAGGTCGACGAGCCGGCCGCGGACGCCGCCTCCGCCTGACCGCCGGCGCCTGCGCCCTCGGGGCGTTAGAGGGTGGAGCGGGCTTTGGCAGTGAGGAGGATGGAGCGGCGATCTGTGGCCGACGCTTCTCCTCTCCGGCGAGGCCCGCTTCTCGCAGATGCTCCGCCAGCTCCCGTTCGTGTCATTCGGCTGGCAGCCGCGCGCGGATGTCACGTTCGGGTCGCTATCCGACCCTTTCGTGGCACTCGAGTCGCCGGGCCTGGCGAGATTCACGAACGGCACGCGGGAGTCGCCCCTTCCGTGCCCTCCCCGTCCCGGATCAGTCTCCGTTTCTCTGCTGGGGCGCGTACTCGAGGTTGCCGGGGAAGTCGAGCAGCAGGGCCGCGAGCACGTCGGGGACCTCGACCTGCGGGCAGTGCCCGCAGCCGGGGATGACCTCGATGTCGGAGTAGTCGACGGTCCGAAGCACCCGCTCGGCGCCGGTCGTGAAGACCATCCGGTCGCGCTCGCCCCAGACGAGCAGCAGCGGGCAATCGATCCGCTCGAGCTCGAAGGGATCGTCGAGCTCGGGCAGGAGCCGGCGGCCGGTGTCGAGCACCCCCATGCTCTGTGCGAAGCCGGCGAGGTGGCCGGCAAAGGCGTCGACGACCCCCGGATCGACCGCGCCCGGATCGGCGAAGGCGAGCGTCCGGTAGACGCGGCCGACGACCGGCCTGACGAACCGGTCCGGGACCGGGACCGGCGAGAGGCGCAGGAGCCGGACCAGCCACTCACGCTCGATCGCCGAGAACCAGCCCGCCATGTGGAGTCCGGCGGGCGCGATCGGGACGATCCCGGCGACCGGCGCGCCATCGCGCTGGGCCGCGCGCAGGCTCAGCGCCCCGCCGAGTGAGTTGCCGACGACGTAGGCGTCCTCGTCGTGCTCTTCGGCGAGCTCCTCGACCGCGGCCTCGACCATCTCGTCCCACTGCGGCAGGAGCGGCCGGCTGGGGTGGAGGGGCTCGGCGGTGCCGAACCCGCGCAGGTCGAGCGCCGTCGCCGGCCGCCCGGCCGCGGCGAATCGCGACAGGATCGCCCGCCAGGTGTCGGCGCTGTCGGCGTAGCCGTGGAGCAGCAGGACCGGTGGGCCCTCGCCGGCGACGGTCAGCGTCCGGGTCTCGACGCCGGCGAGCCGTCGGCGCCGCTCGGTTAGGGCCTCGGCCGGCCGGGTAGCAGCCATCGAGAGCATTTGTAACGAGTGCCGCCGATGGGTTCGGCGGCACCGGCGAACAAGTCAAGGAGCAGACGTGTCAGAAGTTTCGCGAGGGATCCTCTCCGACGACAGCCGCGATGGCCGCGAGAAGCTGGTCGGCATGCTCGAGAAGGCCTACTGGATGGAGATCGAGACGGTGATGAGCTACATCACCAACTCGGTCAATCCGGACGGGGTCCGCGCTCAGGAGATCAAGCAGTCGCTGGCCGAGGACATCACCGAGGAGCTCGGTCACGCCCAGCAGTTCGCGGCCCGGATCAAGGAGCTCTATGGGGTCGTCCCGGGTTCGAAGGACTTCACGCCCGAGCAGGACTACCTGCAGCCGGCCAGCGAGCAGACCGACATCCCGCACGTGATCCGCGGGGTCATCGAGGCCGAGGCCGGGGCGATCTCCTATTACAACGAGATCCGCGAGTTCGCGGCCGAGGTCGACCCGGTCACCGAGGACATGATCCTGGCGATCCTCCGGGACGAGCAGGGCCACATGCGCGAGTTCGAGGGTTTCCTGCGCGAGTACGAGGCGGAGGGCCTCGCGTGACGGATATCACGCTGAAAATGACATTTAGATTGCAAATTTCCGGTTAGCATCCGCTAATGTGGCGGTCCTGATGGCACCCAACGCGACAGTCACGGGAAACGCCGCCCGATCCGCCGACGGCGGCGGACGGGCGCCGGTGGAGCTTGCCGACGGCAGCCGCCTGGTCCCGGGAGGCAGCGCGAGGCCGGCCCGCCTCGACGGCGACCGCGACCACGTCTTCACGCTCGCCGACGTCCAGCGGAAGGGCGCCGAGCCCTTCGCGGGCTACGTCCGCCTCGGCTGACCCCTCGGCCTAGCGGCCCGAGACGATCTCGTAGACGCCGCCGCTGTAGAGGTTGGTGAAGTAGAGGTTGCCCTTGGCATCCTCGCCGAAGCTCGAGATGCCGCGCTGCGTCGGCAGGCCGACCGGCTCGTCGCCCCTCGCGTTCGGCACGTCCGGGACGAGGCTGCGGATCTGCCCGCCGCAGAAGTCGGCGTAGACGTAGCGACCGCGCAGCGACGGGACTCGGGGGCCGCGGTACACGTAGCCGCCGGTGATCGAGCATCTCCCGCCGGAGTGGCTGTAGACGGCGATCGGCTCGACGTGCGGCCCGATCGCCTGCGGCTCGAACGGCGCTCGTCCCTCGTAGGCGTCCCAGCCGAAGTTCGCGCCGTTGGCCGCCTTCCGCTTCAGGTAGTCGATCTCCTCCCAGCGATCCTGGCCGACGTCGCCGATCGCCAGCTTGCCGCCGCGGCGATCGAACGAGAATCGGTAGGGGTTGCGGAGTCCGTAGGAGTAGATCTCGTCGCGGCCGGCGCGGCCCACGAACGGGTTGGAGCGGGGTATCGAGTAGGGCTTGCCGTGGCGCTTGCGCGGGTTGATGCGCAGCAGCTTCCCGAGCAGCGAGTCCTTGTTCTGGGCGTTCTCCTTCGGGTCGCCGCCGCCACCGCCGTCGCCGGTCCCGAAGTACAGGTAGCCGTCAGGGCCGAACTGGAGCTGACCGCCGTTGTGGTTCTCGGCCCAGCGGTGATGGATCCGGATCACGGTCCGGCGGCTCTTCGCGATCGCCCGAGCGGGATGCTTGCGCGAGCGGCGGAACTCGGCGACGACGATGTCGCCATGGCGCTTCTCGGTGTAATAGACGTAGAAGCGCCGGTTCTTGCGGTACTTGGGGTCGAAGGCGACCGAGAGCAGCCCCTGCTCGGTGCCGCCGGCGACCCTCCCCTTGATGTTCAGGAAGGTGCGGGGCTTGCCGTGGCGGCCGATCGAGAGGATCCGGCCCGGCTTCTCGACGACGAACAGCCGCCCACCGGAGCGGCGCGGGCCGGTCACGTAGACAGGCTGGTCGAAGTGGCCGATCAGCTTCGCCCGGATCCCCGCCGAGCTGCCGCTGGCCGGTGACGTCAGCACCGCGATCGCGGCCACGGCGACGAGCCCGATCAGGGCGACGACCACTGCCATTCCCCTCCCGCGGGGAATCGAAGAGCTCATCGCGCCAGCCTAGCGGCCGGTCCCGTCCGCGGCGCCGGTCGCGACGACTCGGCCGCGTCAGTTGGTGGGAACGAGCCGGTAGACGGGCCCCGAGATCGAGACCGCGTAGACGCTGCCGTCGGCTCCCTCGCCGAAGCTCGCGAGCCGCTCGACGAGGGGACCGAGCGCGACGTCGTCGCTCGCCGGCCGATCCGGCACCGGGGTGAAGCTGCGCAACTCGCCGACGCAGAGGTCGCCCCAGACGTAGCGGCCGTAGAGCGACTTCAGCGACCTGTCACGGACGATCAGCCCGCCGGTGATCGAGCAGTTGCCGTCGGCGTGGAGGGCCTCCAACACCGGCGGGATGGCCCCCGCGGGGTCCTGGTCCTCGTTGAAGCGATGATCGCCCTCGAAGGCGGACCATCCGAAGTTCGCGCCGGAGCCCTCGCCGCGCCCGACGAGGTCGATCTCCTCGATCGCGTCCTGGCCGACGTCGCCGATCGAGAGGTCCCCGGTCTCGCTGTCGAACGAGAAGCGCCACGGGTTGCGGAGGCCGTAGGAGTAGATCTCCGGCCGCGCCCCGGACTCGTCGACGAACGGGTTGTCGTCGGGGATCGTGTAGGGAGACTTGCCGTCCGGCGCCGGGTCGATGCGGAGGATCTTGCCGAGCAGCGTCCCGAGATCGAGCCCGTTCCTGTCCGGGTCGCCACCACCGCCGCCGTCGCCGAGGCCGATGTAGAGCATGTCGTCGGGCCCGAACAGGAGCAGGCCGCCGTTGTGGTTGGCGAACGGCTGCTTCACCGCGAGCAGCGTCCGCGCGCTGCTCGGGTCGACCTCGCCGTCCTCGGCGCGGTACTCGACGACGCGGGTATCGCCGTCGCGGTTCGTGTAATCGACGTAGAAGAGGCCCGAATCGGCGTAGTCGGGGGCGAAGGCGATCGAGAGCAGGCCCTGCTCGCCGCCACTCACGATCTCGTCGGAGACGTCGAGGAAGGTCGAGGTGCTGCCGTCCGGCGTGACCCGCTCGACGGTCCCGCCCTGCTCGACGACGTATACGTCAGGGCCGTCATCGGCCGGCTGCGTCACGTACAGCGGGGCGTCGAAGCTGCCGATCTCCTCGAGGCGGACGCCGCCACGGCCGTCGCCGACCTTGCCCTTGCCGGCTCCGCCGCGGGCCTCGGTCGCCGTGCCGCCACCGCCCCCGCCGCCGCAGCCCCCGGCCACCAGGAGCGCGCCGCCGAGCAGGACCGCGAGGAAGAGGTCAGTCGCCCTGCGTGACGACCTGACCCTTGCCGTTGACCGTCGCCTTCGGAGCCTTGTCGCTGATCGTGACAACGAATTCGCCCTTGACCTCTCCGCCGTCGGCGGTGACGGCCTTCGCCTCGCCGTCGAGTCCAGCCTCGACGCGGTAGTGGAGAGTGTAGGTACCGGCTTCGACCGCGGTCAGCCTCCAGAGGATCGTCTTCTCGTCGCCGGCGTCGAGCGGGCCGAAGGCGAACGTGTTGGTCTGCGCCCGCAGGCCGCCCGAGACCCCCTTCGGGACCGGCTCGTCGGTCGCCCGCGGGTACTTGTTCTCGAGGATCCAGACCGGGCGGCTCGGGTTCGACGCGTCGGGATCGTCGATCTGCGTCTGGAAGGAGCCGTCGGCGTCGCCGTCGTCGGTCTCGATCGTGAAGGCCAGCTCGGGGAGGGGCTCGTCGCCGATGTTCTTGACGCCGAGCACGAGGTCGGTGGTGAGCGCGAGGCGCTGATCGGTCGGGAACTTCGCCTTCGTGACCTTGACCGGGAAGTCGCCGGAGGGCTCGTCGGCGTTCTGCTGGTTGGTCGAGTCGTCGCCGCCGCACGACGCGAGCAGGCCGCCCGCGAGCGTCGCGATCGCCAGCGTCGCCGCCATCCGCCGCCGCCTCCGCCTCGTCCCGGACGCGGATCGAGCCGTCCCGCCGTGCTTATCGGGTTTCCTCCCCAAAGCGCGGGGAACATACCACGGGGTTCCCCGCTCCTCGTGGTGTCAGGGCGCATGCGAGAGCCGCTTGCGGGTGGCGGAACGCCCCGCTATGGACTAAGTTTCAGAACGGAGGTGGCGCGCAGGGGCGTTTCCCTCCCTGGAGAGATGGTCAGATCCGCAGCCGATAGGGCGTTCCTACCCGCGAAGAGCCTGTTTGAGCAGGTCGGGAACATGATGATCCTGACCGGCAAGACGATCGTCGCGACCGTCAAGCCGCCCTACCCCTACGGGGGCGAGTTCGTCAGCCAGTTCCTGTTCGCGCTCCAGCTCTGCTGGTTCCCCCTGCTGATCAGCACCGTCGCGTTCGGCTTCGGCGCCCCGGGCCTGCAGGCCGCGAACTTCCTGACCCTGTTCGGCGCCCTCGACCGCCTCGGCGGCTTCTTCATCCTCGCCTCGGTGCGCGAGTTCGCGCCGTTCGTGACCGCGGTCGTCGTCGCCGGCGTCGCCGGCACCGCGATCACCGCCGACCTCGGCGCCCGCAAGATCCGCGAGGAGCTCGACGCGCTGATGGTCCTCGGCGTCGATCCGATCAAAAACCTCGTCGTCCCGCGCTTCCTCAGCCTGATGCTGATCACCGGCCTGCTCAACATCTACGCGCTCCTGTTCGGGATCAGCGGCGGCATCTTCGCCGAGCTCACCTACGGGCAGCCGCTCGGCGGGTTCTTCGCCACCCTGTTCAACAACGCGTCGGTCACCGACCTCTGGGGCTCGGTCCTGAAGACGACGCTGTTCGGGGCGATCGTCGCGATCGTCTGCTCCTACAAGGGGATGAATGCGTCCGGAGGTGCGCAGGGCGTCGGCACCGCGGTCAACGAGGCGGTCGTGATCGCGTTCATGGGCGTCTTCGCGTTCAACTACGTCTTCACGCAGACGCTGCTCGCCACCCATCCCGAGATCTCGACGATCAAGTGACCGGCTGGCTGGCGCTGCCCCGCGAATGGCTCTCCTCGATGGGGGAGATCTCGAGGTTCTGCCTGCGGGTCATGGGCCTCGTCTACTCGGGCCGCGTCTTTCAGTTCTTCGGCGAGGCGCTGCGCCAGGCCGGCGTATTGATCCTCGGCTCGACGATCGTCATCTGGGGCCTCGTCTTCATCCTCGGCCTGCAGTGCGGGATCGAGGGCGCCTACTTCACGCGCTCGGTCGGCGCGCCGGCCTATGCCGGCAACTTTGCCGCCTGGTGCGACCTGCGCGAGGTGATCCCGTATGCCTTCGGCTACATGATGAGCGCCAAGGTCGGGACCGGGATCGTCGCCGAGCTCGGCGCGATGCGGATCTCCGACGAGATCGACGCGCTCGAGGTCATGGGCATCCAGCCGGTGACGTTCCTGGCCGCGACCCGCCTGCTCGCCGCCTGGATGACGCTTCCGTTCATGTACCTGGCCGCGATCGGCGTCGGCTTCGTCGCCTCCTACATCGCCGTCGTCGAGCAGATCGGGGACACCTCGAGCGGTGGCTACCTGCTGATCTTCTGGATGTTCCAGAACCCACCCGACTTGATATTCAGCGTCATCAAGGGGATGTTCATGGCGACGGCGATCGTGCTCGTCGGCTGCTACTACGGCTACACGGCGTCGGGCGGGCCGGTCGGGGTGGGCACCGCGACGGCGAAGTCGATGGTGCTCAACATCGTCCTCGTCCACATCATCGGGATGATGGGAACGCTGGTCTTCTGGGGCGCGAACCCGCGGGCCCCGATCGGCGGCTGAGTAGCATCCAGATGACCTAGGCAGGAGGACCAGCGTGGCCGACGAGAACCAGGAACAGCACATGTACGAGGGCCGGCCGGCGCCGACGCCGCCGGCGCAGGCGCCTGCGAGCGGGCCGATCGGCGGCGACCCCGATGCCGCCGCCCCCGAGCTCGGCAGGCTCAACGTCGACTACACGATCCCCGGCGTCGAACCCGACGACACGGATCCGTACCGCTGGCACACCGGCGAGAAGCGCGATCACGGCGGCGAGGACGCGATCGAGGTGATCGACCTCGTCAAGCAGTTCGGCAACACGAGGATCCAGAACGGCCTCAACCTCGGGCTCCCCGACAACGAGGTCTCGATGGTCCTCGGCCCCTCCGGGACCGGCAAGAGCGTCCTGATCAAGCTGATCGTCGGCTTGCTCTACCCCGACGCCGGCGACATCCTCGTCCACGGCGAGTCGGTCCCGAGCATGACCGACGACGAGCTCTTCGAGATGCGCAAGAAGTTCGGACTGCTGTTCCAGGACGGGGCGCTGTTCGGCTCGATGAACATCTACGACAACACCGCCTTCCCGCTGCGCCAGCACACCGACAAGTCCGAGGACGAGATCTCCGAGATCGTCAACCGCAGGCTCGGCGAGGTCGGCCTCGCCGAGGCGCACTACAAGATGCCGAACGAGCTGTCGGGCGGGATGCGGAAGCGGGCCGGCTTCGCGCGGGCCCTCGTCCTCGACCCGGCGATCGTCTTCTTCGACGAGCCCGACTCCGGCCTCGACCCGGTCCGGACCGCGCTGCTCTGCGAGCTGATCCGCGAGGTGCACGAGGAGAACGGCGGCTGCTACATGGTGATCAGCCACGACCTCGGCACCGCCCGCCGGATCGCCGACTTCATCGCCGTTCTCTGGAAGGGCCGGATCGTCGAGAGCGGCCCGAGCGAGGAGTTGTTCAACTCGGACAACGACTTCGTCCGCCAGTTCCTGAACGCAGAAGTCGACGGCCCTCTAGCGATGGACTAACGGCCCGCGGCGACGGGTTCGCGCCCTAACCTCTGAGTCGTGCGGCGGGTACTCGGGCGAGTAGGTGAGTGGTCGGTGACCCATCCGGCCGCGGCGATCGCCGCGGCCGTCTCGGTCGTCGCGATCGTCGCGGTCGTCGGCGCGCTGCGGCTGACGCCCGATGCGGGGACCGACAAGCTCGTCGACAACGGCTCGCCGGCGTTCGAGAGCACGAAGGAGTTCCACGACCGCTTCGGCGACGACGCGATCGTCGTCCTCGTCGAGGGCGACCTCCAGAAGCTGATGCTGACGTCGAACATCGACCGGCTGCTGGGGCTCGAGACCTGCCTCGCCGGCCGTCCCGACGCGAGCGGCCAGTACGCGGCCGACGTCTGCCGGCAGATCGCCGATCTCGGGGCGACCAGGGTCGTGCTCGGGCCGGCCACCTTCATCAACGAGGCGGCGGCCCGCTCGAACGAGGCGATCGTGCAGCAGATCCGCTCGCTCCGCAACGCGTCGCCGGAGCAGCAGCAGAAGGCGCTCCGCCAGTTCCTCGCGACCGGCCTCAGCCCGGCGACGGTCCTCCAGGGCCTCTCGATCGACAACACCCAGTTCGTCTCCTCGATCGTCTTCGACCAGACGAAGCCCGGCGCGCCGCCGAAGTCGAAGTTCGGCTACCTGTTCCCGAGCGATCGTGGCGCGCTGATCTCGATCCGGCTGCGTCCCGGCATCTCCGAGTCGGACCGTCGCGAAGCGATCGGCCTCGTCCGGACGGCGGTCGCCGACGAACAGTTCGCCCTCCGCGACGGCAGCTACGAGATCTCCGGGGTGCCGGTCGTGGTCCAGGGCCTCGCCGACGAGCTCGGCGGCCAGATCGCGATCCTGTTCGGCGCCGCCCTGGTCGTGATGGGGATCGTCCTGCTGCTCGTCTTCGGGCCGCCGCTGCGGCTGCTGCCGCTGTTGACCGCGATCGGCTCGGCCGGCTTCGCCTTCGGGCTCCTCTCGCTGCTCGGCGGCTCGCTGACGATGGCATCGGTTGCCGTCCTGCCGGTCGTGATCGGCCTCGCCGTCGATTACGCGATCCAGCTCCAGGCGCGATTCCGGGAGGCCGCCGCCGCGGGCCGGAGGCCGCCGGCGTCGGCGGTCGTCGCCGCCGTCCGCGGCGGTCCGGTGATCGCCACTGCTGCGCTCGCCACCGCGGTGGGCTTCCTGACCCTGACCCTGTCGCCGATCCCGATGGTCCGCGAGTTCGCGATCGCGCTCGTCGCCGGGATCGCGGCGGCACTGGTGATCTCGCTGACGGCAGGGCTCGCGGCGCTCTCGATGGCGCCCCCGGCGACGCCCGGACCGGGCCGAATCGCCCGCTGGGCGGGCTCGGCGAGCGGCCGCGCCGGTGCCGCCGGGAGCTCGCTCGCCGCCGCCGGGCGGCGTGGCGCGGGGATCGCCGCCTCGGTACGGCATCACGCGGCGGCCGTCTGGGAGCGGGCGCTCGCGGCCGCGATCCAGCAACCCGGCAGGGTGCTCGTGATCGCAACGGTTCTCGCCGCGACCGGTTGGGTGGCGGGGACCGGTACGAAGGTGGTCAGCGACATCCGCGAGCTGGTGCCGTCCGATCTGCCGGCGCTCGAGTCGGTCGACCGCCTTCAGCAGGCGACCGGCGTCTCCCAGGAGCTCGATGTCGTCGTCTCCGGCGACGTCACGACGCCCGCGGCGATCGCCTGGATGAGCGACTTCAAGCAGCGGGTGCTGGCCGAGCACGGGTTCGGGCCGGACACCCCGAACTGCCTCGCCGAGTCGGCCGAGCTCTGCCCGGGGCCGGCGCTGTCCGATCTCTTCGACCTGAGCTCCGGGCAGCCGCCGGGCCAGCAACGGATCGACGCGGTCCTCGCCGCCGTGCCCGAGTACTTCTCGCAGGCGATCCTGTCCCGCTCCGACACCGGCGACGTCGCCGCCCTCTCGTTCCTGATCCCGGTGATGCCGCTGGACGAGCAGGAGCAGCTGATCTCCGAGATCCGCTCCGAGCTCGATCCTCCCGACGGCGTCCACGCCGAGGTCGCCGGCCTGCCGGTGCTGACCGCCGACGCCGCCGCGGAGCTGTCCGGCTCGCGCTACTGGCTCGCCGTCGCCGGATTGCTCGCCGTCGGCCTCGTCCTTCTCGCCGTCTACCGCTCGCCGGGGAGGGCGCTCGTCCCGCTGCTCCCGATCGCCCTCGCCACCGGATGGTCGGCGCTCGTCCTCGAGGCGATCGACATCCCGCTGAACCCGATGTCGGCGACGCTCGGGGCGCTCGTGATCGCGGTCGCCACCGAGTTCAGCGTCATCCTCGCGGCCCGCTACCACGAGGAGCGGGGACGCGGGCTCAGCGTCGGCGAGTCGCTGCGCTCGACCTATGCCCGAACCGGGACCGCCGTGCTCGCATCGGGAGTCACCTCGATCGCCGGCTTCGGCGTCCTCGCCTTCAGCCGGATCACGATGCTCCGTGACTTCGGGATCGTCACCGTCGTCGATCTGACCGTCGCGCTGGCGGGCGTGATGCTGGTCCTGCCGGCAGCGCTCGTCTGGGCCGAGCACGGCTTCCATCCGCTGCCGTCGCTGCGTCGCGCGCTCGCCTCGCGGCGCTCCGGTCGCGGCGCCGACGCACCCGCCTGAGCATGGCCGGCCAGGGAGATCGCGACCCCGGCGGCTGGTGGCCGGAGGACGAGGGCAAGGGCGGCGACGAGCGCCGGCGGGACGAGCCGAAGCGAAGGATTCCACGCGGGCTCTCCAGCCCGGACCGCCCGCGTCCGAGCGGCCGCTACTCGATGTTCGTCGGGCTCGCGTTCGTCGCCCTGATCGTCGTCGCCCTCCTCAACCTGCTCGGGGACGAGGACACCGGCATCGTCCTCGGTCGCGGCCTGCCGCTCGCCGGCTTCGCGGTCCCCGACGCGCTCGCCCCGGAGGCGGTCGATGCGGACGCCAACGTCGCCCAGGACAACTGCGAGAGCTCTCGCAACCCCTGCCCCGAGGGCGACCGGCGAACGCCCGCCTGCGAGATCACCGCGCCGGGCGCGATTCGCGTCTGCGACCTGTTCGACAAGCCGCTCGCGATCTCGTTCTGGTTCACCCGCGGCGGCGACTGCATCCCCAGCCAGGACGCCTTCGACGATGTCGCGCGTCGTTACCGCGGCCGGGTCAACTTCCTCAGCATCGACGTCCGCGACGATCCCGGGACGGTCGCCGACATCATCCGTGAGCACGGCTGGAAGGTCCCGGTCGGCCTCGACCGCGACGGTGCCGTCTCGAACCTCTACCGGGTCGGTGTCTGCCCGACGATCGTCCTCGCCTATCCGGGCGGGATCGTCCACGACACCGCGATCCGTGCCGGCAACTACGACGCCGACGAGATCTCCGGTCTCGTCGACGACCTGCTCGCGGCGACCCGACGGCGCGAGGCCGAGGTCCGGTGACGGGCGAAGCGCACGATCCGCCCCTTGCCGCGCGCGGGCCGGTCGACGCGGCGCTTCGCGAGGAGCACCCCGGCCTCTACATCCGCTGGCTCGAGGTCGACCATGGCTCGGGGCGAACGCCGCGGGAGCTGAAGCGTCGGCTCGCCGCGCTCTCCGATCGCTTCGGCGGCCCGCAGGCGATCGCGTTCAGGACGAAGCCGATCCCCTCCGCCTACCGGGTCTTCTACCGCCACATCGGCCTCGATCCCGATACGCAGTTGACGCCGCCGGAGGTGATCGTCCGCGAGCGGATGCTCAAGGGCGGATTCCTCAGCAGCAACCTCCTCGACGATGCGCTGACCGTGGCGATGATCGAATCCGGGGTCCCGGTGGTCGCGTTCGACGCCGATGCGCTCGCGGGCCCGCTCGGGATCCGCCCGAGCAGCGCGGGGGAGGCGCTCGAGGGCCGCCCCGGAGAGCTCCCGGCCGGCACCCTCGTGATCGCCGACGAAGAGAGCCCGGTGGCGCTCCTGTTCGGCGCGATCGGCACCGGGCGCGGCGTCAGCCCGGCGACGCGACGCACCGCGCTCGCAGCGGTCGGCGTCGCCGGCGTTCCCGAGATCGCCGTGGAGGAAGCGCTCTGGCTGGCCGCGGAGATCATCGCGGCGGGGTGACGAACCGCTGCGTTCCTCCGCCGGTCGCGGCTATCATGGTCGAACGCGATCCGGAAAGGGAGCCCGGGTGACGGAGCTTCTCGAGCACGAATCGAAGACCCGGTGGGATCCTGCTGCTGCAGCGGCCCCGCTCCGTGAGTACGGCCGCGACGCCGAAACCGACACCGGTGCCGCCCGCCGCTCGCTGCGCCGCCAGATCGCGCAGCTCGAGCGGGAGCTCTCGGAGCTGTTCGCGAGCAGCTTCCCGCGGCACGGGATCGATTGGGCGGTCGGGGCCGCGGGCGGCCCGAGGGTCCTCGGGATCGCCGAGCTCGAGCGCGTCCGCGACGCCCTCGTCGGCCGGCTCGCGGAGTCACGGGCCGAGATCGGGCGCCGCGCCGCGGCCGAGGAGTCGAACCGGGCGCAGGTCGAGCGGATGATCGCCGACCCCGCCGCCCATCGATGGGTGCGGGTGCGGGGCGAGGACGTCGGCGAGCGGAGCTGCAAGCACTGGCACTCGCGGCCGCGCTGGGGCCTGCTCGGGATGATCCTCGGCTGGTGGCGGGTGAAGCTCTCTTCCGGCTGTCCCTTAGCCTCCGGGGCGTGCTGACCGCGCGTCCCGCCCCGAACAAGAGCGGCGATGGCCTCGTCGAAGTCGCGTAAGCGGCGCAAGCGCCGCACGCGCGCGGCGGCAGGCAGGGATCAGGCCGCCGGGGCCGACGCGGCGCCGAAGCCCGCCGCACCGGCGCCGCGTCGCCCGGCCGCCGACGAACCGCCGCCGGCCCCGTGGGGAAGCTTCCCGCTCGTCGAGCTCTGCGTGCTGGCGGCGATCGTGATGCTCGTCCTCGGCTTCTTCGTCGTCGGCGGCTCCCGCGGGGCGATCCTGATCGCGGCCGGACTCGCCCTCGGCTCGATCGGCGGCCTCGAGCTGAGCATCCGCGAGCACTTCGCCGGCTACCGCTCGCACACGGCGGTGCTCGCAGGCGTCCCGGCGCTGATCGTGCTCGGCCTGCTCTTCTATCTCGGGCCGTCGGGTCTGCCGCAGCTCGCCAGGGCGGCGATCGGAGTGGCGGTGTTCGTCGGAGCGGCCCTGCTGCTGACGCGGGCGTTCAGCCGGCGGTCGGGTGGTGATCGATACCGGCTCGCCGCGCCGCGGCGGAACCGGCGCTAGGGAGGGCTGCCGGGCTACGCCGCCGGCCCGGGCCTCTCCACCCGGGCCGGCGACTGACGGACAAGATCAGCGGCGTGAGGCCTGCTTCTCCTCGAGGGCGCCGGCGAGAGCCTCCCGCTGGCGCAGAGTCAGCCGGCCGAGCTGACGATTCTCGTTGACGGCCAGCGGTACCAGGAACTTGCGGGTCCTCGTGCGGCCCCATCGCGACTGGCTGCGAAGCAGCTCCGAGACGGTCATCGTTTCCGATTCCCACGGGCAGGAGCGAACCACCTGCTCCACCCTCAGATCGCCGGCCCGGACCGCGCGCTTCAATGCTGCGCGCGCGAGGCGAACCCGGTTGGCGTGCTCGAGGGCACGGATGTGTTGCGGCACAGCGGCGGGTGCAGCCGTCGAGGCAGCTTCCATACTCACTCCTCCTCCTGCTTGAGAGCGTCGTGACGTGTTGGGTTTTTCACGCCGAACGAGGGCGATCCACATGGATCGAGGATCCGGGAGGCCCGCTTGAGGAAGGCCCTCCGACTCGCTCCTACCCCGGTAGCGTTCGGTGCCCGGGGCACCCTAGTGACCGTCGCCCGGACGTGCCCCCCAACCCCTCGGATATCCGTCCACCGGACCCGCTAAGAGCATGTTTTTGAGGCCGAAACAACAGCGAAACGGCCTTGTGACCAATCGGACAAGGTGAAACTACCCGAACAGGGGTAATTAATACGACACCGATCGCCGGTTTCGACGACGCCGGGTCAGCCGGTGAAGAGCTCGGGCGAGTGGTCGATGACCCGCTCGAAGCTGGCGAGGGCGCGGTCGAGGTGCTCGCGCTCGTGGGTGGCCATCAGGCTCGTCCGCAGCAGCGCTCCCGCCGGCGGCACCGCGGGGTGGAGGGCCACGTTCGTGTAGAGGCCGTCCTCGTAGAGCGCCTTCCAGAGCATCGCCGCCCGGACGTCCTCGCCGACGATCACCGGCACGATCGGGGTCAGCGCCTCGCCGCCACCCGGCAGCATCGTCGGCGCGACGACGCGGAGGCCGAGGCCGGTCAGCCCGGCGTGCAGGTAGGCGGCGTTGTCGAGGAGGCGGCCGATCAGCTCCGGCCCCTCCTCACGGATGATCCGCAGGGCACCGAGCGCGGCCCCGACCGCCGCCGGGACGGCGGCGGCGCTGAACAGGAACGAGCGGGCCGCGATGCGGAGGTAGTCGATCACCTCGGCGGGGCCTGCGATGAAGCCGCCGCAGGAGGCGAAGCTCTTCGAGAACGTCCCCATCCGCAGGTCGACGGACTCCTCGACGCCGAGCAGCTCCGACGCTCCGGCGCCACGGGCGCCGAGCGCGCCGACGCCGTGGGCCTCGTCGACCATCAGCCGTGCCCCGTAGCGCTCGCAGAGGGCGACGACCTCGGTCAGCGGGCAGATGTCCCCCTCCATCGAGAAGACGCCGTCGACGACGACGAGGACGCCGCCGCCGTCGCCGGCGGCCCGCTCGAGCATCCGCTCGAGCTTGTCCATCCGGTTGTGGCGGAACGGCCGCAGCTTCGCCCCCGACAGACGGCAGCCGTCGAGGATCGAGGCGTGGTCGCCGGAGTCGCAGATCACCGTGTCGCCCGGCTGCAGGATCGTGCCGATGCAGCCGACGTTGGCCTGATAGCCGGTCGTGAAGACGAGCGCGGCCTCGGTGCCCATCCAGTCGGCGAGCTCCTCCTCGAGCTCGAGGTGGAGCGGAATCGTGCCGTTGAGGAGGCGCGAACCGGTCAGCGCCGTTCCGTAGGTGTCGAGCGCGTCGCGGGCGGCGGCCTTGACGCGCGGGTCGCCGGTCAGCCCGAGGTAGTTGTTGGAGCCGAGCATGATCGTCTCCCGGCCCTCCATCTCGACGACCGGCCCCGCGGCGGAGGTGAGGAGCCGGAAGTAGGGCATCATGTCCGCCTTCTCGGCGAGCTCGAGGATCTCGCGCCGGTCGTGGTTGCGGGCCTTCGCGAAGACGTCGGACTCGATTCGCGGACCTTGCGCGGAAAGCTGTTCGCTCATCCCCGCAGTGTCCCACTTGCCGCCGTCGCGACGCCTGCGCGGGGCGTAGACTGGCCACCGATGAGCACGGGACAGGTGGTTGACGCGGAGGCGGTCGAGGAGCCGCTCGACGGCGGCGACGAGGAGGCCGGCGGGCAGAGCGTCCGGGCGCTTCCCGAGCGTCGCCCTTCTTCCGATCTGGTCGCCTGGCGCAGCGAGATCCGCGCGATGGCAGTGGTGGCGGCCGGCGGCCTGGCCGCCGGCGCCGTGACGGTCGCCGCCGTCAGCGCCGCCAAGGCGATGACCGCGAATCGCAGCCGGCGGCCGCTCCGCCGCAGTCGCGGCGACCGCGACGTCATCGCGAGCCGCTCCTTCCTGGTCGACGTTCACCTGCTCGGCCGCTGATGCCGGCGCCGGCCGGGGCGCCGGTCCGCGACCGCGGCGGCTCGCTGCTCGTCGAAGTCGAGCCGCTCGGGATCTACCGGTTCGGAGGCCGCGTGCCCGACCGCGTCTCCCGCCATCGCAGCGGCGTCTACGAGCGGTTCATGCACGTCGCCGGCCGGCCGATCCTCGTCCGCGCCTGGTCGCAGCCGCGCTCCCGACGGGTCGCGATCGCGGCGCTTCCCGCGCCCGCGCGTTGGCTGCAGCGGGCCGGCGCGGAGACCGCGACCGACGCCGACCTCGAGGAGGCGATCGGCCGCACCCGCCACGCCCTCGCCGTCGACGACGACCTCTCCGACTTCAAGCGCCGCTTCCGCGCCGACCCGCTGCTGGGCCCGCTGATCCGGCGGTTGCCCTGGCTCCGCGTTCGCCGCTGCCCGAGCCCCTGGGAGGCGTTCGCCTGGGCGGTCACCGAGCAGCTGATCGAGTCGCGGGAGGCGGCGCGGATCCAGCGCCGGATGGTGCAGCGCTGGGGAACGGCCTTGAACGGTCCCGCCGGCGCCCGGCCGCTCGCCGACGTGCCCGGGCCGGAGGTCGTCGCCGCGCTCGCCCCGGCCGAGCTGGTCGCCTGCGAACTGGCGCCGAAGCGCGCCCTGGCTCTCGTCAAGGCCGCCCGCGAGATCGCCTCCGGCCGCTGCGACCCCGGCGATCCCGGCGACGATCGCCGGCTGCTCGCGATCAGCGAGATCGGCCCGTGGACGATCCAGTGCCTCGCCCTCAGGGGCCGCGGCGACCTCGACTCGCTGCCCGCCGGCGACGTCGCCTACCTGAAGCTGGTCGGCCATCTCTCCGGCCGCGGCCGCAGAGCCACGGTCGCCGAGGTCGAGGACTTCTACGCGCCCTATGCCCCCTACCGCGCCCTCGCGGCCCGGCTCACCCTCGCCGGGCTGTCACGGGCGACCGTGGCGATGCCGCCGCTCCGCTACCACCCGCCGAACCCCGAGTACGAGGCGGCTTAGGGCGACGGCGCGGCCTGGCTCGTCGGTCCCGACGTAGCTCGGGCGGTGAGGGGATCGTTTCGGAAGGTGGACGCTCCCAACCGGCGCTGGGGTCGTATTCGTCCCGGATGCCGGCGCAATCCACCCCAGCGGCTGCGGTGGCCGGCGCTGAACCCCGTTCCGTCCCGTCTACGGGATGAGATCGACCTCAGCGATGGCCTGGACACCCTCCCCTCTCAGCCCAGCCGGCCCCCTTTCTGATGGCGACGCTCGGCCTAACCGCCGCCCGCGCGCGCCTTTGGCAGCAGGTCGTTCGTCGACAGCTCCGATGCGTGGGGCCTCGAGTCGAGCTGGCCGGCGTCGTAGAGGTAGTCGGCGAAGCGCTGCCAGCGCTTCCGGTCCGTCCATCCGTACGGCATGTCGCCGGGCGGGAGCAGGCGCGGCAGGGTCTTGTCGACCTCGGCCCTGGTCAGGTCCGGGTCGAGGCCGTTGCCTGCGGCGACGATCGCGTCGGTTGCCGCCTGCGGATCGCGGGCGGCCGCGTAGGTGCCGCGCTCGAGCGCGGCGATGAACTCGCGGATCGGCTCCGGGTCGGATGCGAGCCGCTCGCCGTCGGCGACGAGCACGAGCTCGTCGTAGGTCGGGACGCCGAGCCGATCGACCGGCACCACCCGCGGATCCAGGCCGCGCTCGGCGAGATCGACTCCCTCGACGTTGAGGAAGCCGCCGAACATCGCGTCGGCGCGGCCGGAGATGAGCGGCTGCATCAGGTTGAAGCCGACGTCGACCTGGTCGACCGAGCCGGGATCGACGCCGGCGCGCTCGAGGATCGTCTGCAGGTAAGCGGCCTGGTAGGGGATCCCGGCGGTGACGACGGTCTTGCCGGCGAGGTCGGCCGGCGAGCGGATCCCGGACTCCGGGAGCGAGATCAGCGACGTCAGCGGGCCGTTGACGAGCGCCGCGACGGCGACGACGTCGAGGCCCTGATCGCGCGCCAGCGCCACCTCGGGCTCGTAGGAGATCGCGAGGTCGACGCGGCCGGCGGCGACCTGCTTGATCGGCGCCGAGGGATCGGACGGAACCTGCGGCTGGACGTCGAGGCCGGCGTCGGCGAAGTAGCCGCGATCGAGCGCCGTGTAGATCCCGGCGTGGTCGGGGTTCACGTAGAAGTCGAGCGCGAGGTCGAAGCGCTCGGTTCCTCCGCTGCCTCCGCCGCCGCCGCAACCGGCGACCGTCAGGGCGGCGAGCAGCGCCGCGATCACGATCGGCACCCGCGTTCTCATCGGTCGCCGCCTGCCCCTCGCGGGCGGCGTTCGGCTGCGCCCCACCAGGCGATCCGCCGCTCGAGCATGCTCAGCAGCGCGAACAGGGCGATCGCCATCGCCGACAGCCAGACCATCGCTGCGAACAGCCGCGGCACCTCGAGCTGGGCGTTGTCGACGAGCATCAGATGCCCGAGGCCGTCGTTGGCGCCCGCCCACTCGCCGAAGACGGCTCCGATCACGGCGACCGCGGCGGCGATCTTCGCCCCGCTCAGCACGAACGGCAGCGCGGTCGGCGCTTCGAGCATCGTCAGCACCCGGAGCCGGCCGGCGCCGAGCGAGCGCATCAGCTTCCGCTGCTCGGCGGGGACGGTCCCGAGGCCGTCGAGCGCGTTGACGGCGATCGGGAAGAAGCAGATCAGCGCGATGATCGCGACCTTCGGGCCGATCCCGAACCCGAACCAGACGACGAGGACCGGGGCGATGACGATCACCGGGATCGTCTGCGAGGCGATGACGAGCGGGTAGGAGATCCGCCGCGCGAGCGGCGAGAGGTGGAGCACGACCGCCGTCGCGATCCCGAGGGCGAGCGCGGCGGCGAATCCGGCGACGACTTCCTGCAGCGTCACCCAGGCGTTGTCGGCGAGCAGGCCGCGATCGGTCCACAGCGAGTCGCCGATCTCCGCCGGGGACGGCACGAGGAACGAGTCGAGGCCGAGCGCGTCGGCGAGGGCGCCGGTCGATGCGGCGAGCTGCCAGGCGCCGAGCAGCGCGAGGACGGCGAGAGCGGTCGGCCAGAGGCGCAGGACGGAAGCGAGCCGGCCGTTCACGCTGCCGCTCCCAGTGACTTCAGGGCAGCGGCCCTGGCGGCGACGAACGCCGGAGCGCTGATCGCGTCCGCCCGCGCCGCGGCCGGGGTCGTCGGGGCCTCGATCACGGCCGCGACGGCTGCCGGGCGCGGCGTCAGGATCGCTGCCCGGTCGGCCACGTAGAGGGCCTCCTCGACGTCATGGGTGACCAGCAGCGTGCTCCGGTGCTCGGATGCGAGCGTCGCCCGCAGCCAGGTCTGCAGCTCGCCGCGGGTGATCGCGTCGAGCGCCGCGAACGGCTCGTCGAGGAGCAGGACCGGGGTTCCGGCGAGCAGGGTCCGCGCGACCGCGACCCGCTGGCGCATCCCGCCCGAGAGCTCGCCGGGCAGGGCGTCGGCGAAGCCGGAGAGGCCGAGGCGGTCCAGCATCGCAGCGGCCAGCCGCCTGCTCTCGCGGCGATCGCCCCCGGCCAGCCGCAACGCGACGGCGGCGTTGTCGGCAGCTCGCTTCCAGGGCAGCAGCATGTCGCGCTGCGGCATCCAGGCCGAGAGCGCGGTCCGCGCCGCCGGCGCCGGATCGCCGTCGATTTCGATCCTGCCGGCCTGCAGCGGCTGCAGGCCGGCGACGAGCTCGAGCAGCGTCGACTTCCCGCAGCCGGAGGGGCCGACGAGCGCCAGCGTCTCGCCCGGCGCGACCTCGAGATCGATCCCGGCGAGCACCTCGGTCGCGCCGAAGCGGTGGCTGAGCCGGCTGACGCGGATCGCCGTCGGCGCCGGGGCTCCGGATCGATCCTTCTCGGCGGCCGCTGCCACGGCTGAGGGCCTCTCGGCGATGACGATCTTCCCTTCGCGCGAATTACCGCACAGGTTCGGAGGGTCAGCGCCGGGCGGGGGTCCCGGAGACGCTATCTCAGCCCGCTGCCCGCGAGCACCCCTTGACCCGATCGATCATAGCCCGCGGCCGAGTGTGGCCGTCAGGGCCTCGCCACCACATCGACGAAGTGCTCCAGGTGCTTGGTCGTCCAGCACTCGAACGCCTCGGTCGTGTGTGGCTCGTAGGCGGCCATCACCGAGTCGCCGTAGTTCCAGTAGAGGCGTGGCTCCGGATTGAGCCAGAAGGTCCGGCCGGCGCGCTCGGTGAGCCGCGCGAACGCGGCTGCGTGGGGATCGCGGCCGTTCGTGCGGGCGTCGCCGAGGACGATCACGGTCGAGCGCGGATCGAGGTCGGCGGAGATCTCCTCGAGGAACTCGAGCCAGACGCGGCCGTAGTCGGTGTAGCCGGAGATGTCGGCGACGCCGCCGTCCTGGCTGATCCGCTCGCTGATCTTGCGGAAGTCGCGCTCGCGCTCGAACGTCTCGGTCACCTCGCTGATCCGCTCGATGAAGACGAAGCTGCGCAGCTTCCGGAACGAGTCGTGAAGCGCGTGGAGGACGCTGAGGAAGAAGACGCTCGCCGACGTGACCGACGTCGAGACGTCGCAGAGGACGTAGATCTCCGGCCGCCGCGGCCGCTTCGGCCGGTAGCGGAGCGTCAGCGGCACCCCACCGGTCTCGAGCGAGGCCCGCATCGTCCGGCGGACGTCGACGACGCGACCCCGGCGGCGTCCGCGGTGCTCGTTGCCGAGCGTCGCGAGGCGCCGCTTCAGCATCGTGACCGATCTGTGGACCGCCGCGAGATCCTGGGTCGGGTTCGTCGGCAGCGCCCGGTCGAGGTCGGCGAGGGGTCGCGCAGGCGGCAGCTTCCCGGTCCGCTCGATCAGCTTCCGCTCGAGCTCGCGGCGGAGATGGGACTCGAAGCGGCGGAGCCCCTCGCGGTCGATCTCGACGTCCTCGGCCGCGCCGTCGGCCCCGCTCGACCCGGGGGTGAGGCCGAGCGAGCGGCGGATCCGCTGGACGTCGACGCCGACGACCCCCGAGCCCTGTCCGCGGCGCCCGAAGGCCGCGACGGCGAGCTGGGCGAGGTCGCGCATCGCCGCCTCGTCGCCGTCGGCGATCGCCTGCCGGATCATCTCGATCAGCTCGTCGACGTCGATGCGCTCGCCGCCGTCGCCGGCCTCGCCTATGTTCTGATTGCCGTCGCCGGCCTCGCCGTCGATCCCCTCGCGCTCGATCGCCTCGAGCTCGGCGGCACGGAAGAACCAGCGATCGAAGACCCGGTCGAAGAGATGGCGATCCTCCTGGGACTTCGCGAGCGTCGCAGCGAGCGCCTCGCGGAACTGCGCCCGATCGCTCCATGGGACGTGCTCGACCGCCGCGAACGAGTCGAGGATCTCCGCCGTCCCGATCGCGAGGCCCTCCTCGCGGAGCTCGTCGCAGAAGGAGACGAGCTGGTCGGCGATCAGGTCGTTGCCCGCCGCGGCCACGACGTCATCCCGTCGTCGCGGCGGCGGGGCCGTCGGAGCCGCGAGCGGCGGGCAGCCGCATGCCGACGCGCTCGGCGACGAGGTCGAGGTCGGTCCGGTGCTTGACGATGATGCTCATCGTCCGGTTGAAGGTCTCGGCATCGATCTGGTCGGCGCCGAGCAGCAGGAGCGCCCGCGCCCAGTCGATCGACTCGGCGATCGACGGCGGCTTCTTGAGGTCGAGCTCGCGGACCATCCCGATCACCTCGACGAGCCGCCGGGCGAGGTCCGCGTCGAGATCGGGGGCGTGGAGGCGGACGATCTCGACCTCGCGCTCGATCGACGGGTAGTCGAGCCAGAGGTACAGGCAGCGCCGCTTCAGCGCTTCGGTCAGCTCTCGCGAGTTGTTCGAGGTCAGGAGCACGAGCGGGATCGACTGGGCCTCGACGACCCCGAGCTCGGGAATCGAGATCTGAAAGTCGGAGAGGACCTCGAGCAGCATCGCCTCGAACTCCTGGTCGGTCTTGTCGATCTCGTCGATCAGCAGCACGACCGGCTCGTCGGATGCGATCGCGGCGAGCAGTGGCCGGGTGAGCAGGAACTCCTCGCCGAAGATGTCGTCCATGACGGCGTCTCCGGCGGGCGCGCCGTCCGGCCCCGCCGCGGCGGACTCGGCCTGGATCCGGAGGAGCTGCTTGCGGTAGTTCCACTCGTAGAGGGCCTTCGCCTCGTCGAGCCCCTCGTAGCACTGGAGGCGTATCAGCGGCCGACCCGTTGCCCGCGAGAGCGCCTTCGCCAGCTCGGTCTTGCCGACCCCGGCGGGCCCCTCGACGAGCACCGGCTTGCCGAGGCGCTGAGCCAGGTGGGAGACGAGCGACGCCGAGTCGTCGGCGAGGTAGCCCGCGGCCGCGAGCGCGTCCCGGGTCGCCTCGAAGCCGGTCCCCGCGGGCTGCTCGGGGCCGGCCCCGGCCGCGGTTGAAGGCAGGGAGCTCACTCGGGTCGATGATAATGGCGCCGTGAGCCCCTCCGAGGTCGCAGTGTTCGCTATCACGCTCGGCGACGACGCCGGTCCCTACGCGCTGATGATCGGCGCCGGCTTCCTCGTCGGCGTCTACGCGCACGCCGCGAAGATGCCGAAGCTGCTCGCGGCCGCGATCCTCTTCGTGCTGCTCAGCTCGATCCTCGCGATCGCCGTCTCGTTCAGCTACGACGGCTCGGCACCGCAGGTGAAGCGGTGATCGGCCGCGCCCGATCGGCCCGCAGCGGGTAGGCTCGAACCGTCCGACCCGGACAGGAGGACCTGATGGAATCGAGCGCGAACGAGCAACTCTCCAGCGAGACGAAGCGTGCCCGCGAAGCGACCGACGGGCTCCAGGAGGCGATCGAGGAGGCCCGCTCCGGCGACGTCGAGACGCTCGCCGCGGAGTCGGCGCGGATCGCCGGCGAGGCCCGGGAGGCGGCACTGCGTGCCGCCGGCGCCGAGTCGATCGCCCGCCGCGCCGTGGCCGAGCGGGACGCCGCGGCCGAGCGCGCCGATCGGGCCGAGAAGTCGGCGGCGGAGCGGATCGCCGCGGCCGAGAAGAGCTACGAGGAGAAGCTCGAGGAGAGCCGCGCAGAGCTTCGCTCGCGCGCCGAGGAGAAGGTCAAGGAGGCGATCGCGGCGGTGAAGGAGCGCGGCGCCGAGCAGATCAGCACCGAGCTCAAGAGCCGCAAGGCGGAGCTCGAGGAGCGCATGGAGCTGCGAAGGCGAAAGGCGGAGACCGACATCGAGGCCCGCCGCAAGCAGCTCGAGGAGGGGATCGAGAACCGCGCGCGTGAGCTCGACGCCCGGATCGCGAAGCGCGAGGACGGTTTCGAGGACGAGCTCGAGCGGGTCCGCGAGGATGGCCGCCGCAAGCTCGCGGCCGAGGTCGACGAACGCAAGGAGGTCGAGGGCAAGCTGAACCTCGCCGAGGCCCGCCTCAAGACGCTCGCCGAGCGCCTCGCCGACGAGGCCGAGCGGCGCACCAAGGCCGAGGCGGAGCGCAAGCTCGCGGCCGAGATGGAGAAGCTGAAGCGGGAGGCGGAGGTGAGCGGCGAGAAGGCGCGGCAGCGCGCCGCCCGCGAGGCCGAGCTCGAGGGGGCGCGGCTCGCCAAGCAGACCGAGACCGCGGCCCAGGAGCAGCGCGAGGAGCACGCCCGCGAGGCGCGTGAGCGTGCCGCGCGCGAAGCCGAGCAGGCCGCCGAGCGCGCCCGCCGCGAAGCGCTCGGCTGATCGGTCGCGGCCCGGCGCGGCGGCGGGCCGACGCTAACTCGTTGGGACTTCGGAGCCCTCGTGGGCCTGGAGGACGTCCTCGCCCTCCTCGCCGGTACGGATCCTGATCGCCTCCTCGACCGGGAGGACGAAGATCTTGCCGTCGCCGATCGATCCGGTCCGGGCGTGCTTGAGGATCGTCTCGACCACCATCTCCTTCTCGGAGTCGTCGACGACGCACTCGATCTTCAGCTTCGGCCGGACGTTGACGGTCAGGCTGGCGCCGCGGTAGTGCTCGACGACCCCCTTCTGGCGACCCGACCCCTTCACCTCGGAGATCGAGAGGGACGGAATCCCCCGCTCGAGCAGCTCCTGGCGGATCGGCTCGAACGCCTCGTGCCGGATGAACGCTTCGACCTTCTTCATCTCCTTCATTCCTCCTAGGCGCTCGGGGTTGCTGCGGTTTCAGACGGTGGCCCGGCCATCTTCGCCGGTTGCGCGATCGGGGTTCCGGCCACGCTCGGCTCGTAGACGCTCGAGCCCGGATACTCCTCGCGCGGGATGAATGATTCCGGATAGCCGTACATCCCGTGAGTGGTGATGTCCAGGCCGGCGAGCTCCTCCTCCTCGGATACCCGCAGCCCGATCGTAGCCTTGATCGCCGCGAAGACGGCATAGGAGGCGACGAACACGAACGTGAACGTCGCCACCACGGCGAGCGCCTGGACGCCGAGCTGGCCGAGCGAGCCGGCGAACCCGCCGTCCTTGATCCCGTAGAAGATCCCCGGCGCGGCGCCGTCGGCGATCAGCCGCGGCGAGGCGAAGATCCCGACCGAGATCGTTCCCCAGATCCCCGCCATGCCGTGTGCCGACAGCGCCCCGACCGGATCGTCGAGGCGGCGTTCGATGGCGATCACCGAGTAGACGACGAAGACGCCGGCGAGCAGCCCGATGATCGGTGCCGCCCAGAACTCGACGAACCCGGACGGCGCGGTGATCGCGACGAGGCCGGCGATCGCGCCGTTGCCGGCCATGCCGACGTCGAGCGATCGCGTCTTCAGGTAGCAGACGAAGACGGCGCCGATCACGCCGGCGGCAGCGGCGAGCTGCGTGTTCAGCATCACCTCGCCGAAGAACGATCCGCTCGTCCCGAACGTCGAGCCACCGTTGAACCCGAACCAGCCGATCCAGAGGATCATCACCGCGAGGCCGACGAACGGCATCGAATGCCCGGGGATCGCCCGCGGTGAGCCGTCGGAGGCGTACTTGCCGCGACGGGCGCCGAGCAGGAGCAGGGCCGCGAGGCCGCCGACCGCGCCGGTCAGGTGGACGACCGACGAGCCGGCGAAGTCCATCACCGGCTTGCCGCCGACGTCGGAGAGGAAGCCGCCGCCCCAGACCGAGTGGGCGACTAGCGGGTAGATGACGGCGCCGAAGACGACCGCATAGATCACGTAGGCGCTGAACTGGATCCGCTCCAGGGTCGTTCCCCAGACGATCGCAAGCGAGACCGCCGCGAACGCGAGCCCGTAGAGCATCAGCATCGCGTCCGATCCGGCGACGTTGAACGCGTCGGCGCCGCTGCCGATCGTCTGGCCGATGTGGAAGAAGAAGCCGTCGTTGCCGAAGACGTCGTTGCCGAAGCCGCTGAGGCCGTAGCCGACCGCCCACCAGGCGATCGTGACGATCCCGAGGTTGATCAGGATCTTCCCGACGCCGGCGCCGGCGTTCTTCTCGCGGCTGAACCCGATCTCCAGGAACAGGAAGCCGGCCTGCATCAGGAAGACGAGCGCGCACGCGACGGCCACCCAGACCATGTCGAGCTGGAGCGACTTCGCCTCCAGCAGCTTCGCGCCGTCCTGCGCCGATGCGACACCGGGCACGATCAGCGCGGCGATCAACGCCGCCAGGACCGTGAGGCTGATCCTCTTCGTCATTCGCGGTTCCTTCCTCACCGCCGGGCACGATCGGGCGGCGTCAGGGGCTTGCCAACGTCACCAGTCTCCGGTCGGGCCGCGACCCCGTGTTTGTACCGGCGTCGAAAATTCGCCCTTCGCCGTTGTCCCGGTGCGACGCCGCCGCTCGCCAACCCGCACCGGAAGCGGGATCGGTGACAGCCGGCGGCGAACCGGCTAGACGGCGATCCGCGCTTCTGCGGGGGCCGCGGAGGGCTGCCCCTCGAACGTCAGCTCGGCCCGTTCGGCCGCGATCCCGATCTGCTCGGGGTTGCCACCGAGGTCCTCCCAGCAGCGCCGGGCGCTGCGGTGGAGGTCGTCGAGGAAGCTGTCGGTGTGGAGGGGGTCGTGGTGGAAGAGCAGCGTCCGCTTGGCACCGACCCGCGAAGCGAACGTGAGCGTTGCGGTGATCGGCGAGTGGCCCCAGCCCTCGTGACCCGGGTACTCCTCGTCGGTGTACTGGCAGTCGTGGATCAGCAGGTCGGCGTCGCGGGCGAGGTTGTAGCCGGAGATCCACTCCTCGTTCAGGTTCTCGAGGTCGGCGCCGAGCCCGGGCTCGTGGTCGGGGATGTAGCAGAGGCTCGTGTCCCCGTCGGTGATCCGGTAGCCGAGCGTCGGTCCGCGATGGGTGATCGCCTCGGCGCGGATCGTGGCTGCGCCGATCTGCCACTCGGTCGCCGGCGCATCGTGGAAGGAGACGTCGCAGGGAAGCTCGCGAACCTCGACCGGCGACAGCGGAGCCGAGATGTAGCGCGCGATCCGCGCCTCCAGCGAGGCTTCCGGTGAGCTCGGCCCGAAGATCCGGATGTTCGACTCGGCCCGGAAGCAGGGCGGGAAGAACATCAGGCCCTGGATGTGGTCGAGGTGGAGGTGGGTGAGGAGGATGTTGATCCGCTCGAGGTCCGGGGGCAGGGAGAAGCCGAGCGTGCGGATCCCGGTGCCGGCGTCGAGGATCAGTGTCTCGCCGCTCGACAGGGTCAGCTCGACGCACGAGGTGTTGCCGCCGTAGCGGTTCATCTCCGGGCCCGGGGCCGGGACCGAGCCGCGCGCTCCCCAGACCCTCACCTTCACGACGCGACCTCGTGGCGGCCGGTCGTGACCTCGCGCGCCTGGTTCTCGTCGACCGGCCAGAAGATCACCATCGCGCCCGAGGCGCCGCTGGCGGCGCCGACGATCGGCATCGCGCTCGCCGCGATCCGGTGCTTGACCCCGTCGGCGGAGCGGACCGTGAACTCGTCGTGGGCCGGCCGCCCCTCGCGGAGCGCTCGGGTCAGCGGCAACCGGTCGAACGGCAGCGGCTCGTCATCGTCGTCGAACGGGCCGAACCGTCTTGTCCATTCGTCGAGGTCGAGCTGGCCGATGTCCTCGAACGGCCGGCCGATCAGCGCGCCGGCACCTTCGTTGTAGAAGAGCAACGTGCCGTCCCGGGCGACGAGAAACGCCGGGGTGGTGACGCTCGTCAGCAGGTTCCGGGCAAGGATCAGCTCGAGCGGTTTCTGCGGACCTGACATCGGTTCGCAGCATTGTTCCACCGATTGCGCCGTTCGTCACCAGCGTCGGCCGTCCGGGCAATCGGCCGACCGCCGGATTCGCGGCGAGGCGCGCCGCCGCGATGTCGCTCCGCGCGGGCCCCGGCGGCTAGCTCATCTTCCCGATCTTGAAGATCTTCGTGCCGCAGTCCGGGCAGGTGCCGGTGATCGCGGGACGGCCGTTCTTCATCGTGATCTGCTCGGGGTCCTTGATCTCGACCTTCTTGCGTTCCTTGACGCAGTAGCCCTCGGGCATGGTCGCTCTCCTTCCGGGCCTGAGCCCTGGTTCGAGGCGGGATCGTGTCAGTAGCCACGACCCCGTGACGCTGGCCACTGTAGGGCGGTGCGCGGACGCCACCGCGGCTGGCGTTGCTCAGCGACCGCTGTTGTTGATCTGGCTGATCTGGCTGCGGAGGTCGTCGATGTCGTCCTCGATGACGCCGATCCGCTTGTCGGACGCGTCATCGGCGGCGGCGAGATCGTCGACCTTCGACTCGACCGCGCTCAACCGGGTCTCGATCGCGCTCGTATCGGTCGCGCCGGTCGGTGGGACGACTCCGGTCGCGCCGGTGGCGCCGGCCGCCCCGGTCAGAGCCTGCATCGCGGCGACCTCCTGCTCGAGCTTCGCGATGTCGTCGCTGCTGGCGGCGTTGTCGCGGGCGTCGACGGCGAGGACGACCGCGACGATCGAGCAGGCCAGGGCGAGCAGCGCGGCCGCCAGCGTCAGGTAGGTCCGGAGGCCGATCTTGCGGTCGAGGGCGGCGACCCAGGCGCGCAGCCCCTCGAGATCCCCGGCGCGGGCCGCGACCGGGCCGGCAGGCGGCCGGGCACCGGGCTGCGTGATCGGGCGCCGTACCCCGGCTTGGGGAGGCGGCGTCGCCTGCGTCGAAGTGGCCGGCGGCGGCGCCCCGGGCGGCGGCGGGGCCGCGGGCGGCGGCTCCAGCGTGGTTGGCGGATCGGCAGGCGGCGGCGGTGCATCCGCAGGCGGCGGGCTCCCCGGTGCTTGCGGCGCTGCGGTTCCCTGCGGGGCCGGCGGGATCCGCCGTGCCGGCGGCGGTGTGGTTCCCTGCGGCGGCGCCGTTCCATGTGCCGGCGGTGTCCCCTGCGGTGGCGGCGCGCCTCCAGGCGGCGGTGGCGGCCGGCCCTCCACGCGGCTCAGCTCGCGTCCGGGCGGGGTCCCGCGACGATGCCGTCGGCGGGCTCGATCCCGCGACCCTCCTCGATCCAGGCCTCGAGGCCCCCGGCGAGGTTGTAGGCCTCGTAGCCGGACGCCCGGAAGACCTGGGTCGCCAGCGCCGATCGGCTGCCGGTCCGGCAGACGAAGACGATCGGGCGGTCGCGGTCGATCTCCTCGGAGGCGGCGGGGAGTCGCTCGAGCGGGATGTGCTCGGCTCCCGCGATCCTGCCGGCCTCCCACTCGTAGTCCTGGCGGACGTCGATCAGCACGGCGTCGGCGGCGATCTTCTCGCTCGCATCGGCGGGGCCGATGTCGAGCTCGGTTTCGGTCGTCTCGGCGGTCATGAGGGTGCCCGAGGATAGAGGCTCGATGGGACCAGCGAAGGCCCGAGATCGGTGCGGTGCGTAGCATTGTCGTCCACCTCTCTGTCCAACCGAGAATCCCTCTCCCGTCCTGACCAAGGAGTTATTGATGCCCGAGGCAGTCATCGTCGACACCCTGCGCACGCCGATCGGCCGCGCGTTCAAGGGGTCCCTCACCCAGCTTCGCCCCGAGGAGGCCGGCGCGTTCGTGATCGACCGGTTGCTCGAGCGCAACCCCGACGTCGATCCGGCGCTCGTCCAGGACGTGATCGCCGGCGTCGGCATGCCGCAGGGCCTGCAGGCCTTCAACGTCGCCCGGATCATGTCGATCCTCTCCGAGAACCTGCCGGAGACGACGACCGGCGTCACCGTCTCGCGCTATTGCGCGTCCTCGCTCGACGCGATCCGGCACGCCTCGAACGCGATCAAGAACGGCGAGGGCGACGCCTACGTCGCCGCCGGGATCGAGTTCGTCTCCCGCTTCAATGAGCGCAGCGAGGCCGCCGGCGTCGAGGATCGCAACGAGAAGCTGACCGGCGAGCACGACGGCTACCCGAACGTCTACATCGACATGGGTGTCACGGCGGTCAACGTCGCCGAGAAGTACGGCGTATCCCGTGACGCGATGGACGACTACGCGCTGCGTTCGCAGCACCTCGCCGTCGAGTCGCAGGAGTCCGGGTTCTTCGATCGCGAGATCGTCCCGATCCCGACCCCCGACGGCGAGGTCTCCAAGGACGACGGCCCGCGTCCCGACAAGGGCGACATGCGCGAGAAGCTCGGCGAGCTTCCGGAGGCGTTCGGCGGCGGTGGCGTCACCGCCGGCAACTCGTGCCCGCTCAACGACGGCGCCGCCGCGGTGCTCGTCATGTCGGACACGAAGGCCAAGGAGCTCGGCCTGAAGCCGCGCGCCCGGATCATCACCGCGGCGACCCAGGGCAACAACCCCGAGTACATGGGCGTCGCCCCGATCGGCGCCGTCAAGAAGGTCCTCGACCGGGCCGGGATGACGATCGGCGACATCGACGTCGTCGAGCTCAACGAGGCGTTCGCCGCCCAGGTGATCCCGATCATGGACGAGTGCGACATCCCGCTCGAGAAGTTGAACACGCACGGCGGGGCGATCGCGCTCGGCCACCCGTTCGGCA